>MDSZ01143531.1_pt1 | contig 84020 bp, 59 predicted proteins | sample 811201 | NCBI WGS metagenome assembly MDSZ01 (sample SAMN05326647, study PRJNA326480) | marine metagenome | isolation source: seawater | place: Indian Ocean: North | collected 2010
ATTTAACCCAGATGTAACCTGACAGGCACCAAGTTAAAACGGGCGACTGTCAGATTGGGTCTGAACTACTACACTTTATCGCTATGTTATCAACTTCCTATGCTGAAGCGCAGGATGTAAACGGTTGTCACGCAAACGTTAAAGTGTACGAATGTCGTTAATTGCTGGTTGTTATCGCTGGTTATTAATTGTCAAAACCCAATCTGCATATTAAGAAGGAATTTATCATGAAAAAAGTAGCCGCTCTGTTCTTTATCGCTCTGTTATCAACTGCCTATGCTGAAGCACAGGATGTAAACGGTTGTCACGCAAACGTTAAAGTGTACGAATGTCGTTAATTTCTGGTTGTTAGTTACTGGTTGTTAATTGTCAAAAAATATCTGTTTATTAAGAAGGAATTTATCATGAAAAAAGTAGTCGCTCTGTTCTTTATCGCTCTGTTATCAACCGCCTATGCTGAAGCCCAGGATGTAAACGGTTGTCACGCTGGCGTTAAAGTGTACGAATGTCGTTAATTATCAAAACCCAATCTGCATATTAAGAAGGAATTTATCATGAAAAAAGTAATTGCTCTGTTCTTTATCGCCCTGTTATCAACCGCTTATGCTGAAGCTCAGGATGTAAACGGTTGTCACGCTAACGTTAAGGTATACGAATGCCGTTAATGATCCGCAGGTTTGGTGGCTGCACGATCGCAGTGCAGTCACAGATCGTAAGGGAAGCATAACCCCGGTGGTAGTTGCTTCCCTTTTTTTATGCCGGCTATAGACTGTTCTCTGTTCTCTGTTCTCTGTTCTCTGTTCTCTGTTCTCTGTTCTCTGTTCTCTGTTCTCTGTTCTCTGTTCTCGCTTGAGCCGGATCTGTTCTGAGCGGTACGGCGCATCAGGGCTGTCTGAACGTGCGTTAGTACTCACTGTTATCGGTCCATAAAAAAACGCCTCCGTGTCAGGGAGGCGTTTCTTTTTGCTATGTGTGTATTGCCGATCGGTTAACGCATCTGCAATACGATCACATCACTGCTGGCAGGATCGGTATCGGCGCGCAGGTGTGCAACCTCTTCGGCGGTGACGGTGCCGCCAGTGTTGCCCCAGGCTGTACGGATAAAGGACAGCACTTCGGCAATTTCTTCATCCTTCAGTTGCTTACGGTAAGGCGGCATACGGTATGAATCCGGAACGCCGGCAGTCACTACACGACCTGAACCGTTTAACGTCGCATTGATCGACGATACCGGAGTAGGTGCCAGTGAGGAGGCGCTGCCAGCCAGTGGCGGAATCCACTTACCTTTACCCAGGCCGTCGTTACCGTGGCAGGCACTGCAGTGGTCATAATAAATCTGAGCACCAGCAACAGATGCCCGGTTATTAACGGCTAATTTATCTGCCGTGGTGGCATCATAACTCCACGGGGCTCCATCACGCTGAGGATCGCCTGGCAGCGACTTCAGGTAATGCGCAATGGCTTTCAGGTCTTCATCGCTGAGAAATTGTGTGGAGTTGTTGTATGCATCCGTCATAGAGCCATATACCACAGCGTGTTCATTGCGGCCTTCCTTCAGGAACTGGGCAATGTCTGCTTCGCTCCAGCGGCCAAGGCCGGTGTTGTGATCATCGCGCAGGCTTGGGGCGTACCAGCCATCCAGTGTGGCACCAGAGAGGTATTTACCGCTGGCATCGCTGAGGGCTTTTTCCTGCATGGCGAAACCACGCTCGGTATGACAACTGCCACAGTGGCCTGCACCCTGCACAAGATAGGCGCCGCGGTTCCACAGTTCATCTTTGCTGGTGTCGGGCTGGTAAACGCCATCTTCGGTAAACAATACGTTCCAGTATGCCAGTGGCCAGCGCATATTCATCGGCCATGGAATGGTGGAGTCTTTATTTTCCTGCATAACCGGTTCAACGCCGCGCATAAAATACGCGTAAAGCGCTTCGATATCGGCATCGGTCATTTTTTCATAAGACGGATAGGGCATCGCCGGATACAGTCGTTTGCCATCCGGGGTAACACCCTGACGTACGGCACGTTCAAAATCGGCCAGCGAATAACGGCCGATGCCTGTGGTTTTATCCGGTGTAATATTAGTGGCAAAAATGGAGCCCAGTGGCGTGGCCATTTCCAGTCCACCGGCAAAGGGTTCGCTCTCTGGTGTGCTGTGACAGGCAACGCAGTCTGCAGCGCGGGCAACGTATTCGCCCTGATGTATTAATGCGTCGGATACCGGATTCTCATTTTTGCTGTTATCGAACGCAGAGGAGGGCACCCGTGTACCGTGCCATACCATCAGCAGGGCAATAATAATCAGTGCCAGTATGACGATCAGAAACTTTTTCATGGTCTGTCCTTTTGAGGCTCAGAATAGTGTGATCAGTAAATGCCGGACCTTAGTGTTGCGGTCCGGCGGATGAGCGTGCATGTGCGTTATTTCTGGCGCAGATTACGCTTTGGTTTTTTTACTGAAATCGTGACGGGACAGCGGCATGCTGCGGATACGTTCCCCTGTCAGATGGGAAACCGCATTAATGACCGCTGGTGGAACGGATGGCAGGCCGGGTTCGCCCACACCGCCCATTTTGGCGCCACTTTCAACGACTTTGACGTGTACATCCGCCATTTGTGAAGGTCGCAGGATAGGGTACATGTCATAGTTGCGCGCGGTTGGTTCACCGTTTTCATACACGGCTTCTTCTACCAGGGTTTCTGACAGACCAAGAGCAACAGCGGACTGAACCTGAGCTTCAACGACCCGTGGGTTTACCACGGAACCCGGATCAATCGCCTGCCAGACGTTGTGTACCCGGACTTCGCCATTGTGAATAGATACTTCAGCAATGGATGCGGTTTCAGAGCCAAACGGTGATGCCATGGCAATACCGCGGGCGCGCACGGAGCCATCGTCGGCAGTGTAGGGGCCACGACGCCAGCCGCCGGATAATTCAACCACCGCATTGAGCAGGTTGGTCAGACGTTCATTGTCTTTCAGCAGACGCAGACGTAATTCGTAAGGATCGATGCCGCCTTTATCCGCGACTTCATCAAAGAAACATTCGTAAACAAAATCGTTCATCGAATGGCCAACGGAGCGCCAGTAACCCTGCATGGCTGGGTTTTTAACGTATTCCTGAGCAATACGGACATTCGGAATTTTATAGGCTTTACCGGAAATACCTTCCAGCGCAAAGCTATCGGCTTTCCCTTCCTGATAACCGTAAAGTGCCTGTCCTGGTCCTTCTGTGGCGCTGATGGATTCCAGTGCTTTTGGCATGCCATTGGCGTCCAGCGTGGCGCGTAATTTAACTGCCGCCATCGGGCGCATGGTGTCGCGCAGGAATTCTTCTTCACGGCTCCAGATCAGTTTGATCGGACGTCCGGTTTTTTTCGCCAGTTCGATTGCCTGAGGGTAAGGGCTGGCTGCGGCATACAGGAAGTGACGGCCAAAGAAGCCGCCCAGCATGGGCGAGTGTAGATTTACCTGTTCAGGTTTAAGGCCGGCGCGTTTGGCAATATCGCCGCGGAACATATCCTGCGCCTGGTTTGGCAGCCAGATATCCAGCGTGCCATCGGCATTGAATTTCGCCAGCGCGGATGGTGGCTCAAGCTGTGCGTGATGAACGTGCTGAGTGCGGTAGGTGGAAGCCAGTACATCATCGGCGCTGTCGAGCATGGCGCGGGCATCACCTTCGGTTTCAAAGGCCACACCGGCAGCGGTTTTGGATGCCAGTAAATCGGCGTGGCCATCGGTAGAGTAGTCCGCAGGCATATTACGCAGCACACCGCCGGCGGGTTCAGATTCTGCTTCAGCCCAGGCAACCTGAGCGGCTTCTGCTGCCTGTTTGGCGTGCCACCAACGTTCAGCAACCACCGCGACTGCGCCATCCAGAATGTGTACGGAGTGTACACCTTTCATGTTTTTAATCTGGCTCAGATTACGGACCTCAGCGACCGTCATGCCCAGACGCGGCGCATGTTGCACGGCCGCATGCAGCATGCCATCGACTTTGATATCAATGGAGTATTCGGCTTTACCGGTGGATTTGTCGTAAACATCCAGACGGTCCATGGCTTTACCGATCCAGCGGAAATCTTTTTTATCGCGCAGGGTTACGCTCTCGGGTGCGGGTACTGGCATATCCAGTGCGGCACTGGCCAGTTTTCCGTAGGTTACGGAACGGCCGCTTTTTGCGTGCACAACTTTACCTGGCTCGGTAGTGAGTTCGGCAAACGGTACATTCAGCGCTGCTGCTCCGGCTTCCATCAACATTTTACGGGCGAGGGCGCCCAGGCGACGCATATTGGTATAACTGGTACGCACCGACATACTGCCGCCGGTAATGCGCATACCATTATCCATTGCGACATAGTCGGCCCCGGCAGGAGCGCTGACCACAATAAAACTGGCCGGATCAACATCCAGTTCTTCGCCGACGATCTGTGCCATGGCGGAGTAAACGCCCTGGCCACCTTCTACAAACGGGCTTTGCAGGCGCACGCTGTTATCCGCCAGGATTTCCAGGAAGGCAGGGACTTTGGTTGCGTATGCTTTGCTGTCAGCAGCACGGGCTTTGCCGGCGGGAAGGCCCACACCCAGAACGAACGCACCGGCCGTCAGGCCTGCGGAAGAAAGTAAAAAGCGACGGCGGGAAACGTTCACCGGCTGATCGGATAATTCTGCCTGTGTCATAACAGGATTTTCATCTGCAGCTTTCATGGGCTTAAGCTCCTGTTGTTTCTGACTGGGTGTTGTTCTGGAGGTCGGAGAATGTGCTGGATACAGTCACTTCCGTGGCCAGATCGGCTACCGCAGCGTGAATGGCATTGTAAGTACCGCAACGGCACAGATTGATCATGGCGCTGTTGATCTGTTCTTCGCTGGGGGACGGATGGGCTTTCAGCAGGGCTGTTGCCGCCATGACCTGACCAGACTGGCAGTAACCGCACTGTGGCACCTGATGTTCGGTCCAGGCTTTAACTACTTTTTTACCCACATCATCGTTTTCGATCGCTTCGATGGTGGTAATGCTTTTGCCGGCGACACTGCCAACCGGTGTGACGCAGGAGCGCATCACCTGGCCGTCAATCAATACTGAACAGGCCCCGCACTGAGCCAGGCCGCAGCCGTATTTGGTACCCGTCATGCCCAGGTCGTCGCGGATTACCCACAGCAGTGGCGTATCTTCGTCCGCCTGGACGTCGTAAGTCTGATCATTAATGGTGAGTTTCATTGCTTTCCCTCTCATCTGGATAACCCGCGTATCTGGAGGTACAGGTCTTTCTGCATCCTGTTACCGGGTTTCTGGGCGTCTCGGTGCTGTTCTGGTGCTTTGATTCTGTTGCTGTAAAAGCAGCCTTGAACGGGGGGCTGACCCTGCACAGGTCAGGCTGTATCGGTTGTTTTATCAGTTGCTCTATCAGTTATCGGAGAGTGCCGGGAATTTTTTTCCCCGGCAAACCGCCGCAACAAATCAGGCTTATGAACGGCATTCATAGATAATGACACGTCCCCGTGTTGTGTCAGTATGGTTTAAGCGACAAGGCGAGCCAATGAATGTTTCCCTGACGGAATGTCACTCTGTGTTCCATCAACGCACCCTGTCATGAACTGCCTGATTTGTACGGGTGTCCTGTTCGCATGTACTGCTCAAATGTACTGCTCAAATGTACTGCTCAAATGTCTTGCTGAAGTGCAGTGCTCGGCGCAGTAATCAACTGCGCAGGTTTGCTGCAGGAGGGCTCAGCTGAGGCCGATGCGCGCCGCCAGTTTCTGCCACAGTCCTGGCTGAGGAGACGGGCTTTCGACGTTGTCGGAGGCTGCAGAAAGCAATCCACTGCCATGTGTGGCTGCTCTGCCGTTAGCCGATGATAAACCCTGTTGCTCGCGGTGCAGTCGGGTGATCAGCAGCTCAATCAGGTCGTGGGAAAACTCAAACGGTGTAAAGCGGCGATAGCCGTGTTTTTTCAGCAGGGCTTTGACGCCGTCCGCTGCCGGGATGTATTTCATGGACCAGTCGGTAAACAGCCGCTCATCAATGCTGCGCTGCAGCAACACCTGAGCACCGGTATGACGGTCGTCACGCACGATGCGGTTATAGGTGGCAATCACTTTGTGGGCTTCGCCTTCCAGACACTGGAAAAAGTAACCATCGCCGAAAAAGAGAATGCCACCGATTTCATTCTTCGGATTATTGCGGCGGGACTGCGCCAGTACGGAGCCGACCACAGGGTCAACGGCACCACCGTTCGGTTTGTGAACGGAGTGACTGGCATACACAAGACGGATCAGCTGTGACATGAGGGATACCTGTATTGACTCTGAGCGGGCTCTGCAGGCGATTCTGCGTTGCCATCAGGGTATGAATATTAAGTTGTACAATAGCTTGTACAACATCTTATACAAAAACCTGTACAAAGTAATGCGGCGGTATCATCTGACAGGACATTATAAAAGGACGCTATTGACCTGATAGTCAGCGTTAACCTGTTTGCTGGCGCTGAAACAAACGGCGCTGAATACGGTACAGAAGGGTTGCAAGAGGCCAGTTGACGCCAATAGCGGCTAAGAGAAGGCGAGACTCACAGGGCAAAAATCCGCATAATGTCGGCCCAATCGCCCAGCGGGCAAACGACACAAATGTTAAGCGGTACCGTGCATGCAAATTAAGGTCAATTTCCTCGACAACCTGCGGGTTGAAGCCAAGTTCGACGACTTCACCGTGGTGGCCGATCAGCCCATCCGATACAAAGGCGATGGCTCAGCGCCGGGGCCGTTTGACTATTTTCTCGCGTCTTCGGCGATGTGTGCTGCGTATTTTGTGAAGGTTTATTGCCTGGCGCGTGACATTCCTACTGAAAATATCCGCCTGTCGCAGAACAATATCGTCGATCCGGAAGACCGCTATAAGCAGATCTTTAAGATTCAGGTCGAGTTGCCTGAAGGACTGTCGGAGAAAGACCGCACCGGTATTCTGCGCTCCATTGAGCGCTGTACAGTGAAAAAAGTTGTACAGACCGGGCCGGAATTCGTTATTGAAGCCGTCGACAGTCTCGATGACGATGCCCAGGCTCTGCTGACCGTGGGCACGGACAGCGACAGCGAAACCTACATTCCCGGCAAAGACCTGCCTCTGGAGCAGACCATTGCCAATATGAGTGGCCTGTTGGCTGATCTCGGCATGAAGATTGAAGTCGCTTCCTGGCGCAATATCGTGCCGAATGTATGGTCACTGCATATCCGCGATGCGGATTCACAGATGTGCTTCACCAATGGTAAAGGTGCAACCAAAGAGAGCGCACTGGCTTCGGCACTGGGCGAATTTATTGAGCGCCTGAACTGCAACTTTTTCTATAACGATCAGTTCTTCGGTGAAGAGCTGGCCAATGCCGAATTTGTGCATTACCCGGATGAGCAATGGTTTCAGCCGGGTGAAGACGACAGTCTGCCGCCAGAGATTCTGGATGACTACTGCCTGGGCGTGTACGACCCGGAAGGGGAATTACAGGGCACTCATCTGATTGATACCAACTCCGGTAATGTAGAGCGTGGTATCTGCTCGCTGCCATTTGTGCGCCAGTCCGATGGTGAGACGGTTTATTTCCCGTCCAACCTGATCGAAAACCTGTTCCTCAGTAACGGCATGAGCGCCGGTAACACCATCGAAGAAGCTCAGGTGCAGTGCCTGTCAGAGATTTTTGAACGCGCGGTAAAACGCGAAATTCTGGAAAATGAACTGGCTCTGCCGGATGTACCTCAGGATGTGCTGAACAAATACCCGGGTATTGTCGCGGGTATCAAAGGGCTTGAAGAGCAGGGATTCCCGGTTCTGGTCAAAGACGCCTCCTTAGGTGGCCAGTTTCCGGTGATGTGCGTGACCCTGATGAATCCGCGTAATGGCGGTGTATTTGCTTCTTTCGGTGCTCATCCGAGTTTTGAAGTGGCGCTGGAGCGCAGTCTGACGGAACTGCTGCAGGGGCGCAGTTTTGAAGGCCTGAACGATGTACCGCAGCCAACCTTTGAAAGTCAGGCCGTGCAGGAGCCGAATAATTTCGTCGAGCATTTTATTGATTCCACCGGGCTGGTGTCCTGGCGCTTCTTCAGTGCAAAAGCAGATTATGATTTCTGTGAGTGGGATTTTTCTGGCGAAGGCGAAGACTCTAACCAGCAGGAAGCACAGACCCTGTTCGATATTCTCGAAGACATGGGCAAAGAATCTTATATGGCGGTCTATGAGCAGCTGGGTGCCAAAGCCTGCCGTATTCTGGTGCCGGACTATTCCGAAGTGTACCCGGTTGAAGATCTGATCTGGGATAACACCAACAAAGCACTGTATTTCCGTGAAGATATTTTAAATCTGCATCGTCTCGACGAAGAACAGCTGAACGATCTGGTGGAGCGTCTGGAAGAAAGCGAGCTGGATAACTACACGGATATTATTACCCTGATCGGCGTCGAGTTTGACGATAATACCGTGTGGGGACAGCTCACCATTCTGGAACTGAAACTGCTGATTTATCTGGCGGTCAATCGTCTGGAAGAGGCGAAAGAGCTGACTGAAATGTTCCTGCAGTTTAACGACAATACGGTTGAACGTGGTTTGTTTTATCAGGCGCTGAACTGTGTGCTGGAGGTGACTCTGGATGATGAGCTGGAGCTTGCTGATTTTATCGCTAACTTCACCCGCATGTACGGTGAAGAGCGCATGCAGGCGGCAGTTGGTTCGGTAGAGGGCAGTGTGCGTTTTTACGGACTCACGCCAACCAATATGCAGCTGGAAGGGCTGGATAAGCATCAGCGTCTGATCAATAGCTATAAAAAACTGCACGCCGCCCGTGCTAAAGCGGCGGGAATGCAGATTGCTGGTCAGTAAAAGAGTCGGTAATAAAAAGTAGTCATAAAATGCCGGACATAAAAAGCCGGCAGAAAAAAGAGCGCCAATGGCGCTCTTTTTTTAACGACGGATGTTAACCCGGTGAACGGATCAGCAATCCGTATCTTCAGCGCCTGCTGATTCCTTCACATTCTCGCAGGCATCCTCTACCGCATTGCCAGCGTCGGTGGCCATATCGCTGGTGGCGTCGGAAATATCTTCACCTTTTTCTTCCATGTAATCGCCGGTATTTTCAGCCGCTTCTGAGATGGTTTCTTTGCTTTCATCATAGGCTGCGCTGGCTGATTCTTTCACACTGTCAGCGGCCTGTTCTGCTTTCTGACTTATGCTCTCAGGCTGGTCCTCGCTGCAGGCGGCCAGTGTCATGGTCAGAGCGACCATCAGGGCAGTCATTGCGGACGATAATGTTTTCATTGTGTACTCCTTACTTATGCTTATCTGGTGCTGTTAATTCACGCGCTTTAAGTCTTCATGGTCGGCGGGATCATGCAAAGCGCAAAGGTGGGAGGCGCCTGTGTAAAGAAGGTTCAGCAGGATTCACCATGGCGTGAAACAGTACGCAATTTGATCAATTGGCGGAAAATTCCCGGGAACTCTGCGCATGCGTGGAAAAGGTGGCCGTTTCTGCAAATGCTCCGGAACTGTCCGTGACAGAGCGCACACTTGTACAGGGACGGAGCAATATCTGGTAATCTCTGAGCATATCTTCTGCGCCCGGATTGAGTGTCTATGTTCCGTCTGTACCATTCCAATGATCTTGAAGTTCTGCGGGGAGTTCTGCTTAACGAGATGCGCACCGCGCCCCTTGGGCCGTTCGATCAGGAAGCCATACTGGTACAGAGTCAGGGGATGGCGCATTGGCTCAAACTGCAGCTGGCGGATGGCCTGGGGATCGCAGCTCAGGTGGATTTCCCTTTACCGTCGAGTTTTATCTGGAAAGTGTTTAACCGGCTGAAGCCGGAATTGCCGGAGCAGTCGCATTTCGATAAGCAGATCATGAGCTGGAAGCTGATGCGCCTGCTGCCAACATTAGCAGCGCAGCCCGGATGCGAAGCCATTGCTCATTACCTTGAAAATGATCACAACGGCCTGAAATGTTTTCAGCTGGCGCAAACCATCGCCGACGTCTTTGACCAGTATCTGCTCTATCGTCCGGACTGGTTACTGGGCTGGGAGTTGGGGGATGACACCATCGCCGATGGCGATGTCAGCGCGCATCCGTGGCAACCTCTGGTGTGGTGTGCATTGGTAGCTGACAGTGCCGAACTCGGTCATTCGCTGGATCACAGGGCACGCTTATTAAGTGAGCTGGAAGATCTGGTACAGCGTTATCCGGAACGTCTGAACGGCCTGCCAAAGCGTCTGTTTGTGTTCGGAATTGCGGCACTGCCTGGCAGTTACTGGCAGGTTCTGCAGGCTATTTCAGCTCAGGTTGAAGTGCATTTCTTTCTGCTCAACCCGTGCCGTAATTTCTGGGGCGATATTGTCAGCGATAAACAGCGCCGGGCGATTTTACGGCAGCAACCTATGGCTGCGGAGCTGCTGGAGCGGGGTAATCCATTACTGGCCTCCTGGGGACGGCTGGGGCGGGATTTTCTTACACTGGTGCATGAAACTGCCGAACAGCGTCCGGAAAATATGGCCGATATCGAAGCCTACGTTGAGCGCCAGCCGGTTAATCTGCTGCAACACCTGCAGGACGATATTCTCAATCTGAATGATCTGCAGCAGCGCGCTTTTACCAAAGAAGCGGTGAACAGCAGTGCTTTTAAACAGGTAGTGGCGGCAGACGATGGCAGCGTGCGTTTTGTCAGTGCCCACAGCCCGCTGCGTGAAGTTCAGCGGCTGTATGATCAGATTCTGTATTGGCTCGATAACGACCCGCAACTGAAACCGCGCGATATTGTGGTGATGGTGCCGGATATTGATCAGTACGCTCCATACATTGATGCGGTATTTGCCAGCAGCCGTGCGCAAACGCAGCAAGGTGATGATTACCGTATTCCCTGGGCCATTGCTGACCAGTCGATTGCGCAGGAAGAACCTCTGATCGACAGTTTCCTTTCTCTGTTAAACCTGGCCGACAGCCGCTTTCTGATTACCGAAGTTCAGGATTGGCTGGATGTGCCGGCGATTCGCCAGCGTTTTGCGATCAGTGAAGACGATTTACCGTTGCTGCGTGACTGGCTGGCCCGTGCTCAGGTGCGCTGGGGGCTGGACAGTGAACAACGACAGCAGCTGGGCTTACCTGCTTTTGAGCAGAACAGCTGGCGTAAAGGGCTGCGGCAATTATTGCTGGGCTATATGTTGCCTGACTCGCAACAGGATTTTCGTGGTGATTTTCCGGTCAGCGCGGCGGAGGGTAACGAAGGTGAATTGCTCGGTAAACTGATGCAGTTCGTTGATACGCTGGAATACTGGCAAAAGATATTCTGCTCTGATACTGATGCTGATACAGACGGTCTATCCGCTGATGCTTCGCCTGTTGGCGGAGAAATCGGGCAGACAGGTAAAACAGCCGAACAGTGGTCAGCCATTCTGTTAACCATGCTGGATGATTTTTATCTGGCAGAAGATAACGATCAGTTCCCGCTGCAAAAAATCCGCGATGCCATTATGAGCTGGCTGGAAGAATTAAATACCTCGGCATTTAATCAGACACTCAGCCCGGTGGTGGTGCGCAGCTGGTTTATTAATGAATTAGGGCAGCAGGGCGGCTGGCAGCGTTTTCTCGCGGGGCCGGTGAACTTCTGTACGCTGATGCCGATGCGTTCTATTCCGTTTAAAGCCGTGTGCCTGCTCGGCATGAACGACGAAGATTACCCCCGCCGGGTGACCCCGGTGGGGTTCGATTTAATGGTCAGTGGTAAATCCCGCCGTGGTGACCGTTCGCGCCGGGAAGACGACCGTTATTTATTTCTTGAAGCTGTGTGCTCCGCACAGAGTTACCTGTACATCAGTTACCGTGGCCGTGATGTGCGCGAAAACGCTGAGCTGCAGCCATCGGTGCTGGTGGCTGAATTGCAGGATTATCTGTGCGACAGTTATTGTCTGGCGCAGCACAGTGACCTGCCGCACAGCGAAAGCCGTGAAAAGATGCATGAATGGCTGACGGAATATCTGCCGTTGCAGCCATATAACCGCCAGTCATTTATTCCGCCTGAGGGCAGCCGTGCTGTTGCCGGATATCAGACGCTGTGGTCCGCTGTGGCGAATGCCGCCGAGCAATTAAATGTGCAGGGTGCGCAGGATACAGCCACCTCGCAGTTTTTTACTCAACCTTTGCCGCTGCCGGCGGAACTGGATGTTACTCAGGCCGACTGGGAAGATGTTAAGCAGGCACTGAATGATCCCTTTAAGTTTTTTGTAAAACGCCGTTTGCGCGCATCGTTTGACAGCTACTGGCAGGCACATGAAACCGAAGAACCCTTTACGCTGCAGGGGCTCGATTCGTATCAGCTGAAAGAAGACTGGCTACATCTGGCACTGCAGGATTTCAGCCTCGGTAACGGTGGCAGTCAAGATCATGGTCTATTAAGCTATCTGCCTAATTTTACCGCGCGTCAGCAGGCTCTTGGCCATCTGCCGGTAAATGCATTAGGAGAGGTCTGGAGTGCGGATCTGGTCGGTAATTCTGTTCCGCTTGCGCAGCAGATTGTGGTGCTGACGGAGCATTCGTTAGCCAGCCGTCAGCTGCTGTGTGACAGTGAATGTGCTATCGAATTGAAAAGTGAAGCCACTGCAGAAGATGATTCCGTTGCTGCAGAATTGAAGACCATTCAGGTTTCAGTTAAGGGCGAATTACAACGGGCGTATAGCCAAGATCCAATTGCTCACACGGATGAGCAGTGCGGATATCTGGTGTTTTATCGGGTTGGCGATATTCATGGTAAACATCTGTTATCCCTCTGGCTCGATCTGGTTATGGCGCAGGCGGCGCAGCCCGGGCTGATTTCTCATGCGCATCTGCTGGGATTAAGCAAAGGTAAAAAGGGGACGCAACTGCGACATATACGTTTGCAGGCGCCGCCGCCAACGCTGGCAAAAGAACATATGCAACAGGCGCTGACATGGTTTATGCAGGCCTGGCGGCAACCTGTTCCCCATCTGCCGGATACTTTGTGGAATCTGCTGTCTGCAGAGGATATCGCCAGTGAAAAATACCCGGACAGTGACACGGATAAAAACGAACACGTACAAAAGCAGATGCATAAGCAGGCAGAGGCAGAATTTGGCGAACTGGCGTCACCGTATCTGCAACGCTGTATGCCGGATTTTGTCACTAAGGTGCTGCTGGGTGCTTCGTCAGACTGGTTGGAGAAATATGGTGTGTTGATGGCAGATATTAAAACGCATATTCACAGCGACGAGACTCACAGTAGCGAGATTTACAGTAACGAGATTCAGAGCAGTAAGAGCGGGGAGGTGTAATGATGAAGACGTTATCCATTCCACATTTTCCGCTGTACGGCCAATCCCTGATTGAGGCCAGTGCCGGTACCGGTAAAACCTTTACCATTACCGGGCTTTATAATCGTTTGATTCTTGGGCATGGCCGCAGTGGTGCAGCAGCAGATACTCTGGATTCATCTGCTGCAGATGGCAGTAGCGGTCGGTTAGGCTGTGATCAGATTCTGGTAGTGACCTTTACCCGTGCAGCAACGGAGGAATTACGCGGCCGGATTCGCCAGCGTCTGCGTCTGACTCTGGAAGATTTACTGCGATTGGAAAATGATCAGCCGGCGGCGGATTCTGATCTGCCGGATTATCTTGCGCAGTTGTCTGCCGCAGCGGGTGTCAGTGAGGCGGATATTCGCCAGCAATTATTACCCTGGTTACAAAGCAACCTGGCGCTGATGGATGAAGCAGCGATTTATACCATTCACGGTTTCTGTCAGCGCATGCTGAAGCAGTTTGCCTTCGACAGCGGTGTGGTGTTCGACGCTGAGTTGGTGCTGGACAGTGAACAGTATCTGCAACAGGCCTGTGAAGATGTCTGGCGTACCGAAGCCTACGGCCTGAATACAGAGCAGGGGCGGTTTTTATTAAGCCGCTACAATGGCCCGGATGCCTTGTTTGCCAAGGTCCGCTCGCGCATCAGTCGCCCGGATATGCGCATCGTTCCTGAGATAAACGATCACAATCTTGATGCTGTCTGGCAACGGACAAAAGAACAATTTCACAAGGTTGCTACCTTGTGTAAAGCAACCGCTGCGGAAGATATCGCCGCTCTGATTCAGGATTCAGGGCTGAATAAACGCAGTTACAGTAAAACCAATACGCCTAAATGGATTGGTCAGGCGTATCAGTATTTTCTGTCGTCTTTCAGTCTGCCTGCTGCCGATAACCTTGATCGCCTGACTCCGGCGGGGATGGAAGAAAAACTGGCCAGTGGCGATCTGCCAAAGCATGAATTGTTTGATGCCATTGCTGATTTCTGTGCGCAGGCAGACGCATTGCAGCTGATGCTGGAAATGGCATGGCTGGATGTGATCAAAGAACGTTATTTTGATTTGTTGGAAAAAGCCGGTGCCTTAACGCCGGATGATCTTTTACGTCTGCTGGTAACCGCGCTGCGCGGTGAGCAGGGGGATTTGCTGGCGTCCCATATCCGTCGTCAGTATCCGCTGGCGATGATCGATGAATTTCAGGATACCGATCCGCAGCAATACGATATTTTTAACCGTATTTATCCGCCAGCTGGTCAGGCTGATGACATGCCAGCGACGGAGCCAGACCATCACGGACTGATTATGATCGGCGACCCTAAACAGGCCATTTACGGCTTCCGTGGCGCCGATATTTTTACCTATATTCAGGCGCGCCGGCAGCTCAGCGATGAACGGCGTTTTACCCTCGGTACTAACTGGCGCAGCCACTCTCTGCTGGTGGATGGTGTTAACCAGTTGTTTGCGGCCCACAAAAGCCCGTTTATTTTTGATGAGGATATTCACTTTGTTGAAGTGGCGGCCGCCGGTAAAGCCGACAGCCAGCCATTAACCATTACCGGAGAGGTTCAGTCTCCTCTGCAACTCTGGTTTGACGGCGAAGAATATTCGCGCACTGGTGCTCAGGCGGAAGTAGCTGCGCAGTGTGCTGCGGCCATCCATGGTCTGCTCAGCGGTGATGCTCAGTTGGGCGACGATAAGGTTCAGGCAAAAGATATTGCGGTACTGGTGCGCAGCCGTAAGCAGGCAGGCTGGATTCGGGATGCGTTAATGGTACACGGCATTGGCAGTGTATTTCTGACCCGCGACAGCGTGTATGAATCACAGGAAGCTAAAGACATGTTTGCCTGGTTGCAGGCGGTCGCTCATCCCTCCGATGAGCGGGCATTGCGCACCGCGCTGGCAACCCGCAGTCAGGGATTCAGTGCGTTACAGCTCGATCACCTGCTGAATAATGAGCAGGCCTGGGAGCAGGCGCTGGAGCAGAATCTGGCCTATCACCAGCTGTGGAACCGGCGTGGCATCATGGCGGCGGTGATGCATTGGCTGGAGCAGGATCAGCGCGCCGAACGTCTGCGCTATCAGGAAGACGGTGAACGCCAGCTGACCAATATGATGCACCTCGGTGAATTACTGCAGGCTGCGTCACGACGTCTGCGTGGCCATGAGGCATTGTTACGCTGGTTTGGCGAGCAGGTTTTCTCGGAAGAACGTTCCGGCGATGAAGCTCAGTTAAGGCTGGAAAGTGATGCCAATCTGGTGACCATTGTGACCATTCATAAATCGAAAGGTCTGGAATATCCGCTGGTATTTTTACCTTTCCTCTGGGATGACAGTTACCTGCCGAACAGCAAAAGCGATACGCAGTATTTCTCCGTCCGCGATGACTGCATGGTGCTGGATCTTGATCCGGATGAGGAAGCAAAAGCGGCAGCCCGGCGTGATGCGCTGGCTGAGTCTCTGCGCCTTCTGTACGTTGCTGTTACCCGTGCGGTGCAGGGTTGTTTTATCTGGTTGGCCGATGCTCTCGACGGGCGCAGTACCAAACAGAAAAAATCCCGCATTGCCGACACCGCACTGGGCTATTTACTCGACATTGAATCAGATCCGCAATGGTCCGTGTTAGAGCAGCGTATGACTGACAGTCAGGCAATACAGCTGTGTGCACCGCCGGCGTGGCTTCTTGCCGAAGGAAAGCTGAGTGGCGCAGGTGAAGCAGCGCAGATAAAACCTGCACAGATAAAAGCGGGAAAATGGGATCACTGGCGGGTCAGCAGTTACAGTCAGCTGGCGGCCGCACATGGCGCGCATAATCAGAACAGCGAGACGGCTGCAGCGGAGCAGCACACGGCTGTGTCAGAGGGTATTACGGATGATGCGTTGCTGCGTACCGACGAAACACTGTACCGTGATTCAGCGGGAATCTATCTGCCGATTGCTGCTTTTCCGGAGGACTCTCAGGCATCTTCTGCCATGGCTCAAGTACAGGAATTTAATTCAGACTCTGTGGCACTGACCTTTGCCCGCGGCGCGAATGCCGGTACCTGTCTGCATGCTGTCTTTGAACATTGGGATTTTCACGATCAGGCACAGCTGCTGGAGATATGTGAACGCGAGCTGCGACATTACGGCCTGTACGATGAGGCGCTGAATCAGAGTGATCAGACTCAGCCAACAAAACAGACAGAACAACTGGCGCAGTGGTTAACAGCCGTTGTACAAAGCCCATTGAATACCTTGTCTGCGGCGGGCAGCAGTGAAACCTTCACCTTGCAGGATATTGCCGAAGGCGGACGCCTGGATGAAATGGAATTTTATCTTCCGGTGGCCGGTTTACAGGCATCGCAGGTGAATCGTTTGCTGGCTCAGGAAAATGCAGATTCTGCTCAGGCTGAACGTTTTCAGTTTGATGCGTTATCCGGCTACCTCAAGGGCTTTATTGACCTGATTTTTTGCTATCAGGGGCGCTACTATGTGGCGGATTATAAATCGAATTTCCTGGGTGAACGGTTACAGGATTACGCTCCCGCGGCATTGAACGCCGCCATGGTGAGTCATCAGTACGATTTACAGGCCTGGATTTATACCGTGGCGCTGGATCGTCTGTTGAGTCAGCGGTTGCCGGATTATTCACCGCAACAGCATTTGGGTGGCGTGTATTATTTTTATCTGCGCGGTATGCATCTGGGGGCTGATGCACCATTGCTGTCTGCTGTAGCATCTGCTGCGACTGTGCGTGAGCAGGAAACAAACCAGCAAGCAACAAATAAAACAACAAATAAAACAACAAATAAAACAACAAATAAAACAACAGGGCAAACAGAGTCTGCGCAGCCTGATCTGTTTGCGCAGGTGGATTTATTTGATGAACCTGAGGTAACGGATATTAAAAGTGATGCTGCCAGTTTGCCGCAGGCGCCGGGTGTTTATTATCACAGTGTTGATCCTCATGCCCTGGCGCAGTGGCGGGCAATTCTCAGCGGCGCAGAGGAGGATGCAGCATGACTCACACAGCTGCTAATCGTGCGCGACAGGAAGCAGATTCTCCGCTGCGTGCCATTGATTATCAGGTCGGACGTCAGATTCTGGCTTATGAAAAAGGACGTTCGGATCTGACCGAAGATGAGCTGCGGCTACTGGAATTTGCGGCGCAGATGGTCAGTGCCGCGTTGGGCAAAGGCCAGGTATGTTTACCGGTCTCTTTACCAGCGTTTAGCCCGGCGATGGCTGACCAGACGCATAGTCCGGTTATTGGTCCTGTTATGTGCCCGGTTATGGAACTGGATGAAGAGTGGCAGGCTGTTGTTGCGGACCTGTATGCAGTTCTGCAGCGCAGTTATACCGTATTTAATCCGGCGGCTTCTGCTGCATCGGCGGCCTGCTATCAGCATCAGCCTCTGGTGCTGAATAATGGCCGGCTGTATCTGGCGCGGTACTATTTTTATGAGCAGGGTGTGCTGCAGCAGATACATCAGCGTATCGGGCGTGGTCCCGAAATTGAAAAAACCGGCGAGCAGAACGGTGAAAAACACGCTGCCTTGCAGCAGGTATTAAATGAATTGTTTGCCAGTGCTGACAGCAGTCTGGTGGATTGGCAGAAAGTCGCGGCAGCCACCGCATGTTTGCAGCAGTTTACGGTCATTACCGGTGGGCCCGGAACGGGGAAAACCACGACGGTTACACGTCTGTTATCGGCGCTGATCAGTCAGTCGCCGCAGATGTCGATAGCCCTGGCGGCGCCGACCGGTAAAGCCGCTGCGCGCATGACGGAATCCATTCGCCAGGCGAAGCTGAATGCCAGTAATGGCAACAGTCTGCCTTATGCCGGGCGGATACCTGATGAAAGTTACACCCTGCATCGTCTGCTCGGCTGGACGCCCAATGGGTTCAGATACAACACAGAACAGACATTGCCGTTTGATTGCGTGGTGGTGGACGAAGCGTCCATGGTGGATTTACCCATGATGTTTCATCTGTTTGCCGCACTTTCGCCGGCAACGCGGTTGATTCTGTTGGGCGATAAAGATCAGCTGGCGTCAGTGGAAGCCGGCAGTGTGCTGGCGGATTTATGCGATGCCGGACAACAGCATGGCCCGGATGCAGACTTTGCCGCGCTTCTGCAACAGCTCACGGAATGTGATCTTACTGCGTATACAGAGCCTGCCTGTGGCCCTATGCAAAACGCCATGGCGTCGCTGCGTATATCGCATCGGTTTGATGCCAACAGTGGTATCGGTCATCTGGCTGCGGCAGTAAACCGCAGTGATGCAGCGGGTGCAGAGCAGGCGTTCGCACAATTTGATGATGTAACATTTGATCTGCTGGAAACGCAGGATATTTATTGGCAACAGCCGCGCTGGCGTGAGGCGGTCAGTCATGGCTATCGGGATTTCTGTAACGCGGTCAGCGCTGGTGCGGATGCGGCGCAGGTGTTTGCTGCGTTTAACCGCTTTCAGGTGCTGGTTGCTCTGCGTCAGGGACCGTATGGCGTAGAGCAGGTGAATCAGCGCATTGAACAATTGCTGCGGGGTTCTGGTTTGCTCAGCATCAGTAGTGTGGCGGGTGGTCTGGCAGGGCAGACATCGGCCGCGGGCTGGTACCCGGGCCGGCCAGTGATGATCAGCCGCAACGATTATGACCTTGGGCTGTTTAATGGCGATATCGGTATTGCGTTGCTGCACACCGATGACGACGGCAAGCGCGCATTGCGTGTTGCTTTCCCGGATGAACATGGCGGAGTGCGCTGGCTGTTGCCAGGGCGCCTGCCGGCTCATGAAACAGCGTTTGCCATGACGGTACATAAAAGTCAGGGTTCAGAATTTGATAAGCTGTGCTTGCTGTTGCCTGAGTTCTGGCAAAGTGTAATTACCCGGGAGCTGATTTACACCGCCGTTACCCGGGGTAAAAAAGAATTTCATTTATTTTCCGGACAAGCCTGCTGGCAGCAGGGGATTCTTGCCCGGGTACACAGGGCAAGCGGTCTGCGCGATGCCCTGTGGAATACTTCTGTTGACTGACTGGTTGCTATGACAAATTCCCGGGTAAAAATCTGGTTAAGGCGCATTCTGATTCTGCAGGCCTTTGTTTTTGCGTTTATTCTGGTGCTGCTGTATTTAGCACCGGGCATTGCTCTGCTGGGCGCAAATCACTGGTATCAGAAGCAGGGCGAAGGGTACAGTCTTACAGCAAAAGACTGGACCTTTGCGCCGTTTCGCACTGAGCTGGAATTTACCGGTTTGGTGCTGGCACACCCGGGCAGTGGCAGCGGTGAAACCCGGATTGAACGTGTGCATCTCGATTTTGATCCCTGGGCGTTGTTCAGTCATCAGGTGGATGTACGCTCGCTGGTGCTAGACGGCCTTAAACTGCAGGCAGATGTTAGCGAAGGCGAAGAAAAAACGATCGATCAGACTGATGTAAAAGATATTCTGCTGGAAATAGCGGGTCTTAACCTTCCGGTCACTCAGTTACCTATAAAACAGGTAGCTGTGCCGGCGGAAGAAAATATATCTGAAGCGGACGATCCGGCGGGCAACGCCGTGTCTGGCAATGGCACGTCTGGTAATGCAACGTCTGGTAATGCAACGTCTGGTAATGCAACGTCTGACAGCGGAGCATCAGAAAGCGCAACGTCTGAACATGCAGCGGCTGATGACCAGTCACAGTCTGAAGAGCCACAATCAGAAAAGCCTCAGTCAGAAAAACCACAGCCTGAAACAGCGCCTGACAGTTCAACAGCCGATAATGCTGTGGCAGAGAAAGACGTTACGCCAGCCAGTGCTGCCCCAGAAGAAACCGCAGATCAGAGCGAAGATATTCCCTGGCTGGTGCAGGTTCAGTCTCTCAGTATTAACGCTAACGACCTCAACTGGAATGTGCATTTAGCGCAAACGCTGCATGTTGCATCGTCCAGTGGGCGTCTCACCATCAATCATATTAACGTCCGCGATTTCTCCACGGCAGAAACCGAGCCGGTGGATATCGATATCAATCTGCAACTGAACACAGAGACCCGTGCGGGGGGCACAGATATTGATGTACAGCCTGTGACTTTAAGTCTGCGTGGTTCGCTGGATCATCCGCTGACCGCACCGTCCTGGCAGGGTGATATCGGTTTAACCGGTACGGATGTAAAAGCCGATAATATCCGTGCCCGTCTCAGTGCGCTGAGCATCAGCCTGGATGCAGCGCTTAACGACGCATTTTCACAGCTTACTTTTGATGGCGAAGTGACTTTAGCCGACGCCGGTGCGGATATGCCGGAACTGAACGCTGGTTTTTCCAAACTGGTGCTGGAGCTGGACGGATCGCTGTTAAATAACCTGAAAGAACTGACGCTGAATAGTGGGATTCAGTTGAATGACGTGCGGGTGAATGCGGCCGGTTTACGCAGTCAGCTGGCGGAATTAACGACGCAATTGCACACCTCGGCAACGGACGATTTCGCCGCGCCTAAGGTGGCTGGTGATATTCAGTTGCGCGGGATCGATGCCGGTTACCAGCAATATCAGGCGACGCTGGATGAGCTGAGTCTGAGTGGTCTGGATGCAGGCCTGCAACAGCAACGGCTACAGAATCTGTTGCTGCGTAATCTCCGGGTTAGCAGCCAGCCGGGTTGGCAACCGGCTAACTCGGCAGCTACTCCGGCAGCTATCCCGGCAACTACCCCGGAAGAAGACAGTCAGGGCGGAAGTGCAGAAAATGATATTTCCGCTGCGATTACTGAACCGGCTGCAGGTACAACAGAACCCGCCGTTGAGCTGTTGAATCTGGCACATTATCAGTTAAACGATTTCGCTTTCGATCAGAACAGTCTCACATCCGGTAGCCATGATTTTGATGGGCTGGTGGTTGAACTGTATAAGCTCGCTGACGGCACGATCAAAGGGCTGAAAAACAGCTCTGCGGAAAACGACGCTTCTGAAAACAACGCTCTTGAAAACAGCGCTTCTGAAAGCGACGCTAATGAAAACAGCAGCACGGAAAGCACAGCTGCAGAAAGTAACAAAGCGCAAAGCGATCCGGCATCAGAATCAACTGACAGTAAACCGCTGGCATTTTACCTTGCTGGTCTGCATCAGGCTGCGCTCGTGTACAGTAAGGTGCAGGGTGAGAAGGTGCAGGGTGATGTTGCAGTAGATGGCGATGTTGCACTGGATGGCGAGAGCGACACCACGGCAGTATCGGATTCTGAAGGTGCGGAACAACAGGTTTCTGCTGAACAGACCCAGACCCTGCCGCTGCAGAATTCCATTATTCACTTTACCGATGCTGCGGTATCACCGCCTCTGGATGCCAGCATTACGCTGTATGAGCTGGCCGTGGGTGAAGCCGAAGGCAGTGTTGCAGGTGCTGACGCTGAGTTAAAACAGCCCATTACTCTGCACCTGCTGGCGGGCATGGATAAATACAACCGTATCCGTACCGATGCGTCATTGTCTGTGTATGAGCGGGATGGTGTGCAGTATCCGCAGGGAACGATTAAAGCAAAAATTACGCAGCTCGATCTCACAGCATTTAATGGTTATCTGGCCCAGTCCATGGGGTATAACCTGGAGCGCGGTATGCTGGAAGCCGATATCGATGTCACGATTGATAAAGCCAAGCTGAAAGGCGAGGTAAAAATCCTGCTGCGCAATTCACGCTTTGTGCCGGTGGATGAAGCCACCATTGATCGCGTCAGTAAGCAGATTTCTATGCCGGTTGATACCGCTCTGGATCTGCTGCGCGACGGCAATGGTAACGTGAATGTAACCATTCCGGTGTCCGGCGACCTGACCGATCCGAATTTTGGCCTCAGCGATCTGACCCAGCAGCTGTCTGTATTGGCGTTAAAAACCGGTGCTATGTTTTACCTGAAGCAGGCATTGCAGCCTTACACTACGCTGATTAATCTGGCCTCGTTCGCGGGTGATTATCTGATGAAAATTCGTCTGGATGCGCTCAGATATGAAAGCGGGCAAACGGAACTGAGCGAAGAACATCTGAAAAACCTGAACAAAGTGATGTCTTTGATGCAGGATAAAAAATCGCTGGAATTGCAGGCCTGTCCGTTTGTCAGCGCAGAGGAAGCTGAAACTGCGGGAGACGGCTGGACAGAGCTGGCGAAACAACGTGGTGCTGCAGTGAAAGCCTGGCTCAATGAGCAGGACGAACAACTGACACCGAGAATTACCGTATGTAAGCCACAGAAAGGCAAAAATGCCGAAGTGGTTCTGGGCTTTAACTAATTTCAAATAAGAGCAGAGAGTATGAATCAGGTTATCGATTTACTTAAGTCACACCGTTCCATCCGTAAATTTAAAGATGAAGCCGTGACCGCTGAACAGCTTGAACAGATTCTGCTGGCCGGGCAGGCCGGTTCAACCTCCAGCTTTCTGCAGGTGACGTCGGTTATCCGCATTACCGATAAAGAAAAGCGTGAAAAGCTGGTGGAGTTTTCCGGCGGGCAGAAATGGGTTGGTCAGGCACCGGAATTTCTGGTGTGGTGTGCCGATTTTAACCGTCATCAGACCATTGCTCCGGAAGCCAAACTGGGCTTTGCCGAACAGCTGTTAATCGGTGCTGTCGATACTGCTATTATGGCTGAAAATGCCTTGGTCGCCGCTGAGTCCATGGGGCTGGGCGGGCTGTTTGTTGGTGGTATCCGTAACAACCCGCAGGGCGTTGTTGATCTGCTGGAGTTACCACAGCAGGTGATTCCGCTGTTCGGTATGTGCATTGGTGTGCCGGATCAGGACCCGACTATCCGTCCGCGTCTGCCGCTGTCTCTGGTGTTGCATGAAAACAGCTATAACACCGATCTGAACCGTGAGGTGCTGGCTGAGTATGATCAGCGCGTGCATGATTATTATGAAGAGCGCATGGGTGCCAATAAGGTCATGACCTGGAGCGAACAGATTTCTGCAACGGTATCAAAAGAAGCGCGGCCATTTATGAAAGCGTTTCTGGAGAAGCAGGGCTTTGCGGTTAAGTAACCCCGTGCTGAGTTAATCTGCGCTGAGTTAATTTTTGGATTAAAAAACGGAGGGCTTGCCCTCCGTTTTCTGTTTCTGCGTGTTTGTAGTGTTGTCAATCCGCCAGTGTTTGTTGCAGAACACGAAGCATATTGGCCCCCATCACTTTACGGATTTCGCCTTCGCTGAAGTTCTGACGCAGCATTTCTTCGGTCAGTGCTGCCAGTTCAGAAGTGTCCAGTGCCGTTGCTACGGTGCCATCAAAGTCTGAGCCCAGCGACACATGATCTGCGCCGAGGGCGTCGATGGCAGCACGTATGCTGCGAACGATACCGGCCGGGGTTTCATCACAGGTAACGTCACGCCAGTAGCCGATGCCGATGACCCCACCGTGAGCGGCTATCTTCTGCATTAAGGGCAGCGGGATATTACGTTTTACCGCACAGACCGAATGCACGCCGGTGTGACTGAGCACCACAGGGCTGTCGGTCAGATTAATAACCTCGTTGACCACAGCAGGTGAGGCGTGAGCAAGATCGATGACCATATTCAGCTGATCTGCCCGTTTGACGGCCTGTACGCCAAATGGGGTTAAGCCATGATTCCCCATGCCGTGCAGCGAACCGCCCAGTTCATTATCAAAGAAATGGGTAATGCCCATCAGGCGATAGCCAGCGCGATATAAACGATCCAGATTTTCTATATTGCCTTCCAGTGCATGGGCTCCTTCCATACCCAGCAATGCACCGGTTAGCTGACTGCCGTTCTGGCGCTGTGCGATCAGTTCGTCGAGATCCTTTCGGCGATAAATGATTTTTACTTCATGGGGCGCTTTGCGGGCATAAGCGGTGAGTTTTTCTGCCTGATACTTTGCCCGTTCAAACAGGCTGCTCCAGCTGGCGACAGGCCAGGTTTCGGCAATGGCAATCAGGGTAATGTCGTCCCGCGCAGCACTGTCGTTTTCATCATAATTGAGTCCGGACGGACTTTTGGTAACGGCGGTAAAAACCTGCAGTGCGACATTGCCGTCACGCAGACGGGGAAAATCGACCTGACCGTAATCACTGCGTTTGAGCAGGTTTCTGTCCCATAACAATGAGTCTGCGTGCCAGTCGCCAATAAACAGGCTTTGGTGCAGTCGCCGTGCCTGCTCACTGACTGGCCACGGCGGGTGTTCTTTTACCGGATTAAAGGCGCGTTCGGCGTATTCGGGTAACCAGATACGCACCGCGGACAGAAGCAGGAAGAGGAGAATAAAAAATACTGCTAAGGGCACGGGTTTAATGAATTTAAATTTTTTCACCTGAGCTCCGCTGCTTATTTCACTGTTTGATCAGTTCTGTTTTATCAGTTCTGTTTTATTAGGTCTTTGGATGGACGAATTGAGCAACCGGCTTCAGCATCGCTCATCAGTTGCCTGACGAACAGGCACTTTCTTCCATGGCTTCTCTGATCAGTATTTCTTTTTTGCTGCGGATGGCCTCAAACAGATAAGGGTTGCTGAGGGCGGTGTCGTATGCGCAGTTGGTGCCGGAAGCCGGGATCATGATGGAGTACTGCACCAGTACGTAGTCACCTTCGTCGGTAATGTTATCGAAACGGATGGCGTAGCCGGCGCTGGGGCGGACCCCCAGATCAATCAGCAGTACCTGATATTCGCTGAAATCAACATTACTGCCGGCGCGGTCCTGATAGTCGCTCAGCTCACTGGAATAGTCCCATTCGTTATCCAGTACTTTGACGGATTTTACGCCTTCGGCGTAGAGCGGATTGCTGCCGGCCTGCAATGTGTAGTGGCTGGCATTCAGATCACTGTCGTCAGACGAGCCACAGGCTGCGAGAAGCAAAGAAATACAGCCGATGGTAACTGGAGTAAGAATTTTAAACATTTGCCGCTCCTGAGCGTTTGAAGGGCCATAGCATCAATTGACGTTGTGGCCGGGTCGGTCACTGACCTGAAAAACGCATACTGACCTGTCATCCGCAGCAGGGCAAGCGGGGGAGATCATGAAATATGAATATCCCTGATAAATAAAGGTCCCTCGCTCAGTCAGTTCAGCCAGAGCATGCTCTGGAAAAGAGACATAAAAAAAGCGCCTTACGGCGCTTTTTTGAGTTCAGAAACGGGCCTTATCAGGCGGCGTTTTCTGCGCTCTTGATTGGCTTCACAACGAACAGCAGGTCGCCCTGGTTCACCTGTTGGCCATCGCTGTTCATGATACGGGTAACCTTGAACTTCTGGTCAGCCGGGTAGAGAACAGCGCCGCTGCGGTTGAATTGCTTCAGGCTCAGCGGGGTGAACATCTTCATCGCTTCCATCAGACACAGAGTCTGATCAACGCCGATGATGTCACCTTCTTTCACGAACGGTGGTTCGCTAGGTGAAGAAGAACCGTAGAAGATACTGGTAGACGGTGACAGAACTTTCAGTTCGTCAGAGCCTTCGATCTTCAGGGTGTCGGCATCTACCGCGTTAGCGTGCATGTCCGCGGAGTCTTCAATGTCTTTCACCAGTTCGCTGAAGTCGATACGCTCCAGGAAGTGTGGCAGGTAGGTGGTGTCGTAAACACCGTCTACGAAGACTTTGTCGTCCAGGACGCGTTTCAGCAGCGGAATGTTGGTGCAAACGCCGGTGATACGAACACGTTCCAGATACTCACGCAGTTTAGCGATGGTATCGTTACGGTCTTTACCGTAGCAGATGATCTGAACAATCAGGCTGTCGTAGAACGGCGATACCTGTTTGCCAGCCGCTGCCATGGTGATCAGCTGGATATGATCTTCTTCCGGCAGGACGCACTCGCGGATCAGGCCCGGAGTCGGAACGAATTCCATCTTGTCGCCTTTCTGAACTGCTTTCTCTGCGTTCACACGAACTTCAATCGCGTAACCTTCAGACACCGGTTTCAGGTCGGCAATGGCTTCGCCTTCGGCAATGCGGAACTGGGTGCTGACGATATCGACTTTGGATACCAGTTCAGTTACCGGGTGTTCTACCTGCAGACGGGTGTTCATTTCCATGAAGTAGATGGTGTTGGCGTCCAGGTCGAAAATAAATTCAACGGTACCCGCACCTACGTACTCAACGGCATCAGCCAGTTTGGCGGCGTAATCGTAAGCAGACTGTTCAAGTTCACGCGGCAGCATAGTGGAGCCGGATTCTTCGAAAATTTTCTGGTTATTACGCTGTACAGAACAGTCACGCAGACCCAGGATCTTGGTGTTGCCCTGGCTGTCACGCAGTACCTGTACTTCGATGTGACGCAGAGAGGTCACGTATTTTTCCAGATACACGTCGCCGTTACCGAATGCCGCTTTGGCTTCAGTAGAAATCTGGTGGAACAGGGCGTGAATCTTGTCTGCAGATTCAACTACCTGAATACCTTTACCACCACCACCGTGTACGGCTTTCAGCAGTACCGGGTAACCGATTTCATCGGCTACCGCTGCAGCGTTGGCAGAGCTGGTCAGAATACCGTGAGAACCCGGTACGACTGGCACCTGAACACGCATTGCGGTGTTAATGGCGTTGGATTTGTTACCCATGGTTTCCATGGAAGAAACCGGAGGACCAACAAAGTTCAGTTCGTGGTTACCACACAGAGCGGCGAACTGGCTGCTTTCAGACAGGAAGCCGATACCCGGGTGCAGTGCATCCACCTGTTCGTGGTGCGCGATACGCAGCACGGACTTGGCGTTCAGATAAGATTCATCCGGGGTGTTACCACCGATACATACCACGCGGTCTTCAGGCCCAAGCATATCCACCGGTACGGAATCCATATCCGGGTCAGAGGCGATCAGAACCACTTTAATATCGTTGTCCTGGGCTTTCTTGATCAGCTTGGCAGCGGTACAGCCACGGGCGTGGATCAGGACTTTATCAATCTTGCCGTATTTCTTATCGGCAGCGCTGACGCTGTCACCGGTATCCGGCGCGAAACGCTCAGCAGCAACATAACCCTGCAGTACGCGGTCCAGTACGTCGTCAACCGTGTGACGGGCAACCGGCATATCCGGGTCGATGGCACGCAGGCGGTCATCCAGATCGTCGAAGAACGGATGGCTTACCAGACCGTCCATAGACTTCGGAGAAACCGACAGATAGTTGGACAGGGTACAGGTGCTTGGCAGATAGCTTGGTACAACGATCTGACCAGCAAACGGCATGTTGGTGCCGGAGAAGTAGTAAGTCTGTGCCAGCGGGTGAGTCACGAAGGACGCCTGCGCACCACCGGTACAGTCACCGAAACCGAAGATGACGATTGGCAGATCGTTATCACGTACGAAACGGGTAATACGGTCGTTAACCACAGCCATGGAGAACAGTGCCGCAGCACCTTCTTTGGTCTGCATACCACCAGACGATACGAAGCACACAATCGGCAGATTGAGCTGCGCACATTTCGCCATCAGCTTACAGAATTTCTCGGCACTGGCCATATCGAAAGCACCGGCCTGGAAGTCCAGGTTGGATACCAGCGCACCGACGCGCTGTTCACGCTCACCAATTTTGATGGTACCGATACCGGTGATCACACCACATGGTTTGATGTCTTTTTTCAGCGCTGTCTCAATGGAGGAACGGAAGCCCGGGAAAGAAACCGGATCCGCCGACATCAGACTGGCGTTGGTCTCTTTAAAGTCGGAGAAGAAACGCTCAATCAGGGCATTGGCAGAGGTTTTCTTCTGACGCTTGGTGTCATCCAGAACCTGTTGAATCAGCAGGTCGTGGTACGCCATGGTCAGACGGTTCCAGAAGTCTTTACGACGACCAATGGACACCGGGTTAATACGGCCGTTGTAGGACTTACCATCCTGTTCTGCACCGTGGTATTCAGGCATGAGTTTTTCGAAGATGAAGGTGATCACCACGAACAGGGTGTCAGACAGGCGCGGGAACGCCAGTTTCTTCCATTCTTCAACAGACTTCAGGAAGTCGCCACGCTGGCTGCTCTTGATGAAATAGCTCAGCCAGTGGTCGAATGATTCGCGCTCCTGTGGCGTGTAGCTGTCGCCTTTGGTGGCTTCTGCCAGGGATTTTTCCAGCAGAGCTTTCAGCGATTCGCTGGACAGAGCACGGTTTTCGTTGGCTTCTTTCGCCACACCCACCAGGTTGAAAATAAAGTTGTCGTACAGCTGACCGAAGACCAGCATGTTCTGACAGACCTGAGTGAATTCGTAGCGCAGTTCGTCGTGCAGAATCGCATCCAGAATGGTGATGTCCGGGTGTGCCGGGTTCTGGATGTTTTCCTGACGGAACTGAATGTACGGTGCCAGCGCTTCTTCCAGAATGCGGCGGTTGGCTTCAACTTTACCGGAAGCAACACTGTTGGCCAGAGCTTCAGTACGGGTAGACAGTTTCAGCTCTGCGCGGATTTCATCCGGAATCAGATCGGCTTTCAGAATTTCGTTCAGCGCGGTTGCCAGTGACTGCTTCAGCGCACCTTTGGCCTGTTCCTGTGCCAGACCTTCAGTCAGTTCCTGACGTGGCTCATGTGGCAGCTGGGAACGGATATACGTGGCCAGCGGGTGCGGGTTGTTCTCGATGAACTCAGCAACGGATACGGCATCCAGAATATCTGCAGCGCGCAGCAGGAAACGGCTCTGTTTGTAGTCTTCGAGGTAGTTCAGCAGACCTTTGAAGTTGATGCTGGCATCAGACTTCCAGCGGTTGAACAGGTACAGGCCCAGGTTGAAGCACAGTTCCTGTTTCGCTTTCAGGTAGTTGTTTTTTGGCTCACCGAAGAACAGACGGGCGATGGTGGAACGGCTCTCGTCACGGTCTTCGTGTTTGGACCAGAAGTTCTTCCAGCTTTTGTGCAGGGTATCGTTATAAACGATTTTTTCCGGCGCCTGCAGCCACTGCTGGAATTTACGCTGAGATTCGCGCTGCATACGTTCCTGCAGCTGACCTTCCGGTACCTCTTTCTCTGCCAGACGGCCATAGTTCGCCAGTGTAGTAGAGTGGATACGGCGACGGGTCGCCAGGTAACGGGTATAGCGGTAAATCAGACCGAACAGGTTAGCGTGTTCAGTTGGTGATTTGGCCAGGAAGAAGTTGGTGTCTTTCTGCAGGTTCTGCAGTTTTTCTGACGGCGTCAGGAAACGCTCGATGCTGCGGTGGTAGTGTTCCATCATGTACGGGTTAGCGCGGGCGAATTCTGCTGCGCTGTCTTCGATGGACTGAATACCGGTGACTACGGCCTGATGCAGGTTGTAACGTTTTTCGTCAGCGTCGGTTGGTGCGTAATCAATGATACCGTCGATGATGCCGCCTTCGCGCAGCTCGTAGCCGGATACACCTACGTATTTGGCACATTCCTGCCATGACAGGTTGTACTTACGCGCGATGCTGGCCAGACCCTGTGGCTGAATGGTGTTGAAAATACCATCACGTACACTCAGCAGGATGTTGGTGGTTGCCAGTGGAATCGCACCACCGGAATAACCTGCACCCCAGATAATACCCAGAGTCGGCACATCGTTGTTGGCCATCTCAGTGATCAGGTGGGAAATGCTGTGTGCCTGGTTGTTGGCGTTAGCCGCTTCACCGGCATCCGCTCCCGGGGTGTCGATAAAGGTAACAATCGGCAGGGAGCGACGGGCGTATTCACGCGCTACTTTTGCTGCCTGATTGTGGTGATCCGGGCCCCATACGCCATTGGCGTGTTCGCGGTTCTGACAGATAAAACCAACACGGCGCAGTTTGCCGCCGAAGTCCATGTCTGCTTCGCAGCAGTACAGTGGGCCGTTTTCAACTTCTGTGATGGTACGCAGCACCAGGTGCTGAACCACACTTTTCGCGCCCGGACGGCTGTTGCTTTCACTTGGCGCAACAACCTGTTCAATGTAGTCGTCGATGTTCAGACCACGCAGACGATCCAGTTCACTGGCGCAGCGCTCCGGAGAGATCAGGCCTTTAACTTTGTGGTCAACAGCGTTGTCTTCGTATTCCGGGAACAGGGAAAAGTCCGCAGACAGCTGTTCCGCTTTGAGGAACAGCTCGTCAACCTGGCGGTCGGCGCCGGACTGAGGAGTAGGTACTTGTTCTGTCATGTTATTTAATTCCGTATTGTGCGATTACCGGTGGACTGGCCTGTGTCGGATGTTACGTAACCAGTCCGGGTTTCCGAACGTATAGCGGCGGGAACCTTACCCGCCACTGATTTTAATGGGCAGAGACTGCCCAAAAATTTCATTTTCTGACCTCAAAAAATGAGGTTCAGTATGTCATTTTTCACACGGCCTTGAAAATCAGCGTGGCGTTGGTGCCACCGAAGCCAAAGCTGTTTGACATCACATACTGCAGTTTTGCTTCGCGGTTTTCGCGAACCAGATCGTACGGCGCAGCACCTTCATCCAGTTCTGTGATATTGGCGCTGCCAGTGATGAAACTGTTTTCCATCATCAGCAGGCAATAGATCGCTTCCTGTACGCCGGCAGCGCCCAGAGAGTGACCAGACAGAGACTTGGTTGAGCTGAATGGCGGAACCTTGCCATCAAACGCCTCAGCAACAGCTTTCAGCTCGGTGATGTCACCGGCCGGGGTGCTGGTTCCGTGAGTGTTCAGGTAATCAATCTGTGGGTTACCTGCGTCTTCCATGGCCATCTTCATGCAACGTACAGCGCCTTCACCGGAAGGGGCGACCATGTCAGCACCATCGGAAGTTGCACCGTAGCCAACCAGCTCGCCATAGATTTTGGCGCCACGGGCGACTGCATGTTCGTATTCTTCCAGAACCACCATCGCGCCGCCGCCAGCGATTACGAAACCATCACGGTTTGCGTCGTAGGCGCGGGATGCTGTTCCCGGGTTGTCGTTGTTCTTGGTGGACAGGGCGCCCATGGCGTCGAATTGCATAGACAGTGCCCAGTGTTCTTCTTCACCGCCACCGGCGAAAATGATGTCCTGCTTACCCCATTGGATCAGCTCAGCACCATGACCGATACAGTGTGCAGAAGAAGCACAGGCGGAGGTCATTGAGTAGTTGGTGCCTTTAATGCTGAACGGCGTTGCCAGGTTAGCGGAAGTGGTGGAGCCCATGGTGCGGGTTACACGGTATGGACCCACACGCTTAACGCCTTTTTCACGCAGGATGTCGACAGATTCGACGATGTCGCTGGTCGATGCGCCACCGGAGCCGGTGATGATACCGGTGCGTGGGTTGCTGACCATGTCTTCGGTCAGACCGGAATCCGCAATAGCTTCTTTCATAGAGAGGTAAGCATAAGCCGCAGAATCGCCCATGAAGCGCTTAAGCTTACGGTCAATGAGTTCTTCCAGATCGATTTGTGGGCGGCCAGCGACCTGGCTGCGCATACCTACTTCGGCATATTCCGGAATGAAGCTGATGCCGGAGCGCTGTTCGCGCAGGGAACTCAGTACTTCTTCCTTATTGTTGCCCAGGCAACCGACAATCCCCAGACCTGTAACCACTACTCGACGCATAATCTCTACTCAGAGTCCTGTTGAAAATTAATAACCAGCCTATGACAGAAATATTGAGGTAATATTTCATTCTATTTGGCGGCCACCACTATATAGCAGCCGCCGTTCGGGCAAAAAGAAAAATATTATTGACTAATAGTCTTTAATCGACAGAGAAAGAGTTTAATTAATGATGACCAAGCAAGACGTTCGTTGGCACAAAGCGCAGGAGCTTTTGCTCGAGAATGCACTGGATATTCCTACTATGGCGGCCTGTCTGGGGCAGGATGAGGCTAAGGTTCAGGCGATGATGGGGGACAAGCCAACCCGGACCATCAATGATGCGCTGGCGGAACAGATGGAGCAGACTTTCTCCAAGCCTCAGGGCTGGATGGACCAGTCCGGTGAAGGCGGTCTGACCTATGATCTGTTTGGTGCCTGAGGCGGGACCAGGACCTGCCAGCAGCGTAAACGTGCTGGCCGTGCACCGGCCCGGTAGTCAAACCGGGCCTGAATTGTCAGAGTCAGCGCGGGCCAGCAGAGAATGCCCGGCGCAGATGGCCCGCCAGTGGCAGCCAGATTTTCCGCAACGCAAACAGCACAGCACTGATACTGGCAGTGATGGCCAGAGCATCCGTGTACGGGTAGCCGTCCTGATGAAAGCTTAAGTAGGCCGACGCGATGGTCAGCAGCAGGGCGGTAAAGAGCTTCTGTCCGTGCCCCCGGAATACCCGGAAGCGCTGTACCAGCCAATGGCTCAGAACAGCCACGGCCAGGCCCGCAGCGGATCCCACCAGAATATCCAGTGGCCAGTGCGCGCCTACCATGGCACGGCTCAGTGCCGCCAGAAAACCAATCACCAGCGCGACAATTGCCCAGCCTTTATGTGTCAGATTGAGCCAGATCAGACCGGCGCAGCTCATGGCAGTGAATGAGTGACCGGAAGGGAAGCTGTGATTCTTCAATACCTGGCCGATGATCCAGAAAGAATCCCGGTCCAGCACTGCAGCCGGACGTGGGATGTTAAGACCCTGTTTAAAACCGTGCACCACCAGAGAGCCGATGATCAGCAGCAGCAGAGATTGATTCAGCATGCTCGGGTAGTAGCAGGCAATAATCAGCAATACCGCGACGGCAAACAGGGTATCGGCTACCAGTGTGAGGTTGCTCCACAGCGCATCCGGCAGCAGGTGACCGGTATGGTTCACGGCGTAAAACAGCGCTGTATTCTGACCGGTGAGCCAGACCACAATGGCGGCGATGACCAGAACAGAAATAAACCAGTAAAGTGTCTGTGAACGGGAGGTCACGAACTGGCCTCCGCATTCTCAGTTGAAGTGGTTTCACCTTGGTCAGGCGCCTGTTCTTCGGTTGGGCTTTCTTCAGGAATCCGCTCTTCAGGAACCGCATCCTGCGGTGCAGGAATGCGGCGCACGATTTCTATGGGGCCGGATTTGAACAGCACATCGTAATAGATGCCATCGCGGGCGGTGTCTTTCGCCAGACGGTCTTCCCGGCCATAGCCAACTTCGCCCATGTTCAGTTTGCGGCGTTCCGTGACCTTATCGAAGTAGACGTTAAAACTCGGCATATCAATCGACTGAGTGTACACCGGCTCGTTCAGGGTTTTGGCAAACTGTGCTGCTTCCCATACCGGACGTTGCTGAGATTCACTCAGTGCCGGTACGAACACAAACCAGACGAACAGCGCCTGCACCGCACCAACGGTCAGCAGGGCAAACCATGGGCTCAGGCGGCGCCAGAAGATCAGCGCCATGCTGATGCCAAGCGTCAGGGCGGCAATGATGGTGAAGTTACGGTCGAAGTAATGCGTTGCGCGCTCTGCTGTGGCAATTTCGATCGGGTTGGTCAGGCGCTCCTGAGCGATCGGTAACAGCAGCGGGAAGGCGACGAAAATACCGAGCAGAGTGGCCGGAAACAGGGCTGACAGCAGACGGCTGTGCAGCCAGTGGCGGTAGCGTGCCATCAGAATAACCAGCGGTGTGCAGCCGTACAGGATGTAATGCGGCAGTTTGGTGCTGGCCAGACTGAAGAGTACCAGCACCACCAGGAACCAGATCCACAGGAAGGCGTCCAGTGCATCTTTACCCGGCTTCAGGTGTTTGATGGAGGGCAGCATGCGGATAAACAGGGCTCCGAACGGCGCCAGCACAAAGGGCAGCACCAACGGATAAAACAGGATGCCGCCATCGTGGCCTTCCATCGCATTATTAAAGCGATTGACGTTGTGCTTAAGGATAAAGCCGTCGATGAAATCCTGACCATGGGCCTGATATTCAAGGATGTACCAGGGAGCGGCAATCAGCAGAAAGACAATCCAGCCAGGAATAAAAAAGATCGCCCGCAGCAGTTCTTTTCTCAGGCCGTGGCTCAGATAAAACAGCGCGGCAACCATCAGCGGAATCGCCACGGCCACCGGGCCTTTGGTCAGAACACCCAGCGCCATCAGAATATAAATGCCGTACAGCAGGGCCTTCTGTGGCTGGCGACTGTAGACGTACATCAGCAGCAGGGTGGACGACAGCAGAGCATTGAGCAGCGCATCGGCAGTGGCTACATGACTGATCATATTGATGCCCAGCGCGGACGAGGCAATAAGAGCAGCAACAATGGCGGTGGTGTCGGTCAGGTAGCGGCGGCAGAAAGCAAAAATGCCGAGCGTCCAGGCCATACCGGCCAGTGCAGATGGCAGACGGAAGGCCCACACTTCGGTACCGAACACGCTGATTGAGGCGGCCTGCAGCCAGTAAATCAGAATCGGTTTATCGAAGCGGATGCGGTCATTAAGCCAGGTGGTGATGAAGTCATTGCGTTCAAACATGCCGCGGGTGGCTTCGCTGAAAGCACCTTCGTCATGGTCGAAAAGCAGGAAACCACCCAGATTCAGAAAAAAGAAGGCAGTGATGACTGCCAGCAGCCACACCGGAATCTGTATCCCGGTGAGGCGCTTATTCAGCAGATGAGTAAGATTAACCGGCATCGTTAGAGTCTGACTCGTCTCCGCTGATGGTTACGGCACTGGCGGAGCCCTTAGCCCAGCCCGGCTCAACCGGCTCCTTCGCTTCTTTATCGGAAGGATGGTAAATCACATATTGCTGACGCTGAGAGGACTCAAAGTAGGTACGGGAAATCAGCTCAGACAGTACACCGGTAGTCAGGAACTGCAGGGCAGCAATAACCATCACCACGGCGATCAGAAACAGTGGCCGGTTGCCGATGTCTTCACCCATGATGAATTTAACAATCCCTAAGTACACCAGCAGGATAGAACCCAGAGATCCAAGGCCCAGGCCGATGGAACCGAAGAAATGGCCCGGACGTGCGCGATAGCGCATAAAGAAATACACCGACAGCAGGTCGAGAATCACGCGGAAAGTACGGGAAATACCGTACTTGGATTCACCGGCTACCCGTGGATTGTGAGTCACAACCACTTCGCCAATACGGCTTGGTGGCACAACTGCCGCAACCCAGGCAGGGATAAAACGGTGCATTTCACCGTACAGACGCACCTGTTTAATCACAGACGCTTTGTAGATTTTCAGTGAGCAACCGTAGTCATTGATGCGCACGCCGGTGATCTTACCGATCAGGCGGTTGGCGATACGGGATGGAATCTTACGCAGGATCAGATCGTCTTTGCGGTTTTTACGCCAGCCGGTGAGCAGATCCAGTTTGTTTTCCAGCAGGTGATCCACCATGCGCGGGATGTCCGCCGGATCGTTCTGCAGGTCACCGTCCAGGGTAGCAATCAGGTAGCCGCGGGCTTCATCGATACCGGCCTGCATAGCAGCGGTCTGACCGAAGTTGCGGCGCAGTTCAACCACGCGCACGTGGGAACCGTATTTGGCTGACTCATCGTGCAATGCCTGAGGCGTACCATCGGTGCTGCCGTCGTCTACGACCAGCAGTTCCCATTCGCCATCATAACCTGCCAGACCTTCGTGAACCCGCGCCACCATAGGGACGACGTTTTCGATCTCATTGTACATAGGGATGACAATGGAAAGTGAAGGTTTGCCGTTTTCGGTCTTCGTTGCCTCAGTCAAGTCAGCTACCACTCTGTATTACGTATAAAAAAATGCGGCCTGTGTTGATCCTGCCGCACATAAAAGAACAGGGATGATACCCAAAAGCCCGTGACAGGAAAATAACAGGGACAGTGGGTTGCATCAGAAAAACCGTATTCTGATCACGGTTTACGCCTGCGGTTGCTCTTCCTCTGCGGTTGCCGCAGGACGGCTGTAACGCAGTGTCAGCAGGGCAATCAGGCCGGTCAGCAGTAATGTTGTGCCGAGCACAAACAGATGCAGGTTTACAGCGGCGGCCAGCGCGCGGTCGGCAGCGATGCCCCAGGGCAGCAGGCCAGCAAGAACGCCGGCTTCATAACTGCCGGCACCGGCTACTCCGTGGACCGGCAGAACACTGCTCAGTTCCCCGGTGGTGGCACCAACCCAGCTCTGGGTGTAACCAATGTCCGGCAGAAACTGGCCAATCAGCCAGGCATAGACTGCCAGCTTCAGAGCCCAGTTAATCAGGGTCCAGAACAGAGCGCGGACGAACGGCCATGGTGATGCCGGCAGCGCGTGCATCAGTTCAGCGGCTTTATTGGCCCAGCCTTTCTGATGATTACTGAGAAAGCGGTTCAGGGCGTTCTGCAGCGGCAACACCAGCAGCGGAGCAATCAACAGCAGCGCGGCCAGCGGCCAGAACCATTGGGTCGGCAGCGGCAGCTTTTCCTGCAGTGAAAAGACCGCCAGCGCCAGCAGTGCATACAGGTCAAGCAGCCGCAGCCACAGCAGGGCCGGTGCGCTGTGGCGGTAGGGCACAGCAAAATGCTGTTTCATTAATAGAGGAAAGGCGGTCTCGCCACTGCGCATCGGCAACATATTATTGAAGAAGTTATGCAGCACAGTGATACGCAGCAGACGGGTGAAATGACCGCGGCAATTGGCGGCAAAGAAATCGTAGAAACGCACAGCGCGCAGCAGGTAGCTGAGCAGCATCAGGCCGGTGGCGATGGCCAGAGACTGGGGTGGGATACTTTGCCAGCTGGCCAGAACGGCTTTCCAGCCGTAAGCATCTTCAACCAGCCAGATCAGCCCGGACAGCAGAATAATTCCGGCCCAGAATTTCCACGATTTAAGCACAATAATTCTCATGTTTTACAAACCGGCGGCATGGTTGCGCCAGAGGGGGGTAAAGTCAAGCAAGGCGTGACCTCGTCCCTTGCTTTGCTGCCGTGTTAGGGTAAAGTTCGGCGTTTTTATTCTTGCCTTAATTTGCCTGCTGGAGCTGCTGTGAAAGTCCTGCTGATCAAAACCTCGTCTCTGGGTGATGTGTTTCATACTTTGCCTGCTGTGGAAGATGCCTGGCGCGCAGTACCGGATCTGGAAATCGACTGGGTGGTTGAAGAAGCCTTTGCCGCGATTCCGCAATGGCACCCGGCGGTTAAAAAGGTGATTCCGGTAGCCTGGCGGCGCTGGCGCAAAAGCCTGTTCAGTAAAGGCACCATGGCGGAGATGAGAGCCTTCCGCCAGCAGCTGAAAGCCACCGATTATGATGTCGTGCTGGACGCTCAGGGGCTGATCAAAAGCGGCATTATTACCCGCATGGCGCGTGGCCCGCGCTTTGGACTGGATAAAAACAGCTGTCGTGAACCCCTGGCAGCGAAGGCTTATCAGCATCCGCAGGCGGTTGCTAAAGGTCAGCACGCGATTCCGCGTGTACGGCAACTGTTTTCTCAGGTACTTAATTACCCGATACCGGAAGGGCTGAGCTATGGCGTAGACCGCAGCCGCTGGCAGCGCCCGCAGGTCGAAGGTGATTTCTGGATATTTCTGCACGGCACTACCTGGATTACCAAACTCTGGCCGGAAGCTTATTGGCGCGATCTGGCGATGCTGACCTCGCAGTCCGGACGTAAAGTCCTGCTGCCGTGGGGCAATGATGAGGAACTGGAACGGGCACAGCGCATTGCTGCGGGTCTTGACGGTGTTGAGGTGCTGCCGAAAATGGGGCTGAACGACCTCAATGCCTATCTCGCCCATGCGCAGGCGGTGGTCGGCGTTGATACCGGGTTATCCCATGTGGTCGCGGCACTGGAAGTGCCTTCGGTGGCGATTTATGGCGCCACCGATTCAACCCTGACCGGTGTGCTCGGGCCTCAGGTGGAGGTGATGCGCAGTGAATATTCAGACTGTGCGCCGTGTCTGTCGAAGACCTGTCTGAAAAACGAACCCGGCGCCATTCAGCCGCCGTGTTATCGTGAGATTTCACCGCAGCGGGTGTTTGAGTCTTTGTTAAAACGAATTTAATTCACCCTTCATTTATTCAGCGTGTTTACCGCAGGCCTGTTATGACAGTCGATTTCAAACAACGTATCAAAAGCGCCCGCCACTGGAGCAGCCCTGCGGAAGATGACAGTGATGATGTCGCACCGCTGGAGGCGTTTGAAAGCGATCGCGGGCGCATTATTAATTCTGCTGCTGTGCGTCGCTTGCAGCAGAAGACCCAGGTGTTTCCGCTGGAACGCAACGCCGCAGTCCGCAGTCGCCTGACACATTCGATGGAAGTGCAGCAGGTCGGCCGCTATATCAGTCAGACCATCGTGAAAAAGCTGGCGGAGAAAAATCTGCTCGAAGCCACCGGGCTGGCAGGCCTGGAGCGTCAGTTCGAAACCATTGTCGATATGGCCTGCCTGATGCACGACATCGGTAATCCGCCATTCGGTCATTTTGGTGAAGCGGCTATTAATCAGTGGATGGCGCGCAATATCGATGTTTTCTTTCAGCAGCATGCCTTTGATCAGACCTCTGAACACAGCCGCCTGCGGGCATTATTTTCTTTGCGGCATGCTTCGGCCAACAGCGCCGGTCTTGAGGCGGTAAAGCGTGACCTGTGCAATTTTGAAGGCAATGCTCAGGGGCTGCGTATTATCGATACCCTGCAGAACCTGAATCTTACCTACAGTCAGATCTCCGGGCTATTGAAGTACACCCGCCGTGGCGATCAGAAAAAACCACAAGGCCAGTATCTGGCGAAGAAAGTGGGCTTTTATCTCAGTGAAAACAGCCTGTTAAAACGCCTGCAGCAGGCGCTGACTATGGAGGCGGGCAAGCGTTCACCGTTTGCTTATGTGATGGAAGCGGCGGACGATATTTCCTACTGTATTGCTGACATCGAAGACGCCGTGGAGAAGGGCATTCTGCGCATTGATGATGTGCCGGAATTACTCAATCGCGAATACTCTGCGTTGTTGCGCGGGGAAAAATCATTGGGTAAGGCCGTAATCGCCACAGCAGAGCAGAGCGAGTGGATGTCCGACATTACCAGACGTGCGTATGCCTCGTATCAAAAATCGGGTCTGACCGGTAATTTCTTTGTCAGCCTGCGGGTGGGGATCAACGGTAAAGCAGTGGAGCATGCTGCTGAGCGCTTCGTTGAAAACCTTGAGGCAGTGTTCAGTGGCGGATTTGATGAAGCACTGACCGAAGATGGCAGTGGCTGTCATCTGCTGTTACAGACCTTAAAAAATGTAGCGCTGGAGCGGGTGTTCAGTCATCAGGAAGTGGAAGCTCAGGAGCTGCAGGGCTACCGCATTATTACCGGTCTGCTGGATCTGTATCGCCCGTTGCTGGAATTGCCCCGCGACAGCTTTGCGGATCTGCTGGCAGGCAAAGAGAAAACCCATTTATACGCCAGCCGGCTGTTTAAAAAGCTGCCGGGTAAACATCTGAATGCCTATAAACAGGCACTGGATAATATTGCTGTTTTCAGCGCAGATCTGAAAGATAAAAAGCTGGCTTCGCTGTCGGAAGATCTGTGGGAATGGTATTTCCGTACGCGTCTGCTGCTGGACTATATCAGTGGTATGACGGATCAGTTCGCCTACGATGAATATCGCGTTCTCAGTGTTATTGAACGACCTGCCTGATGAATGAAAAACAGGCAGGTCTGTTGGAGCGCAGTAACTCGTTTTGGCGTTACTGCCTTACAGTAATTCCAGCACCTTTTGTTGTAAAAGCGGCGCGTTGACCTCTTCCGGTGGCAGGGTTTTGCCCAGACGAATGGTCACTTTCGACCAGAAGCGGCGCGGCGTTTTGGTCAGTGCCAGGCCATCTTTGTGACTGAAAAAGCTGCCCCATAATCCGCTCAGGCCCATTGGCATAACGGGTACCGGTGTTTCTTCGATAATGCGTTCGATACCACGCTTAAAGGTATCTACTTCACCATCTTTGGTCAGCTTGCCTTCCGGGAAAATACATACCACCTGACCGTCAGCCAGTTCTTCGCGGATGCGACGGAATGCCGTTTCATACACCTCTTTATCTTTTTTCGGTGAGCAGATCGGAATGGTCTTTGCGAAACGGAAGAAATATTTCATCACCGGCATTTCAGCGATGGAGCGATCCATGACAAAACGCACCGGGCGGCGGCTGGCGCTGGCAATCAGCAGCGCATCAACATAACTCACATGATTACACACCAGAACGACCGGGCCTTCATCCGGGATTTTATCGGTTTCCTCGTGGGTGACGCGGTACATTGTGTGCGTCAGCATCCAGATAAAGAAGCGCAGGAAAAACTCCGGTACACGGGTGAAAACATAGGCTGCTACGACGATGTTCATCAGGCCGATGATTAAAAAATATTCGGCGATAGACAGTTTCATCACTGCCAGAAACAGAATACCGGTTGCAGCACTGGCGACCATAAATAAAGCGTTCATCACATTGTTGGCAGCGATGGTCTGAGCACGCATTTTTTTATCACTGCGCTCCTGAATCAGGGATTGCAGTGGCACGACAAACAAACCACCAGACACACTGATCAATGCCAGATCAATCATAAAACGCCAGTGTTCCGGCTGGGCGATAAATTCAAGTGCAGTCATGTCAGCGGCAGCCTGAATATTCGCTAAAGCGAAGTACAGGTCGATACCGAAGATGCTCATACCCAGTGAGCCGATTGGCACAATACCCAGTTCAACTTTGTGGCCTGACAGACGTTCGCACAGCAGTGAACCGGCGGCAACGCCCACAGAAAACAGGGTTAACAGCAGGGTGACGACCTGAGGGTTACCACCGAGATTGTCGCGCACCAGATTGGGAAATTGGGTGAGATAACCGGCACCCAGAAACCAGAACCAGCTGATCGCCATAATGGAAAGAAATACTGCGCGGTTTTTACGTGCGTTGCGCAGGGTGTTGACCAGTTCAGTTAACGGGTTCCAGTTAATCTTCAGCTCCGGAGCATTGGCTTCAGCCAGTGGGATAAAGCGGCTGCTGATGTAACCACTGACTGCGAAAAAGACGATACCGGCAGCAATCCAGTATCTGGCATTGCTGAGATCGAACAGAATGCCGGCACAGATGGTTCCGGTCAGAATCGCCAGAAAAGTCCCCATTTCCACCAGAGCATTACCGCCGACTAACTCATCTTTATGCAGCTGTTGCGGCAGCAGAGCGAATTTGACCGGGCCGAATAAGGATGACTGCAGACCCATTAAAAACAGTAGCACCATCATCAGCAGCACATGCCCGGTGACAATACCCACGGCAGCAATCAGCATGATCACGACTTCCAGCAGTTTGACCGCTCTGATCAGGCGTGACTTTTCCATTTTGTCGGCAATCTGCCCGGAAATTGGCGAGAACAGAAAAAACGGCAGAATAAATAATCCCGCTGCCAGGTTGGTGTACAGGGCGGAATCCTGTTCGGCAACAATGCCACTGAATGCAATAAACAGCAGCAGTGCGTTTTTGTAGAGATTATCGTTAAACGCGCCCAATGCCTGAGTAATAAAATACGGCAGAAAACGGCGCTGCCTGAGCAGGCCAAACTGACTGTGTTCACTCATGGGTTGAGTCTCCTTCTCATGGTTTCACCGCTGGTTCGGCAAACGGGTAAACATACGGCAACGGCGGCGCAAACAGCCGTTGATTTAGTACCGGTGATGACGTTCAGTCCGCTGCTCACAGCTCGCTCCCATCTGTCTGATGGTGCTGACACCAGTCTGTCAGATAGTGCTGCAGCAGGGAACGGATGAGCTGTGCAGAATGGTTGGCGGCGCTGCCCGGGCTTTGGTCGGCGCTGGCCATAAAGAGTTTGTTGTCCAGCATCAGGGTAGCGATGCCGTGTACGCCGGACCAGATCACCCGGGCGGCAGTCTGGCATGCCGTGGATGAAGCCTGTGGGTTAAGCCGGCGCAGGCTGTCTTCAATCAGGGTAAACAGGGTAGCGATGCGCTGAGCCTGCCAGTCGGGCAGGGGGTGGTCATCGGCCAGACGGTGCTCAAACAGCAGCCGCCAGGCGTGCTGATGTGAACGGGCGTAGTCGCAGTAACACCCGGCTGCTGCGGCCAGCTGATCGATAACGGAGTTGCTGCTGTTTTTCGCCGCCTGCTGAATAGCGCTCAGCAACTGGTGTTGAATGGCATCCAGCGTGCGGGCATTAAATGCCAGCAACAGCAGATCATAACTGCCGAACAGGTTGATCAGTGTCCCAGGGGAATAACCGATATCACGGGCTACTTTACGCAGGCTGAGCTGGCTGGCCGGTGCTGACTGCAGGTGTGCCGCAACGGCCTGAATAGCCATCTCTGTGAGTTCCTGCGCTGTGTGATCCTGACGTCTGGGCATGTGGTTTCCTTTTTGAACGGTGTTCAATATAAGTTGGTTGTGAACAGTGTTCAATAACTTTTGGCGAAAATTTACAAATCTATGGAACGGCGGCTTTGCTCAGTCGTCACAGCGGTTATGCAAAGTTTTACAGTCCGGCCAGCGGCAGCAGTCACTGAGTGTGATAGCGTGTTGTTATATAAAGTGCAGTATAAGGCGCAGTATCCGGTGCAGTGCGGCATTGGCCGTAGCTGAGCGTCCGGACCAGCTAAACTTGAAAGAGCAGGCGTGTGGCCTGATACGTTTTTAAAAAGGAAGATCATGGCGGTTTCTCATCAGGACGTTTCTCTCCAGGACGTTTCTCTCCAGGACGTTTCTCATCAGGATGTTTGTGGGCAGGCATACAGTGAGCTGGCTGTTGGCCAATGGCTGCCAGAGGGCAGAGGGAAAGTTACCGACGCACTGCGCAAAGGGGAGCTGACGGCGGATGTGGTGGTGATTGGCGGAGGTATTACCGGCGCCGGTATCGCCCGGGAAGCGGCCCGGCGCGGACTGAAAACTGTGCTGGTCGAGCGTCAGGATTTTGCCTGGGGTACTTCCAGCCGGTCGTCAAAGATGGTTCATGGCGGTCTGCGGTATATGGCTTCCGGCGATATCAAAACCACGCTGCATTCCGTGCATGAGCGCGAACGTCTGATGCGCGAAGCTCCGGGGCTGGTTGATCGTATGGATTACATGATGGCTCATTATCGCGGGCAGTTTCCCGGTCCGTTGCTGTTCAATCTGCTGTTGTTTGTCTATGACACCTTTGCCGGTAAGCGCTACCGTAAATTTGTATACCGCGATGAATTAATCAAGGCTGCGCCGGGAATAAAGACGGACAGCCTGATGGGGGGCACCTGTTTTTCTGATGCAGTAACCGACGATTCCCGTCTGGTGTTGCGGGTCCTGCATGAAGCCATGGCCGATGGTGCTCTGTGCCTGAACTACATGGGGGTTCAGGGGCTGATTCAGGAGCATGAAACGGAGCGCGTTACGGGTGTGAATCTGTGTGATGGCCTCAGAGGTGAAGCTTTTACTCTGCAGGCGGGTGTGGTGATTAATGCCACCGGTGCCTGGGCCGATGAACTGCGCGGTCAGTTAGGGGCAGAGCACAAAATCCGTCCGGCTCGTGGCAGCCATATCGTGATTCCACGGGAACGTTTGCCGGTGAAGCATTCGTTTACCGTGCTGCACCCGGATGATCAGCGCCCCATTTTTATTTATCCCTGGGAAAGCCGCACAGTGATCGGCACCACAGATCTGGATAACGGCGGCATCAGGAACACCGAGGTCGGTATTACTGCAGAAGAACTGGCGTATCTGCTGAAGGTCACTCAATACCAGTTTCCTGGCGCAAATGTCGTGCGTGGAGATGTTATTTCCAGCTGGGCTGGTGTACGGCCGCTGGTGTCGTCAGGCGCGAAAAATCCGTCCAAAGAAAAGCGTGATCACAGTATCTGGGAGGATAACGGGCTGATCAGCGTCAGTGGTGGCAAGCTCACCACCTTCCGCCTTATTGCGCTGGATGTGCTGCAGCATGCCAGTAAATATCTCAATCACTATCCGCAACAGACCTTTGATGAAACCGTATTCAACCCCAGTCCGTTACCAACCTCTGGTGATTACGGGCTGTCAGATGAGCAGTTAAAACGGCTTTACGGTTTCTATGGCGCGGCTATGAAGGATGTGGCCGGCAGCGAAGCAGATAACACCCTGATTAATGGCACCCTGACGATGTGGTCTGAGCTGCGCTGGGCGGCACGTAATGAGGCTGTGATGCATCTGGATGATCTGTTGCTGCGGCGCACCCGGCTCGGCCTCTTACTGGCTGACGGTGGCCTGGTTGATGATGAAAGCAGCGAGGCAATTTCTGCTGTCTGTTGTCAGGAGCTGGGTTGGTCAGAATCCCGCTGGCAGTAGGAAAAAGCCCGTTATCTGGATATCTGGCACAGGTATTACAGCCTGCCTCAGTTTGCCCGGTCCGCCTCTTAATCAGTCTGGCTATTAGTCGGTCTGCCTCTTAGCCAGTCGCCTTTAAGTGAGACTGGCTGGCGGGTATTCCGCTGGTATATCGTTTTCTGCTACGGACCTCAGCTGCGCTCGCTGGCCAGAATCTGGCGGGCGATGTGCAGAGATTCGAGGTACAGAATTTCCGTATTGGCAGGCGTTACCCCGATTGTCTCCAGGCGCTGCCAGTTGATGGCATCCCAGTCGGCCTGTTCCATGCAAATCACCGTGCGCAGAATAAAGCCATAATCGCCTTCCATACTAATCAGGGCGTTACGCAACTCCTCTGACAGATTCAGCTGTTTGCAGATGTCCTGGATAGGGCTGTCGAGGAAGGCGTCCAGCAGGGAGAACAGCCCCAGCGTAAAGGCTGTATCTTCGTCCAGAGCGTCCAGGTTCTGAGCTAATGATCTTGCCAGGTGCGCCCTTACCACCGCCTGTTCGCGCAGGGCCTCAGGTTTGTTCTGCAGCTTGCCGAGGGCGATCAGGTTGGCCCAGGCCTTCAGACGGTTCAGCCCGGCCAGCACAATGCCCTGAGAGATAGAACTGACTTCACGGCCGAAGCCCACGGATGCGGAGTTGATGATTTTCAGCAGTTTGTAACTCAGCTGCGGGTCGGACTGAATGATGGCTGAGATATCCTTGATCTTGGCATCAGGCACATTCAAGGCGCGGATCAGGCTGATCACGGATACGGCATTGTCAGGCAGGCGTTTGCCGTAAACATTGGCCGGGCGGCTGAAGAAATAGCCCTGAAAGAGGGTGCAGCCTGCCGCTTTGCAGGTGTCGAATTCCTCCTGAGTTTCCACTTTCTCGGCCAGCCAGATCAGGTCATAACTGGCGTAGCGCTGAATGATTTCTGCCAGCTGGCTCAGGTCGCTGAGTGCGCGGATGTCGATTTTGACGATATCAATGAATGGAAACATGGGGACCAGAGCCGGATCACCGGTGTAGTCGTCGATAGCGACCTGATAGCCGTGGTCTTTCAGTGCTTTGATGGCCTGCAGGTTTTCTGGCGTTGGCTCAATATGTTCGAGAATCTCCGCCACCATATTTACGCAGGGCATAATCGGCGGGTTCTGCAGCCAGTGGGTGGTGAAATTGACATAGGCTGGCTTGCCCTCGGTCACGTCTTCGATACCGATATCATTAAAGGCACTGATCAGTACTTCGCTGGTGGCGCGGTCGCCGTGACTGATCTGCCAGTCGCGGGAATCCTGAGGGATCGGCCGGCACAGCAGTTCATAACCGGCAATTTCCATCTGGCTGTTCAGAATAGGCTGTCGGGCAAGCAGAATTTCCTGAGTGTTCATAGGTTTCTCCGGCGGTCTTTCCTCAGTGTAGACGCTAATTTCATGCGTTTTCAGCATGCTTGGCTACACTAGAGAAAAGTTCTTTTGCCGGAGTGATATATGAGCGGGGTTCTCAGTGCAGTTGATGCCCGTACGAAGTTGGTTGGGCAGAATCGTCTGGAATTGTTACTGTTCCATCTCGGCGGTTCGCAACATTTTGCAATCAACGTATTCAAAGTGCAGGAAGTGATGCAGATGCCCCGTCTGACGCGTATTCCTGACCGCCATCCGGTCGTGCGCGGCGTCACGCATCTGCGTGGGCAAACCGTGCCCGTGGTGGATCTGCGGCATGCGATCCAGATGGGGCCGCTGAAACTCAATGAAGAAGACGCCACAATCATCGTCACCGAGTACAACATGACCGTTCAGGCGTTCTTGGTGGGTGGTGTTGACCGTATTGTGAATATGAACTGGAACGAGATTCTTCCGCCACCGGGTGGTTCCGGGCGCCAGCATTACCTGACGGCCATCACCCGTATTGATGACCGCATTGTTGAAATCATTGATGTGGAAAAAGTCCTGGCAGAGATTGCGCCGTATCACAGCAATTTGTCTGACGATGCTTATGACAACGAGCTGCGCGAAGCGATTAAGGGTAAAGACATTCTGATCGTCGATGACTCCCATGTTGCCATTGAGCAAATGCGTTCCGTGTTAGGGCCTATGGGGTTGAATATTGTTGAGGCGCACAATGGTCTTGAGGCTTACCAACAACTGATGCACTGGAAAGAAGAAGGGCGGGACATTAACAATAATCTGATGATGATTATTACCGATGCAGAAATGCCGGAAATGGATGGTTATATGCTGACCACAGAAATCCGCCGTGATCCTGAGCTGAAGGACACTATGATCATTCTGCATACGTCGCTGTCCGGTAACTTCAATAAAGCCATGGTGCAGAAAGTAGGCTGCGATGGTTTCCTTTCGAAGTTTGCGCCAAAAGAAATGGCCAAAGAAGTTCAGCGGCTGATGCGTAAAAAACTGGGAATGCCGGAATTATCCTGAACGCCGACTACATTAATTAACCGCCAACCGGCGGTTTTTTAATGCCTTTTTAATCGCCAATCGCTATCTTAGGTCGGTGATGACAGAGGCGATGTGCATGAAAATTACCCGTTTATATATTTATCCGATTAAATCCTGCGCTGCAGTGGCGGTGGATGAGCTGACATTTGATGAGGCCGGCCCGGTGGGGGACCGTCGTTTTATGCTGGTGGATCCTGCGGGGAAATTTCTTTCGCAGCGCACCTTACCGAAAATGGCGCATATTTATCCGGCCTACAGTCATGATTCATTGCTGGTGAGCGCTGATGATATGGAACCTTTGGTGGTTTCTCTGACATGTGCTGATGGCGATGCCGAAACGCTTTCTGTACGTGTCTGGAACGATGAAATGCATGCGCAGGATTGTGGTGATGAAGCCGCTGCCTGGTTTGAGGCGTGTCTTGGGCGGCCCTGTCGCCTGGTGCGGGTCAGCTCTGAAACCCAACGGCAGGTGAATCTTAAATACGCTGCAGAAGGTGAGCTGGTTGGGTTTGCTGATGGTTATCCTCTGCTGATTACCTGTGAAGAGAGTCTGGCTGTTCTAAGTCAGACAGTGAGCCGTGAGCTGGATATGCTGCGCTTCCGTCCGAATGTCGTGACTTGCGGAAGTGAAGCGTTCAGTGAACTGAGCTGGCAAACGATGGCGACTGAGTCGGGCGGCGAGCTTGTTATTACCAAGCCGTGTGAACGCTGTGTGATTCCAACGCGGGATATTGTCAGTCAGCAGCGGGAAGCCGATGTTATGGCGGCACTAAAAGAACACTGCTTTATTGATTCTGAAATTATTTTTGGGCAGAACGCCGTTGCCAGGGGAGTGCGTAAGCTCACCGTCGGTGAGCTGCTGCGTTCAGAATAACTCGATATCGTCGTCGGTACCGAAACCATCATCATCCTGCTGAGTGAAGTGGTGATGATAAATTTCCAGCGCCTCGGCAACGGAATGGCCGGCCATGATGTGCTCGAACATAATGCGTTCTGCCTCCATGGTGTAGTTGCTTTTGATTTCCTTCTGCAGTCCATCCCAGGGGCGGGGCAGATAACGTTGCGACGGGTCGCCAATCAGGTGGCCCATTTTCTCCAGACTTTCACCCACATGATCGAGGCGCTGTGTCAGACGGTCATAAAACTGGAAAGCAATAATCGCGTGGTGAATCTCGGTCTGCAATTCACGGGCAATGGTGCCAATCTCAACCGGAATGCTGTCGCCGGACTCTGAAGCAATGGTCAGCAATTTCTGCGCATTATCCGCCATGGCGGTGAAGTTGCTGGTCAGCTGGCTCACTGACTGACTGCCTTCCTGCAGGGAGGTATCGATCTGGGCGACAGCCAGAGCCAGCATGCTCAGTGTCTCACTGACCTGACTCCAGTTAACATCGTCTCCGGGGAGCTTCTGGGCCCCAAGTGTATGGCGCTGCTGATTCATAGTCTTCCTGCCTGATTAACTCAGTTAAGCATAGAAGATATTTGTGCAGGTGTTAGTCCGCAGGTGAATTATTCACCCGCAGTGCCGGCATTCTTCTGTTGCTGAAGACGGTAGAGCAGGGACGACGTATCGTAGTGACCAGCCCCCATTTGTTGCAGCTGCTGGTAAAAACTGTCTACCTGCTGGGTTATTGGCAGCTCAATGCCCATCTGTGCTGCTTCCGTAAGACAGATCTGCAGGTCTTTGTGCATCCAGTTCACCGCAAAACCGTGCTCATACTCACCATCAATCATGGTCTGATGGCGGTTGACCATCTGCCAGCTGCCGGCAGCACCCTGTGATATAGCAGCGATTACCTGGTTCAGGTCCAGTCCGGACTGTTGCGCGAAAAACATACCTTCTGACAGCGCCTGAACAAGACCGGCGACACAGATCTGGTTCACCATTTTTGTTTTCTGACCGGCACCGCAGGGGCCCATATGCTGAATCGCTTTGGCATATGGGCTGGTGATAGATTTAACATTTTCGAACAGGCTGTTGCTGTCGGCCCCCGTCATCAGGCTCAGCTGGCCGTTAATTGCCCCCTGCTGACCACCGGACACAGGTGCATCACAGAACAGTAATCCGCGTTCTTTGCAGGCCTGATTGATCTCCTCGCTGAGCAGGGCAGAAGTCGTGGTGTGATCAATCACCAGAGTGCCCGCAGATAATTGCTGCAACAGTTGATGGGAGCCAGTGAGTATCTCCCTTACATCATCATCACGGCCAACGCATAACATCACATATTCAATGTGCGGCAGCGGCGTATTTAATACGCTGATAAAATCGCCGGAATATTCTGAAATCCATTGTTCAGCACGGGAAACTGTGCGATTAAAAACGGTGACATTATGGCCGGCGCTGGCCAGGTGTCCGGCCATTGGGTAACCCATATTTCCGAGGCCAATAAATAAAATATTACTCATAATTACCGATTCCTGTGCATAGTTCTGTTGCATAAAAAAAGCCGCTGTTAAGCGGCTTTTTTCAGATCACACGGATTATCAGGCTGGATAATCACGTTTTTGTGGACCTGTGTACAGCTGACGTGGACGACCGATACGGTAATCGCTGGAAATCATTTCATTCCAGTGAGAAATCCAGCCCGGTGTACGGCCAGTTGCGAAGATCACAGTGAACATTTCAGTCGGGATACCGATCGCTTTCAGGATAATGCCTGAGTAGAAGTCAACGTTCGGATACAGACCACGCTTCACGAAGTACTCGTCTTCGGTAGCGATTTTTTCCAGCTTCATGGCGATCTTCAGCATAGGATCATCTTCCATGCCCAGTTCTGCCAGAACTTCGTCACAGGTCTGTTTCATAACCTTCGCACGTGGGTCGAAGTTTTTATAAACGCGGTGACCGAAGCCCATCAGACGGAACGGATCGTCTTTGTCTTTTGCTTTGGCGATGAACTTGTCGATGTTCGACTCATCACCAATTTCTGCCAGCATGTTCAGCACTGCTTCGTTAGCACCACCGTGAGCAGGCCCCCACAGGGCTGCAATACCAGAGGCGATACAGGCGAATGGGTTAGCACCGGTAGAACCAGCCAGACGCACGGTAGAAGTCGATGCGTTCTGCTCGTGGTCAGCGTGCAGCAGGAAGATACGGTCCATGGCTTTGGCCAGAACCGGGCTTACTTTCTTCTCTTCACATGGGGTGTTAAACATCATGTGCAGGAAGTTTTCTGCGTAGTCCAGGTCATTGCGCGGGAACATAAATGGCTGGCCAATGGAGTATTTGTAAACCATGGCTGCCAAAGTTGGCATTTTAGCGATCAGGCGATGCGCTGAAATCATGCGGTGTGTTTCGTTATGGATATCCAGCGAGTCGTGGTAGAACGCGGACAGAGCACCAACAACGCCACACATTATTGCCATTGGGTGAGCGTCGCGACGGAAACCATTAAAGAAATGGCTCAGTTGCTCGTGCACCATGGTGTGATTTTTGATTGTGCTTACAAATGCAGCTTTCTGTTCTGCTGTTGGCAGCTCACCGTAGAACAGTAAGTAACAGGTTTCGAGGTAATCGGACTTTTCTGCCAGCTGGTCAATTGGATAACCGCGGTGCAGAAGAACGCCGGCGGCGCCGTCAATATAGGTAATCTTGGATTCTGTTGCTGCCGTGGCCATAAAGCCAGGATCGTAGGTGAACAGGCCTTTGCCTGTGAGGCTGCGGACGTCGACTACATCGGGACCAAGGGTGCCTTCATACACAGGCAATTCGAGAGATTCTTCAACGCCATCAACTTTAAGAGTTGCTTTTTTGTCAGCCATGGAACGGCCTCCTGCTTCTAAATATTGAGCCTTAAAAATAAGGCGGGACCTCAAAATAAACGGGACAACTATATGTTCTGAACTTCGTTTGTCAATTATCCGGCAGTCGAGCAGCCGGATTACGAATGGTCGGTTATAGTGCCGGCGCTGTAAAGCAGACTAAGGGCTATTGAATTAACAAACCAGTGAACACGAGTGTTTAAGCGTTTGTAAATCAGTGGTCTGAAGACTATAATTTGTCGCGACCTGAAACTTGTGCAAAAGTTGTACAAGCAAAGGATATCTTCTTGAGCCTGCGCTTAATCCCTGGAAAAGCCAAAAGCAATAATTCAGGTATTGAGCCCAAAAGAGAGTGTAAGAGCCGTGAATAGCAATAGACCTACAAATTTAGATCTGACTACTATTGAGCTCCCACTTCCCGCCAAAGCTTCCATCATTCACCGTATCTCCGGTTTCATCCTGGTCTTCGCTGTAGCTTTCATGCTGACTGCGCTGGCAGCGTCTCTGGAATCAGAAGCGTCTTTCGCAGATCTGAAAGCGGCGTTTGATAACGGCCTGGTTAAATTCATCACCTGGGGCATTCTGTCCGCTCTGGGTTACCACTTTGTGGCAGGTATCAAACACCTGTTGATGGATATGGGAATTGGTGAAACCAAACAGGGCGGTCGTACCGGAGCCATCATTACTCTGGTGCTGGGTGTGATCGTAATCGTATTGGCAGGAGTTTGGGTATGGTAGCAAGTGTCACCAATTTAGGCCGTAGTGGCCTGTATGACTGGGTAATCCAGCGATTAAGCGCAGTGATCCTCGCGCTTTACACTCTGTTTCTGTTGGGTTTTGTGATTGCTTCTCCGGATATGCAGTACAGCCAGTGGCAGGGTCTTTTCGCTCAGACCTGGATGAAAGTGTTCAGCCTGGTAGCGCTGATCGCCATCTGTGCGCATGCCTGGGTAGGTATGTGGACCATCTCAACTGACTACCTCAAAAAGGCAGCCGTCCGTTTTGGCTTCCAGCTGGTATGTGCAGGTTTCCTGTTTGTATACCTGGTTTGGGGTATCGACATCCTCTGGAGTGTGTAAGTCATGTCTAAAATCAGAACCAAATCATTTGATGCAATCGTGATTGGTGGTGGTGGTGCAGGTATGCGTGCAGCACTGCAGCTGACCGAAGCCGGCATCAACACAGCGTGTATTACCAAGGTTTTCCCAACCCGTTCGCACACTGTATCTGCGCAGGGCGGTATTACCTGTGCAATCGCTTCCGCTGATCCTAATGACGATTGGCGCTGGCACATGTACGACACCGTAAAAGGTTCCGACTACATCGGTGACCAGGACGCAATTGAATATATGTGTTCCATTGGTCCTCAGGCGGTATTTGAACTGGACCACATGGGTCTGCCGTTCTCCCGTACTGAAGAAGGTCGTATTTATCAGCGTCCTTTCGGTGGTCAGTCCAAAGATTTCGGTAAGGGTGGCCAGGCTGCCCGTACCTGTGCTGCTGCTGACCGTACTGGTCACGCTCTGCTGCACGCCCTGTATCAGGGTAACCTGAAAGGCGGTACTACCTTCCTGAACGAATGGTACGCCGTTGATCTGGTGAAAAACGAAAAAGGCCAGGTTGCTGGTGTTATCGCCATCGAAATCGAAACCGGCGAAACTGTTTTCATTAAAGCCAAAGCGACTGTTCTGGCGACCGGCGGTGCCGGCCGTATTTATCAGTCCACTACCAATGCTCTGATCAACACTGGTGACGGTGTTGGTATGGCGATCCGTGCCGGCGTGCCGATGCAGGATATGGAAATGTGGCAGTTCCACCCAACCGGTATTGCCGGCGCTGGTGTACTGGTTACTGAAGGCTGTCGTGGTGAAGGTGGTTACCTGATCAACAAAGACGGTGAGCGTTTCATGGAACGTTATGCGCCTAACGCTAAAGACCTTGCTGGTCGTGACGTTGTGGCCCGTTCTATGGTTCTGGAAATTCTGGAAGGCCGTGGCTGTGGCGAAAATGCCGACCACGTATTCCTGAAGCTGGACCACCTGGGTGAAGAAACCCTGAACGCCAAGCTGCCAGGTATTCTGGAACTGTCCCGTACCTTTGCTCACGCAGACCCTGTTAAAGAACCGATTCCGGTTGTTCCTACCTGTCACTATATGATGGGTGGTATTCCGACTAACATCGGTGGTCAGGCTCTGACTCAGGACGAAAACGGTAACGACGTGGTTATCGAAGGTCTGTATGCAGCGGGCGAAATCGCCTGTGTATCCGTTCACGGTGCAAACCGTCTGGGCGGTAACTCTCTGCTCGACCTGGTGGTATTCGGTCGTGCGGTTGGTCTGCAGGTTGAGAAGAGCTTTAAAGAAGGCTTCGACTTCGTACAGCCTACCGATGAAGATGTTGAGCGCGCTATGGGTCGTCTGAACCGTCTGAACACTGCCACAAGCGGTGAGAAGGTTGCAGAAGTCCGTGCTGAACTGCAGAAAACCATGCAGCTGTACTTCGGTGTATTCCGTGAAGGTGAAAGCATGGAGAAAGGTCTGGAAATGCTGAAAGCCATCGGCGAACGTGTGAAAAACACTGTTCTCGAAGACAAGAGCGGACCTTTTAACACTGCGCGCATCGAAGCTCTGGAGCTGGATAACCTGTTCGAGACTGCTTACGCGACCGCTGTTGCTGCGATTGAGCGTAAAGAGTCCCGCGGTGCTCACGCCCGTAATGACTTCACTGAGCGTGACGATGAGAACTGGCTGTGCCACTCATTGTACTTCCCAGCCACCAAGACTATCGGTAAACGTGCGGTTAACTTTGCTCCAAAAACCATGGAAGCATTCCCGCCGAAGATCCGTACTTATTAATAGGGGAGCAGAACAATGCTGGTGAGTATTTATCGCTATAATCCGGAAACTGACGAAGCGCCTTACATGAAGGACTACGAGATTACGATCCCTGGTAACAGGGACGTAATGGTTCTCGATGTTCTGAATCTGGTGAAAGAACAGGATCCGACTCTGGCTTACCGCCGCTCATGCCGTGAAGGCGTGTGTGGTTCAGACGGTATGAACATTAACGGCAAAAACGGCCTGGCATGTATCACACCAATTTCTGAGCCTACCAAAGGCAAGATGGACAAGCTGGTGCTGCGTCCGCTGCCTGGTCTGCCGGTAATCCGTGACCTGGTGATCGACATGTCTCTGTTCTATAAGCAGTACGAGAAGATCAAGCCTTACCTGGTGAACGATACCCCGGTACCGGCGATCGAACGTCTGCAGTCACCGGAAGAGCGTGCGAAACTGGATGGCCTGTACGAGTGTATTCTCTGTGCATGTTGTTCAACTGCATGTCCTTCTTTCTGGTGGAACCCGGACAAGTTTGTTGGCCCATCAGGCCTGCTGCAGGCTTACCGCTTCCTGGCGGACAGCCGTGATACCTCTACAGCAGAACGATTGGCGGATTTGAGCGATCCGTTCAGTGTGTTCCGTTGCCGTGGCATCATGAATTGTGTCAATGTGTGCCCGAAAGGACTTAATCCAACGCGCGCAATTGGTCACATCCGTAATATGCTGCTGAACCAGCAGGTATAACTGCGGAACATACTGTCTCTGACAGTATTAGACGTAAGTGGGCTGGACATACAGCCCGCTTCCGTTAACATTTTTTCAAAAATAGAGCTCAAAAAGCTTTATTTTTAACTAAGCTAGTTTTTTAGTTGAGGGTACGGGGAATTCCCGGTTCACCTCAGAGGCCTTGCGATCTATCCGATCGGCCCTCTAATTCGCGTAGCGCTAGAGCCGGTGCAACTTCTCTGTGGGTGATTTCCCTCGTTTTCTACCAAAACAGGGTGGTCGTACATGCACGAGCAGACAATGGAGCAACTATGGAGCACCTCCCAGCTCGCCGGGGGTAATGTTGCTTATATCGAAGAACTCTTCGAAACCTACCTTAGAGATCCTAACGAGGTCCCTGAAGAGTGGCGTACTTATTTCGACAAACTTCCCCGCGTCGATGAGAATATCTCCACAGATACCCCTCATAAGCCCATTCGGGAACAGTTTCTCCTTCTTTCCAAAAATCAGCACAGATCCCGTCCGGTATCTCAGGGTGCTGTAAGTTCGGATCACGAGCGTAAGCAGATTCAGGTTCTGCTGCTGATCCACGCCTTCCGTGGTCGTGGTCATCAACACGCCAAGCTTGATCCACTGGGTCTGATGCAACGTGAAAGCGTGCCGGATCTGGATCTTTCTTTCCATGGCCTTTCCCGTGCGGATCTTGATACCAAGTTCCATACCGGTTCCCTGTTTATCGGTCAGGAAGAAGCAACACTGAAGGACATTATGGAAGCATTGGAAACCACTTACTGCGGTACAGTAGGTGCGGAGTACATGCACATCGTGAACACGGCTGAACAGCGCTGGTTCCAACAGCGTCTGGAAAGTGTACGCACGAATCCTAAGTACGGCTCCGAAGTTAAATTACACCTGCTCGAGCGTCTCACCGCAGCTGAAGGTCTGGAAAAATACCTGGGTTCCCGTTACCCGGGCGTTAAGCGTTTCGGTCTGGAAGGTGGTGAAAGCCTGATCCCGCTGATGGACGAACTGATCCAGCGCAGCGGTACCTACGGTGCAAAAGAAATTGTTATCGGTATGGCGCACCGTGGTCGTCTGAATACCCTGATCAACACCCTGGGTAAAAAGACCTCCGACCTGTTTGATGAATTCGATGGTAAAGCCAAGTATGTATCTCACGGTGACGTGAAATACCACCAGGGTTTCTCCTCAAACGTTATGACATCCGGTGGCGAAGTTCACCTGGCGCTGGCGTTCAACCCGTCTCACCTGGAAATTGTATCTCCGGTGGTTGAAGGTTCCGTACGTGCCCGTCAGGACCGTCGTAAAGATACGACCGGCGAGAAAGTGGTTCCTGTCAGCATCCACGGTGACTCTGCATTCGCAGGTCAGGGTGTGGTGATGGAGACCTTCCAGATGTCTCAGACCCGTGCTTATAAAACCGGCGGTACTATCCATATCGTGGTGAACAACCAGGTTGGTTTTACTACCTCCAACCGTCACGATACCCGTTCAACTGAATACGCTACCGATGTGGCGAAAATGGTTGAAGCGCCGATTCTGCACGTAAACGGTGATGATCCTGAAGCTGTGCTGTTTGTTACTCAGCTGGCTGTTGATTACCGTAACGAATTCAAGAAAGACGTTGTTATCGACCTGGTATGTTACCGTCGTCGTGGTCACAACGAAGCGGACGAACCGTCCGGTACCCAGCCGTTGATGTATGCCGCCATCAAAAAACAGAAAACGACCCGTGAACAGTACGCTAATCGTCTGATCGCAGAAGGTGTTCTGGATGAAGCCGCCGCCAAACAGCTGGAAGAAGACTATCGCCAGGATCTGGATAACGGTAACCACGTTGTTAAGAGTCTGGTAAAAGAGCCAAACAAAGAACTGTTCGTTGACTGGACCCCTCACCTGGGTCACGAATGGACAGCTAAGGCTGACACCAGCTTCGATCTGAAACGTCTGCAGGAACTGGCTGCTCAGCAGCAGGAAGTTCCGGAAGGCTTCTCGATCCAGCGTCAGACCGGCAAAATTCTGGAAGACCGCAGCCGTATGGCCGCTGGTGCAAACCCGATTAACTGGGGCTTTGCAGAAACCATGGCATACGCCACTCTGATCGATCAGGGCTATCAGGTCCGTCTTACCGGTCAGGATGTGGGTCGCGGTACTTTCTCTCACCGTCACGCTGTTCTGCACAGCCAGAAAGACGGTTCTCTGTATATTCCGCTGCAGCATGTCCGTGAAGATCAGCCTAACTTCGACATTTACGATTCACTTCTGTCTGAAGAAGCTGTGCTGGCCTTTGAATACGGTTATGCCACTACCACCCCTGGTGCACTGGTAATCTGGGAAGCCCAGTTCGGTGACTTCGCCAACGGCGCGCAGGTGGTATTCGACCAGTTTATTTCTTCCGGTGAGCATAAATGGGGACGCCTGTGTGGCTTAACCATGCTGTTGCCACACGGCTACGAAGGTCAGGGTCCTGAACACTCTTCAGCCCGTCTTGAGCGTTACCTTCAGCTGTGTGCAGAGCACAATGTTCAGATTTGTGTACCTTCAACTCCTGCGCAGGTGTATCACATGCTGCGTCGTCAGGTGATTCGTCCGCTGCGTAAGCCGCTGGTCGTTATGTCGCCTAAGAGTCTGCTGCGTCACAAACTGGCTACCAGCACACTGGAAGAACTCGCTGAAGGCAGCTTCCAGACCGTTCTGGATGAGCTTGATGAACTGAATCCGGAAAAAGTACGTCGCGTACTGCTGTGTGCCGGTAAGGTTTATTACGATCTGCTCGAACGTCGTCGTGCAGAAGAAATCGACGACATCGCCATCGTGCGTATTGAGCAGCTGTATCCGTTCCCGGCTGACGATCTTAATGAAGTGCTGAAAAAATTCAGCAATCTGAAAGAGGTTTACTGGGTACAGGAAGAGCCAATGAACATGGGTGCCTGGTACAGCAGTCAGCACCATATGCGCCGCGCTCTGGCAGAAATTAATCCTGATCTGCATCTTGAGTATGCCGGTCGTGATGCTTCTGCTTCTCCGGCCGCAGGTTATATGGCGCTGCACCTTCAGCAGCTTGAACAATTTATCAAAGACGCTCTGGATCTGCAGGGCTAGGTAATCGCAGAGAATTTCTAAGGAAAATATGTAATGAGCATCGAAATTAAGGCACCCACTTTTCCTGAGTCTATCGCCGACGGTACAGTGGCCACCTGGCACAAAAAGCCAGGCGAGCCAGTAGAGCGTGATGAACTGATTGTTGATATTGAAACCGACAAAGTGGTTCTGGAAGTCGTGGCACCAGCCAACGGCACCATCAAAAATATCATCAAAGACGAAGGCGAAGTGATTCTGAGCGATGAAGTAATCGCGATCTTCGAAGAAGGCGACGTAGCTGCTGCAGCACCTGCTGCAGAAGAAAAACCAGCTGCCGCTGAAGCTGCTGCGGATTCCGATGATGACGGTGATGCCGTTGCCGGACCAGCTGCACGTAAACTGGCTGCAGAAAAAGGCATTAACCTGTCCGATGTTAAGGGCACAGGTAAAGGCGGCCGTGTTACTAAAGAAGACGTTCAGAACTTCAGCAAAGCAGCGCCTGCAGCAGCGCCTGCACCAGCAGCAGCACCTGCTCCTGCGGCAGCTCTGCCAGCCGGAGAGCGTGTTGAAAAACGTGTTCCAATGACCCGTCTGCGTGCCACCATCGCCAAACGTCTGGTTGATGCGCAGCAGAACGCGGCCATGCTGACTACCTACAACGAAGTCAACATGAAGCCTGTCATGGATCTGCGTAAAACATACAAGGATCAGTTCGAGAAAGCGCACGGCGTTAAGCTGGGCTTTATGTCTTTCTTCGTTAAAGCAGCTACTGAAGCCCTGAAACGCTTCCCGGCAGTGAACGCGTCTCTGGATGGTAACGACATGGTTTACCACGGTTACCAGGACGTAGGTGTTGCAGTATCTACTGAGCGTGGTCTGGTTGTACCTATCCTGCGCGATACTGACAGCATGGGTCTGGCTGAAATCGAAAGCACCATCGGTGACTTCGCTAAGCGCGGCCGTGACGGCAAGCTGGGCATCGAAGACATGCAGGGCGGTACCTTTACCATTACCAACGGTGGTATTTTCGGTTCCCTGATGTCTACTCCTATCCTGAACCCACCGCAGACCGCTATCATGGGTATGCACAAGATTCAGGAACGCCCAATGGCAGTAAATGGTCAGGTTGTTATCCTGCCAATGATGTACCTCGCACTGTCTTATGACCACCGTATGATCGATGGTAAAGAAGCTGTGCAGTTCCTGGTAACTATCAAAGAACTGCTGGAAGATCCGGCTCGTATGCTGCTGGACATTTAATCGGATAGTAAAGGAAAAGAGATGAGTAATAAGTTTGATGTGGTCGTCATTGGTGGCGGCCCTGGTGGTTATGTAGCCGCTATCCGTAGTGCCCAGCTGGGCCTGAAAACCGCATGTATCGAAAAATGGCTGAACAAAGACGGTAAAGCTGTATTTGGCGGTACATGTCTGAACGTTGGTTGTATCCCATCCAAAGCGCTGCTGGATACTTCTCACCGTTATGAAGAAGCGAAAGAAAAGTTTGACGTTCATGGTATCAGCACCGGTGATGTAAAAATCGACATCGCGACCATGCTGCAGCGTAAAGACCAGATCGTTAAAAACCTGACCGGTGGTGTTGCGACCCTGCTGAAAGCAAACGGCGTAACCACTTTTGAAGGTACCGGTAAGGTACTGGCTGGTAAAAAAATTGAATTTACCAACCACTCAGGTCAGACAGAAACTCTGGAAGCGGACAACATCATCATCGCGACCGGTTCTGTACCATTTAACATTCCTTCTGCGCCACTGACAGACGACGTTATCGTTGACTCTACCGGTGCTCTGGAATTCACCGAAGTACCTAAGCGTCTGGGCGTGATTGGTGCCGGTGTTATTGGTCTGGAACTGGGCAGTGTGTGGATGCGTCTGGGTGCAGAAGTTGTGGTACTGGAAGCTCAGGACAAGTTCCTGCACATCCTGGATCAGGCTGCTGCTAAAGAAGCTCAGAAACTGTTCACCAAACAGGGCATGGACATCCGTGTTAACGCCCGTGTGACCGGTACTGAAGTGAAAGGCAAACAGGTAACCGTGACTTACCAGGATGCTGAAGGCGAAAAAACTGAAACCTTCGACAAACTGATTGTTGCCGTAGGCCGTCGCCCATACACTGAAGGCCTGCTGTCCGGTGACAGCGGTGTTGAAATGGACGAGCGTGGCTTTATTCACGTGGATGATGCATGTCGTACTGACGCACCAGGAATCTGGGCAATCGGTGACGTGGTCCGTGGTCCTATGCTGGCACACAAAGCGTCTGAAGAAGGCGTTATGGTTGCTGAGCGTATTGCCGGTCATCACGCACAGGTTAACTACGACGTGATTCCTTCTGTGATTTACACCCATCCGGAAATTGCTTCCGTGGGTAAATCTGAAGAACAGGTTAAAGCGGACGGTACAGAGTACAACGTGGGTATGTTCCCATTTGCTGCGATCGGCCGTGCAATGGCATCTGGCGAAACTGACGGTTTCGTTAAAATCGTTGCCGACGCTGACAGCGACCGCATCCTTGGCGCGACCGTTATTGGTCCAGCTGCGGGCGAACTGTGTCAGCAGATCGTTATTGCGATGGAATTCGGCTCTACTGCAGAAGACATCGGTATGATGGTGTTCTCACACCCAACCGTTTCTGAAGCTGTTCACGAAGCTGCTCTGGCAGTGAACAATGCCGCGATTCACAAGGTGAACCGTAAGCCTAAGAAAAAATAATCCCGGTAGGGATTAAAGGACACCGTCGCTCAGTGGGCGGTGTTCACAAGAATAAATTTTGGAGCGGAAGACGTTTTTCATTTGGTGAATTTCCGATTCAAGCTCTGGATAAACTGGCCCGGGTCTCCGGGCCATTGTTTATGGCCGTATAATGGTACTTCCTGGTGCCGCCGACAAAATCGGTTATGCGGTTAACTGAGGCCGCCGGGTCAACCCCGGCAATAAAACAAGAGACAGGACAAAAGCGATGAACCTTCACGAATATCAGGGTAAACAGCTTTTCGCTCAGTATGGTCTGCCAGTATCCAAAGGTGTGGCAGCCAAAACTGCAGATGAAGCTGTAGCTGCAGCGGACACCATTGGTGGTGACCGTTGGGTAGTAAAAGCACAGGTACACGCCGGTGGTCGCGGTAAAGCGGGCGGTGTGAAACTGGTTTCATCAAAAGACGAAATCAAAGCCTTTGCTGAACAGTGGTTGGGCAAAAATCTGGTAACTTACCAGACTGACGAAAATGGCCAGCCTGTAAGCCGTATTCTGGTAGAAACCTGCACGGATATCGCCAATGAGCTGTATCTGGGCGCGGTTGTTGACCGTTCTACCCGTCGCGTTGTTTTCATGGCGTCTACTGAAGGCGGTGTGGAAATTGAAAAAGTTGCGGAAGAAACTCCGGAAAAAATTCTGAAAGCGACCATTGATCCGCTGACTGGTGCACAGCCTTACCAGGGCCGTGAACTGGCATTCAAACTGGGTCTGCAGGGCGATCAGATCAAACAGTTCACCAAGATCTTCATGGGTCTGGCGCAGCTGTTCGTAGAAAAAGATCTGGCGCTGATCGAAATTAACCCACTGGTTATCAAAGAAGACGGTGATCTGCACTGTCTGGACGCCAAAATTGGCGTTGATGGTAACTCTGTATACCGTCACAAAGATCTGCAGGAAATGCAGGATCCTTCACAGGAAGATGCCCGTGAAGCTGAAGCTGCTGAGTGGGATCTGAACTACGTAGCGCTGGATGGCAACATCGGTTGCATGGTGAATGGCGCTGGTCTGGCCATGGGTACTATGGACATGGTAGCTCTGCACGGCGGTTTCCCTGCTAACTTCCTCGACGTAGGTGGCGGTGCGACCAAAGAACGTGTTGCTCACGCATTCAAACTGATCCTGTCTGATGACAAAGTAAAAGCCGTTCTGGTGAACATCTTCGGTGGTATCGTGCGTTGTGACATGATCGCTGAAGGTATTATCGGTGCTGTTAAAGAAGTTGGTGTAAACGTTCCTGTTGTTGTTCGTCTCGAAGGTACCAATGCCGACCTCGGTAAAAAGGTACTGGATGATTCCGGCCTCGATATCATCGCGGCTGAAAGTTTAACAGACGCTGCAGTTCAGGCAGTTAAGGCAGCGGGGAACTAAGATATGTCTATTCTGATTAATAAAGACACCAAAGTTATCTGTCAGGGTTTCACTGGCGGTCAGGGTACTTTCCACTCTGAACAGGCAATCGCATACGGCACTAAAATGGTTGGCGGTGTAACGCCAGGCAAAGGTGGCACTGAACATCTGGGTCTGCCGGTTTTCAACACCGTTAAAGACGCAGTTGAAGCGACTGGTGCTGAAGCATCTGTTATCTACGTGCCGGCTCCGTTCTGTAAAGACTCCATCCTGGAAGCAGCTAACGGCGGCATCAAGCTGATCGTATGTATCACCGAGCATATTCCGGTTATGGATATGCTGGAGTGTAAAGTGAAGTGTGACGAGCTGGGCGTACGCCTGATCGGTCCTAACTGTCCGGGTGTTATCACTCCGGGAGAGTGTAAGATCGGTATTATGCCAGGTCATATTCACCTGCCAGGTAAAGTGGGCATCGTTTCCCGTTCCGGTACTCTGACTTACGAAGCGGTTAAGCAGACTACTGACTACGGTTTCGGTCAGTCTACCTGTGTTGGTATCGGTGGAGACCCGATCCCGGGTTCTAACTTCATCGACATTCTGGAAATGTTCCAGAACGATCCACAGACTGAAGCCATCGTAATGATCGGTGAAATCGGTGGTACTGCAGAAGATGAAGCTGCTGCTTATATCAAAGCAAACGTGACTAAGCCTGTTGTATCTTACATCGCAGGTGTTACCGCTCCGAAAGGTAAGCGTATGGGTCACGCTGGTGCAATTATCTCTGGCGGTAAAGGTACTGCGGACGAGAAATTTGCAGCTCTGGAAGACGCTGGTGTTAAAACCGTCCGCTCTCTGGCGCAGATCGGTGAAGCACTGAAAGAAGTAACCGGCTGGTAAGATTAAGCCGCTGATTACTTTTTAAAAACCCGCTTCGGCGGGTTTTTTATTGCCTGAACATTATCCGCATTGTGTTTAATTGCCGCCCATCTGTCTGCGATTATGCAGTAAACTTTATTTTTGTATTACTTGTCAGGTTTTTATGCAGATAGTGAACATGAAAGACCGCCCAAACGCCTGTCGTTTATTGGCGCAGTGGCATTACGAGGAATGGAAAGAGCTGTATCCAACGGATACAGAAGAAACCTTTTACCGCGATCTGCAAAAGTCGCTGGGCGCTGACGATATTCCTTCCACCTGGCTGATGGTGGATGGAGAGACCATACTCGGCAGCTGCAGCATCATCGAAGACGATATGGAAAGCCGCCAGGATCTGACGCCCTGGCTGGCCAATGTGTTTGTTCATCCGGATTATCGCGGTCAGGGGCTGGGCAGTAAGCTGGTTAACGCTGTTATGCAGAAAGCCCGTGATATTGGCTTACAGCGTTTTTATCTTTTCACTGAAGACCAGACGGCTTTATATCAGAAGCTCGGCTGGACGGTGCACGAAGAGATGCTTAACAACGGTATTCCGGTAACCATTATGCGTGTTGATTTCGCCTGAAGATTAAGGCTGCTTCAGCAGGGTACGGAAAAAAGCCGGTACCTCGATACCTGCCGGGCCGTACTGATGTTCAGCAAAGGCGTCTTCCACATTGGAGGGTTCCAGATTGAGCTCAACCGTGTGGGCGCCGGCTTCACGTGCAACCTGAACAAAGCCGGCCGCCGGATACACATGTCCGGAAGTGCCTATGCTGACGAACAGATCGCATTGATCCAGTGCAGCGTAAATCTCATCCATATACAGCGGCATTTCACCGAACCAGACAATATGCGGTCGCAGAGAATTCTGATGGCAGCAGGGGCAGGCGGTGTCGTCAGAAATATCGTCGCTGAAGGTGATGACTTTACCGGAATTCAGACAGCGGGCTTTCAACAGTTCGCCATGCATATGTAACAGCTTCTGACTGCCGGCTCTTTCATGCAGGTCATCAACGTTTTGGGTAACCAGTAAAAATTCGCCGTCGAAATGTTGTTCAAACTCTGCCAGAGCTATATGGGCAGCGTTAGGTGTTACATCGTTTAACTGGCGCCGGCGATCGTTATAAAAACGTTGAACCAGCTCAGGGTTGCGGGCAAATGCTTCCGGTGTGGCTACATCTTCAACACGGTGGTTTTCCCACAAGCCATCGCCATCACGAAAGGTCTTTAAGCCGGATTCTGCAGAAATTCCGGCACCTGTCAGTACCACGATACGACGGAAAGAAGTCTTCATTCGTCACCTGTAAAATGATCAGAAAAGAAAGCACGGATTTCATCACTGCGCTGAATTGCATCAGTGTACCCAAGCTCAATCAGATCTTTACAGAATCCGTGAGAAAATAACAGATAGCTGAGGATACCTGAGCCACTCTGACTGGTATTACCGCTGCCGCCCAGTGCGATTCTCAGCGCTCTGGGTAATTCCTGAGCATGCAGGCCAGCAATTTCATCCAGCGAACGGCTTGGGCTGATTTCCAGAAGCTCGATTTTTTTCAGCTCCATGGGTTCTTTCTTTTTCACCGAATCCGGAATTTTATCTATGGTGCGGTTGATACGCGTCAGTCGCTCGATATCGGTTTCCATACTGTCGAGGAAGGCCGCATTTAACATGTGTCCCATCATTTTTGCCGGCGATGGATAAAAGGTAGTGGAGCGGGACTTATGGATTTTATCCGCTGGCGCGCCAACACCTATGACCAGTATTTTTTCCGCACCGAGATGCAGTGCCGGGCTCAGTGGTGCCAGCTGACGCACGGCACCATCAGCGTAATAATCGTCATGAATTTTGACCGCCGGAAATACCATTGGAATCGCAGATGATGCCATCAGATGATCCAGGGTAATACGGCTGCGGGTACCGATGCGGCGCAGACGTTCCCAGTTATTGATGCTGTAATGGCCCTGATAAAAGCTGATGGACTCTCCGCTTTCCAGACCTGAGCAGTTAACGGCGATCGCGTGCAGGGCTCCGTTATCAATGGCCGGCTGAATCTGGTCGAATTTAATGACTTCGCGTAATAATTCTTTAAGCGGTGTGTTGTCCAGTAATGATACTGTGTCGTTACGGTAGCGTTTGCCAATGACCAGACTGCGGATGAGCCGGCCGAGAGGACGGCTGACGCCCATAAAATCGGTGCGATAAATCTGGTCACAGCTGAAATGCATCCAGATCCGTTCCAGATGGCGGATACCTATGCGGTAATTTTCGGCATAACTGGCGAGCGCCACGCCGTTGATGGCGCCAGCAGACGTTCCGGAAATAATATCGAAGGGATTGTAATGGCCTTTGGGCAAAATATTGTGAATCGCTTTGAGCACGCCAACCTGATAGGCCGCCCGGGCACCACCGCCTGACAGAATCAGACCGGTTTTTTTGACATCCACTTTTTCACGTCCATTTTTTATACTCAATGGAAACCTCTGTACTGCTCAGGTCACTGCCTTTGATTTCAGTATAGTGCATAATGCTGCGGCTTAAGATACAGGAGATTGATCCATGTTCACCGGAATCGTACAGACTAAGTTACCTGTGGCGCAGCTTGACCGACAGCAGGACCTGACAACCTTCACCTTTGATTTTTCTGACAGCCTGGTGGATGGCCTGAAAATTGGTGCATCGGTCGCCATTAACGGAACCTGTCTCACGGTACGCACCATCGACGCAAATCGCGTCAGCTTTGATGCTATCGCGCAAACGCTGAAAGTAACGAATCTGGGTGGTCTGGAGCAGGGTTCTGAAGCCAATATCGAACGTTCTGCGCGTTATGGCGACGAGATTGGTGGCCATGTATTGTCAGGGCATGTGATGGACGCGGTGAAGGTGCTGGCGGTGGAGGACACCACCAATAATCGCGTGGTGTGGATGGAGCGTCCGCAGCACCTGGCGCCATTTCTGCTCAATAAAGGCTTTGTCGCTCTGAATGGCTGCAGCCTGACCATTGCTGAATTAGAAGCAGAGCGCTTTTCCGTCCACCTGATTCCTGAAACCCGCGAAGTGACGACGTTCGGCACAGTGCAGGCGGGGGACGCCATCAATCTGGAAGTCGATGCCCAGACTCAGGCGGTCGTCGAAACGGTAAAACGTCTGTTGACCGATCCTGATCTGTCTGGTCAGTTACTGCAGAAATAAGCGGCGGCTTACAGGCTCTGCAGATAGCGGATAATATCGGCGGATTCAAACATCCATTGCTCTTCGCCGTTATCATTTTCAATCAGCAGGCAGGGCACGGTGGTACGGCCGGTGGCCTTGTGCTGTTGCTCACTGAAGGCGCGGTTCTGCAGTACATTACGTTTCTCAACGTCGACGTTAGCCTCAGGTAAAGATCGCAGCACACGCTGACAGAATGGGCAGGCATCGTAGTAGTAGAGCGCGTATTTCATAAATTTCCCCTGACAGATTCAGAATGGATTACACAGAGCTGGTTTTACTCTTTTTCATATCGGTTGTCGCGAACTGGTTCTCGGCGCTGGCCGGTGGTGGTGCCGGGCTGATTCAGCTGCCCATTCTGATTTTCATGGGACTGCCGTTTCCTCTGGCCCTGGCCACGCACAAGGTCGCTACCGTAGCCCTGGGCGTTGGCGCTACTCTGCGCCATTTAAAAGCTAAGACGCTGCAACCCTGGCTGCTGTGGCTTATTTTGCTCAGCGGCGCCCCCGGCGTTGCCATCGGTGCGCTTTTTATCCTGGGCGTCGACGCCCGCCACGCAGAGATTGCGCTGGGCCTGCTGACCCTGGCACTGGCGCTGTACTCCCGGCTCAGTCCGGGACTGGGGCTGATTGCTCAACCCCGTCACCGAAATACTACTGATATTATCCTTGGTGGAATCGTCCTATTGCTAATAGGTTTTGCCAATGGGGCTCTTTCAGCCGGCAGCGGTCTGTTTGTGACATTATGGCTGGTTTACTGGTTTGGGCTGGATTACAAAACCGCCGTTGCCCAGACTCTGGTTGCCGTGGGGTTAGGCTGGAACGGCACCGGGGCTGTGACTATGGGTATTGGTGCCGACGTGCAGTGGAGCTGGGTGCCGGCACTGATCGCTGGCTCGCTGCTGGGAGGCTATCTCGGTGCGAATACGTCCATTCAGGCAGGCAATGCTACGATTAAGAAGGTTTATGAGGTGATTACTCTGGTGGTTGGTCTGAAGCTGCTGTTGGGGCCTCTGCTGTGAGTGTGTCGCCGTCTTTTTGCGGCAGCCAGCGTGCCAGCACAGTCCGCAGCGCCTCGATAGAGACAGGTTTGCTCAGGTAATCGTTCATACCAGCCTGGTGACAGCGTTTTTCGTCGCCTGATAACGCGTTGGCGGTGACCGCAATAATGGGAACCTTACTTTCCGCTACCGCCGATGTGCGGATAATGGCCGTTGCCTCAAAGCCATTCATTACCGGCATCTGGCAATCCATAAATATCAGATCGTAGTGATAACTGCGCTCGCCGTTCAGTAACGCCAGGGCTTTCTCGCCATTATCGGCAACATCGCATTCTATGTTCAGCCTTCGCAGCATGGCCCGCAGTACCCGTTGATTGACGTTGTTGTCTTCAACGATCAGGGCGCGGGCCTGAATGTACTCAATGGGGGTAAGGGAGTGCGCAGCGATGGCTGTTACTTTGCCGCTAGTGCTCTGTTGCACAGGTTGCACGGGGATACTCAGGCAGACCCTTGTCCCTTTGTATTTTTCACTTTCAATTGTCACATCTCCCTGCATCGCGTAGCAGACCGCGCGCACCAGCGACAATCCTATGCCGAGCCCCTGATACTGGCGTTCCATTGAAGAATCAGCCTGACCAAAATACTGCTGAATTCTTGCCAGCTCACTTTCGGTCATGCCAATACCGCTATCGATAATCTCAATGCTCAGGCAGGTTTTATCGTGAATTTGTCCCATGCCGGCTTTGACCGTGACAGAACCTTCGGCAGTGAATTTTTCCGCATTATCCAGCAGGGCTTTGAGGGCATGACGCAGGCATTTGATATCGGCGCGGACATAATCCGGGATATCGTCAGCGAGCTGCAGCTCGAAAGAAATACGATTGCGGGCGCAATATTGATGGGTGTGGTCTGTGGCGGTCAGTAACAGGGTTCTGCAATCGACTGTTTCCGGAGAAAGAATGCGGTTACCGGCCTGAAGTTCTGTGTAAGTAAGGACGTTGTCGACCAGGTCCAGCATATCCCGGGCGCTGTCGCGCGCGTCCTGCAGATTATTCATCAGGTTGCGGCCTTTCTCTTCCGTGGCCAGTTCCAGCGAGCCGATAATGCCATTCAGCGGTGTGCGGAATTCATGACTGATCGTTGCCAGAAAATCATTTTTTAAACGATTGGATTCGGCTAATCGTTCAGCCCGGGCTTCAAGCTCTTTTTTCATCCGTGTTTCAGCCTGAATTTTTTCTTTCTGCAGCATTTTAATGCGGTCAGCCAGAGCAAAGGAGAGAAGTGTAATTTCCAGTGCGCTGCCGATTTTGCTGGCGTGTACTGTCCAAATATTATTGGGCAGCAGACCAAGCATCATGCCGATGGTAATCATACCGCCGATGATCAGCGCAACCCATGCGGCGAGAAAATAGCGCGCCTGACGGTGACCCTTAAGCAGCATGGCAAAGGACGCATAAAACACACTGCTCAGGAAAATAACACCAACGAATTTCCCGACACTCATAACGGTCGGAATATCAAAGATAAACGAGGTTACGCAGATGGCGAGGGAGAGAGTGACGCATAGCTTTAACGCCATATCGGCGTATTTATGATGCAGTTTGGTCTGCAGAAAGCGGCGGGTGAAGGTCGAGCCAAAGACGCCGACCAGGCCAATGGTAAAGGGTATCGAAATCTGTTGGAACCAGCTCGAACCTGGCCATAAAAACTGATAGCCAAGGCCGCTTGTAGCCAGCTGAATCCAGGAAAACGCAGCAATATAGGCAATGTAATGCAGATAATCTGCGTCCCGGATACTGGTCCAGAGGAATAAGTTATACAGAAACATCACCAGCATCATGCCGTAATACAGACCCAGTCCGTATTGCTCGTTACTGCGCTCGGAAGTGAAATGATTTACTTCCCATAAGCGCACCGGAACCTGCAACGAGCTGGAGCTGTGAACCTGCAGATAAACCGTCTGTTTATGGTGTGTCTGAAAATACAGCGGCAGAATAAAATTGCGGTGTAATATCCGGCGGCTGTTGAAGGGCAGGGTATCACCCATTTTCTCGTGGTGGATCGGGTTCTGATGTTCATCCAGAACAAAAATATCAATGACGTCCAGCAGAGGGTAGTCAATTTCCATCAGCCATTCGTGGCCATACCCGGGCTGGCTCTGTACGGTAAATTTCAGCCAGAAACCGCTGGCGGTGAAGCCTTCATTAAAGACCGCTTTGGGATACAGCTGGAAAGGAATATTGTTATTCAGCAGATAAGGCAGTGACCACTGAATCAGCGGGTCTTCAATGAAATACAGGGCGCCGGCAGTCGTCAGTTTTTTACTGTCTGCCTGAATCGTCAGTATCTTCTCTTCATTGCTGGCCGGTTCTTCGCGGGCAACAGATTGCGGGGCGTGCAGAGACAGCAGTAAAAGCAGCGTGTTCAGCAACAGAAATATGCCGGGCTTACTGTTTGTCATACTCAGACCCATCAATGCCACATGTCATCACAGCATGCATCCGTATGGTACTTGCGGACACGGCTGACTCATTTGAAAACACCTCAGGCACCCAATTTATCCCTGTTATTGTTATGTTGTATTCCTCCTGTGGTGACTGAAGACTATCAGTAGCAATATCAGTAATGCCAGAGGGATCCCCAGATCACCACCACCACCGGAAGAGGACGTTATCACGACAGTGGTCTGACTGGTATCCGCAGAACTGATCAGATTAATGTTCAGGTATTGCTCGCCTGCGGATGTATCAACATCGGCCGTTAAGGTGCCACTGCTACTGTGTGATACCGACAGCGTCTGCGGATGATGCAACGACAGATCGCCTTGCCACAGATAGCGTACGGACGAATTGTTAATTGTAGTCGTACTCAACACTTCGCTGTTGCCATCGGTGAAAAACAGCGTTAACACCGGGCGTTCGCTGGTAAAGTCAAAGCCCGTGGCACTGACAATGCCACGCAGGGTAAAGGCTGCATCTGCGGCCGTCAGTGTTACCTGAGCGCTGTTTGTCTGTGCCGCGGAGATCAGGATATTGCGGCTCTGGTAGCCATCAGCCGCCACGCTGAGCGTCAGACTTTCCGCTGGCAGCATAAGCGTGGCATTGCCACTGCTGTCGGTCACAGCGGATGTCGGTAAATTCCATTGCGCAAATCTGTCATCGCTGAGGCTAACCGTTACACCGCTCAGCGGCTGATCCCGGTTGTCGGTTACGTTGACGGTAAAGCTCACCGGCAGACTGAATTCCAGCGTGGTCAGGGTGTCCGGCACGTTGGCAACACTGGCTGTCACCACCGAACTGAAAGGCGCCAGTGCGTCGGCGGCAAGAATGACGGTCGTAAGGTTATAAGCATCTTCATCGTCGGCAGCGGTGATGGTGCTGGCGTCATTGCCATCGATATCGATAAAGGAAAGTGCTGCGTCGGCACTGCTGAGACTGATACCGCTACCGGCTTCTGCGCCCTCAATCTGCAGCATCTGTTGTGTATCTGCGGTGATCAGCAACGGGCTTACCGACGTTGTCAGCCGCAGCGGCCGTTGCAGCAGGAAGCTCGCGCTGTAACCGCTGTTGTCTTCTACGGTCAGGGCGTAGTTTCCGGCAAAGGCACCGGCAAAAGCATCGGACTGGGGCAGTAACAGGGTAAAGCCTGAATCACTGCTGAGCAGTCCGGTCGCATCTGAGCCGCCGTAAAACAGCGTCGTTGTCAGCTGATTATCGCCACCGTTCAGGGTAAAACTGAAGTCTTCTGTACCGGCATTGATGGTGTCTCCATCGTAGAAAGTATTGCCGTCTGTGCTCAGTGTGAAGGCTGGCAGTACGGTAATTGTCAGGCTTGTCGCTGCGCTCAGAGCGCCGTCAGTGGCGCTTAAGTCAATGGTACCGCTGCCGCTGCTGTTGGCATCAATCTGCAGTTCGCTGCCACTGAGACTGACCGAAACAAATGCCGGCGCCGACGTGACGGAATAACTGACACTGTCGCCGTCGGCATCCGTAGCGCTGAGCGTGACAGTTGTGGATTCACCGGCCAGCAGCGTTTCTGCCGCCAGACTGTCCCACACCGGAGCCCGATTATCGGCACTGAGGATATTGATGCTCAGCGTCGCTGAGGCTGCCGCGCTGCCATCGCTGACAGACACGTCAACCTGAGTGCCACCGGTCACATTGCCGGTAGGAGTAATGGTCAGTACTGCACCACTGAGAGAGGCGGTAACGGCGTTGCTGTCAAAGCTGACCAGACTGAAGGTCAGCGGATCACTGTCTGCATCCGATGCGGTCAGAGTGATGGTCAGTGAATCGCCGTCGGTGACACTGAACAGGGTATCTGAGGTGAACTGAGGTGCATCATTTACGGCAGTGACGTTCACTGTGAATGAAGTGGCATCTGTGGCGCTGCCATCGGAAACCGAGACCTCAATGGTGCCGCTGCCGGCGTAATTGGCCTGTGGCACGATACTCAGCGTGCTGCCAGTGACACTGGCGCCGAGTGCGGAATCTGCACTGACCAGGGCGAAGCTGAGGCTGTCGCCGTCAACATCCGTTGCGCTCAACGTGACGTTCAGGGAGCTGTCTTCAGCGAGAGTCTGGGTTGTGACCGGCGTTATCACCGGCGCATCGTTCACCGCGCTGATAGTGAGCACAAAACTGGTGGTATCTGTGTCTGTGCCGTCTGATACCTGCAGGCTGACGGTGCCACTGCCGTGATAATTTGCAGTAGGGGCAAAACTCAGCGTTGAACCGGAAATACTGGCACCAAAATCTGCCGCCGCAGATACGATGGAATAGCTCAGACCGTCTCCATCGGCGTCACTGGCGGACAGGGAGACATCCAGCGTTGCATCTTCGTTCATGCTTTGCGCGCTGATGCTGTTAAACACGGGCGCGTTGTTGGCCGTCTGTAATGTCCAGCCAATATCTGCCAGCAAATAGCGGGCTAAACCTGCGCTGTCGAGAAATTCAGTGTATTGCGGCTCCATAAGTTCGTTGGGCGTGGCATCGGTGTCAAAGTGACTGACGGATGAGCCGCCTTCGTAGGACGCCGGTGCGTACATCTGCATGCGGGCGCCGTTTACGCCGGCAGAAAAACCGCTCAATTGCGCATTGGTCTGACTGCCATCCCAAACCAGATTGCCGTCGTTGAGTATTGAGGCTGCACGTTGAGTGTCGTTGAGGTTAGTCAGCAGGGCGCCCTGAGTAGCGTCGAACAGGAGTTGGGTGTAAGGATCGTAAACCGGGTCCGGCCCATAACTGGCGCCGCTGACCCCGTTACTCTGCAATAACGACAGAAACCCCATACCGTGAATAATTTCGTGCAACACGACGGACAAAAGTGAATTCAGGGTGCCGGACGGGGCATCAAATCCCAGGTACCAGCCATAGCCATCAAGACAACCTGGCTGTCCCAGCTCACTGTTGAAGTTGGCATTGATATCCACGGTACCGGCATCGACGTCATAGTTCTGAAGCTGGTTCAGCAAGGCATCCGGAAACACTGTGTAACTGTCGCTGCCGGCATCGTAGATAAAGTGAAACTGTGCGGGCCCGGCGCTGCCAAGTGTCGCCGAAAAACTATCACAATACAGGGGATCAAAGTTTGCGGAGACCTGTACTGGCTGACTGATATCAAAGGTCGCGTTCAGAATATCCGCGGCGCGGTTAAATACATTGAGCCGCTGAGCGCCGAGTGTGGTGCCGGTGTTGCCACCGACCGCTGATGCCGGTGTCGTGTCATTCAGACCTTCACCGGCGCCATCACTGTTGACGATCACAATCGCCGCCTGAGCCGGCAGCAGCCAACTGACAAGAGAAACTGCGAGCAGGCCACGAAAAGAGTGACAGAGTAATTTCATAGGATCGACCCTCTGTTCAGTGGCGGGGCTTGTGTGGGAAAGACGGCGTGGCGTGAATAACCGGAGCTGGTATTGCTATAGCCGGTACGACAACCGGTGCGTCCGCAATGGGCTCGACCACACGTTCAATGCGGCGCAGCTTGCCGTTCTCGTCGATGTAGGCCATGACGACAGTCTGGTGCTGCCCTTGGGCAGGCATGGCGTAGCCACCGGGCACAGGTTTGAGTACCAGGGTGCTGGCCGGAATGCGGCGGTTTTCCAGTGCTTCACGCAGGTTGGGCGGAAGATCGGCTGGTTGGGGATCCGCATGGCTGTGTTTGTCCCGGGTCGTCAGGGCTGATGAGGATGCATTCAGCGACAGATCCGGTTGTTTGATAGGCGGTGTCCGTGCGGGTTGAACAGCGGCTGCGGGCGATAACGAGTTCGCTGCTGAGACCTTGCTGTTTGCGCCAGATGGGGCGGCTGCAGAGGCCGGATCGGCAGAGACAGAAGCTGTGCGCGACACAACCTGAACGCTGGCTTCCCGCTGGCCGCTCCACAACGCGGTGAGTCCGGCAACCAAAGCGACGGCGGTGACAATGATGTTTGCCTGCATAAGCGAAATCTCACGAATTTCCCTTAATGCTAGTTGCCGCAACCGGATTCACCAGCTAACGCTCACAGTTTGCTGTTAAGAAGGGTAAGTCGCTGTTTCACTGAGTTTTTTCTCAATGTTTACAGATCAATACCTCAGTCAGTCGGTCTCAGTTTTTATCCCGGCGTTCGATCGCCCGCTTGGTCAGACGGGTTGCTTCGGCGCTGAGCGGATTTTCCGGCCAGGGGTGTTTGGGATAGCGGCCGCGCATATCTTTGCGTACTTCAGCATAGGTGTTGCGCCAGAAATGGGGCAGGTCTGAGGTTACCTGTAGCGGACGGCGTGCCGGTGACAGCAGGTGGATCACCAGTGGCTGGCGTCCGTTCATTACTGCCGGCTGATCTTCACAACCAAACATTTCCTGCAACTTAACCGCTAACACGGGTGGGGTTTGCCCATAGTCGAGCGCAATGCGTGAGCCGCTGGCAACGGTCCAGTGGCTGGGGAGGAGCTTCTCAAGTTGCTGTTGCTGTTCCCAGCTGAGCAGGGATTTGAGCGCATCGCTCAGCGCAATTTTTTTCAGATCACGCTGATGACGGGCATTGTGGCAGAAGGGCAGCAGCCAGTCGTGGCGTTGCCTTATCAGGCTGTCGTCGCTCATATCCGGCCAGTGTTGCGGGTCATGGGTATGCGCTAAGGCAAGACGCTGCCTGAGATTCGTCGCCGATTCATCCCAGTTCAGTGACGCCAGCCCCTGTGCTGCAAAAAACGCATCCCACACCTGCAGCCACTGGTCTGACGACATGGATGGCAGTGGTTTGCGACTGACCACGATATTGCCGAGTTTCAGTTGCTCTTCTGCCTGCAGCTGGCCGTTATCAAGCCAGCGGACATCCGCCTGACTGCGGAACAAATGTGGCGCGCATTCCTGTAGCCGCGTCAGTGTCGCCGGGTGCAGTTCTGCTGCCATGCGGATACGCGCCGGGCGACCGCCACTGATGTCGGCAATGGCCAGCCATTCGGCATGGAGACAGTCGCTGGTGTTGTTGTTAGTGGTGTTGGTGTTGGTGTTGGTGTTGGTGTTGCTACTGAGCTCTGCCCCCGTACCATTGGCAAGCAGGAAGCTGTCTGTGGTGGCGTTGCGACGGCGGGCAATGCGGTCAGGCCAGGCCAGCGCCAGAATCAGTCCGTAATCGGCGACCTGCTGCTCTGTTTTGTCTGGCAGCGCTGCTGTGCGCAGCAGGCGTTGCTGCAACGGCAGAACCCGCTGCTTCCACAGCGGATTTTGCCGGGCACTTTGCAACAGACGCTGGACATCATCGCTGAATCGCTGCTTGTGTGGCCATTCCTGCAGCAGGGCGATAACGTCCGCAGCCGCAGCGGTCATGCCCAGTTCACTGGCTTTCAGCAGAGCGTGTGCCCAGCGTGGTTCGATACCGGTTGCCGCACAACGGCGGCCGTGGTCGGTGAGCTGACCTTCTGCCGTACAGATGTCCAGATTCTGTAACAGAGTCCGCGCCTGATTCAGACTGGCGGTGGGCGGCGGGTCGAGCCACAGCAATTCGTCTGCAGCAGCACCCCACTGGCACAGTTCCATCAGCAGAGGGGCGAGGTCGCTGTCGAGGATTTCTGCGCGGATATGCGCATCGCGCTGGCTCTGTTCACTTTCAGTCCACAGGCGGAAGCAGATTCCCGGTGCCTGGCGGCCGGCACGGCCCTGACGCTGGGTTGCCGATGCCTGGGACACCGCACGGGTTTTCAGCTCGCTGATGCCGCTTTGTGGGGAAAAACTCATGCGTCGTTCCAGCCCGGAATCAATAACAATACGAACGCCATCAATGGTCAGGGAGCTTTCTGCGATGTTCGTGGCCAGCAGAATTTTGCGCTTACCGGCCGCGGCTGGCTGTAAGGCGGCTTTCTGCTCTTTGTCACTCAGTTGACTGTGCAGCGGCATGATCAGCAGGCTGTCGTCATGGCGTTCCTGCAGTTGTGCGGCCACACGGTTAATATCGCCGACACCGGGCAGAAAAATCAGAATGTCACCGCTGTGGTTCAGAGCTTCACCGACCACGCGGTTAATATGCTGAGCCAGGCGGGTATTGGCGTCGGGTAATGGCCGGTAGTGGGTTTCCACCGGAAAACTGCGTCCTTTGCTGTGCAGCAGCGTGGCATCCAGTTGGCTGGCCAGAGTATCGGTATCGAGAGTGGCTGACATGATCAGCAGACGCAGATCCGGGCGCAGCAACTGCTGGCACTGATGGGCCAACGCCAGTGCCAGATCGGAAGCCAGATGGCGTTCGTGAAACTCATCGAAAATAATCAGGCCAACGCCACTGAGTTCCGGATCATCCTGCAACATGCGGGTGAGGATGCCTTCGGTGACTATTTCAATGCGCGTCTGCTTACTGACCCGGTTCTCCAGACGGATACGATAGCCCACCGTTTCGCCAATATTTTCCTGACGTTGCGCCGCCATAAACAGCGCGGCATTTCGTGCAGCAATACGGCGCGGCTCCAGCATGATAATGCGTTGCCCGTTAAGCCAGGCTTCGTCGAGCAGAGCGGGAGCTACCCGGGTCGTCTTACCGGCGCCAGGTTCTGCTGTCAGTAACAGATTGGGTGAATCCGCCAGAGAATGGCGGATATCGTCAATCAGTTCATCGATCGGCAGGGCAGAGGAAAAGGGCGCAGGCATAGGGATATTTCGCAGTTCTGTCGGGTCAGAAAAGAGAGTATGGTAACATCTAAACCCTGTGCGCAGTGACACCGCTTAAGCGCACATATCTGCGTCGATCGGATACGCGCAAATGGCGTTGTTGTAAGCAGCGTTGCTGTATGGGCTGTTTTCCAGCTCTTTTCTGGCTGTTTTGCAAGCTGTAGCAGCTGTCGCCATCGACCAGGCAGTTAACCGGAGGTTGTATGCCCGATAAAAAAGTGATTGATTTTGCGGCCGCCAGTAACAAACACCGGCACGCACGCGATCATGAAGAGAAAGAAGCCAAAGTTGAAGCTATGCGCCAGCGTTTTGAAAATGCACTGCCAGATAAGAAAACGCCGGTGAAAGATTACCTGAAGAAAAAGCGGGCGAAGAAAAAGCGTTTTTAAAACGCACTGCCACTGATGATCATAGGCAAGCGCTGAAGCGTGTCCAGCTGGTAGCGTTTTTACGGCTAAGCCGACAATAGCGTATTCACGGCTAAGCTGGCAGCAGCTTTTCATGGCTAAGCAGACAGCAGCTTATTCAAGGCTAAGATAGCAGATGCTTAGTTTAACCCTCAGTAAAAGGTTTATTTCACCGATGTTTGCTGCAGCAGTAAATCGATAATTTCATTGTCGGGTCGTGGTTTCGAAAGCCAATAACCCTGAATCAGATCACAGCCTTTCTGGCGTAATATCTCTTCGTCTTCACAGGTTTCCACTCCTTCAGCAATAATCCGCATATGCAGGCTGTGACCCATATTAATAATGGCATCTACTAATGCCATGCTGCGTTGGTCACGGGTCATGTTCTGGATAAATGAACGGTCAATTTTTAGTTTGTCGGCGGGGAATGCTGCCAGGTATGACAAAGAAGAGTAACCGGTACCGAAATCATCCAGTGCTACACGGATGCCAGCCTGTTGCAGTTTCTGCAGAAACTGAATGGTTTCCTGCTGGCTGCGTATCAGCAGACTTTCGGTAATTTCCACCATCAGATTGCCCCGGGGCAAACCTGACGCCTGTTCCTGCTCAATAATATGTTCCGCCAGCTGGTGGTCATAAAATTCAGCGGTAGACACATTAACCGCAATCGGAATTAACAGATTCATGCTATGCAGACGAGCGGATAAACGCAGCGCTTCTGCCCGTACCCATTCGCCGATTTCGCGGATGGTGCCGGTTTTTTCTGCCACAGGAATAAATACATCCGGCGGCACCAGACCGCGTTGTGGATGACGCCAGCGCACCAGAGCTTCGAGCTGAGTAATTTTGCCGGACGCCAGATCTTTAATCGGCTGGTAATGCAGAATCAGCTGATTTTCTTTGACCGCGTGGCGCAGATCCTGATGGATCATGGCGTAATTTTTTGCTTCTTCCTGCATGACCGGCGTGAAAAAAGTATGCAGGTTACGGCCACGATGCTTGGCAGAGTAGGCTGCCTGTTCAGTTGCTTTTAACAGCTGTTCCAGCGTTGCGCCATCTTCGGGATAGCGGCTGATGCCAATACTCGCAGAAATACGCAGATCTCTGGCCTGACGGATGGAAACACTTTTTGATACTGTCGCCAGCAGTTTGTCGGCGAGGGCTGACAGACCTTCTGTCGAGGTATCTGTGGTGATAATAAAACCAAATTCATCGCCACCGAGACGGGCAACAATGTTTTTTTCCGGCAGCATCTGGCGCAGACGGGTAGCAACTTTTACCAGCAGCTCGTCACCGGCATCGTGACCCAGGGTGTCGTTAATTTCTTTGAAGTAATCCAGGTCCAGTAGCAGGACCGCAAAATTGCAGTTGCGGTGGCGGCACTGCTCCAGCATCCAGTTCAGTTTTTCATAAAACAGGTTGCGGTTGGGCAGGCTGGTCAGCAGGTCATAGCTGGCCTGGTACTGGATCATTTCTTCTGAGCGTTTGCGTTCGCTGATGTCACTGAACAATACGATACAGCGTTCAACCTCATCGCGTTCGTTTCGGATGACGGTAAAACTCAGTTCGGCGGTAAAATGTTCGCCGTTGCGGCGCGCAGCAATGGCTTCCCCTGACCAGTTCTTTCCGGCCGGGAGAGCACGGATAATATCGATGTAGCGGGTCAGCTGAGTGCGGTCATTGTTGAGGAAGAAAGACGGGCGCTGGCCAACGCTTTCCTGCAGCGAATAACCTGTGATCTGGGTAAATGCCGGATTAACATCAACCAGATTGAAATCACCATCGGTTACCAGTACGCCAACGGGTAAATGTTGGGTAATGGCTTCCGTTAACGCCCTGTGTTTTTCCGCGGCACGGAACTCCATAATCAGCTGTGCCAGGCGTGCGCATTCATGAATCAGCAGCAGATCGTGACCAGTTGGATGTGGTCTGCTGAGAGGCATCAGGGCAAAGGCACCCAGCAGCTCTCCCTTGGTGCTGATCACGGGTTGTGCCCAACAGCCTTTAATTCCCTCGTTATAGGCGAGAATACTGAAGGGGTCGGATTTTTCGCTCAGTTCGCCGGACAGAATCATCTGGCGGGCCGTGGCAACCTGAGTGAAGGGATTTTCGTCTTCCGACAGGGAAACCAGATTCAGGCTTTGACGTAAGCCAGTGGGCAGTTGTGGGCCGGCGGCGCAGCGCATGGATTTGCCATCGTCGCTGCAGGTCATCACGGCAGAGATACAATCCGGTTGTTTTTCCTGAATCAGGCAGGCCAGTTCCAACAACAGATTGTCGATGGTCTCACCGATCAGCAACTTCTCCAGCAGCAGGTTGTAGCGACTGATAATCAGTGGCTGATGCTGCCTGGCCGTCGATTGATTTCCGTTTTCTTGAGGCATACTACCGGATCGTGTGGGGTTCAGACCTAAGTGTAGCGCTGTTACCCGGTTTTGGTAATTCCGATCAGCATAAAGTGCTGATTTTATGATGATGAACAAGCCATTGTTATTAAAGCTGTTTTTTGTTTTTACAGAACTATGGTTTCACTTTAGTATGTCGCGAAAGGACATGCTCGCCGCCGTACAAGTTGGTAACAGGCATGATCCCTGGCTGGGAAGGGCTGACAGGAAGGGGGCCAACAGGAAACAGGAAACAGGAAACAGGAAGGAGGCGGCAATCGTCGGGAAGCTGTGCTTTTGCCAACCTGTTACAGACAAGGGTTTTGCCAATACGGCTCTGCACCGACGACCGCCGGCGCCGGTGCAGATACGCTGGCAGGGTTAATCAGGCGCCAACGAGCGACTGACCGCAGACGCGGATGACATTTCCGCTTACACCGGAGGACGCCGGATTGGCGAAGAAGGCGATGGTTTCTGCCACATCGACCGGTTGACCACCCTGCGCCAGAGAATTCAGGCGACGGCCAATTTCCCGTGTAATGACCGGGATCGCATCCGTCATAGCGGTTTCGATAAAGCCCGGCGCCACCGCATTGATTGTGATTCCTCGTTGCAGCAGCTCATCCGCCATGTATTCGACGTAGCCAATTACACCAGCCTTGGAGGCTGCGTAGTTGGTCTGTCCGGTCTGACCGGCAATACCGTTCATGGACGATACGCAGACGATACGGCCGTTGGCATTCAGCGCCTGCTGTTCAAACAACGCGTGATTGATACGCTCTTCCGCCGACAGATTGATGTCGATGGTCATGTTCCACCAATGTTCCGGCATATTGGCCAGGGTTTTATCCCGCGTGATGCCTGCGTTATGCACGATGATATCGCCACCGCCCATGGCTTTGAGTTTTTCGGCAATCAGAGCCGGAGCTTCTGCCGAAGAAATATCCGCCAGTAAAACTTCACCGCCGATATCCGTCATGACGTTGGCCAGTTCAGCTTCCGCCTGAGGAATATCCAGCCCCAGAACACGGGCGCCATCGCGGGCCAGGGTACGGGCAATGGATTCACCGATACCGCGGCTGGCACCGGTCACCAGAGCGACTTTACCATTCAGGGGTTTATGCCAGTCCGGATAGTCGATGGCGTCAGCCTGACGCACGTTAATGACCTGACCATCGACATAGGCAGATTTTGCTGACATAACAAAACGGAATGGAGCATCGATGTTTTTTTCTGCGCCTTTTTCGACATACAAGGCCTGACAGGTAATGCCTTTTTTGCCGGTTTCTTTTGCCACAGAACGGCTGAAGCCTTCCAGTGCGCGCATGGCTGCAGCCTGCTCACCGGTTTCTGCCTGCATGTGCGGGCGACCTAAAACCATCACGCGGCCACTGGTGCTGATTTTGCGCATCACGGGATTAAAAAAATAATAGAGCTGAGACAGATCCGTCGTATCACTGAAGCCTGATGCGTCAAACACCAGAGCGTCGAATTTGTCGCTCATTTCAGCATTTAACTCGATGCCGGTGGCAATGATGTCGTGTTTTTTCGCGGCGGCGATGACGGCAGCAGCGCCTTTACCGGACGCCGGATAAAACAGGCTGGCGGAAGAGGCTTTCAGATTACGGACAATGTCGTCTGTCAGCGCGGCATTGTCACTGGCGCCGAGCAGAACGCGGCCACTGAAAAAACTGTTCTGGGCCGGATTGTAGCGATTAAGAGGCGCTGATTTTGGCAGAACCTGTTTCAGCATGCTGCGGCCCATGCTGCTGTCGAGCATGGATTCCAGGATGTTACTCATGATGATTTCCGGTGACTGTGATTTATAAGAATAATTATTCTGCAGTAATGCAGGTGCAGACTATCGGCTTGTGCGGATGATCGACAGGCCAGACATTAACAAATTACACCAGCATCCATAAGGCCTTAAATTGACCGTATACAGGGCCGGATGCGTCATCCGGGCCAATGCCTGCAGCCGGTCTGTGGCTAGACTGCTCAAATCGCAGCGCTATCTCTTATATGCTGCTGTTTTGCGTGCAGTTTTATTTATCTGCAGTTACGTTCCTGCATGAAACGCCGTTTAATCTATCCCGTCTTTGTGAAGGTTTATAAATATTATGACTCAGAAGCCCCTCCCGACAGACCAGCAAAAAGTGCGGCGCGTTGCCATTATCGGTGGTAACCGTATTCCTTTTGCCCGCTCAAACACGGCGTATTCCTATGCCTCTAATCAGGATATGTTGACTGCAGCGCTGAATGGGCTGGTCAATCGCTACGGTTTACAGGGGCAGCGCATCGGGGAGGTGATTGCCGGGGCGGTTATTAAACACAGCCGGGATTTCAATCTGGCCAGAGAAAGCCTGCTGAGTACCAGTCTTGATCCACATACGCCGGCAACCGATATTCAGCAGGCCTGTGGCACTGGCCTGCAGGCGATTATTATGGCGGCCAACAAAATAGCTCTGGGTCAGATCGACAGTGCCATTGCCGGTGGCTCAGATACCACTTCCGATGCGCCTATCGGGGTGAACGAAGGGTTGCGTAAGATTCTGCTGGATCTTAACCGCGCGAAAACCATGGGTGAACGTCTGAAGCTGCTTGGCAAGTTGCGCCCGCGTCATCTGGCACCCCTGATTCCGCGTAATGGCGAGCCACGTACCGGAAAATCCATGGGCGAGCATACGGAAGAGACGGTAAAAGCCTGGGGCATCAGCCGCGGGGAACAGGATCAGATTGCGTTTAACAGCCATCAGAACCTGCTGGCGGCTTATGATCGCGGTTTCTTTGATGATCTGCTGACACCGTTTAACGGTCTGGCCAAAGATAATCTGGCACGTAAGCCGGATCTGGAAAAACTGGCGTCACTTAAGCCGGCATTTGATCGCGTGTCCGGGCAGGGTACTCTGACGGCGGGCAATTCCTCGGCGTTAACCGATGGCGCGTCGGTTGTTTTGCTTGCCAGCGAAGACTGGGCTGAGCAGCATGATTTGCCGGTTAAAGCCTGGCTGACTTTTCATGAGACTGCGGCGGTGGATTTTTTCGGTAAGGATGGCAGGCGTGATAAGGAAGGGCTGCTGTTGGCACCGGCTTATGCGGTACCACGGATGCTGGCCCGTGCCGGGCTGACGTTACAGGATTTTGATTTTTATGAAATTCACGAAGCCTTTGCCGGTGTTGTTGCCTCCACTCTGAAGGCCTGGGAAGACGAAGCCTTCTGTCGCGAAAAGCTGGGCCTTGAAGGTGCGTTGGGCAGCATCGATCGCACGAAACTCAATATCAATGGCTCATCCATCGCCACGGGGCATCCGTTTGCTGCGACCGGCGGACGCATCGTTGCTTCGTTGGCGAAAATGCTGGAAGAAAAAGGCTCAGGCCGGGGACTGATTTCCATCTGTGCGGCTGGAGGACAGGGGGTTGTGGCGATTCTCGAACGCTGACCTGACGGCCTGTTTGCGGTCATCAGGACGTAACTTTGACCTGTTTAACCTGAGCCGGGCTTAACCTGCTCAGGTCTGGTGTGGCCAGCGCCGGGCTTAACCTGCGCGGGTCTGGTGTGGCCAGCGTTGCAACAGGGTGTTCAGCAGTGCCTTCTGGCCCGCGCCGGCGATGCTTTGCTGATGCAGCAGGGCATCGTGCAGCTCGTCCAGTTGTTGCGAGCTCAGCAAAAGATCAATAGTCTCACCTCCGGTGAGGATGGCATTACGCAGGTGCAGTGCCAGAGCGCTGTTCTCTGTCCGCAGAATTCGTTCGGTCAGGCTAACGGTGCCCTGGCTTAATCTGAGGTGGTGTAACGTCATAGTTAACTCACTTTCGACTGATTTCCATATCCGACTGACAAATTTTGTCGCAAACTGCCGCCGGTTGGCTATCAGCCATAATCATTAGGTTGGCCTGTATTTACTAAGGGTAGTACATGAATAAATGGTTTGCCCTGACGGGCCTGTATTTAGTTCAGGGGCTGCCACACGGCTTTTTTGGTCAGGCAATGCCGGTGCTGTTGCGTCAGCAGGGGCTTGATCTGGCATTGATCGGAATGCTCTCTGTGGTGTCCTTACCCTGGGCTCTCAAGTTCCTGTGGGCTCCTCTGTTGGATCGCTTTGCGCTGAAGCGTGGTGAATACCGCCGCAGCTGGATTCTGGCGATGAATTACAGTGCCGCTGCCGTACTGCTGTTACTTGCCAGTCAGCCGTTGGCTGTGTGGACGGAATCCGGCCTTTTTCTTCCGCTGGGTTTGTTACTGCTGCTTAACACCCTGATTGCCACTCAGGACATTGCTACCGATGCCATGGCAGTGGAAAACATTGAACCGGCGCGCCGTGGGCTGGCCAATGGTATTCAGGTGGCCGGTTATCGCAGCGGTATGATTATCGCCGGAGGTCTGCTGGTTTCGCTGTATGGCGTCATCGGCTGGCACTGGGCGCTGTGGTTACTGGCCGGGCTTATGGTGCTTGGTACCTTGCCACTGTGGTTGTTCAAGCCCAGAGCACATCTGGTCAGTCGTGAGCCTCTGTGGCCGCAGTGGCTGGGGTTCTTCCGCTTAAAAGATGCAGGCCTGTGGATTCTGTTGTTGCTGGTGTACAAGCTCGGTGATGCGTTTGGTACGCCAATGATCCGCCCGCTGCTGAGTGATGCTGGCGTTTCCCTTGAGCAGCTCGGTGTGTTGATGGGGACCACCGGATTCCTCGCTGGTTTATTCGGCGCCTTGTTAGGTGGCTGGCTGGTCACCCGACTGGGACGACAGGCGACGTTATTGGCTTTTTTACTGGCTGAGGCGCTGGCGTTGCTGAGCTATCTGGGTATTGATGGCATGGCCGGTGCGCTGCAGAAAGACTGGCTGCATATTTATCTGGCGGTCATCGTTGAACACCTGGCCGGTGGGCTCGGCACCGCGGCACTGTTTACCGTTATGATGGATCGTTGCCGCGCTCATTGCGAAGCCGGTGATTATGCGTTGCAGAGTTGTCTGGTGATTATTTCCGGTATGATCGCCGGAAGTTTGTCTGGCTTCAGTGCACGGGCGCTGGGATACGACGGTCATTTTGTTGTAGCGGCGTTGCTGACACTGTTGCCGCTGGTGCTGGTGTGGGCCTTGATTAAGCGTCGGGCTTTTGTGCTTCAGCGCGATTTTTAATACATTATGCAGGCAATCCGTTAAGAGCAAACAGCATGAGTGATCCTGAAGTACAGACAACCCTTGATGCCCGCGGACTGTTTTGTCCGGAGCCGGTGATGATGCTGCACAATACCATTGCCGATATCGACATCGGCAATGTGGTAGAGATTCTGGCAACCGACCCATCGACCAAACGGGATTTTGTTAAATTCTGCAGTTTTCTTGGCCATGAAATGTTGGCCAGTGAAGAGGCTGATGGCGAATTCCGTTTTCTGATCCGTAAAATGTCGGATGATTAAATCCGCCATCATTGCGGTTTGATGGGTTTTTCGGCAGCAGCAGACAGCCGCGGCTTTTGTTTTGAAATTCCTGATTTTGAAATTGGTTGTTTTGAATTTTAAGGCCGCTGAAAAATAAAAAAGGAGCTGATGCCACTGCTGTCCCACAAATTTCTATTCAAGCATTTTCGAAAAATGTCAGGCCCCTTGTCCTCATAGAGGGGCCTTACCCCTCTCGCCGGA
>MDSZ01257182.1_pt1 | contig 83792 bp, 109 predicted proteins | sample 811201 | NCBI WGS metagenome assembly MDSZ01 (sample SAMN05326647, study PRJNA326480) | marine metagenome | isolation source: seawater | place: Indian Ocean: North | collected 2010
CACATGGATTCAAACACAGGCGGCACAGCAAGGCACGGCAAATTCGGCAACCGACCAGGACGACCCAGCCGAGGACGAGCACGAAACGGGCGCACGATTTGCCGGTTAGATGGGAAGTCGTGCCGATTGCTTCATCGACTACGATGTAAGTTCGAGTTGATCTTGCTGCAAAACGTGTATCCAAAAACTCCCTGCCGCCTGACAGGGGTTCTCTGATTCGGCTTGCCAGAGGTGCGATTAGCCCTTGGGTTGATTGCCCTGCACGGCACGGTGTTCTGGGTTTTGTGGGTCGAGAAATCCATTGGCGTCGCCGCCGTAATCAAACAGATCGCTTGGCTCGACGTCGGAGTCAAACATCAATTCCCTCACCCCCTTTTCACGGGCATAGTCAAAGATGCGTTTTAAGTGGTCAGGCAGGTTTTCGTCATTCGTGCCATCTTCAGAGACATAGACACCCATTTGGCTATGACCTACAAAGCGAACTGGCCAAAGATTGTCAAATGGCGTTTCTTGTCCAAGATTGCCTTGGGAGTTCTCTTCAGTAATGTGAGCAAAACTCAAGATAAAAATCGTACGAAACTCAATTCCGTCGGAATTGTTGCCGTTTGCTGTGCTGTAGTTGTCCATCGTTTTAACCCTCCAAAACTATATTATATCATTATTGAAAAGCTAATTTTGCGCAATTCATAAACTGCATATTTGATATAATATTAATAACCCGCATCTCTCTTGCCAAATAATAAACAAACCAAGACGAGCTTTTCTTATAGTGGTAGTCATGTCACCCAACAAAGGAATACAGGCCGTGAGCGATTTGACCTCCCCAAACAAAGATTGGACAGCAAGAAACTTTGACCATATTGGTGAAGTGGGCCGATGGTATGTCCCTGAGTTGATTGAAATGGCTCGCAATGCCGTTGCCAACGCGCTTCCCAAGATCCAATCCATGGCGCTTTCCGGTCAGAAAATCGAACTGTTCGCACATTTTCACCAAACGCACGGCAGCTTGAACTGGGGTGACGCGATTCTTTTGAGTAAAGATGAGCCTGCGCCAGAGGGTTTTGTGCGCCATGGTGACAAGCCAATTATTACTGGCGCCACGCCTTATGGGTCAATGATCTCTGTGCTTCTTGAGGAGTGTTTGCTCAAAGCCCCGGTTTTACCCAGCCTGCCCTGCCCTTACGTTCCAATGGCAGACCGAGGCAACAACGAAATCATTGCCATGATGTATGACCGGGAGGGTCTGCCCATGACTGTCTCGTTTCGTGAAGGTGGCTCAAAGTATTTGTGCAAGGATGTTGAAGGGAACATGAGAGTTCTGACCAGCGATCCGCGCGATGGTTATGTGGTTCAGCAAAACGGTACGGCGCAACTTTCTTCTGGGCGCGAGTCATTTTGGTACGAAGCCACGGCGCAGGGCCATAACGATGCAATCGAGATGATGAAGGTGCTCTCGGATAACCAATCGCAGTCGCCTGCTATCAAATAAGGAAGCCTTAAGCCAATGGCCTCTACCGTGTTTAGTGTGATCGACTATGAGCGACTTTTGAGCCTGGCTGGTTCTCAGCGCGGCCTTTTTGACACCGTTGGCGACAATGGTCTGTCGGACACTCAAAACGAACTTAACGGCGAACTGATACGCCATGTGTGCAAGGCCAAGGCGTTTGATTTGGTTCGCACCAATTACCTTGATTTTGCCTTTGCGGTTTACTCGCGAAATTTCGCGTTAATCCAAGGCGCAATGGCAGCTCGGATCGGCGTGGAAGGGCTGAATATGGGGGCGGTGAGCGCCCCTTCTATATTCAATGGTGATGAAGCACCGAGTGAAGCGAGTGAGCAGGAGATCGATTCGATTGAATTGGTTGGCTCGACATTGGAAGAGCCCGAATCAGTTGCAGCAAGTCTTCGTGGCGATGTGCCCAATCCGCTGGGTGTAAGCTTTTTCTATGCCAATTCCACTTCCCAACCAGTGAGCAAAGTCAGCAAGTCTGATGCGCTTGAGTTTTTCATGGACAAGGCGCTCTCGCTTGGAGTTGAATACGCCCCGCGCTACATGTTGAATTCTGGCTTACCCAGAAGCGTATTTGCAAGCCCTTCGTATTCGGACTTTCTAAGCTTGTCAGGCGAAAAGCCATTGAACGCTCGGCTCTCAAGCATCACAGAGAATTTTAGCCCAAGCCAGATTGACGCCCTGTCGCACTACAAAGAGCAGCTTCAGGGCTTGGTCTCAACGCTTGAGGATCGCGCAAAGCAGTTGTTTGGCTGGATGGTCCGCCTCTCGGCAAGTGAGGACGGGCAAGTGAAATCTTCTGGGTTGTCTTTTTACCTGAACGAAACACTCGAAGGTCAAGCACGAGCTTACTTTTTGTCAGAAATCAACGGATGGTTTTTAACCAAGGCAAAGCTTTTTGGCTTGGATCTACGTCCATTTCAAGGTGACCCGCTTGATGCGCAGGCCATCTCTGAGCCTACGCCGCAAACCAAGGAATTCCTTTTTGATGGTGTGCTTAGAACGCCTGAGGACACTGTGTGGTCTGAGGCGGAGCTTCGAGAGTACAAATCGCAACTTGAGTCTGGCGTGAAGGCTCAAGCAGAGCAGTACCGCGAGGCGCTTGATGCCGAGAAAGAGTCACTCATTGAGCTTTACGGTGCCGAAGGCATTAAAGAAAAAGCGCTGGACATCGGCACCTTGGCCATTGAAGCGTTGGAGGCCAGAGGCATTTTTGCTCCGGAAAACGTCAAGCGAAAAGTGTTCGCCGTGGTGCCCGATTTCATCAAAGCCATGAACGATGATTTGACTCAAATTCTTGAGCGAAAAGCCCAGGCCGAGGAGATCAACCCTTGGGATGATTTTGAGGACGAAGAGGCGCAGGCGCTTTTAAAAAAAACCGTGGCCACGCTGAAATGGGCTGTGTCAAACGCCCGAATTCAAGTGGCGTACTCAGGCGGCAAGGACAGCACCATTGTGTTGTACGCATTGCTCAAAGCGTTGAAACAAAACCAAGTCGAAGGGGTAAAGAATTTCCCCGTGCGCGTCATTAGTAGCGACACACTGCTTGAGAACCCAGAGATCACCAACAACTTACACATGGATCACGCAGCCATCACCAAGTGGGCGATGGAGAACCATTTAGACATTGAGTGCAAGATTGCCACCCCTGCCCTTTTGTCTCAATACCAGGTTGCACAGGTGGGCGGGCGCAAGCTTCACAACATGCCAAATAAGTCCAGCGAGTGCTCTCGTGATTGGAAGGTCCAGAACATGGTGGAGTTGCGCCATGCGTGGAGAAAAGAAGTCAACGGCGATCCCATCATTACGGTCACCGGCACACGTCTTGAGGAATCGATTCACCGCGGCAATGCCATGCGCAAGCGTGAAGATTCGGATGAAAAAATTACGGTCTCTGATAGCAACGAACTCATCATGAGTCCGATTGCATCGATGTCCAGCAACCATGTGTTCAAGCTGCTCGACGTGCACCTGGCTGGCGAGATTGCCGAGCTAAAACAAAAGGGCGTGCAGTCCAAAGACTGGCCCTACCCCACCGATGGCACAAGAACGCAGCGCATTTACAAAGATGCGGCCTCATCCTCATGCGAGATCGTGAACACACAAATCGCTGCAAGCAAGGCCACTGGGTGTGGTGCACGTACGGGTTGCTGGAATTGTCAACGCGTGAAAAACGACACCTCTGCTGAAAACATGTTGAAGAACCAGCCAAGCGGATACGCCTTCATGGCGCCACTGTTGCGATACCGAAAGTGGGTGAGCGACATGCACGATGATCCGGCAAGCCGAAGCTTTGTTGGTCGATCCATTGACACAGATGGTCTGCTTAAGTTTGGGCACGACAATTACCACCCACGGGTGCTTCAGGACATGCTGCGCTATTTGCTGACCATGCAAGTTGAGCACGACGAGATCATTGCCATTCAACGCGAGGCTGACCCCAGCCGGGATTATCCCGAGTTGATGATTTTCAATGTCGAGCAGCTCATCAGCGTTCAATATGAATGGAGCCGCTACGGACGAGAGGCCGGACACCCGTTTGAAGCGTTGAGAATTTTCAATGAGGTGTACAACGAAGGCAAGCGGTTTTACCCGCCAGTGCTTGGGATGATGGAGACGGCAAAAATTGCACCGTTGCCGGCGGCACCCTCCAACGGCTTTATTTCGGTTGGAAAACCATTTGTGGATTACAACCCAGAGAACATGAGTTTTATCAATGAATCTGGCAGTGGGTTGACTGGTTTTTCTCAGGCCAATCAAGGTTTGCAAGACGCGCTCTTGGAGATGGCAAGTTTTGAGGCAAGCAAAGTGCACCAAGAAACTCGTGACCAGGTTACGGGCTCGACAAGTCGCTACATCCAAGGACTGGATGAGGCCAATCGGTTTGAGGTCGATTTGAAGGCGGCGACAGATTTCATCGCTTATGAAATGCCCCGGCAATTGGCCATGGCTGAAAGCAATCCCCCTCCCGTGTGCGCAGGACATGCCGCCAAGGTGTTACTTCAGTTCGGTGTGATTAAGCCACGAAATGTCCGGGCTCAGCATGAGTTGATTTCTCAATACCAGTACCTTGAGTCGCGAAACCTGACCCCGGCTACTTATGACCACCAGGCTTGCTTGAAACTGCTGGTTGATCGCGACGGACAGCCCGTGAAGGACAAGCGGGCATTTACCCTTGAGCATTACTATCTCGATGACGAGAAAGCCAACAAGCGCATGGCAGAGAACCGGGATATCTTGGCGCAAGGACGCTCGAAAAACACATTGGGTCAACCCAATGCGGCCTTCATGCCAAAGGATCAATTCAACAAGTACAGAAGTCTTGAAGTGCAACTGGCGAACAATCGTGTGTTGATGGAAGTCAATAAAACGCTCTCAAGCGCCCTGAAAGCACGCAAGAATATTGTTGAGCAGACCAAACATGAAGACGTGAAAAAGGTGCTTGGAGGGCTTGAAGCAATCCAATCCCTACAAAAAGTTGTGGCAAGCACAAGAAATAACGGACAGACCCAGGCACATTTGACTGCGCGAGAAAAAAAGGAAGCAGCGATGTCAAACCTAGTCGATACAGTGCAACGAATGTCTGCCAGCCAGACCATCACATCAGGTCAAAGCGCATCGGAATCGCTCTCTGTTCAAACCATGAGAGAAATTGCAGCGAGCTGCGAAAAAGGCGCGGAGATCGAAAACGACATCGCCGGGATCGAGGTACAGCGCAGGATGCTGGCGCAGCAAGAAGGTCAACAAATACAGCTTAAACCGGTCACGTTTCAGGCAATGCGCGTTTAAATGTTCCGAAAAGGGTTTGGGCAAATTAGATCTTTTTAGGTTCAAAAATCGACTCGTGGCCAATGGCTCTTCTGTACTCATTGATGGTGTCTTGGAAAAACAATTGCATCTCTTCAATTGAAGGTGGGTCTTTCATCAGTGACTCATACCCTTCGTCAGCGGGGCTCAGATTTGCAGCCATGAGGTTGTGACATGCGATGTCAAAAGCCGCATCGCTCAAATGGGTTAAAAACACTTCATGAAAATCGTCGATAGAGAAACCGCGCTCATTCATCAGGACGTACAGATCAACGATGTCTCTGCTTTTAACCCTCTGTGAAACAGCGATTGCTTTTGTTTTAAAGATCTCTGGCAATGTTGCAATTCGCAATGGCGCGTTGTTGTCGCCAGAGAGCACATCCCTAACCGGGTGACCAAATGCGACAAAAGAGGCTTTCGCCTCTCCGCACGACGAACTTGCAAGGAAGTTTTGTTGGTGTTCATCCAGGTCAAGCCCAGCGTCAATAAAATCATCGATTGCAGCCAGGTCATGCGTTTTATGCAACAGCCACCCGGAGCTTGCGAGGTCTTTCTCGAGTCGCGCGATCCGCTGCTTTGGCAAACTCTCACCGAGGTAGGCAAAGTCGAGGTCTTCGCTCACGCGATGGTCGATCTGAATGGCCAGTGCCGTTCCACCAATGAGGACAAAGCCATTGAGCATGGCGGAATCTTGAAGTTGTTGCCAAAGCGCTTGGGTTGCCTCAGGAAGATTGTTTTTGGGCATTTTGTAAGCTCTCAATGATGGAGTTGGTTGAGCTGAGAACGCTGCGAGAAATCGGTTCGCCGCACTCAAGCAGGGTTAACCAATGCTCCTGAACTGTGGTCAATCCATAACAAACGCAGGCATCCAAAATCACAAAGAATTGGCCGGTTAAAAGAGCTTTGTAAATAAGCGTCTTGTCCTCAACATTTCGATTGGACCAGGCAAGCTGCACTTGGTATTTCTTTCTAAATTGTTCAGGGGTCTTTGGCCTGCTCTGAAGCATTTTTCTGATCCGACGCCGCCTTTCTGGGTCAATCGAGATGGGTGTCATTGCAGGATTTGAGTTGCCGACCTTGCCGGGTTGGGCGCGGCCGGACACGTTGGTTGCGAGTGGCACCAATTCGATTTTTGCCCCAATGGCAGCTGCAAGTTTCTGGGCGGTCTCCAGGTTTGCAGAGCCTTGGCTTTTGACTCGCGAGATGGTTTCTTTTGGAACACCGCTTCGCCTGGCCATCTCCGACTGAGAGATTCCGGCTTTTTCAGACAAGGCGAAAATTTCATCAATGAAACCGACTTTGTGGGCCATGGTGTAGATCCATGAGGTGGGACTACAAGGATATCGCCCTGTTGACGATATCGTCAACACTTTGAAAGGATTAAGCGCAACCCATTTTCGCGGCAACAGACATGTCGAAGGTGGACTCAAACCAGTGCCACACGTCTTCTCGCTGTGTGCCTGCACTAAAGCCGGCAAAGGCAATGTCTAGACAGTCTTGGCAATCGGTTGGAATGTCACCAAACAGCTCCCATAGCTTTTCAGACATGGCGGGCATGGCCTGATCCAGGTTGGCCAGCGCAGCCTGCGCACAAGGCTTGTGCTCCTCATCCATGATCGAGAGCAAAAGCGACTCCATGGAATCGCGATTGCCTAGTTTTGCCGGGCTGATGGCAAACTCACCCTCGAAGTGAGAGCCCTGCCCATCTGGATTGCCTGCAAAAACGGCCAGGGCGATGTGACAGCTCTGAGGGGTATTGTGTGGCTGAACAATACACAGATTCAGAGTTGAGCCCGATTGAAACTGGTGAAGCTGTGCGATGGTGTCGACTGTTTGGGTTGGCTTTGCTTGCATGATGAATCCTTGTGTTTTGCTAAAATGATTGGATGACTTGAATTAAGTCTATGCTTGAAGGAATTTGGTTTGTTTTTGTTTTTGAGGATCACCGGTACCAACAGGGATGCGTATTGAAGATGAGTAAACTTTCCCCCGAAGCCGAGGCAATCCGGCGTTATGGCAATCTGAAACCATGGCAGGAATGTTCCGAGATGCAGTTCAATGCAACTGCTATGGAAGCACTGAAACGAGGTAAGAGTTTTTCTTTTGACTGGGGAGGCAAAGTATTTGTGGCGCACCAAGGGCTTGTGGGTGAGTTAAGCAAGTGGGCACAAAGACTGAATATCAAACCCGGTACGATCAGAAGGCGAATGGATCAGGGTTGGCCTGTTGAGCAGTGGCTCAAACCGGCAAGTACTGTTAGCGAACACTACAACCTAAGCCATGAGGAGCGGATGGCGTGCCGGTGTATCGCCTGCGTTGGATATGCCCAGCGGCACAAAGAGCGACTCCAGGGCAAGAGACCTTTAAAAGAAGATCAGCTGCTTCGGGGGCACCCAGATGGCGTTGCAGAGCCGCATCTTTGGCGAATGATTGATGGCAAAACCTATGTGTTCAAATACAGGCGACGCTATGACACGATTAAGGCGTGGGCCGAGCGCGCCAATGTTCCTTACGCAAAGTTGTATCAGCGACTCTTGATTCAAAAACTCACCATCAAAGAGGCGATGGAGAACCCTTAGGCGCTCACCTTGCAAAGCCGCGAAATGGCTCTCTGCTTTGAAGATCAATTTCTGGCAAAGGGTCAATCTCAGATTCTGCCTTGGGATTAAGCACCAGATCGAGGCGCTCAAGCACGGTTTGAACGGGCGCACGGTGGAAGTGTTTCTTGGCCAATAGCTCAATCGTACTAAGTTTCTTTCTTTCGCCAAAAGAAGCATACAGCGCACTGTGCTTTGGGTTTATTTCGGCCTCACAGATTTGACGGTACGCTTCTGTATCAAGAAGCGCTATGAACTGTGCGTCCAGTTCGATGTTTTGTCTGACCAGATCCTCATCGGATAGATCCGCAATAATCAAACCCACAGGGTAATAACAGTCAGGGTTGGCGCCCTGGACCGTGCTGCCTACTAGCGGGCGAACAGCGGACATCAGCAAAGGCTCTTTAATGGATTCATAGCCCGGAGAGGTTCGATCCACCAGAGTTATCACTGGGTTCGCATTGTAGGGCCCTCGGATGGGGTTGGCGGGGTTTTCTGTGAGTGAGGCGATGGCCTCAAGTGTTGTTTTAAGCTGCTGAAGGTTCATTGTTCTTTGTCTCAATGGTTTGTGCCAATCGGTGTGCACTGTCAGCCCCGAGGTGCCTGGCTGTTTTCAATCGGGTACTTTTCATCCAGGCTGTCGCTGTGCTGCTCGAAATCGCTGGCATACACGCCTTTTGCTTCCTCGTCGGAGGCAAATGAAACCTTTACGCCATTCCCATCTTTCGGGAATTTTTCAACGGCTGAGACCATGCACAGATCGGGGTCAAAGCTGCGGTACCGGGCTGACAAGTACATCGCATCAAAGCCGGTCTCGGCCTGAAACTCATCGGTAATGACTTGGCCTTCGTCAAACATTCCGATGACTAAAAATTGTGGATTTTCGCTGTTCATTGTGATTTTTCCTTGTTGTGGAGATATGGCGTTGGCCAGGTGTTCAGTCCGATCTGACTTGCCTGCGGCGTAATGCTCAAGAAGCGCTTTGGGTTGTGAGCGCAAAATCGCGTGCATGGTCTGGCTGGCTTGTTCCCAGTTAAATACCGGAGCGCCATTGTAGTTTTTCAAAGACCCCTCGAATCGCTCAAGTAAAGCCTGCCCGCCAGTGAGCACTAGCTCGCCAATTTCATAGGTGAGAATCTCGTAGAGGACATCGCGATCACCGTTGCGTTTATCCTCAGCCTCTTTGTTTTCCCAAAGCTCGATCAGATCATCTGAACTCGGGGCAAGCCCAAAAAAACGATCATCGATCATGGCGCTGGCGTGAACAACGTCGGGGCTTTCACCTTGCTCCTTGTGGCGCACAAGCACTGCAACCTCAACGTTGCACTCTGGGTTACTGATCTGGACATTCAAAATGCGCGCCATGGCCACTGCAACTTCCAGGCAGTCGCCTGACCATGGGTTTAGGTCACAGAGGTTCGCGATACGATCGCACTCCTTGACAACAGAAAAGGCTCTATCAATAACCACCATTGACTCAGCCCCTCATGCGTGGCGAATCATCGGACTCGGCATCATCGGTGTGGTCGGTCGCATCAGCAGAAGTCAAATCCGCATTTGTGCTGATATTGCGCTCTTTGGGTACACTGAAAAACGTCAATGGCCCTTGGCCTTGAATGTCGTCTTTAAGATCCTGATACTTCGCATCGAGAAATCGGATTTCCAATTTGTGGTCAAGTTGGCCAATACATACCCAACTTTCTTTGTATCGGTCGGCCAGATCACGCGGGGACTGTCCCTCACGCATGGGGTACGGCATGGCGTACACGTTGCAAGAGTTATAGCCTGGGGCAATGAAAATGGTTTCTTGGGTCTGATCGCTGTGATCGCTTTTCAAGCCAGTCTCCTTTGAATTCGGGGTGTACCTTGGGGTTGCTTAGGCGGCTCTAAATGCCATCTGTGGCTCGGATTGAACCTCAAGGCAACATGGGTCAAGATCTTTGTAAAACGGTGCCTGGTGCGCCAACTCAGCCTCGATGTCCCAAAAAGTGGTCATGGAGATGTTATGCACAAGCTGCTCGATGAAGTCCGGGTGAGTGGCTGGCTCGTCAGTGGCAAAGTCGGCTGGCACCGGTATTTGACCGCCTGAGTCCTGAAACCCCAGGATTCGGGTGTACACATGGTCAACATCATCATCCAGATCAAAACCGTGGGGAATGAGCTTTTCCCAAGGCGAGGGCAAGCCCACCTGTCGGGCAATGAGTGAGCCGTCTTCAATAAGTGCTGTGGAGAGGGCTTGAATCTGATCGCTGGTAATCAGGCCCGGAACAACCACGGATTGGCTGATACTCACGTCTGCTGTGCGGTACTGAAGAATTAATTTGGTGTTGGGCATGGCAACCTTCCCTTTGAGTTTTTTTTCCGTTCTTTTTAATTTCTGCACTTCTGCAATTAATCTTATCGAGAACAAGAAATGGTTTTTTACCTTTTTTCAGGTTTTTTTGATGTCCTTTTTAATATGATATAATATTTCAATAGACAGATTTTGAGGTTTTTTTGATGGCATGCTTTGGTTCGATCAGGCGATTTGTCGATGGCAGGGACTTGGTTTTTGTGTTCGGCTCCAACCTGGCTGGGCGGCATGGCAAGGGCGCTGCAAAGTTCGCCAAAGCACACTTGGGCGCAGTCGATGGGCTTGGTGAAGGCTTGAGCGGCCTGTCGTATGCCTTGCCAACCAAGGACGAAAGCCTGAGTTCTTTGCCAATTGAAAAGATCCAAGCCGGATTAGAGCGCTTGGGCCGATTTGCACAATCCCGGCCAGATCTCAGGTTTCAGCTCACCCGGGTTGGCTGTGGGCTTGCTGGTTACAGCGATGCCGAAATGATTGAGGTGGTTAAAGCCAGCAATAGCCTGCTGTGCGCCAAGAATGTGATCCTCCCAGGCATTTGGCGTGAGGCAATGGATTCCAAGCTGGCCATTCTTGGGGTTGTGGGTTGCAGGCGTGCCCGCGCGGTGGAGCCGATATTTAGCGCCATCACATGCGTGATTAAGGAGCTTCAGGAACAAGGCAAAGAAAAAATCATCCTATGTTCGGGTGGCGCCCAGGGGATCGACACCATTGCTGAGGAGTTTGCCAGGCGCCATGAGGCTGCGATGACGGTGTTTGATGCGAACTGGGATAAATACAGGCTGGCTGCAGGGCCGAATCGCAACAACACGCTGGCTTGGTATTGCTCTGAGGTGCTGGCCTTTCCGAGCCAGGAAAGCAAGGGTACCCGCGATATGATTGCCACCTCAAGGCGTGAGCATTTGCGCGTTCAAGTCATTGAGATCTGATTAATGTATTATTTTCAAAATAATCAGAAAACCATCTACACTAAGGCATAGAATTAATCGCACTGCCCTTCTGGAAATAATGCGATGCCCAAGCTTAAAGAAATCTCCCCATTGAAGAAAATATTAATTGGATTGTCACTCGTAGGCTTGGGCGCAACCGCTGCTGTGGGCGTTGAGTCATTCCAAGGGGCAAAGACGTTTGAGGACTTCTTAAGCAACAGCGCAAGTATTGCAGTATCAGCTTTTGATCGCCTTCAAGGCAAACAAGTCGAGCTTACCGATCGACAAAGTCTGGCTCGATTTCTTGAGTCTGGCCCCATCAAATCAGACAGTTTCTCTGTGGCGCCACAGGCACATGCCAAGTGGGCGGCAAATCGTCTTTCTGGCGACAAGGTTGTACGAGCAGATTTAAGCAGCAATGATTGGCAGTCTGATATTAACGCGCAGCTCATCACCGATCTACTTGAGGTGTCTGGGTATTCAAATTTACCTACGGTAGATTTGGCTGAGAAAGTCAAAGATCTGAAAGGGCAAATCAAGACAATGGCTGGCCCTTATTCTGTCATAGCCGGCTACTCGATCACAGCAAGTAAGAGTGGCAAAACCACCGTGAATGTGGCCACTGTCGAGGACTCGCTTAACGCGAACTACATGAATGAAAAAATTACTGAAGGCACATCTCCCCTAAATGCGGCAGTAATGAGCATGAGCCTTGATGGCGTTGACGTAGTGCAAAGCAATTACCAGAGCAAAGAAATTGAAACCATGTCTGCTTTGGGCGAGAAAGGCACGCTGACTTATTTGGATCTGGACAAGCTCACCGATTCAATGACAGGCACCAAAGACATTTACACAGCGGCCAGGTATCCAGAGGTCTTGGCCATGATGCTGTTGAAACAAAAAGGCATCGAGATTGATCAAGCCGCGCCCCATGGTCGGTTTGACCCAAGCTTCGTGAACGCCGTAAATGCATTTGCAAACACTCGTTTGGCCAATTTTTATCCTGCAGAGATGGTCACCAGCAACGAGCTTTCTCGCAAGATTGATTTGGTGGGCGAGAAATGGGATGGCACCGCACACAAGGCTGGCCTGACATTCAAGTTTGACGCGGTGATGGACACCATCAAAGCCACAGAAGCCCACCCATCGGTGGCAGCGCTTCGTGAGGCAATCGATGAGCCCTGCTCGCCCGGTGTAAGCCAGGTTTTGAGTGAAGACCTTGAAGACCCTGCTTTTGTTAAGGCGCAGCAGTGCGCCGAACAATACGGCTACAGCTTGCCAGAAAAGTGGCTTGATGGTCGTTTTAATGCGCGTGGTGAGGCGGCAAAAATGGCTGCACCTACACTTTTGGGATTTGACAAAGGCGTGGCACTCTTTGCACAAGGAGACCCCGACCATACCCCAGGCATTGCTTACTCGCAGTCTTACAAGGACTCTAATCAGGGCAATCAAGATGTGTGGCAAAGCAATTACGAAGACATCTTTGTGGTGGTCAACCCATTTCACGAGGATTTAAAGCACCTCAGTCCAAAGATGCATGCTGCGACGATGGAGTTTATTGCCAAGCATGAGATCGGGCACAGCATGTTTGATCTGGCGCGTAACGGCCAGGTTGTTGATCAAGTGGAGTTTTTGCGAAGCGTCTCAGAAGAAACTGATTGCGACATTCACGCGGTTCAGGAAATGGTTCGTCAAGGTCACTCCCCGGCGTTTGTTGTTCAGGTGCACGAGAACTTTTTGGCAACATTTTCAGGAACTCGAGACTTCAGAGACCACAAGGTAGACGACGATTTCATCAAAGACATTCGCGGAAAAGCATGGGCGGGTAACAGCCTGATGGACAAGGACGAGCTGGAGAAAAACTTGGCCACAGAAGGCGGCAAGCAAAAATTTGACGACATGCTCTCACAGGACCGAAGCGAAGACATGGTGGACATGATCAACAGCCTTGAGTTTGCAGTGCGCCACGAAGAGGTTAAGCGCGCCATCGAGAGCTTTAAGCAGGGCAACCCCATCAATGTGTTTGAGGGGCTTGAGATCGAGCAGCGCAAAACCTTCGCGCAGATGGCCAACTAAGCCAAACTCAGGGCAACAAGGGCTGGACGGTCGTGCCAGCGTTGTGCTTCAATGGCTTGGAGCTTAGCAAACGGTTGCTTCGCACTGAAACCTTTTGGCGAGGCAAACATGAAACTTCTGGCTTTTCTCCTCTCTACGATTTTGTTGCACCTGCCGGCACAGGCCCAGGTCAGTTGTCGCTCCGATGCGTTTGGCAACACGCGGTGCAGCAACGGGCAAACTTTCAGCACAGATTCATTTGGTACCACGCGGGACAATCAAGGCAACTCGTGGAGAACAGATTCATTTGGCACCACAAGGGGCAGCGACGGAAGTTCTTATCGGACAGATTCATTTGGCACCACGCGAGACAACCAAGGCAACTCGTGGAGAACGGATGCATTCGGTACCACAAGAGGCAGCGATGGCACGTCCTGTCGTGTTGACGCCTTTGGTACAACGCGCTGCAACTGACGGTTTTACGGTTTACGGTGAAAGAAAAGGCGCCTTGAAAGCGCCTTTTTGTTAGTGGCTCAAATCATCCGCGATGCCGGGCGGTGGACTCCAAGGCAATTTGATCAAAAGAAATCACGCGATTCGGGTTCACGACCGCGCAACCAATGCCTGCGATTTCGGAGTCACTCATTTCTCGGCGCAGCTCGATGTACACCTCGTCTTCTTCCAGCATTTTTTCAATACCAGGAAGCGCTTCGAATAGGCTGGACAGCTCAACGCCGTGATCGTCTTTCAGGTAAGAGGCCAAGGAATCACCAGCAATCGAGCTTGCCAGTACGGTGCCTTGATCTTGACCGTTGTCCATCACGTTCCAGAACACTTCTCGTAGAGATGGATCAAATCCAAGGGTGATTTTTATGTCGGCGTCTTGTGTTCTAACAGGGACAATATACTGGCTCATGGGGAGACCTCTTTTCTTTAAAGGTTTGCGCGTTGAAATCAATGCGCCATGAATTCAATATACCGATTCGATTAAATGGTTTGTTTTTAACCTTTAAAGCAGCGCTGAAAAACGCCCTTGTCGTCGAACACAAAATTCACTCGATCGGCCACAAAGTCCTGCGTGCCCATGGTGCCGGGGAAAAATACGCGAATGTTCTCGGTGTTGGCCAAGGCTTTTAGCTGGGCTGTGATCTTTTCACTGTCTTTAAAGCCATAGGCTGGGATGGTGTAAACGTTGGATCCGACGTTGAGCTTTTCTTCACGCACTACCAGGTCAAAGGTCTTGCCAGACATCTGCTCTTGGATTTTCTCAATCAAGGGGTCTTTCATGGGTGTGACTTGACGCTTGGGTCTTTGTTCTGGTTCGGGAAGCCTTGTTGAGGCAAGCAAGATTTGATCAGGCTTGATCATCTGTGGCGTTGGCAGCTGAAGCTGGGCATGGTAATGCGAAGGCTGTGGATCGTAATCCTGCAGTGGAATGTAGTCCATGGCGATTGGCCCTCTGGATGTTGGTTTCAATCAGCCCATTATATCTGGTTTTGATGCATATATTTTTAGAAAAAAATGGGCATTCGTCCTGCTACAATGATTCTCACCGAACTCTCTCGCCAAGGGGCATTTTTTGAAGAAAGAAACAGTTGATGCGCTATACGCCATGGGAAAGGTATTTGATGTGATTGTGGTGGATTTAAACTCGATTGCGCATGCAAGCTTGTATCAGCCCGGCCTGGTCACGCTAAAGACCTTTAGCGAAACGTATCAGGAGAAGATGCTCACAGGCTCGATTATGGGTACCGTGAACACGATAGGAACGTTGATCAGCGCGTTTCCAAAGGCATTGGTGATCGGGCTTTGGGACGGGCACGCGAAGTGGCGCTACGACATGCTGCCCACCTACAAAGACGGCCGGCGCGCTGACCCCAACAGCACTGATCCAAAGGTGCGTGACAAGGCGGAGATTCAACGCCAGTACAAGATGCAAGCGCCCTACTTGCGCATGATGCTTAACAGCCTCGGGGTGACCCAGGTGCGCGTGGCCAACGCAGAAGCTGACGATGTGTGTGGTTTGTTGGTTGACTCCCTTAAAGCGAATCACGAGACCCTGCTCGTAACAAGTGACACGGATTGGCTCCAAAAGCTTAGCCCCACCACGTCATGGTTTCGAGCCACCACACCAGAGAACCTGATCACTTGGGAGCAGACCCAGGTAGACGGGGTGGGCCTGATCGTGGACAAGGTAAGCTTTGACTCGCCTGAGTCGTACTTGGCATGTAAGGCGCTTGCAGGGGACTCCAGTGATGCAATTTATGGGGTGGATGGCATTGGCCTGGCCACCGCATACAAATACTTTAAGGCGTTCGGCTCTTTTGAGCACATGTGGGCTGAGTTTGATGCCGGTCGCTACACACCCAAGGGCGTGAAAGCATCAAGCGTGTGCACCAAGGATGCGCGAGATCTGTACAAGCGTAACTTTGAGCTGATGAGTTTTGCTTTCAGTCGATTTGATCGATTTGAGGAAAATTGCGCCATCACACGCACTCCCTGCGATCGGGCGGAGTTTGATGAGATTTGCCAAACATTTGAGTTCACCCGGCTGGGCGCGCAGTTTGAGAAGTTTCAGCGAAACTTTGAAGCCACCGCCGGCCTGTGGCAATCGGTGGTGTGGTCTTGCCTAAACCCGCCGGAGCGCCCCGCGGTGGAGGCAGATGCCATAGAGCAAACGGATGATCCTGAAAAAGCGTTTGCGGATGCCTGAAAAATCAGTATAGAATACAAGTACGGAAAACAAACCAAGGTCACTCATGACGCTTCATTCAAGGCAGCTTCGTAAAAACAGGGAAACGAAAACTTCTCTGGCGACGTGGCTTTGGAAGGTGTTTAAGCAACCGAGATAGGTTTTCGTCTGAGGGGTTCACGAACCACGCGTTCAATCCTCAGTGCTGTATGTTCATATTTTTTGTCTCCTCTCTCCCGGTCGCCGGCTTTTTAAAAGTGGGTGACCTTTTTTTTGAGAGCCGGCTGTAGGAAATGAACCAGGATCAAGGCTCGATCGTTGCCACTGTCTGGGAGTTCCCGGGCGGCAAGCTCTGTGAGTTTCACAGGGGGCAGGCAAGCGGATTATCGTCACCGCGCAAATCTTCAATAGCCCAGGCTAAAAATTCCCAACAAACTAAAACGCCGCTTTGGGAAAATCATTGAACATTCACACAAACCCAAGGACGCAATCAACATGGGAAGCCAAACAGTTCAATCTTTCAAAGTGCTTTACGTCGAGGTCACCGACGAAGAGGCTGACGCCCTTGGGGTCACATCTGACGATTTGCTCCAGGAACGCGAGCCACTGGTTGCGGTCGCTGATTACTCATGGGACACCAAGGACGGCGAAGAGCGGGCTCGGTGGGCCATTACTTTTATTGGCAAGCAAAGCGAATTGGCAAACTACCGCGCCTACATGCGCCATTGTGCTCAGGATGGAATCGTCCAGGGGTCGGGCTGGAGTGGCGCTGCTGGTTTCGAAAGAGTGTTTTCCGAGGCATGGGAGCGAGTGCGCCCTGTCAGTAGCGATGAGTTGCGTGCAATCGGCTACGAAGTGGCTTCTTTGCCGAAATCAACATTTGGATTGCTTTCGCGAGAAGGCGCGCATGAGTTCGATCGCTATGGAGAACGACGTGTGGCACTGCCTTTGGAAACAGATGAGAATGCACGCCAGTTAATTGTGGATTGCTTTGCTTGTCGGGTTCAGAAAAGCAAGGACAAAGAAGAACATTTGAGTAAACTGATGTGGGTTGCTCAACCATGGAAACACGGCGTGCACGAATTTAGAAACGAGCAGGTACAATACCCGATGCCCGAGCACTCAACGTTGCGTCACAGAGCTTGACTGGTTGAGTTGTCCGTGTATTAAAAAAGGCCCTCAACGAGGGCCTTTTCTATTCTGAAGCGATATTCTGGTTATGGGCAAGACAAGGTAAAATCCAACTCGTAATAACCCTCTCCGCCGCCTGACACATAGGTATCAAATCTGATTTGGTTCGCACCGCTGACCAATGATGGTCGTATGTTAAAGGGCACTGTAGAGATATTGCCTGTGGCCATTTCGAAACCTATGGGTTCCATTGGGCCAAATCGGCGTGCCTGTCCAATCTGATAAACCGAAACTCCTTCGTATCCATACCCTGTAGTGTAACCACCCCTTACATCAAAAATATAAGATGACTGTGAGGTTTGTTGCGAAGAGGTCAACTCCTGTCCATTTTTGTAAATTAAAAACGATGCCAAAGGGCCCCTTGAGTTTGCTGGATTGCCCGACTTAACACCGTACCCTCCGATTGGCTTGTTGTTGACAAACATAACGAATTGGTCATCCCATTCCTTTCTGGTCTGGTTGGCTGAAACGATCCGAGTCAGATCAGGGATGTTCAGTGAAAGCGTTCTGGAGTACGCCCCGGTACCCCAATAATCACCAAAGGTGCCATTCGCGCTGGTACCAAACTTGATGTTCAAGTTGTTTCCGGTGCGGGTGTAGATTGCCGTCATGTCAGCGCCCACTTGTTGCAACACGCCGTTTTGAACGTTGCAGCTCAACACGTTGTCGATTGTGGCGGGCGACTGAATAATAGGCGCAGCGCAGCTGGTCTGCGAATAGCCCAGATTTGGACCAGACACGGTGCCATTGTTACAGCTAACCGTGGTGGCTTCAGCGGGGCAATTTGGACTGGAGTTCACGCGGAAAAACTGGCGCGTAGAACCGTGTGGCATCGATACGCCCTGATGGGTGCAGCCCACAGGCGCCACACAGGAGGTCTGCGCATAGGCGAGGTTTGCGCCAGAGGCAACCCCGTTGTTGCAACTCACAGTGGTTCGTTCTGCTGAGCAGTTGGTACTGAGGTTAACCCGCCAGAAATCGCGACTTGAACCGTGAGCGATTGAAACACCTTGGTGGGTACAGCCTACTGGCGCAACGCAAGAGGTTTCGGCATAAGACTGGTTGGTACCAGTTTTAACACCGTCATTACACGATATCGTCGTTCTTTCCGATAGGCAGTTCGTGCTGACGCCCACGCGCCAGAAGTTGCGTGACCCGCCGTGTGGAATGGTCACTCCCTGGTGTGTACAAGAGGCGAACGCACGACATGTTCCAACGTGGTTCAGTAATGCATTGCCGCCAAGCGTTCCATCAAAGCAAGTGCGCTGAGCTGTCACACAGCTCGTGGAGACTGGTGCGTTGGAAAAGGTGCCAGACTGTCCATGGTTCAATGCGTAGCCTGGTCCTGAACAATTCCTGAAAGGCTCGCAGCTTGTAAAACTTGCCGTACCGCTGAGAATGCCTGCTGAGCAAACGCGGGTTTCGGAGTTGGCTTCACAATTGGTGGATTTAGCGAAGAAGTAAAATAGTTCAGAGCCGCCATTGGGTATTCTTTCACCGTTGGGTCCGAGGCAAAATGTGGTGGCGCGAAGAATCCCATCGACTTCAGTGCTGTCATTGAGGTTTGAGCGGTATTGCTGAATACTTTCTGTGGCCTTCTTTGAATCAGCAACGCCTCGAGTCCCTGATGGCTGAGTGCTACGAATGGTGTTATTCATACAGCTTAGACTGTTCACATCGGCACAGGGGTCTGATCCCAAGATGACTCTGGGCCCCTCTCGGGTCTGGGCAGATACGCCCGATGAGCACGCCAGCGCAATACTCAGCAGCGCGGCGCTTACGCGTATTTTAGAAAACATCTTAATTCTCTCCCACTTAATTGATGCAAACAGCCCATGAGCAATCTCGCTCAAGGGCGTAAAGTTAAGACAGGTTGTTGCGGGGTCATTGGTGCCCCGCTTTGGTATTGAACGTTTACCTAAGTACTCGAATTCTCTGTGAGGTAATTCCCGAGAATCCCTGGACCTGGTAGGCGAAAATCCCTCGGTTCCCGTCGCGAATATTGAAGTTAAAGTGCGATTCGGGGGCTGGGGCAATGTCCTTAATTTTTGTTACGGTAGAGCCAACAATTTGATAGGCCTCAAGGGTTGGGTTGACAAGACCTTTGACCAGCATGAATCGATCATTTTTATAAAAGTAGGCCTGAAGGTTATTGTTCGCCACACCCGTGTAGTCAGCAATTGGACTGTAGGTGTTGCCGCTTCTTCGCAAAATCCTCGCCCATCCGGAATTATTTGCGCCTGATACCTGCTGGTTGGGTTTTCCGATTGCAAGGTAGCTCGCATCGTCGCTTAGCCTCGAAGTCAGATTGCCTGCGCTGTCGTTGGTGGCCAAGTTAATGCTGCGGCCATTTAGCAGCGCAAAGTTCGAGTTGTTTGGATAGTTTTGGCTTTGCAGGAGTGCTCTGGTACTGGCAGACCAAATTCGGAAGGTGTTTGCCCCGCCTGTAGCACTCGATGAAGCAATAATGCCGTTCTTGACTTCAGCACCGCCAGGAGGTGCGTTGAGCACTTGGAGGGATGCTACGGTGTTCCAAGGCGAGCCAGCACCCAAGACATCAAATGTGTTTTTGAAAGCGCGTTGAGCCATGGTGACGTAGTTGCCATCGGTTCCTACATAGTCAGCCAATGAGCCAGTGAAGTTGGCGCCCGCCACGTAACGCTGAAGAGTGAACACGTTGGTGGTCTTGTTGTAGTTGTATATCCGGACGGCACCTGCCCTTTCACTTCCGCCAGAAGGGTGTTCGTTTGTCGCTGCAACAACAACGGTGCCATTAATTGCATCCATTGTGATGCCGTAGGATGACGGCCCAGTGTTGGAGCGCGCCGTTGAGTTTAACTGGGTGCCGAAGGAATCCGTTACAGGCAACCTGCCCAACTCTTCATAGCCAGTGCCATTGAATCCGTAGGCAAGCAAGTAGTATGTGTAGACATTCGTGCTGGTATTTCGAGCAGTAGCCACAGTAAAAATGTAGTTCCCGTCTACGGCCAGATTTGCACCGAAGGCTTGCAACCCTGGAATGTTGGTGGGTGCAGGAATGGAATACTCTTCATTCAAATTCCCCTCGGGAGTTGGCAAGGTGTTGGGGGTTTGAACCAGCGGTGGAGCACACGAGGTTTGGTTGTAGGCCAGGTTTGCGCCAGACACTGTGCCGTTATTACAAGACACTGTCGTTTGCTCTGCAGCACAGTTCGGGCTCTCGTTTACACGCCAGAATGAACGTGATGTTGCGTGGCCCATTGTAACCCCGTGGTGAACACAGCCTACAGGCGCTGCACAAGAGGTTTGTGCATAACCCAGGTTTGCGCCAGTCACCGTGCCGTTGTTACAGGTCACCGTGGTGGCCTCGCCGGGGCAGTTGGTGCTCACGTTGACTCGGAAGAACTGACGCGTGGAGTTGTGCGCCATGGCAACGCCTTGGTGGGTACAGCCCACAGGTGCAACACACGAAGTCTGGTTATAGCTCAGGTTAGAGCCAGTCACCGTGCCGTTGTTGCAGGTGATTGTCGTGCGCTCGCCGGTACAGTTTGTGCTCACGTTTACGCGGAAGAATGGGCGTGAAGTGCCGTGGGCAATCGATACGCCTTGGTGCACGCAGTTTGCTGGTGGGGGCGGTGGGGGCGAGCAGCTTGTCAACGCGTAGTTCAGGTTGTTGCCTGTGACCACACCGTTGTTACAGCTCACCGTGGTGCGCTCACCAGCACAGTTCGTGCTTTGCGCCACGCGGAAGAAGTTGGCCGTTCCATTATGAGGAATGCTCACGCCCTGATGTGTACAGCCAACCGGTGCCACGCACGAAGTCTGGTTGTAGTTCAGGTTCGCGCCCGAGACGACGCCATCGTTACAAGAAACAGTTGTGCGCTCAGCAGTGCAGTTGGTGCTGACGTTCACGCGGAAGAAGTTGCGTGTACCTCCGTGAGGAATGCTCACGCCTTGATGGGTACATCCAGCAAATGGTGTACAGGTGCCAAAATAAGTCAGGGCCGTGTTTCCGCCGACCGTGCCATCAAAACAGGTTCGCTGGGCTGTTACGCAGCTTGCAGCGCGTGGTCCGTTGGAGAACGTGCCGGATTGGCCATGATTGAGCGTGTAGCCAGGACCGGTACAGTTGCGGAATGGTTCGCAGGTCGCAAAGGTTGCCGAGCCGCTGAGTACGCCTGCCACGCACTCGCGTAGCTCAGAGTCAGCCGTACAGTTGGCAGAACGCTCAAAAAAGAAGAATCTCAGCACGGAGCGATGGGGAATGATCTCGCCATTGGGCCCTGTGCAGTACGTTGTTGGTCGAATAATGCCATCAACCTCGGTGCTGTCGTTTAACCCGTCACGGTACTCTTGAACGAAGTTTTTGCTGGTCTCACCGTCTAGCTCACCATTTTGCCCAAGGGTGTTGGTTGAGCGGCTGGTGCTGTTGATGCAGCTTACGCTGTTCACGTTGGCGCACTTGTCGCCACCACCCACAATCACGCCAGGGCCATTTTGGGTTTGGGCCACCGCCATAGGCGCGAGCGCAACGAGTGCTGCGCTGATTGCGATAATTTTTTTAATTTGCACGAGCATGGACAGGTAACCCTCTAGGACTAATGCTTGTTTGTATGAATTTTTCGCATTCATACACAAAACTGATTATTTGATATTCCCAAATTTTGACCACTAAGCCCCTGAAAGTAAAGCCAGATGTGCTTAGAAGAGGAAAAGAACCACAAATAATTCAGAGCCTTATATCATCGTTCGTGTTATTATTTGGACTGGCTTGAGCAGCCGCGCCCCAATGCATTAGTAATGCAACGCGAACGTTCAATAAAGATTATTGATTTTTCCTTTTGGTTTGTTAATTCGATTCATTCGGGTTTCAGAAGGCTTTTTGGGGCACCTTGCAAGATCCGCGCACCAATGCGCCGTGGCAGCAACAAAGAAGAAACTTGAGTGGGCTTTCGAGGACAACGCTATATGGAAAACTCATATTCAGCGCGCGACATTGCGCTCATCAAGACGGCATGCAGCACAGCCGAGGAACTTGCAAAGCGAGGAGTTCCTCACAACCAGATACTCGACCAGATAGCAATTCGGCTTAACTACAAGTCGTTTCGACACCTCTCGACAAAATCCAAAGACGAAATGCCATTACACAAAACTGGCCCGAACGAGCACACAGACTTTTCCTTGGTTTTTGATTGCACAGAGTGGCCGATTTATCCAGGCCCGCTAACGACAATCAATGTAGATGGTGGTTTGATGCGATGGCTTGAAACGAATAAAAAGAAGGACGGTAGAGATGTGACCTCCCGGCCACTTCACACAATAGAGTTGGAGAACACCGATGGGTGGCTGCAGAAGAGACTGCGAATCTACAACGGTGACTGCTTTGCGGTTTTTGAACTTCTCTCAAAGGACGGCAAGGTTACCCAGGAATTGTTTGGGCAAAAGGGCGTTCCGATTCCCAGCTTAATGGCCTTGAGTCGTGGCACGCTGACTCTGAAGGGTCTATTCGAACTTAGGCTCATACCGAAAGGAAACTCAGTCCAGGAGATGAACAAGTCGAGAACCTTTTTGCTGTCGGGTGAAGATGGACCCGATTGGGTCAATGATGGTAACTGGTACCCTTTTTGTGAAGAGTCGCAATTTTCAACAGATATATTCATCGCACATAAACGAGATGCCGTTGCCTGCCACATGTCATTGTTGTGGATGACCGCAAACTCTCTTGTCGATCAGAAAGAAACGGGGCGAATAACCCGCGAGGAAAAAGTCAAGGAGCTTGTTCGATACGGTCTTGACCATCAAAGCAAATATGCCTTGATGGTTCTGGATGCGTTCATTAAGCAGGTCAAGGCTGAATTTTAATGCTCGATAGATCTTCAAGCTTGTCGGCGTGACAAAGACCGATGATCGCAATGAATACAGTCGGTCTTTTTTTGCATTACGAGGGCCGGGGAGCGTTGGCCTGTGAAATGCGGGAAGTCAATACATGGACAATTTCCTGAATATTGGTTTCAATCACTCTTTGTTTCAGAATACCAACATCGCTTGCGTAGAGATTAGGCGTGTAGTTCTCTGGAATCACAGTGCCAAGTGGTTCGCCCCCTAGCCCTTGCATTTCCCACTTAATTGCCAAGCCGGCGCAAAGCTCATCTTCTGGGTCTTCTTCACACAAGTGGAAATCAACCCCGACAACAAACTCAGAGTTGCCCTCAAAGTCGAGACTGAGGATGGACTCTTCATCTCCGCGCTTGCTCACTTCCAGAGCTTGTATCTCTGGGTTTTCTTCAAGGACCGCTTTTTGTATCTCGGCAAGCTTTTCGAGTACAACCGGGGTTAGCTGGTTGAAAACACTTTCGTATGTTTTTGCATGCATGGCATTGGTCCTCTCGTTGTGCAAAGCAAGTTTTGTCCTTCCCATGGTGCAGGAAAGAGATCTTGGTTTGTTTTCATCATGCACGCCTTAAGTCAAGCAGACACTAAACAGGCGGGGATCAAGACAAAAACAAACTATTTTTAAAACCCGATAGCCTTGACTCATCTGTACTTCATCACCAGTGAGTAAGCGCCATGAAAGATTCTCAAACCAAGACAACAACCGTGACCGGCATGGTCAGCCCCTTTGTTGCGCCATGGCGAGTGGCTGAGAACGAGGCTCGCATCGGTTTTCTGATTCGCCAAGGTGAGCCCATCCCGCGCGTGGATGCAGTCAAGGACTGGGCCATGGGCAGCGGTGAGTCGGCCGTAACCCGCGAGGTGCCAGTCGAAGATGCCGTGGCCAAGGAAGACTTTCTAATCGTCATGGATCGATTGCTTGCCCAGGGGCCAAGCTGCGTGAAGGCGGTGATTCCAGCAAACGCCATTCTCGATGAAACAGAGCCCTCGCCTTTTAAGCGCCTGTCGATCCCCAAAACAATCCTGACTGAGGTGGAGGCCAAACGCTGGGCCAACACCATCCAATGCATCAACAACTTTGGTGTGTGGACCGAGAACAATATTGATGACCAAAATGCCAAGGGTTTTCATGACTCGCTGCGCTCAATCGTCTTTACGGCCAGGCTGGTCTTTGACGGAGACACCTACGGCCCTGGTCAAATCGTGCATGATGGCGAGCCAATGATTGAGTTTTTTGATCAGCGTTACAAGCACACTGACTATGGCCAATTTGTGAGCCGGTATTACACCGAAACGTTGTTTGGTTCGAACAACCCAACCTACATGCGTCGACACGAGGGGCTGTGCCTGGATGGCTCGGTGAACTGCTGGAACCTGTCAGAGCGCACCATGCTGGCTGTCTCAAAGTGGTCGGCTGAGCGTTTCGAGGACCGGTTAACAGACACCTCTCGGCTTGCCATGAAGGGCTAAAAAACACGGCAATTATTCGTGGGCGCATCTGATATAATTTAGGAAACACACTGCGCCTAAGGAAAACAGCCTGATGCAACACAAACCGCCTGAGACTACATTTGATACTGCCAGCTTTGCTGCGCGCGATGAGGGCGATGGCAATTGGTTTATCTACTCCAAAACCACGGGCGATGCACTGGCCCATGGCCTAAAATGCCTGGCCGACGTGATTGCGGAAATCGCGCGACTTGACGTGAGTGTTGGCCCGCGAACCGGTCAGCGCAACGTTTTTGCAAACCTTTCGCACAGGCTGTATCAAGCTGAGTTGGCTTGGATGAACCCGGAACAATACAGCAAGCATTGCGACACCCAGGTCAAAAACTTCCTTCCCTATCGACGCGCCCAGTGGATGTGATTTCTGTGCGGTGTATATGATATAATATATATGCAATACACTTTCAGGAGACACATTGTGATCAGCGTCAAAACCCAACAGTTTGAAAGTATCAAAGAGCTTTTGCTGCGCTCGCGGTGTGAGCTTGCTGTGCTTTACCACGCCCAGGGAACAGGCTTTGGAATGAGAGCAGAACTTCCCTTGGGTGCATGGCCTTGCGAAAACGACAGCCCTGAATTGTTGTTGAGCTTCCATGAGGCCGAAAGTGCATTGTCGGTCTCTTGTCAATTTCACGTTGGGTTTGATGAGAATGGTGTTGGAGAGGCTTCTGCCTCGGACACTCTGTACACTGACTTTGTGAACAATGGGTGGTCGGGAACACATATAGTGGAGCAAGGCATGAACAGCAAGTTGTGCGTCAATGGCGAGAAACTCATCGAGATAGATGCCGCTTCTTTTTCCGCTGTGCTAAAAAATGGTCCAGACGCCGCTGGCATTCCGTACTTCTTCAATGCGTTTAGCCTCCCTTCCTTGAGCGTGAACAGCATCTTTTTGATTGGGGACTTTTCCGACAACCTGGCTTTGCGTTTGGACAAGGGGCCTTTTGGAAAATGCATCGCAACACCCCTGCTGCGAGTTTGACTGACTGAAGCAGCGCTCCCCTGCTTGACGACAGAGAGCGTCAGGCAGGGACGTTACCCCGGAAAAAATAAACAAACCATTGTGGGATTTTCCTAAGATCGGATTTTTCAATCACGATCTTTTTTCATCTCGCCATGCAAGCACTTGCCCAGATCAAGCAGCAGCAACCCACAGCCATCCCAATCACTGGACACGGACGAATAGATCAAAGCCGCATTCACGGGCATGGACTGTTTGCCACAGCGGCCATTGCCGCGAACACAAAGATCGGCACACTGGACGGACAAATCGTGCCGCTGGAGTACATCCGGCAATCAGGGCAAGAATTGTCTTTGAAGTGGAATGCATTGCCTGGCGGCAAAGTGCTCGTGCGGCCGACTCGAACAAGCTACTTCTACATCAACCACAGCCGTTCACCGAATTTAAAGCTGCGACACGGGGCGGCGGGTCAATTGCTGGTGTGGACGCGCAGAGCTATTGAAGTGGCGAGGAGATGCTGCTGGATTATCGGGATGAGCCACTTGATGAAGCGTACCTAAAGGGCCACGGAGCAGGCTACCTATGACCCGATCGGAAGCCACTACCCTTTGGAGAGGAGCTCTTGTACGGTTTGGAGTACTTCTTTTCGGCGCATGGGCTTGTACGAACTCGCCGGGCCGCGCAACACGAACTTGCCACGCTGGGGGCCCAGGTCAATTTTCAGGGCATCGTAGCCGGACACGCGGTATGAGCCCAGTCGAACATGGTAGTAGTTGCCTTCTGATTGAACCAGTCGAAGCTCTGGTTGCTGTGGCTGATTCTCTGGTTGCTGTGGCTGATTCATACGGGGCTCCAAGATTTTTTCACAACTCTATTATATCATTTTACACGAGGCTGATTTTGCTCAAATTCTGTATGAAAGCCGCGATGGGCTGCGCATGAACTGGACTGGTCTTTGCTCACGGATCTTTAATTTTCTAAGGCTGTCGGTATTGAGTCCATCTCACCTTCGCAAAGTGGGCGCTTCAAGGCGGGTTTTGAAAAAGCTTCGGGGCTTTGCAAGTTCAGGACAAGATGGCCACGGCTCGCGCATTTTTGGCTACCTTCGAAAAATCGACCCGTACCTGTTCGAGGAACTGGTGCTCAGCGCACTGGAGGACAGAGGGCACTTTGTGTTGCGAAACACCCGGTACTCAGGCGACGGTGGTTTGGACGGGAAGGTTCGCTACCAAGGGCTTTGGAGACCCATACAGTGCAAGCGGTACAGCCTGCATGTGAACCCTAGACACCTTTTGGACTTTGAGCAAGAACTTCGCTTTCGCAACACCACGGGCCTTTTTGTTCATTGTGGAAAGACGGGCAAGGCAAGTTTTCAGGCCATGAAAAAGAGCCGCACACGGGTGATTTCTGGTGAAAAATTGCTGCAACTCCTCCTTGAGCCGAGACAATGAAGCGTTCGCGGGTGTGCGCAAAAGATTGATTTTCCACGCTTTATTATATCATTTTTTCAAGAAATCTATTTTAAACACCGCGAACCCCTTGATTCATGCGGTTTTCCGTGGCATCTTAGCTTTGCTCATTAACTTTTGGGAATTACAAACAATGAACAAAACCGAATTGATTGACGCCATTGCAGCAAAAAGCGAATGCTCGAAAGCTGCTGCTGGAAAAATGCTGGATGCTTTCATTGAAACCGTGAGCCAGCAAATGGCCGATGGCGACAAAGTAGTGTTGGTTGGATTTGGTACATTCCAAACTGGTACCCGCGCTGCTCGCGAAGGCCGCAACCCACGCACCGGTGAGACCATCAAGATTGCTGCTGCCGTGGTGCCTAAGTTTTCCCCCGGCCAAGGCTTGAAAACCAAGGTGAATACAAAGCCTGCGAAGAAAAAGAAGTAATCGACTCCAGACAATCCGTGCCCTAAACCGTTGCTTCCAAGTCTCGGTTTCAAACCCCTGCCGCTTCACTCCCGGCGGGGGTTTGTTTTTGGCCCTTGCCTTGGCGCCTCTCAGAACAAAGCCATTTGCATGGCTGGCTGTGGGAGGGTAGCGATTTCTTTGACTGAGAATGGTGCCACCGCCTTTCTTGCCGCCCCGGACAAGAAGGCATACAGGTGGGATTTCACGCTCTTCAGGATCGCGCCATGGGTTTTCATGCAGATGGCTTGACCCACGATCTCGACCTGAACCTCTTTCCTGAGGTACTCCATTGAGAAATCATCACGAACCGACATGATTTTGCGCAACATCTCGGTGCTGGGCCAGTAGTACCAGTCGCCCACCTTCACCCGCGTTGCATCTTTGACCTTTTTGTCCTGAGATTTTGTGAGCGTTGGGCACAGTGCATCGCCCTCTTTGGCAAAGCGCATGCGCCCAGCTTTGATGGCCGTGCTTACAGAGTTCTCTGTACAGGGCGTGGCAAGCAGATCGTCCATGCCGGGCAACACAATGTCATTCCAGAAGCTTGTAGTGCGCTCTTCTTTTTTCGGGAAGTCGAACTGGGCATCGAGCGCAGTGGCAAACACGAAGGCGCGAGGACGGGTGGTGTAGGCGTTGTAATCCCGGCCATTGAGAACACTGGCGTGTACGGCGTAGCCGCGCTGCTCAAGCGTTTTCTTGAAAATCTGCATGGAGGAGGACTTCAAAAACCCGGGCACGTTCTCAATCATCACCATGGGGATTTTGCCAGCGGTGATGATCTCTAGCAGTGGGAATACCATGTCCACGCTGGTTGCCAAGCTGTCGATGAAGTCTTGCTTGCTTTGCTTGGTCTTCAGGTTGGAGTGCTCGGTGCAACACAGGGCTGCGTGCAGGAAATTGACCTGAGACAGATCAGCCGCATTGGACTGGCTGTTGAACTCATAAATGTCTTCGTTAAAGAGCGACTTGCAAGCCTTGGCGTTGACCACTGCGCAGGTCGCGCCGGTTTCGTGCTTGTCGGCACCGCTTTTCTCATCGCGCGCCTCGGGTGGTCTCCACTCCAGAATTTCCTTCACCTCAAAGCCGGCATCTTCCACAGAAACCACATCCAGCCCAGCGGTGCAAACATTCATTGCGTGCAGAGGCTCTGCGTGGTTAAACCGAGCCTCCGTGGGCTGTATGTCGGGCGCGGTGAGATCGAGCAACAACGACCGATCCGCCTTGACTGGCACTGATGGCAGGCAAGCACTCAGCACTCCATGGTCATTTTTGGCAAAGGCGTAGCCCAGACGACGCAACTGGATCTCAAACATCAAAAAGGCTGTGCTTTGCTGCACGGTCTCAGAAGCAGTAAAGGCGATCTGAGCTGGGGCCATGGCTTTGATAGCTTGCACTGCGCGAAAGACTGAGCCCATGAAGCCGTCTTCGTCTTTGGGCAGGGTGAATTCCAAGACAGAGCCATCGGATTTGTTGGCGAATTCAAAAATGGGTTCAATTCGGATCAGGCCGTGCGTGAACGTGATGTGCACCTTTTGCGCGGTACCGAAAGCAGAGTCAAGCTTTTCCTGAGAGCGAATGTCCAGCATCGCTTCCACGGCTTGTTTGCGATTCTTGTAGGTGCGCTGGTAAACCTTCTTGGATTGCACATCCGCCTCGGTTGCCAGTCGAACATCCATGCCGCCTTGTGGGCGAACATCCTCGACCACGCGGGCGTTGGGCGCAAAGCCAAAGGTTTCCAGAAAATTCGTAGAGATCACCAGTTTGCGCGCCTGCGCATCCTTGCCGTTGGCCTGGAGTTTCAAAACCTTGGTGAGCTTTTCCAAGCCTTTTGCCATGGAGGAAATGGCCTCTTGGATCTGGCTTACGCCCGAGCCAATGGTGTTAAATGCGATGCTTGATTCCATTTGAATTCTCCTTTTGTGTTGTATAGATATTATATCATATATGCCAATTCTGCCGGACCCGATTTCCATTGGGCCCGGCTGCATCAAAGGGGTTCGTGAATCAGAAATAAGGGTCGGTGGATAGGCCTTCAGTGGCGCACAACCCATCCAGAACGAGTGCCTGCGACTTGGGTACAGACACCAGAAAAAGTGTCATTCCCGATGTATCGTCACCGGTGTCCACGAGGTCAACTTCTGGATAGCGCACTGTTTTCATGTCGGTGCCATCGATGAGCTTTTGTGACAGGCCCTGCTCTGTTCCATACTCGGGAACACCATATCGATTGACCCTTGGGCACTGGCAAAGCACGCCCTCAATAATGAATTCGCTGGTATCCACGGTGGATTCGTCGATGCAGTCATGGGACAAGACAGAAGCCTCGCGGAAAATCTCCACGGGATAGTCGTTTTTGCCCAAGAAGTCGCTCAGATCGTACGGCGTTACATGCTGGCAATTGGGTTGAACTGTCGGGAATCGAACGGCCTTGCTTGCACGACAAACCACCATGGCAGCGTCGATGTCGTAGCACTCAAGATCATCAGGTGACATCATCAGGTACTGCACGTAATCTTCTGGGTTGTAGTCGCCCTGATCAAGCACTCTGGCTTGAGCTTGGAGTGCGGCTGCGCGGTAAGTGGCGTAATTGGCAAAGCCATACGAATAGGCCAAGGTTTCTTGCACGTCGGCCAACTTCACATCAAGGGCTCGGGCAGTGAATCCATGCTGCTGGCGCTTGGCCTGCTCTTTAAAGTCAGTGATGCCGGGTGCCTTGAACTGGAACTCAGGGGCAAAAAGTACGGAAGATGCATTCATGGTCGTTTTTCTCCAAAAAGAAGTCTGTGTGCTCTCTGGCGACCATTGGCCTTTCCCACAACGGGCGGCTTAGTCTTTGAATTCGATGGCTGCTGTCGTTGCAATCGTGACCAGAGTTTTACTTTTTCTGGAAAATCACGGGCTTTTAAAACTAGCGTTCCGGTTCAACTTACCAAGCACATTGCTTGGCGACAGCGATAGGCCCGGTGCGGCCTTTGTTCAATACATTGCCAGTAAGTATGCTCAGTTTGTCGAGATGCTTTTGCGATGTATGGCTATATTATAGCATATACGAACGTTGATATTTTGATGGTTTTTTTGCAGGAATCGTGCGGGCGCGGAGTGGCATTCAAAGGGTGGATTGGATTACGCAAACACCAGGCCAGCGCGTGACTCTGGGCTGGTGTTTTTTCTAAGGTTGTGCGGTTAGGTTCAGTTCGTGTGCGGCGAGGTGATGGTTAGCAGCGTGGTGCGCTTGAATCTGACTCATCATCAGAATCGTCGTCTGAATCTCCTTCGCTATCGTCGTCAGCATCCTCCTCGTCATAAACACAAACGTCCTCAGTAAAGGGCACCTCAGTGATGATGTACCCCACACGGTTCACAAGATGGTAGCCAGTGCCGATGCAAAGCCCGTCGTCGCCGTCAATTACCGTCCACACATGGTCTGGCTTTTCGCGCGCCACCTTCAATACGTGCTCAAGCTCGGCCCCATAAGTCTCCAGCATCGCCCCATCAAAGGAGGCGTTGTTGTCAATTGGGTTTTTGATCGGTTTGTAAGTTTCGTAGAATTCTTCGTCTTTGATGATCTTGGTCATTGCAGCAGCCTTTGGTCTTGTGATTGGTCATGAGCAACATTGTGGCTCATTTTTTTCTTGGTTTGGTGTCTATCATCTATATGATATAATATAATCTCAATAACCAAAGGAGCACACAATGTCACTTGCCAATCAAGCCATGGCGCTTTTGCAGGCCAACAATTACGCGCTGGTCACCGAAATTTTGGGAAAGTCCGCGCGAAGCTTCAAGGTTTCAGAGCCCTTGGGTCGATATGAGATGCTCAATATGCTCGGCACTGAAGGCGTTGCCACGTTTGAAGGCGGCGCAGTGAAGTTCGTGGGTGAGGATTTCTGCCTGGTGCGCGAGGGCCGAACCAAGGTGATCACCGTGATTGGCAACCGCAATCTGCCCGAGAAATTCCGCAAGATCGGTGCAAAGGTTCCGGCATTCAAATTCGCGCCTTCAGTGGGTGTGCGTCGCGCGCTTGAGGCTGGACTTGGCGAGCCTTTGGAGCAAGACAAGGTTGAGCAGGAAGATGGCTTTGCCTTCCGCACACGGACAATCTCTTTGCGTTCGACTGAGCACAACATGGCTCATTACATCAAAGAGGCAATCAAGCGCACTGCCGAGCGCACCGGGGAGCGCGAGAATAAGGCGCTGAACCTTGAGGTGTTGCTCACTGGTGTGGATCCCATGCTTTCAAGCATGAGCGGTGGCGAGAAGTCTGGCGCGCGTGCGCTCTTTGATCTTGCTGCAACGAGAATCAAATTTGAATTTTCCAATATCGTTGCCGATGATTCGGGTGAGCCCACCTACGATTTTGAATTTTCCATGGTCTTGCAGCGAGACGACTGGACTGCCTCAATTTCACTTGATCGCGGCGCAGATGCGTGGATTCTTGATTATATAGACTCTGATGGCCATGGCGAGTGCGTGTATGGACTTTATGCCGATGAGCCCTTACTGAAGCTGCTTGAAATGGTCGGACCCGGTGCCGTACAAGTCGGCGTGGAACACAGCTTGGTTGACCCTGTATAAGTCGGGCTGCGGTATTGCCTGGTTGTGGGCGGCTCATAAAAACGAGTCGTCCAATTAAAAAGACATCTGCTATAATATAGCTATAACCAAATACAGTGAGGTTGATTATGAAAAAAGTTCTCTTGTCTGCATGTGCGCTCCTTGCGCTGGCTGGTTGTGCTACTCAGAACACCAATCCGGGCGTTTACTCGGCGGGTCGGGTTTTCTCCGAAGGTCGGGCGCAAACGGGCGTGGTCTTGAGTGTGACTCAAATCTCCTTGCAAAAGGCTCCCTCAGGCTACGCAGCCGTGGGCGGTGCGGTAGTCGGTGGTTTGCTTGGTCGTCAGCTTGGCGGTGGTTCTGGCCGTGATGTGGGCACAGCCGTGGGCGCAATCGTGGGCGGCAACATTGCAAGCTCGCTCTCAAGTGGCTCTCGGGTTGTGCCCGGTTATGTGATCGTGGTGAAAAACGAGCGTGGTCGCACCACATCCTATGTGCAAGACCAGTCAGTGCCGATTGTGCCTGGCATGCGGGTTGTGGTGATTGGCCAAGGCCGAGATTCCCGAGTATTCCCCGGCTAAAAGCAAGGTTTCTTGCGGGCAGGCCCCGATTTCTGCCCAACCGTGTTGACTTGAATTTGTTGTAACCCGTTTGCTGTAGTAACGCTTGGCTGGAATAAGTCTCCTTGCTAGTCAGGCGTGGCATCCCTTAGAGCGTCCCTTGTGGCGCTCTTTTTTTTGCACTCCGGCTACGAGTCACCAACGGCCACGCCCAGTCAGGTCCAGGCTTTCAAAAAATCCGCAGGGCTTCAACAATCCACTCTGATATAATATAGTTTTCCGGTAGATCTTTCATCCCACATCAGGAGTGCCTCAGAATGACGCAGCTAAAATCCAATCTAATTCCATACCGTGTGACTGTTCACGAGCAGCCTGGTGAGAAGTTCAAGCTTGTTTTTGATTGCATGGCCGAGGACGCTGATCACGCTGCAGAGCAGGCAGAAAACGCCTATCCGGGCTGCGAGGTTGTGAACGTCTGTATCTTTGATCACTGCCCCAACGCCTATGCAATCTATTCGCCCAATGAGTCGGCCTGCAGCGATGGCGCGGGGTTTTGGAGCAATGAGTATGGCTGGACAGAGGTTGATTCGGCCAGCACCTTTTCCTACACAGAGCGCATGAGCTTGAGCCTTCCGATGGCGGCACACGACGATGTGCAATGGGTGATGTTTGCCGATGCCAAGATGCACTACAGCACGAGGGCGTTGCACTAAATCTAAAATGGGTGCAGTTGGAGGCAGAGGGCAATCCAAGGCAAACCAACCCGAGCGTCAGAGATCAACTAAGGGGTTCACCACAGCCAGGTGCGCCCCATTTTTTTGTCCCAAGTTTTTCATGCTTGAGCCTGATTTTTCTGAAAGTTGTATTAAACAAATATGATATAATATAGTTATAAACAACCAAAGGAGGCCATCATGCCAACACTACAACTCAATAGCACGGTACTGAAGCTTGGAGAGAACAAGGGCCAGCCCCGCGTTTGGCTGCAAGGCAAGGCGCTGCTCGAGTGTGGCTTTGAGCCTGGCGTGATGTTCGAGATCGCAGTCTTGGGCGATACGCTGAAGCTTCGCGTAAGCGATGCTGGCAAGTACAAGGTGAGCAAAAAGTCCGTGAAGTCCGGCGGCGATGTGTCTCACGCGCCAGTGATCGATCTGAACTCCATGCAGTTGCTTGAAGGCCTTGCCCGCTTTGAGCGCGTCTGCGTGAGCTTTGGTAACAATGAATTAAGTATTCGCCCTTTGTCAGTGGACCAAAAACAAGGGGCGCGAGAAGCCCGCTTGTTGGACAAAATTCGGAATAACGCCGAATTGTCGTTTGCATCCTCATTCCATGGCATTGGCATACTGGACCATGCGATTTCCCAGGGTTTCTCGGCCTGCGGCTTGAAAAGCAAGCTGGTGCTGGCCAATGAATTCGATGAGCGTGTGTTGAACTACGCCCGCGAAAACGACCCCTGCGTAAGCGATGCCACATGGCTCGTGGGCATGGGTGTGGAGCAGTTGGTTCAGGAGCGTGAGTTCCTGCGCACAGAGATCGGTGAAGTCGATGTGTTCTCTGCTGGCGTGGCCTGTAACGCCCACAGCAAGGGTCGCAATGGCTTGGCCATGCCCGAGCATTGCCCGACTTTTGGGCACTTGGTTGCAGCGGTGGTGGACATTATCGGTCAGCTAAACCCTTCGGTTGTAGTGATCGAAAACGTCGAACCCTACGCAGATTCAGCCAGTGGGCACATCCTGAAGAACATGCTCAAAGCCATGCGTTACAAGACTTTTGAGTTCGTGGCCAATGGCGTTGATTACGGCGCACTGGAAAACCGTGACCGCTGGGCGCTGGTTGCAGTGAGCGAAGGCTTGGACTTTGACGCGAGCCTGTTTGCCCCTGCCGCGCAAATCAAGGCGCAGCCTCGTTGCCTGAAGGATGTGTTGCTGCCTGATGCAGAGGTGCAAGGCATGTGGGACGAGTTTGCGTGGAAGTTTCGCCGCGATGCCGTGAACAAAGCCGCTGGCAATGGCTTTGGTCAGCAAAACTTCGAGGAAACCAGCCCCTACATCAACACCCTGCGCGCAGGGTATCACAAAAATGGCTCACCTGACCCGCTGATCGTCAACCGGGACAACCCGGCCTTAAAGCGTCAGCTCATGCCCATTGAGCATGCCTTGATCAAGGGGTTTCCAAATGATCTGCTTGGCGGGCTGAAGTCGGTGAGTTTTACCTTTGCTCATCAACTGTTGGGACAAAGCGTGATTTGGCCAGTGTTCCATGCCCTTGGCAAAGCCATTGCTGCCAGCCTGAAGGCAATGGTCGGCGGCGCAGCTTCGGTTGCCCACAGCGCGGTAGAAAAAGCAGTGGCAAGCGCCTCTGTTGAGCGCAGTGAGCAACCCTGCCTTGCCAGCACCCCACAGCTTGCACTGGCTTTTTAATTGAACTTGAATCATCAAAAAGGAATCGAACCAATGAGCGAAGAACAAATGGACGAGCGGACAAACCCAATAGTGTTTGAAAACGCAGTCAATCCCAAGGAGTGTGTCGATGTGTTTGTGGCAAGCCACGGCACGATCAACACGGGTTTCACCTTTATGGGGCCATTTAGCTCGCCAGAGGCGGCTGTGAACAATGGCTACCCACACGTTCAATGGGAAGCGCTCACTGCACAGTCGGTTGGCTTTACGTTTTTGATCACTGATGGCCAGCCTGGTAGCACCATCTTTGCCGCGTACGCGCGGGAGCTGTCTTATGAGAAGTCCCGCCAAGCCGCTCTTGACGAGTGTGCCGGGTGCTGGGAGTTGGATGACACCTCATCGCTCACGGTTTTGGCATCATTTTTTGGTGATGTGACCTTAAAGGAGATTGCGACATGTCCATGAATACAACCGTTGAAACGGTTTCAGTTCGAACCACAGCGCTTCGCGGCAAAGCACTTGACTGGGCATGCGCAAAGATCACCAACCCCGAGTGGTTTGAGGATGGGCTGATGGATGGCGACCCTCTCTACATGCTAGACATGGATGATGGGGATTGCTACGAGCCAAGCGAGAATGCCCAGCAGTGCAAATCGATTATCGAAGAACACATTGCACGCATTGAACGACGCGATGGTAACTGGCTTGCCGTGAACAAAGAAGGGTTTGGGTTTTTTGGCAAGACCCACACTGAAGCTTGCGTGCGGGCTTTTGTGTTTTCGAAATTCGGGCCAAGCGTTGACGTACCCAAGGCGCTGCTTGATGGCGGTAACAATTCCGAATAAATGACCCATTCTGATTTGATATAATATGTATATCAACCAAGAGAGGTTTTAATTATGAGCGAACTGATCGTCCAAGGCGCAAAACGATACATCGAACTGGTGTACCAAAAATTCGATGGCAATGAATCACGCGTCTTGATGGCGGTCGTTGGTTGCTATGGCAACAGCCATGATCAGGATGAAGATGAAAGCAATGCGTCCTACATCGAGCGTTGCCTGGAGCAAGACTTTGTGGACGGATTCAAGGGCGCTGCAATGTTTCCTGATCTGTACGGTCAAGCCTGTGCAGTGACGATGGACGCGCTGGATGTTGATGCGCCGTCGATCAAAGAGGCTGTGTGCAACACCGACACCTATTGGGGCAAAGAGGCAATTTCACGGTTTACCAACGCCGCCTCGCGCTTTTCTGATGAGGACTCCACAGGTCATGCCTTTGGCTTTTATCGCCGCGCAGACGGTCTGGTGCAAATGAATTTGAGTGCGGACTTGCTGATCAAGGTGCTCGATGGAGGCCGTGCAGAGCGCCTCTGTTTGGATGATTTTGACTACCTGTTGATCGACAGTGGAAACTCGTCTGGTGATGCATGGAAGTGCTTTTACTTCGCAGGCTCTCAAACATGCGTTTTCATCCGAGAAAACTAAAGCGACCTTTTGCAATATAACTTGATCAGAATTTCACCAAAAGGATACCTCTCCATGTCAAATACCTCATTTCCTACTGTTTCAGAAATTGAAGCGCTGGATGGTCGCCTTTTGTCTAGCCTGACACAACAAGAGGCTGCGGTTGTCAAATTCTTCTGCATGAATGGCAGAAAGTACGATGTGGCGGTAAGCCTGCTGCCCGATGTGAAAGCGTCCGACTTCCTGAATGCCGGCTCTCGCGCAGAGAGTGACGCAATCATGGCGAAAGCAGATTGCCGAGTAAGCGTCACAGTTTCACACGCCTCTCGTGTTGAGTGAACCGCACAACTCTTGGAGTTAGCCAGCCATGAAAGCTCAAGAAATCTTCACTGGACACGCGCAGGCGCTTTTGTTGGACTTTGAGTTGCCCCAGGCATTCGCTGGCGACATGGTGGTGCGCAGGGAGCCCCTGTTTCTTGCGCGCGATCTGCACGCGGCCAAGGCAATCAAGCTGTGCTCAAGGCTGAATGCGGCGCACTCAACACCGTGTCGAGATGAACGACTGGGTATCCTGAAGGCCACCGCCAAAGAGTTCAAACTCACCCTTCCCTTCGGGCTGGACTAAGAAAAGGAAGTCTCAAACTCGCTTCAGTCGATATGATATAATATATCTATATCCTTAAGAAACGAGGTGTGCAATGTCAGCAGTTTTCTCCGAAGTAAGCCCAAAGGTTCCCCCCGCCAAGCGCGGCCGTGGTGAGCCAAAAACGCTGGCCAACTACACCCCTTCTGCCCAGGTTCAGACGCTGCTTGATCGCCCCTACGATCTGCCCGGCAACCCGGACGAGGACATCTACATCATGGGTATTTCCGGTGGCGTGGACAGCTGCGCCCAGGCCATCCTGATGACCTTGAAGTTCCCACAAATAGAGTGGAACTATTTCTTTACCGACACCGGTAGCGAAATGCTATCCATCTACGAAACGCTCAGTAAGTTTGAGGAATTTCTAGGGGTGAAGGTTGACCGCATCCAGCCTGAAAACGACATGTACCAGTTGATCGACAAGTACAACGGCTACCTCCCCTCGGCAAATGCGCGGTACTGCACAGCAAGCCTGAAGATCGCTCCCCTGAAAAAGAAAATGGCGATGATTGCACCGATCATGAGCATGGCAATCATCCACAGCTTTGTGGGCTTGCGCGCCGATGAGCCCGGCAGGGTTGGCTTTGAGACCGGAGACCCAGGGCAGAAGGTGCATTTCCCATTGCGCGAGATGGGGCTAGTGAAAGCAGACGTTTTCAAGGTTCTTGACGAGACAATTGGTATTCCCTCCTTTTATAAAAGCCGCACCAGGTCGGGGTGCAACATGTGCTTTTTCAGCAGGAAGTCGGAGTTCACACAGCAAATCATTTGGTTCCCCAAAGATCACGCCAAGGCCAAAAGCGTAGAGAAGCTCAACACCAAGGATTTGGCGCGGTTTCAGGCCAAGCCCGTGCCAGCCACCCAGACCATGCGCGTTGCGCGGAACTGGCTGCAATTTCCCCTTCCAGCCTCATGGGACTACGAGGCCGAGGGCGTTGTTCGCCCCTTGAAGATGCTTGGCAAGAAAGAGCGCGAAACCCACAATGAGCTATTCGTGGCGGTGGAGTACGAGCTGGGCACTCCTTTTTACGGTGAGCCCTTCGTGGGGTTTGCTCAGATCGTGGCCACCTCTCGCTCGGCTGCTGGCATCAAAAAGCAGGTCAATGGCCGCTGGGAGCACTTGTTGGATTCGCTTTGGATGCGCTTTGACGACGAGGAGCAAGCCAGGCGTGATGTGCGTTATGTGATTTACCAGATCAGCGCGCCAGCCAACATGATGGACACCTCTGCCGAGTACGAGAAGGACAGCTACACGCTTCACCAGTTCTGGTCACTTGAGCAGGCCGAGCACTGGGTGAACTGGGCAGAAGCGGCGCTGCTGCACGCCAGCACCAGCCAAGCACAGTCGCTGAACCCGAATCAAAGCGCCTTGCACGAGATGACCCTGTATCAGCCCAAAGACCCCGTAATCAACGACCTGGTGGACACGCGCGAAGAGGAAATCGCTGAAGAGGGCGAGGCCGAGGGCAGTCGTGCGATTTGCTGGGCATGCTCGATTTGATGCTTAAACTTTCGAAGCGTTCGACAAATTAATAAATGATATAATATATTCACAAACCAAATAAAGAGACAATCATAGTCCGGGTGTTTATTCGTTTTCTGGTGGGCTTGGATGCCGGCCAATTCTGGAGAGAATCAATATGCAAGCAGTCGTTTCCTCGCAGCAGGCCTCGCGCCCTGCCCCCGCCAGCAGTTCAGTGACAGTTCGTGCAGCACAGCCCGTGTATTTGCTTTTGACCTTTGCAGTGCGTAACGGCAATTTTGAGGACTACCACAAGGCCGTGTTCACCGCACCAGACAAGTCCGAGCTTAAAAAAATCAAGCGCGATGCCATGGCTTACGCGCTGTTTTTCCACGATAGCGAGGATGATTACGCAGAGCAAGAAGGGCTTGATTGTGAGAAAGTCTTGTCTAAAGCAATTCGCCACTACAAGCGCGACGGCGGCTTTAACAATTGCGATGGCGAAGTGATGATTCGTGATATTCAGGTTCGAGCCATCACCAAATTCGAATACGATTGTTTTGAAGTAGCACGAAGGCTGTAAGGCAGCTCACCGATGCGCCGGACAGTCTTTCTGGCGCGTTGGGCTGGAGCAGGCCAGCACAATAAACGACAGTGGGAACAGATTATGGAGTTTGAGCTGCTTTGCTCGGAAAAGGACAAAGCCCGCGCCTTTGCTGCGCACGCCGAAGAACACAACCTCACAGAAATGGGCACGAGCCTAAGAGACTTTTGCGCAGGCTTTGATGCTGCGGCCAAGGTGATCGCTCAATCGTTTCCGTCGATCAGTGTGGCCGATATGGCCATTCTGATGGCCTGGCAAGACCAAGGCGATGGAGGTTTTCGGGTTTCAAAAGACGACTACACGCGGTTACAGAAAAAAGGGCTTTTGCGAAGCGCTGGTCGCGGCGCAGTGGGAATCACTGATTTTGGCTTGGCCTTGCTGAAATTCAATGGTTAGTCTTTTTTGATTATTTGATATAATATTCATATCGATGAATCTAATCCATTTCAAATGACCACACAGCGAAGGTTACTCGAAAACGGCAGGGCCGAGGATGGTTTGCCGCTTCGCGCCGGCGAGCAATTCCTCACCGGATCTGATCGTCTGACCACCCGCTTTCCCTCCCAGAAGAGCGAAAAGTTCTACAGCGCATGGCTCATTGAAAATGCATGTGCTGAAGCGCTGGCTCGGCGTGACCACTTCGCGCATCTGTTGTTTTCTGCAGAGCGTTTCTCAAAATCTGGTGAATTGCCTGCTGCCAGCGTGGAACACATGACGCTGTATACTTTTGGAAAGCCCTCACACCTTGTTCCAAGGAAATTGATCCGTCCATGACAGATAACAGTAAGCCTACTTTTCCAAGGGTTAACCTAAACGTTCCGTTTCCACAAAAAGAAAAAGCGAAAGCGTTGGGCGCACGTTGGGATTCGCTTGTGGGAACCTGGTACGTGCCTACAGGCAAAGACAGCGCTCCTTTTAAAAAATGGATTGCTGGGGCGAAGCAAGAAGATGAGCGGCCCAACGTCAAATCCAATTATTTCTTTCTGGCAACAACTGTAAATGAGTGCTGGAAGTGCAACGAAAAAGGTGACGTATTCGCACTGTATTTGCCTGTCGGCTTTTTGGAAGCAGAATATGAAAATGAAGACGACCCAAACAATGACAATTTGATCTGGGAGAAAGGTGAGGGAGTTGGTGCCTTAAGTTTTGTGCGATCAGTGAATCCGGAGGTCTTGTCAATTCTCAGTGAGCATGCGCCGGGTTACAAGCGCGCGTACAGCAAGACGAACGACAGCCATTACCTAATGAACCATTGCCCCATTTGCCAATCCTCTCAGGGAGATTTTTTTATGCACAATGAGCCTGGAGGTGCTTTTTTGCCGATGAGCGATGTTGGTTGCGAGAGAATTGTCGTAACGCCATTTAACATTCAGATTCTCTGCTCTGCCAACGTTGGCTGGTCAACGATTGAATACTCGAAAATGACCCACCTAACCGGTCCAGATGGTTTTTTGGCAAGACTTGAACCGGCCTAGCGGATTTTTGTCGGAGTTCTTGCGCAAACCAGTGATTCACGGCTGGGCAAGCGAATTTAAAATACTTCGCCCAACTTGCAAGGCCGCAAGTTAAAATGAGCCATCAGGCTTCTGGTAAAGACAGCATGGACACTCTAAAACAGACAGGCGTACTACAATCATTAGAGGTGCCCTATGGCAAACCTCTGGATTATGACGCATGTATGCATCACCTCAAGCAAAAATCATTGCTCAAGTTTTATCAGGCACACCCAACACAGGCTTCGATTCTTTGCGGTATTTTTGTCGAAATTGACACCGAACGCCTGGTTAGCTTTTTTTACTCGCTTGGCCTGTCGCCTTCTGATATCTCTGAAATTTACAATCAGGCAAACGCGCTTGGAGCGATACGCAACATCAAGTTTGAGCAAGCGATTGAGGCGATGCTATGACTAAACCTATCAGTATTGAGAGACACATTGAAACTGGCTCATGGAAGGAATTAGAGTCCATCGCTTTGCATGAAATCGCTCATGCTGAAGAACAATCTGGCTCGAAGATGAATCCGGTGTTGGGTGGTGGCACTCGATTGATGCTTGATTTAAAGCATCGTGTCTCTGACGACATTGACCTGTTTGTAACGTCGCCACAGTGGATTGGATATCTTACCCCTCGACTTACGGATCGACATGCGCATGGGTTGCAAGACTACGTGGAGGGCGGAGCAAGCTTAAAGCTCATTTACCCGCAGGGAGAGATTGACTTTATTTGTTGCTTGAACCTCACCTCGCTTGAGCCAGAAAATGTGACTGGTACATCATTTCAGTGCGAGGACATGTACGAAGTGCTGGCAAAGAAGCTGTTTCACCGCGGGGCCACCCTTACAGCCCGAGATCTTTTTGATTGGCGAGCCTTACTTGAGATTGCACCAGACCCGACCAAGGAGTCTGAGGTTTTGCAAATTTGCGAAAGAAAGCTCGACTCAATTTGTGCAGCATTGGACTTTATGGGGGGCAGCAAGGCCGCTGAGCTATCGTGGTCTTTGATCAAAACGCATTTAAGTTTTGAGCTTCGTGACAGCATTCAGTTTGTCAAAGAAAGACTAGGGGCGACCCCAGCAAGTGGGCCAAAGGGTTAGGGCAAAAACATATTTGCCAAACCACACTGCCATTGAACTTAGACTGTTTGCGTTAAGAGGCTTGACCTCATGCCTTCGCCGCCAACAAACTTAGCGAGAAATATTCAATGTCAGATTCATCTACCATTCACAGCGTCGATTTTAGCGACCACCGCGAAACCTACGACTACTGCATGACCGATTGTCTTCCTGGGGACTTCGTGGAGCTAAACAACGGTGATGTTGTTTACCTGATGGATGCATGGCCAGTGCTGATCAAGGGCGACAACTCACCAGGCATTTTGCACGTCTCCGACGATTCCTTGATAGTGGACGCCTTGGTTGTGAAGTACGAGATGCTCAAAGAAGCTCAGGCACAGGACACGCCCTCGCCCAAGGGTTAAGAGTGACGCTAGATCACATTTGCTGATACGATGGAATTGGCGAAAAGTGAATTTGCTTGGCTAAAGACCAATGAACAAAACCCAATACAATCGAAATGACCTGAAGTCATTTTTAATCCACGACATGCTGCTCTCAAGCAGGCAATATGACCATGCCTTGGTTGAGAAGGCTCGTGCAATCGCGCTTCGCTGGCTCGCAATGCACGGGGAGGATTATTGCCCGTACTGGCGGTCTTGGCTGAACAAGCTAGATTCGCTTTCGTGGGATGAGTTTTGTGATTTCGCACTTGGCGACAGCGATGCATCGATCGCACATCGACAATCTTCGCCATTTTCGTGCTGCTTAAGCACAGAGCAGAAAAAGGAACTCAAAGAGGCTCTTTCAAATGAAACTCACAGATCTTGAGCACATCATTCGTGCAGCAAGCGCAATCACAAATCAGTACGAAGTGATTATCTTTGGGTCGCAGGCAATACTTGGGACCGTCTCGAACGGGCCAAAGGAGCTTTATTTTTCGGACGAAGCTGACATACATGTTCCGGGGTCACAGCGTCTCATAGATCTGATCGACGGGTGTCTTGGTGAACAAAGCCAATTTCATGAAACCTTTGGCTACTACGCGCAGGGAATCTCAGACCAAGTGGTGGTGCTTGCGCCAGGCTGGGAAGAAAGATTGGTGAAAATTCAAAACCAAAACACCGACCTTAAGGTTGGCTTTTGTCTTTCAGCAAACGACCTTGCCTTTTCGAAAATATGCGCCTTCCGCGAAAAAGACAAAGAATTTGTCAAAGTGCTTTTTGAGCACAATTATGCAGACCCGAACTGGGTTAAAGATCAAGTTGAATCACACCCAAGAATTGATCAAGCAAAGTGCTCGGTAATTATGGGATGGCTTGATCCTTTTTTAGATGCTCACCGAGAATAACCAAAGGAGTGCGAAAGAGACCTGACTTCAGCGGCTTCCCTCGCGACTCGCTCTCGCTCCAGGCTCTTGCTGAGCCGTGAGATAGTGTTGTTCTTTTCTCGAATTTGGGCCTGGACTTTTTGCGGATCAGCCACGCGGCACAGCGCAGCACACATCAGCGTATGCTCAGCGCTGAGATTTGTCTCAAATCGCCAAAGGTGTTCGTCAGAGTATCTTGCAAGGGCATGGCCGCTTAACACCTTGAGATGACCTCGTGCGTTGACTTGGATCAAGCCCCACTTTTCCGGAAGCATATCAACGGTCAATAGCCCCTCTGGGGCAAGGAGATATCGATATACTCCCATACCTTTCGCAGCATCAATGCGAAAGGGTTTTTTCTCATCTGCGCGGAAGTCTGCCAACGAGGTCTTGCATTCGATCAGCACAGAATCAAAGCCTGCCTGCGGGCCGTAGGCAACACGCCAGCCAATCACATCCGGGGCTTCGCCGGTGTAGCCGCTGCGCGTCTCGCTTAAACTGAACAGACACCCGGGGCCGGACTGGCTTTTGGCTCTGGACATCCATTTCACGCCCAGCGCACAAAGCTCTGAGTGACTGAAAGCAATGGCTGGGGTTGAGGGCTGGCGAGCCAATTTCATGTCTGCACTTTTCTAGGGTTTCATAGAGGGAGCGAAATCTGGCTCGAAAACCACTTCTGGCTTGTATTGATCAGACGCGTCAGATTCAAGAAAATACCCCATTCCGTTCACCGTGCGGCCCACCTCCGTGACAACCTTTGGCATGAGTTCGCGTGCGCAGCCATAGTCGCCCATCAGAAACGAGAGTGACTTCTCCCCGTATTCCAGGCGATCGCAGTCGGTTTCAAAGAATACGGACAGCGAGCGGTTTTCTCGCTTGACTTGGTTTTGTTCATCCGGACTGTAGCTGTATGCCACAAAGTCCACGGAGATCCCTTTGGTTTCGACGCGCAGTCGAAGGTTTGGCCAGGCAGAAGCCAAGTCCATCGGGGTGAGCTTTTCCTCGCCTTTGAGCGCCTCAAAATCAATTGAATACAGGCCGCTACGCTTTTGCTCCACCGCTTGACCTTGGCTGATTTTTGGAAAGGAGTCTAGCAACGACTTCTGGTGAGCACGCACCGCGTCCATGACTGCTTTTGCTACAAGAAAAACATCCTTGTTTTCAGTGATAACAAAACCCTTGGTGTAGGTGGGCATGGCAGTTCCTTCTCAGCGTTTGTTCATGTCAACCAGCATAAGTGCACCGGCCGTTGGTTTGTTTGGCTTTTTTCTTCAGGATTGCTTGCCGGTTTGGGTGTCCATCTCTTGCACGTCAATCCCCAGGTACTGGGTGTGAACCACAAACCCCGATTCAGTGAAAAACCCCCAATCAACACCCTTTGGGGCGGTGGCAAATAACGTCAGCGGTTTCTTATCCGGGGCAAGTACAACGAGCTTGTGTCGATTCTCTGGGCTTCGAAAGACCACGTCGCCGGGATGTCGTCGAATCGCAGTCAGGGGCTCCCAGCAGTGCATGGTCGCTGAAGCTCATCGGGCGTGCACTCAAAATGGTTCTGCCCATCCCTGGAAGGAACCAGCTCAAAGTAGCCGTGCTCCAGAATCACAGAGAAGTGGTTCCACGGGTGATTGTGTGCATGGCGATCAAGGTCAGATCGGTGAATGCGATGCACCCGGGCTGCAGGCTTGTCTGCGCTTTTGGGAATGAGCCAGTCGCGCTCCATGTACAAACCGCCCTGATTGCTGCCAAGCGCGTAGTAGGGCTGCGTTGAGACGTGAGAGAGGTACTGGATCAACGACGGCAGGCTTTGCTCGATGTTGTAATCTTCTGGTTTGGGGCAGCGACCGTGAATAAAGTCCACGGCTTTGCCAAGCCCAAACTCTGAGAGGCGATCAAAGGAAAACACTGGGGTAAGGATTTGGCTCATGAGACTCGCAACTCGGTTGTTAGGGACTTCGATGGTGGCCAGCGCTTGATAGCTGACTGCCCGGCAGTCCTGAACTCAGGACGGGCTAATGTCTCTGCTCTTGTCTTCTTGCGTGTCCATCCACGCCGCACCATCTGGAAATGACCAGGAGGATGACGAGTCCAAGCCCGAAGCTTCTGTTTCGAGCATCTGGCCATTTACACATGGCGAAAGCATTTGGAAAAAGAGGATTACACCCTTTTTTGTGCCACACCCTCTCGGACGTTCGGTACTGCGTGTGGCTCGGGAAGTCCTTTTTGCAACGCCCCCTCTTTCCAGATGCGGCTGGTTCAGCCAGCCAGGCTTTGTGGTCTGATGGGGTTGGATCGATCCCAACTTGTGACTGACTTGGCGACTCGGTTCAATCTACTGGCCTTGCAGCCAATGAGTTTCATCCCTAGCCTATGCACCGATCGGTAGCGCCCTACTGGCCGACTTTGTGGGCCACCCCACACGCCTTGTCCGTCTACTTCGCTGCCTGTAGCGAGCCTAACCTCGCAGCACCATCAGGGAGCCTTGCCCTCTTTCACACACCAAAGCGCCGGTTTGGAGGGTAGCGCTGAGATCTGTGACGTACCTTGGAAGGCAAGGCTTCCTGATGAAGCTGAACGGATTGAAATAAATCCGATAATCACTCAATGCCTATTATATCAAATTGACTCTTTATTATTTTCAGTTTTTTTTTGGAAAGGGCGAATCCGCCCTCCCCTTTCCAAAGGTCGATCAATCGCACACGATGGTTTCTGATCCTGTTCTGCAATCGCTTAGGCTCAAGAGTCGATTGGCGGACTGCAGCAAGTCAATGGAAATGCTGGGGGCGGAGCACTCAAAATCATCTGAGGCCCCATTCATCACAGCAAACATCCTGAAATCGCGTGCTGTGACTTCGACATAGGCCTGCTCCATCGACACCCGGCTGGACTCACCAATGGTTGCCAAATACTGCTCAAAAGCCTCCTTTGAGTCGCACTCGCCAAGCTCGATCATGGGCTGAAATGCCGGTAGCTCGTAGTACTCATCGCTTCCCTCATGAAACGAGGCATTAAAGAGCATGAGATGTAGACTAGAAATCTCAGGATCTTTGAGACAGGTCTTTTGTGCCCCGAGGATCTTTTGCACCATCAGGGGTGACATCTTGACATGAGCAATCCTTGGCGCATCATCACACCACTGGTTTAAGCAACTAACCTCCGCAATGATTTCAAGGCCTGTGGTGCGCACATCGCCGGTGGTAGCCACGGATGACTGTTCGGTGGGCTTTTCAACGCCCCAGTTCTCGCGCAGCACGTCATGTCCGGCATTAAGCTTTGCAAGGTGCTCGGTGTAGTTTTTTGAGCCAAACGCCTTGGATAGAATTTCATTTGCCTGGGTTTTGCTCAAGGAAAAGTCATTGCCACACGCGATGGCCACGATTTGATTGATCTCTGTTTGTAAGCGGGTGCTCGCTTTGCTGAAGGCCTTTGGGGTTGTTGGGTACAAATTGTTGCTCATGGTATCGTCCTCGATCTTGGTTAGCGGCACGGCAGATATAAAGCGCGAAGCTCTCTGTCTTGTAAACCCGTTGAAGACCTTCTGTCGTGCAAGTTGCTCTCAAGTCGGTTCAATCCAAATGTTGGTACTCTTTGCACGGTTTGCCATGCCCTTTCGGTTCGATCGGGTGGGTTTTGCTCGCAGTGCACTAGCGATATGGATATTATATCAAGAAAATTTTTATAAATATTTCATTTTTTTGATACACTGTTGGTGTCCGCTCCAAACACAAAGGCCACACCTTGACCCCAGCCCAGCTCCCGCTTCAGGCATTTCGACTCGCCCCGTGCGACGAGCCATTTGTCTGCGCCATGCGGATGCACTATGCCCGAAGCTCTTTTGAGTCCTTCTTGCGCATGGCTGGTTTTTTCACCACCAAGGACTCGTGCGTATTTGCAAGCCATTACCTGTACATGATTCTGAAGCGTTTTGAGCCAGTGCTTGATGAGTTGCGCCTGTGCGCAGGCGGCTACGGCCAAGACACCGGGGTTCGCCTCAAAGGGGAGGGGCCAACAAAGCACATGTGGGTTGGATGTAAAGTGGACGGTGAGAGATGGGTGCTGGATATTGCCGCCGATCAGTTCGGGTTGCCGGCAGTGTTTTATGCCAAGGCAGACTCTATCTCGGACATTTACAGCGAAGACCCAGCAGCGCAAATACAAACACTGCTTGGCAGGATGCATCTGGACGACCCTTTGCTGAGAACCATGGCGGAAGGGCCTTTTGGCCAAGACGATAAGGACAACGAGCATGCATGAATTGGTCAGGTTGGCGGAATTTGGCGCGGCTCACCATTATTTTGAGTTGTGCAAATTCATCAAGGATGACGAGAACATTGGGGTAAACGGCCTGGCAACGCTCGTTATCCAAGGCGTTTTAAAGCCCATGGGTCAAAAGGCTGGCTACAGCATCGGGGCCACAGGTGTGCTCTCGGACCTGTTTGATGGCAAGAACATTGAAATGGAGTTTCCTCCGCACCTCATGTCCAATAAACAGGGTACTCACCACATGATGTCCACGGTGCTACCCGAGTATCTGTATAACCGGTGCTATGACTATGCGGTGAAGAACACCGCGATGTTCCAAGAATGTATGGAAATCAAGATTCATTTTGAGCGCACCGATGAGAAAAGCTTTCACCTCACGGGCAATGTGTTTTTCCCCTTCCTGCCCAGAAAACGTGGCGTTCGATTGGCCTAAATCCAAGTCTCTTTGAAATCATGCCAATTCGAGCTGAAGATTTTCCTGTGAACTGACAGGCCTTGGGCCGGTGTGCTTTGACTGAAGCGCAGTTGCGCACTCATTGGTGTTGCGCTTCGCCTGCTCAAGGTGATTGATCCAATAGGCTTTCAGGTCGCTGGACACGCACTGCGCCCAGACCCCATCGTTTTTCACAACCGCGCTGGGGCATGACCAAACGGGATCGCGCTGCCCTTCCACAAAAAACTCACCCCGAAGATAGGGGTTGTACCTGACATGGGTGTCGTGTGCTACGCCAAAGCAAGCGTGAAACGCCGGGTAACACCCAGGCGCTGCGGCATCGACCTTGGTGGGATTTTTGGTGGTTTTGGTTTGCTTGATTTGTGGGCTTTTCATCCCGGTGTCTTGGTGAGGAAATGCGTCAAGCTCATAGCGCAGCCGAATCAGATCTGCAGCAACTAGATCGCCCTCGATCCAGGCGTGCACGGATTTCCTTTGGACTCGAATCACCTCTTGGCGGGCCTTTTCATGTACCACCATCTTGCAAGAGGTCAAAAACGCATTGTGCACATGAGCAATCACCTTGCCCTTAAATGGCCCAGCCATGGCCTGAAGGCTGATGCAGCCTGAGTTCAGGTTTCGAAATGCGCGTACTCGCATGGCCATTCTCCGTTGTTGTGTATGTGTAATATTATATCATTAAATTCAACCCTCTTTCGGCTTTTTCTATATGATATAATATGTACAAGTCTGTTAAACAAACAAGGAAATAACCATGAGCAAAAGCCCCTCCCCCGTTGACCTGAACTTGAACGGCGCAAGCATTATTGAGGGCGTAGCAGTCGGCGTGACCCTTGGTGATGCTGCCGGCATGCTTGAGTATTTGCAAGAGGCGGTGGCCGCTCATGAGCGCTTTGCAAAAGGGACGCCGCAGAATGTAGAGACGCTTAAGCCTGAGGACAACAATGGGGTGACTGAGGCAAGTTTTGAGATTGCTCGGGTTTTGAGTAACCACCTGATTGTTTCTCTTCGATTTTCTTGGATGTTCAACGAGGATGAAGAAGAAAGCGACATCATGTGTACGGTCTGCATGAACAGCATGAATGATGGGCGCGGTGAATTTAGCCAAGATTGGTCAACAATAGGTGAGATGGAAGATTGCGTGCGTTTAGGTTACAAAGACAGCATGGAGTATTTCTTGACTCGCTGCTTTGATCAGGCCATCGACTATCAGGTGGAGATGCTGTGGCGCGCTGGAATCATTGATATGACCCCAGACGGTCAAGGCATCGGTAACACCACGGCCCGTCAGATTGCGCAATCGAGTTGGTTTTTGCGTTAACTTGGTGATGAGAACCGCAGGTCTTTCATAAGGATACTGTTGTGCTGAACGTTCAGTCCATGCGTGAAAATCTTTTCGGACGCGACTTCGTGTGCGGGGATCTTCACGGCTGTGTGGATCTGCTGATGCAAGGGCTTGGTGCGCTTAATTTCGACCCTCTGGCAGATCGAGTGTTCTGCGTGGGAGATCTAACCGGCAGGGGTCCAAAGTCAATGGATACGCTGGGTCTGTTGGATAAGCCTTGGTTTTACGCCGTGCGCGGCAACCACGATACGCTTCTTGAACTATATGCAATGGGCGTTGGCTCCAAACAAGCGATGGCCAAAAATGGCGAAGGCTGGTTTTGTGAACTCGATAAAGAGGCGCAATCCAGGATTGTTGATCGGCTTAGAGCCATGCCAGACGTGCTGCTTGTTGGGTTCGAAGGCTTGCAGGGATTTAATGTTTTTCATGCCGAGTTTTTGGGCAATCAGGCCGAGCTTGCCGCGGGCAAAGAGCGATACACCCGCGACGGGATGGAAGAACTCCACTGGGGCAGATCGCTGATCCAAGACATCCGAACAGAGGGACGAATGACACAGAGTGGATTACGATTGGGCTCAATTTGGGATTCAGTCAGGCTGGCTCGCAGCTTTGTTGGCCACACGGTCGTCAAGCATCCAACCGAGGTGAAGAATATGGTGTTTGTGGACACTGGAGCATTTCGGGTTTACCGTGGCAGCGCCGCGCAAAGCAAGCACGGATTTCTTAGCGTCGTAGACGCTCAAGGTTTGCAAGGCCTCGCGTGAGCACAAGCTCCGCTCATCCCTACCCGAGCCGACCGCTCAGTACGATCAACATTGTATCGACACCATGGTGTGCGGTGGGTCTTCACAAGCGAGTACCCAGCCATGAGTACGATTAACCTCAAAGACACCGAGTGGGCGCTGCAGTCCATGGCAGAAAGCACAATGCTCTCAGAAAAACACCGCTTGGCCATTCAGCACGCATTGGCCTTGGTCTCCCAAACCCGAGTGGCTTTTGATCTGACAGGCTCACACAACGCGGCGGATTTGCGCCACCTGGCTGGGCATACGCCTGAGACGGCAATTCAAGCGAACCTCGTCTAGCGATCTTTGATCGAAGTGTCTAATTGCCCCGCCCGTCTTTCCAGCGCAACGGGCGCTCAAGGGTGAGGATGCTCTTTTCAGGAATCCCGCCTTCACTCACAGCGACGTAGTATGGGGCTTGATGGCCCCTTTTTTCGTAGTAGTCTGCGCTATGCGGGTTGGGTTTAAGTTCTGCGAAAAATAGCGTGCAAAGCGGTTCAATCTTCTCAATGGTTGTTTCGTACTTGCATTTCAGGGTGACAACATCGCCGGGCCTGACAACTCTCCCCTGCGCCGCCTTGCTGGTAACCTGCCCCTTGATGATCTCGCCTGAATCCAAGCTCACCAGCACGTCAATGTTTGGGGAGATGGCACTTTTGATGCTGCTTAGCAAAGCTGAGCCAGCGCCTAAAACGATGACAAGGGCTGTCACCCCATAACAGGCTACAGCGTCAATGGCGTTTGACTGGTTGTGACACTGAAAACTTCCAGCAAGGGCTGGCGGAGTGAAGAAAACCAGTGCTGTCGCAAGCGAGGCAGCACGGATTGGTTTGAAGCAGTGGTGCAGCGTTTTCTTTGAAGTCATCGCGCTCAATCAATTGCCCTGAATAAAACCCTTGGGGAGCGAACTGGCGCAGAAGCCAGCGCACCCAAGGTAGCTCTAATTGACAATGCCAACTTGTTTGCGATCAGTGAAGCGTTGTTACTTGATTCTCTTCAATGCCGGCAGCAGCATCGTAAGCAATCTCTTCACCGAATGTCAGCGCAGAAGGATTCCGAGCGCAAAAGTATTGCTGAAAGATGGCGCTGCCCTCGTACACGTCTTCGTCCTGTTGTAGATATCTCAAAATGCTCAAGCACTCTTCATTGCTGTTGTATGAAAAAAGTACCAGTGTGTCAGCCAATGAATGAACCAGGCACTCTGCAAAACCTTTTGAGCCGATCTCCTTATTTGTAGCCGTATCTGTCTCGGTATCTGTCGCTGTGTCTGTCTTTGAGACTGTTTCTGCGGTAGCCTCTGGTGCGCTGTTTGCAAATTTCAACTCCAGGGCAAGCGCCATAGCGCCTAAGCCAACCAACAGTGGCTCCGTACAGTGCCGGGGAATGACGCCATCGAGTAAATCGGCCATAGGCTTGAGATCTTCAGTAAAGGTGACGCTCACATTAAAGTCACCACACCCAGATTGGTTCAGCTCAGAAAATAAAGCGCAGAGATCGGAGTTTGTACCGTCTTTGGAGACCAGCTTAAAAAGACTTTCATTTTTAATCGATGATTCGGTCACCGTCATGAGTTCAATTTCAGCCTGGCTGACAACGAACTGACCTTCAATGCTCAATAGCCACGAATAGCACTGCTCCGATGGGCGAGACTTGGACTCATACTTTTTGCTCATATCGATGTAGTCCAGGTTTTGAATTTTTTCAACAAATCCCAACCTGAATCGAACCCTTATAAGACTTGCATCCTCGGGCCTGTCATGGCTCATTTTCAGAAGCAAGTCGTTGGCAATAAAATTACTCAACACGAGGAATTCTTCTTCGAACTCCCCCAAGTCATTTGCTGGCTCAAGCTGCGAGAACTCAGCTCGATCAATGCCCTCAATGAATAAATCGGGGTCTTCCCCGAACCGCTCTGAGCTTTGATAATTCAGCGCTTTAAAGACCACGATTTCTTCAATTTCGTGATCCCACATGTGGTCAAAAATCTTGACTCGAGCTTTCTCTAAATTCATTGTGGCCATTGTCTTCCTGATTATTTTGATTGCTTAGTTAGGTTGATTTTTTTGATTAATTGGCTATGTGCAATAAGTGGTTGGAAATATGCCTTTCGTGAATTTTCAGAAAATCTTGTTATGTGCAAAATCTGGTTGAACAACCGAGGAATCCTTGGTTGTTGCAGAAGAAAGCAAAGTGCAAAAATTGCACTTTGCAATTGCTATAAGAAATTCGGAATTTCCGAACTTTTCTCTACGGCCAGCAGTATGTGCAGAATTTGCACATACTGTCTTCGGATCAACGATCCGGAAAAACCGGATAGTTCAGATATTACCTGGCAGCTGCTTCCAACCAATCTTCCGAAAACTAACAATCCCATAAATTCTAATATTCAACCACTTATTTGCACATAGCCGACAGGGCTATGTGCAATAAATGGTTGGAATTTCAGTGGCCAGTGCGCACCTGAAATTTTTAGATTTGGTTGGAAATAAACAAGGAGGATTTCACTTCAGGTACGCTTTGCCTGCGCCCTATCCAGACCAGCCAATTCCTTCTTAGCTTTGTCGTCGATGTTAATCCGCCAAGCCAAGATCCCTCTCCACTTCCTCCAGTGTATGAGTGCGACTTCGGCCCGATCGGATTTCCACTAGGCGTTGCTCAGCTAGGTACAAATCTTCAAGGTCATCCAAGTGCTGAAGAATTGCTTGCCTGGCATAGAATGTTTTGGTACGGCCAGTAGCTTGAGCCAGCGCTTCAAGACGGGCCTCGACTTCGACAGGTAATCGGATTTCGAGCATGTTAAAAATTCCTTTCTTACAGTTTGCTATACAAGTATTGCAAACAACATGGAAGCACGCAAAAATAAGGTATGTACAAATTCAGCCCATGTTGGTCACCTACAAATTCGGTATTTGCGAATTTCTTTGTGGAAATGCAATGTGCAAAAAATACACTTTGCCGCTATGCGAAATCACGAGAAATCCTCGGAAGTTCAACCTGATTTTGCACAATACAGACGATTTCGCAAATTCAGAAAAACAGACCTCCAACCACTTATTGCAGATAGCCCATAAAATAAACAAACCATCTGAGCAATTGCCTATCCTGATCGCTAGGAACAAGCACTCTGTCGCGAAAACCATTTTGCGGCAACCGACTCCAAGAAAAAGGACATGAAACAATGAGCGAACGTTTTGGCTATTACATCAATCTGCATGAGCGAGGCGATTTTTACGCAGATGTGCGCAACCAGGTGGGCGAGTCGATCTTTGAGCTTCGTGCCGATGAGGAAGGCTCAGTCAGCCTGATCGAAGCTGGTTACATGAAAGATTACAAAGACATCGATGGGTTGTCCGAGTACCTGAAATCAGTGGATGTGATTGGCAATGACTCCACTCTGATGATGTCTAGCGCCTTTGAAGCACACAACGCGGCCCAGGCCGCTGGCGAAGACCCCTTAAGCCTTCTTGAAGCCAACATAGCGAGCGTGATCCGTAACCAAGGCGAGATCAGTTTGGGCGGTGGCACATTCAAGAGCGATGAGCTACAAGAGGTGCTTGATCTGCTGCGCGACCGGGAAAACGAGGAACAGGCCACAGCCACAGGGCTCAGTGCAAGCGAACTCGCGCGCGTTGAAACCTTTGCCGCGAATCTGAGAAAAGCGGTGTTTGATCGAGACGAAGTGAGCATTGCGGGTGGGGTCTTTGTGCCCGGCGAGCTGATTATCTTCTCCGAATTTTTAAAGCAGCAGATCCAGATGGCCAACAACAATGAGGCGGCTGAGCAAGCCTCTCCCAAAGGATGATGCGATGAGCAAGATCATTTCTTTTTCAGGAACGCTTGGCGCTGGCAAAGACACCGCAGCCGATGTGTGTTGCGAGATCGCAGCATCGATGGGGCTTGCTGCTGAGAAGTTCTCCTTTGCGGCCGAAGTGTACCGTGAAATTGCAAGAGCGTTTTCTGTGACGGTTGCGCGCCTGCAAGTGCGTGAGACCAAGGAAACGCCGGTGCCGTGGCTTACCCTTTCGGCCTGTGAGAACAAAGACTACCCCGAGGTTGCTCTGAAAACCATCTCGGCCTGGCGCGTGCGCGATGGCCTAGAGCCAATCGACATGGATACGCCGCTGTCGCCGCGCGAAGTGCTTCGCAGCTGGGGCACAGAGTTTCGCCGGGAATCGCGCTTTGGGCACGTTAACTATTGGGTTGATTTCGTGGACCAACAGATGCACGAGAGCCCAGACATTGACTTGTGGCTGTGTTCGGATGCTCGGCTTGACAATGAGCACGGGCTGCTTGCACAGCGCGATGCATGCTTTGTGCGAATCAACGCCACCCATTTGCCGGAAAACGATGAGGACTTTGAGACACTGCATGCCTCGGACTCAAAATGGCGCAAGTGGGATTTCGACCAGGTGATCCTGTACGATTTTGCAGATCGCGACCAATTCCGAGCCGATCTCGAAGCCATTTGCAATGAGAAGCTATGCGACAGGCCCAGCCTGAGCGTCTGAGCCAAACACGCTATCCGCGCGGGCGGTCGCGCCCGTCCGTGTTGCCCTCGCGCTCTGCACCTTCATCAATGCCCGCGGCGCGCTCGAGCTTGAGCTGCAAGCGGTAGCTTTCCACATCAAGCCCCTGCTCCTTGAACCACACGTCGAAAAGCTTCAGATTCTGGTGACTAATGCGGTTGGTTTCATTGATGAAGGAGTGATCCATCAAAAAGGCATAGGCACGCTGCATCATTGAGCGCGACAGGTCCAGGTCCTCATAGATCTCAAAAGCGGCCTTGTCGTAAGGGTGCCTGCCCTCGCTGACCATCAGGTACGCCAGACGCTCTGCATCTGAGAAATCACGCCACTTGCGCTCGCAGTACCCGCCAAAGCCCAAGATGTCGTCCTTTCTGGACTCCCAGATCGAGGCGATGTCGCTCGTGCCCGTCTTCAATGCTTTTTCAACCACGTTCACCGTTTCGGCGGCGTTGCCACCGCACTCCTGAAACACGCGCCAGATCTCCCCAGAGGTGTCCACCTCGCGCCCACTGGCGAGCTTCAAACACTCCGAGAGGTGGTCTGCAAAACCTCGGTCCATCAGCGGGAAATTCACAATGCTTGCGAAGTTGTAAAAAGGCGAGCGAGTGAACTCAAACATGGTTTTCAAACCCATTTTTGAGGATCCCGTGAATACCGCTTTCACATTGTCGGGGGCGATGTCCAAAAAGGTTCTGAGTGCAGCGCACAGCGAGTAGTACTCTTTTTTGGTAGCGATGGTCTGGATCTCATCGATCACCAGGAGCTTGTTCTGATTGGGGCGAAACTCACAGAACCGCTTAAAGAGTTCATTGAGCCGCCGAATGTCAGTCTTGCTGGTCTCGCTTGGCTTTGTATCGCGCTCGATCTCCAGCCCGAAACTTGCCTCGATACCCGGTGCAGCCTCCGCAGCAATGGAAAGCTTTGCGCTGGTCTTGCCGGACAAGCCTTTGTCCAGCAGTGCCTCCAAGGCGGTGGCAATCGCGTTGGCCGGGCTATCCAGATCGGCCCACAAGGAGCAATAAACGACGGCATCGCCGTGCTTTTCAGCATAAGGGATGAGGTCTGAGTACAAAAACTGGGTCTTGCCAATACGACGCATGCCAAACAGCGCAACGCTATTGGACGGCCCAGACATCAGGCTGTCGTACTGGTTTTTGGCCATCTCCGGGCGGGCATAGTGCCAGTTCACCGCGGGCTTTTGGTCTTTCTTAGGTCGCTCAAATCGTGGGAACATGGGTTGCCTCCTTGGAGACTATCAAATTTATCAAGTTTTTATTTTATCATGATAACTGCGCTTTTCTGATAATTTTTATCCGCCTAAATAATCGCAGCTTCTGAGTCGGCTTGGGCTCCTGTACTGCCGCCTTTGGATCTTTAGGTCTCTGGCAACCTGTTGTGCGACGGGCGGTTAAGCGACGAGACAGCAGGCACATGAAGTGACTTGTTTTTTGAGAAATCCGCCCAACCCAAAGTGATATAATATTTACTAATCAATACAAATCAAACCTGGAGACAAGGCGCGATGAGCTGCAACCACAAAACCGATTCGGCCTGCCCGTTTGCCTACACTGCCGAGAGCGAGACTGTTCAAAACTACGGGTGTTTGCCCACACCTGGCGAGATTCGCATCATGCGTGTTGAGCACGGCAAGACTTGGGCCTGTCACGAGCATCCTGAGAAGCCCTGCAAAGGCGCGATTGCTGATCTGAAAGAGCGAGGCTTGCCCTACAAGGTGATCGACAAGGCGCTTGTGACCGAAAAATCCGACTGGGCAGCGTTTTGCAGCTGACCCCCCGGCACTTCTAACAACTCGATCAAGCCCTTTGGTGGCTTGGACAAACACTGCATGATGGATAAAGGAACCAAGTGATGAGCTACCGTGTGTTGAGCTGTTTTCCGTTCGTGGGGATGGCCCTTTTTTCTCTTTTGTTTGTTTTGCTGTTTAACCCCACGATTTCACTTGAAAGCCAGGCGTTTTATTTTAACTTGCTGCTCGGTGGTGGGGTTGGCGGTGGACTTTTCTATCTGATCGGCTCCTTTATCCAAAGAAATGAGTTCTCGCCCCTGCTTGAGGGTTGGGGCTTTGCAGCGATGCTGGCCATCGGTGCGGCCCCTGCGTTTGCGATGTTTGGTCTGCACGCGCTGTCTTTCACACCGCCTGCCACGGGCCAAATGGCTGCGGCGCTGGGTGAGATCAAACAAAGCGAACTGCGCCTGCCGGCGCTGGATGTAAAAAATGCACCGCTTGTGCCCAAGGGGCTGGCGATTCGCAAGGCAAGCGCTGCGCTCTCAGAAATCGGTTCTCTTTCGTCTCAGCTGACTTTGGGCGAGATGGTCAAACAAGAAGTGAACGGCAAGCTCGTTTGGGTTGCCTTTTTGGAACGGGCGGACTTTTTCAAGTGGTTCTCGCTTGACAGCGCCCCGGGCTACGTTGTCGTGTCGGCAACCGATTACAGCGAAGTCAAGGTCGTCACCGAGATTGATGGCAAGCCCCTGTCGATGAAGTACGGCCCCGGATCGTATTTTGGTGAGGATCTTCGTCGCCATGTTTGGCTAAATTTCTCGGCAACATCTTTCTTTTCCCAGTTCACCCCTGAAATCGATGACTCGGGTCGCCCCTTTTTCGTGGTCCCGATTGCTCGTCCCCTTCTGGGCTCGCAAGTATTCATGACCGAAGGTGTGCTCACCGTGGATGCTCAAACCGGTGAAATCAAACAATACACGGCGGACAATGCCCCAGCGTGGGTCGATCTGATCGAGTCTGAGGACTTGGTAAAGACCAAGATCCACAAGGCTGGGCATTTTGTGAACGGCGCGTTTAACTGGTCGGGTAAAGACAAGTTCAAGGTATCCAGCTTGGATCAGGTTTTCTCCAGCGATGGCAAAAGCCTGTGGGTCGCAGGAATCACCAACACCTCGTTTGAAACCGGTGTGCAGCGGTTTTTGTTCATCGACACCCGAAGTGGCGAGATCAGTGAGCACAAGGTGCAAGGTGTGCTCGAGTCGCGGGCCAAGCAAATTGTGGTGGATTCTCACACCAAGGTGTACGAGCCCAGCAATGCGATTCCTTTTTTGGTCGATGGGCGACCCACCTATGTGATGTCGCTCTCGCTTGGCGATGCGATTTATGCCTACGGCATGGTGGATATCGAGTCTGAAACGGTATTCTCCTCTGAACAATCTCTGGATGACACCTTTCAGGCCTATCTGACCGCCAAGAGTAGCTCTGGGTTGTCTGTGGCAGAAAACCCCCAAGGCGAGATCGTTGAGGGCGTGGTGCTGCGCATCGGGCAAGACATCAAAACCGGTCGTTACACACTGCTGCTGGTCAACGAGCCGCGCTCCTTTGTGGCTTCAGGTAGTCTGAGCACACTTTTGGCAGTCACTGAGCCAGGCGACCGGGCCCGAATGAACGTTCGAAACGTGGATCCCCTTGCCGCAAGTGCGGTGAGCTTCAATAACCTTTCTCTGGAACAACGATGAATAATCAACCCGCGCTATTTGCTGAAAGCAACATGGAATCCACTCAAGCCACCCCTTTGCCCAAAATCGTGGTCTATTGCGATGGGGCAAGCAAGGGCAACCCTGGGCCCGGTGGCTGGGGCGCTGTGATTGAGCATCTCTGCTCTGGCCACAAGGAGGAGATTTTCGGCGGTGACGCTCATGTGACCAACAACCAGATGGAACTGATGGCCGCAATCAAGGCGCTTGAAGCGATCAAAACCAAACGCAGTGTCACGGTCTATACCGATAGCCAATACGTGTGCAAGGGCATGAGCGAATGGATAGTTGGGTGGAAGAAAAAGGGCTGGGTCAATTCAGCAAAAGAGCCAGTGAAGAACAAAGATCTCTGGTTGCTACTGGATGCGCAGTGTAAGCGACATGACGTCACCTGGCGTTGGGTCAAAGGTCACGCCGGACACCCCGGTAACGAACGCGCCGATGCGCTTGCCAATATGGGTGTGCCTGGGGCACGATAGGATCAACAAGGAAAGCTTTCTTTCAGATAGGACAACATGCAGATCAAGACAAGACTGGCCCAGGCACTGCTGGGTGCCGCATTGCTTTTGGGCGCGCTCGCCCCCGTTGCAGCACAAACCGGCAAACAAGACACCACTGGCCACAGCCGGACTTTTTCTCTGAATGGCAAAACGCATGAGTTCACCTTTCCTGCGGGCTACTGCCCAGTTGCAGACACGGGGCCGGAGCGTGCGCTATTTAACGAGCTGTACGACAGCATGCAAGGGCAAACCGTACTGTTGTACCTGGTCATTGAGTGCCAGGAGAAAAAGGAATATTTCTCAGACAAGCGCGAATTTTTCGACAGATTTATTCAAATACAACAAATTACGCCGAAAGGAAACAGGTCACCGCTGCCCTACAGTCGAAAAGAATTTATTGAGTCTACTTCCGGAAACATCAAGCAATCGGATAAGGATCAGATTTTCCAACGCACAGAGAAAAGCCTGAAGGAGCTCGGGGTGAGTCTACAATCAACTGAGGTGAAAAAGCTTGGCCACGATGGAAGCGCCCTTTATTACGGTATCAAATCAAGTGCGGTGAGTGATGGCACTGTAAGAAACTCTGTGGCTCTTGGTGCAATGACCCTGGTCAACAAGATCCCAGTCTCAGTGAATGTTTACGATCTCAGCGAAGACCCAACCAAGCGCAAAGCCATGATGGGCAACTTACAGGTCGTGTTGAAGTCAATGCTGAGATATGAGTGAAGGCAAGGATTGAGCCACAATCTGGCTCAATCCTTCTGGTCAAGCCTATGGCCTGGGTCGAAAGAATTTGTTCATGTTTGGCAGACTGTCCATGTAATCCCAAAAATTCTGCAAATCCATAACCCCTTGAAACTCAATCCAGCCTTGATCATCTTCATCGTCTGTGAAATTCACAAATATCAATACGACGGGCTGTTTGCTGGCAATCAGGACCGCAGTGTGATCGTTCTTTTGGTCAAAGGGGTTGATGAAATCAACAAACAGGCATTCCGTGTTCGAGAGATGCTCGATTTCTTTCTGGGGCAGATGGCCCTGAAGAAAATGGTCCCAACCATCAATAGATGTCGAAGCTGAAGACAAGATCGTTGCTTCATATTCCCAAGCCTTCGCTGCCCATTCCAGAATCATTGGGTCTTTGCAACCATTAAGGTCAAGTGAATCGTTGTTATCCTGACCCCGGTCCGCAGTCTTCTTGTTCATGTTTTTTCCTTTACTTGAAGGTTTTGTTCGAATTTACTGCTTGGTCCAAAATCCGTAAACCATTTTTCCGGTGCAATCGAACACGTCGTTGGCCACGCCGTCGATCACTGCCACGAGGTGGTGAGCCTGACGGGCAATGACAGCCCCCTTGGGCAGATCATACACACGGGCCTTTCGGCCATCAATCTTGGGTGCAGCCACCCACTGAAACCCAAGCTCGCGCAAATACCCCTCGTAGACAGCCTTTTGAAGCCCGTCTCGGGCGGTGCGCTTGCCGGTCAACTCGGCATTGCGCGCAGCCAAGGCCACATAGACCTCTTTGTACGTCAACCCGGTTGCGATTGCCACTGAGCGAACGACACAATCTTTGGCCTTGCCCTTGAAGCCGGCATCTGCCCGACCGCCGTCATTGAAGCGATAGCACTGTGTGCCCATCATGCCGCCAGCGTGGCCAGCTCGCAGCCATTTCGGCAGTCGTAGGCGTAAGCGGTCTTGACCTTGTTGTTGGCATCGATGATGCAATGAAAGCTCAGGCGAAACGAATCGCTTTGCTCGCCATCGTCGGTGCAGCTGGCAAAGGTGTTGCCGGTAAAGTGAGCCGAACCATCTGGCTCGAACTCCTGAAAATCAATATTGCGCAGCTTGTCTACCACTTCAATACCCTCTGGCAACTCCAGCTGCTCAAATGCCGCCTGAACGATGCTCTCGGTGTGCGCTGTGACCTGATCCAATTGGCGCGTGCTTAAGTGACCCATGTTGTTTACTCCCTTTGGCTTTCTTGTTACACCAGTCGTCGTATTTTGTTGGGCGACTGGCGAGTTCTTTTAAATGTGGTGATCGTGTGCGCTTTGTTAGGCCATCGACACCAGTGTTTTTTGACGTTCGACTTTAATTCTGTCAGCCAGTTCGGTAAGAATTGCGCTCAACTCCCGATCGGCTTTGATGGAGAATTTTCCAGCAACGCGAGTGGGCGAGACCGCCTGTTCGCGAATCTTCAGACGCGCTTCGTTAATCGTGCGGTAAGTGATTTCCATTTGCTGAAGATTGTTCTGAATGTTCATGATTTGCATCTCCATTTGTTGTTTGTAAGGATATTATATCATTATTTTAAGAGCCAATTTTCACACTTTTGGTCGGTCGCCCAAGCTCACGCAAAACTAGGAGACTGGAAAGCGTTTAATGTGTATATGATATAATATATTACTTAACAAGGAGATTTGAAGATGACGAACTCTACACTTCAAGTAGGCACGATGGTTTGGCTGAACACCCAAGGCAAAGAGATCCGGGCACAAAATAAACTTGGGAAGATCCAGACTATTTGTACAAGCGATGAGATGGTCGCCCAGCATGGACAGGATTTTTTGTACATGGTTGATGAAATACGATCCCTCCCCATTGAAAACTCGCCTTTGGTATATGGCATTCGCATGGCGGGCCCCTGGGCTGTTGGGACCTTTCAGGAGCGCGACACCCTGTGGATAGGCCATGAGCAGCTTTCATCGCTTGTTCGCGCCGTGAGAACCGAAGCGGGTCAAAAACTGCGAGCATTGCGAGATACGCGGGCCATGACAGCCTGTTACAACCAAAGCGTGCGTGTGCCGATCGCCAAGGGGGAGATTCTAGTGTGCACAGACAAGTATGGCTGCAATGCGGGAAGAATTGTGCTTAAACGAACTGACGGTAGCAATGTCACTACTGCTGATGTGAGAGCCCTGTGTCCCAGCGGCCAAGGGGTTGTGAATCAATTCATTTTTGAAGTGGTTTCTTGATCAAGGCTGGAAGGGCGGGTTGGGGCGGTTCACGCTTCAGGTCTTGATATATGATATAATATATTTATCAAAACAAGGAGATCACCATGAGTGCAGCAGCAGTTCAGACCGGCCCGATCGAAGACAGCAAGATTCGCGCAATGATTGCGGCGATCAATTACGAATACGCCAAGTGGAAGGGATCGTCTGTGAACTGGGTGAACTGGCGTAAAGACAGTTGCCAGATCAAGGTGGTCTATGACGACACGGTGTCTTTTGCGCTGTTTCTCGATTTCAAATACAAGAACCCCGCCAAGGGTGTGCCTTTTGCACATCGGGACAATGTGCTGCGTCTGCTGCACGGCAGGCACTCCACGGTTTCGCCTTGCAGATTGATGCGCGATGAGCCCTCTTATGCCTTTCGCGAGCATGATGTGTTTGTAGCCCCAAGCGAAATGTATGAGTTGGCCAACCAGATTTGCGGCGATGAGGTGGAGCTTTCCTTTTATTACATTCAAGAGTGCACAGGCTCAAGAAAGCATTTTTCAGAGCTTGGCCGTGCTCTGGTGCCCGGTGAGTGCGGCTTGAAATGGAGCGAGGGCCAGCTTACTGGCCATGCCATCGAAGGCGATCGACTCCTTTGAAAGGCGATTAGGGTTTCGATTTGACCAAGGCCGAGGAGCGATCAAATTCATTGATCGCCCGCTGAAATCCACCGCCATTGGACCACTGGCGAAGTGCGTCGTTGATCATTTGGGCCGCTTTTTCGCGCTTTTGATCATCGGTCATGAACTCCTGGGCGAAAAAATTCACCGAATGCGAGCTGCCCGGGCTGATAAACCCGGTGCGGTTGTCTTTCAGGGCAAAGGTCAAATTGATCGAGAAGCGATCATCGCCATAGGCGTGATACCCACCGAGCACGGCCACAGCCGCATTGCTGTTTTGCAGCTTGTCACACATGAACTTGCCAGATCGGGTTTCAAAGCGCTCGGACATCTCCACGGCTTGAAACAAAAACTGATCGTAGACAAACAGGCTGGCCGGACATACCGGTGCGCTTTGGGACATGGCGGGAGTTGACAACAACAGTAGCGTGCCAAGGGCAAAGGTCTTTTTAATCACGATGGGGTTGTTTCCGTTCAGTTGTGCGTAGGACATCTCAGACTACCGATGTTTTGTGAGAACAATATCACGGATTAAGCGCACAAAAAACACCCATTATTGCGCTATCGAACACTGATATAATATATCAATAGACAATCCTAGGGGAACATCATGAAAACAGTTAGCACATTCGTCGTTGCATCCAATTCCGAAGGCTCAGTCGAAATGCTGCACGTCGAAGTCACCTGTACTGAGGAGCAGTATTCGGACGGCGACCACACGGATGCGGCAAGAACCACATGCGAAGACGTGGGCTACGATGTAATTGCAGCTTTTGATGAGTCTGAGCCAGCTGCGCGCCAGGTGGACAAGTCCCTTTTCTCCTTCAAGATGACCGCGATTGCTTAAACCAGCGGTCGTTTGCCAAACTGTGCGCCAAGCGGTGTACAGTTTGCACACATGGGGAGGCAAGCAAGCGCCCCACCCTTTCAACTTTCAAGAGAGGCGAGAACATGCCTGATGAAAACCGAGACCTTGAGATAACCGTGATCATGGGTGATGTGGTGGACTACGGACAGGCGCGAAGCGGCGCGCAATATGCCCTGATCACCTTGAGCCATCACGAGATGTGTATTCACGACCCCAGGATGGATGACAGCGGGAGAGATCCGGTAGATCCCTCTTACTACGGGATGAGCCCAGATGAGGTGGAACGATTCATCTTGGCCAATGAAGCACTTATCGAGAGCCAAAACCTGCTGCAGGATAAACTCTCTGGTTTTGTGGACGACGCATGCGCACGGATCCAAACCACGCTGGGCGCAGAAAGCGGTGATCTGGCCGCGCACATGTTCTCGGACAGCTCGGCCACCGATCAGCTTTCACTCACAATGGGCCAGCAGCTTGCTCAATACGCATTGACAGAATATTGGAAGGCTGTTGAGCGTTCAGACGAATCGCCCAGCGCTTCGCCACGAGGTTGAAATAATCAGATTGACTGGCTGCAAATAATCCCTCGCGGATTATTTCACAAACCACCGAAAACCCCAGATACACTGACTGCTGTCATTAATCTGGGGTTTTTTCATGCTTCTTGATTCTGAAATCTCAACGCTCAAAAAAATTGGTCTGTATTTAGGTCTTGGCATGGGCGCAGTGGTGGTGCTTACCGGGCCAGCCAAAGAAGAAACAAGTGCGTTACTGAGTTTTTTATCAAGCGCCAAATCCATTTCGATGAGTGCGTTTGACAACAGCACGCACAAACAAGTCGCGGTCGACAGACTTGCAGACCTGGCAGGCCTGATTGCCAAGCAACAGGTGCAACCGGGCACACTCAAATCCAACCCCCAAGGTTATGCCCGCGTGGCTTTGATGCACTTTGATGGCCCTGTGTCTCGACCCATTGACCACACATCCAGCCCCGGTACCACGGACATCGCCCAACACATCACGGCGGATCTTCAGCGGCTCATGACCCCCACTGATCAAAGCAAAGACATGTTCGAGGGGCCAAGCGATGCGGCCTCGGCTGCGCTGTTGAGCACGGTAGAGTCCGCTTTGCAAGGTCAGGCGCAGGGCGCGGTACTGTTGGGGTATGCAATTGAATTCAAAAACCGCCAATTTGCGGTTCATCTCGTTCAGGCAAATGAGACAATTTCGGCAAACGATGCCAAATCAGCCATTGAGGAAAAGGTGCCAGTGCCAGCCAAGAACGACACGAATTGGCGTTACGGCAAATTTGACCAAGATTCGGTAGGCTTTACGTCGAGCACCTACAGTGCACCTGTGCTTGAAAGCTTTTCCAAGCTAGGCTATCAAGGCGCACTGGCGTACAAAGCGATTCATCAAGCATCGAGTGCGTTTTCCGAAAAGTCAGAACTCAAGGATAAGTCCCCCTTACCTAACGAGTATCTGGGCTACGCCCTGCCCTTTGATTCTGCCTGGTCAATGGCAAAAAAAGGTGGCAGCTTGCCACACTCTTTTGAGATTGCAGCCAAGGCCTACTCCAAAGATTTTGGCGAATACAACGAAGCGTGGAAACATTATGAGCAAGGCGATTTCAAACGTTCCATTGATAACATTGTCAAAGCAGAACCTGGGGTAGCGGAGAAATCACAATGGGTTGCCAACAAAGCAGCTTGGGATGTTTACACGGACTACACTTCTGCGGCCAGTACAGACTTTCGTCTCAGCATAAACGAGCCCTGCCCGGCAAATCTATCTACCTTGATCAGTGACACGCAGTATTCGCGGGCGTACGAGTTTAGCAAGTCGTGCTCAGAGAAGTACGGGTACGCAGTGAGCATAAATTGGACCGAAGATTTTAGAAGAGCAATGGATAAGAAAACCGAGTTGGGGTGGCCATCATTGCTTGGCTTTGAGAGTGGAGTTCCCGTTTACTCAATCGTGGACGAGCGTAAAGCTGGATTCGTAAAAGGCTCTGCGGTTGCGGTGAATGAGGATGACAACGAACCTTACAAATTCCTCTTTATCGGTGTGAATACAGAATTCAGCGCAAGACAAAACATTGAAGCAAAACAGCTATTGATGACCTCTCAATTCATCCTGCATCACGAGGTAGGGCATGTGGTCTACAACACAGAGACAGACCTCTCGGATCCGGCCGACACACTGGGTCTTCGTTCTATGGACATCGAGGCTCAAATGGACGTTTACGCGACTCAGAAACTAATCAACCAAGGCTACAGCAAAGAGGATGTATTAGATATGCATCGACAGTTTATCGAATCGGTGCTGCCAAACCCAAAGTTGCTGAATAACAATCTTGACGAGATTGAAGTGGCTCAGGCCAAGGATCTGGTCTGGCATGACGGGCTCGCAGTTGAAAAACACAGCGCGTTGGGTGAGATGAACAAGACATTATTCAGCAACCCCTTATCAATGATGAGTCGATGGGCAGACAAAGTCTTTAAGGAAGACTCTGCAAACATCATAGAATTTAATCTTCGTCACGATGAGGTGAAAAGAAATCTGGAGAATTTCATGCCGGGAGACACCACGACTCTTGAGCAGGAAAAAACACTGCAGGAACGGACGAAAAACATTTCGCCCTCGTGATGCCGGGGGTGGCGTTGCAGAGCCCCAGCCACACATACATTGACAATCAATCCACAGCGCTTAGGGTGTGCCGAGCGCCACAGAAATAACTCAGTGGCTTACGCTCGGCCTTGTCAAAGTCAGCCACGACCAGCGCAAACTGCTTGCATTGTGGGTACACAGCCCAAAGCTCTTGCTGCGTTGCTGGCTTTCCAACAAAACGCGTTCGCACTTCAGTTTTCTCACCACTCATACTGGTGTACACCGAGTGCAGCTCAAACTTTAAGGACTTGCTTGCGCTGAAAGTCAATTCAACTCGGGTGCAATCTTGCTCAATGGCGTCGATCATGATTTGTTGCCCTTTGCGGTTGTTGTGCTACGACTTCAATACTAGGCGCTTTGATCAATGGTTTGTTTTGAGTCGGAAGACTGCATGAGTTGCTCAGGCGAGGCGATGGGAAAGTGTTTTTTCTGAAGCCACCAGGCAGTTCCCGTGAAAATCAAGGGGGCCAAAAACAAGGCATCCAAAGCACCCGCCCCTCCGATACCGGCCGGGTAATCCGGATGGTGTCTGGCCACCCAAAGGTCTGCAAACAAGATGGTGCCAAAGGTAAACGGGTAAACCCAGAGAATCGATTGGCGGTGGTGCAAGCACCAAATGGTGATGGCCACTGATCCTGCCGAGACCACATGCAAGCCCTGCTCAGACCAAAAGGATAGGGATGCGTTGAGCAGGCACCCGGCAAGAAGAACTGCAACGAGGTGCGCTTTCATGCGCTTTGAGGGCGGGGTGAGCAAACAAGCCAGCGCCACACAGTTCACAGACACCCAAAACGGCACGGCAAGGGCCAGAACAAAGTACAGCGGTATGGACAAGAGATCAGTCAACATGGCGGGGCGCGCTCACTCTTTCTCGATCAAGCGTGGGTGATGTAACGAGGGTTGCTTGGCGATTGCGCCCGCTTTGTTTTGCGCCACATCAGCAGCATGCAAAACACAAGCGTGCCCAGCAGCGCCCCACCCGGTACCGTCAGGGCGCTAACCCAATGAAAGCTCCCCCCCAGCGAGGGCGGACTGGTTTCTCGTTGTCCAATCGGGCTTAGTGTCATACCGGTCAGGCTGCTCTCAATGGCATTGGCCTTTTTGTTTATGCGCTCAATGGGCGAATGAAACAGTCCCTTCGCTCCCTGAACCTCAGTAAAAAGCAGCACATCACCGCGGGCCTGGTACTGAGCCACGGCGTGCAAGCTGACATGGCCAACGGTGAGGGTTTTTGACAAGGCGCTGCCGTCCAAAAACTCATACTGCAGCGTCCACTGCGCACCATTGCTTGCAATGCCTTGATGCAAATACACCCCGTCCAGACCGCTGAGCCAACTGTGCGGAATTTGCCCATCGCTATGCCCTGCTGTACGCAGTGCGGAGATCCGCACCTGATGCTCGTTCCATAGGTTTGATACAACCTCACTTTGCCCGTTGATCTGCCCCACAAGGTCGTGTGCAGCCTTGGTCCACAGTGCAGTCAGGGTCAAGGCATACGCGGCGATGAGCAACACGGCTCCAAATGTCAGTGCTGCAATTCGTGATGCGGGTTTGGCTTTGTTGGTCATGCGAGGCTCTCTTTGTTGCAGGCACCGGGCAAGGACTTCCGGGTGCCTACTTAGGATTTGCTGGGCTTACTTGGCGCGACGGTATCCCCAGGGGGCTTGTGCATTGGGGTCGGCCCAAAGTCCTGATTTTCTGCTGCGGGCATACTGCTCGGCTTGCGCATAAAGGGCACGGTTTTGTGCAGTCTGCTCTCGCTCATATTGCTTGTAATGCCATGCCAGCCCTTGTGTGACCAGCGACAGTCCCGCGTCTTGCCCTTGCACATTGAGCACACAAATCATGCGACCGTACCTGTCGGTGGAAGAACACATGGCAAAGACCTGCTTTTGAAACACCATCGAGGCCATTGCTTGGCGCGAAACAGTGCCAAAGGCTTGGCTGCGTTCGGGCGCATCGATGCCTTGTACGCGAATGCGAATCTGGCGCTTTTCTGGGGTGAGCAGCGTCACCGTGTCTCCGTCCGAGACAGACACCACGGTGCCCGAAATGGTTTGGGCCCAAGCGCCTTGGCTAAGCATCATGAGCTTGGCCAGCACCAAGACCCAGGCGAGAGCAAAAAAGAGCTGGCGGGCTGTGTAGGGTTTGGCTGTTTGCGTTGTGGCTTTCATGGGTGCTCCGTTATTGCTTGTTGATACAATATTATATCATTTTGAAATTCCAGTTTTTCATTAAAACACAATGCCGCTTTGGTTTGGTGTCTGTGAACCCATACTTAAAATTACGCAACAAACCAGAACGGCTTGCTGATAATCTTTTTTGAAAGCCTAGAAATCAGGAACAAAGACAATGAAAAACGAATTCGCAGCACTGTGCACACGAGAAGATCGAGAGCAGTACGGATCACAATCCATTTTTGAGTCCGATGAGGTCAGCCAGATCGCACGGGCCGTGCAAGAGAACCCAAAGGCCAATTTGGCGGCGTGTATTTCGCTATTTTCTCGCTGTGCGGCAGACTGGAGTAACCCCGGGCAACTGGGCCTGTATCAAACCGCCCTACCCCTCATGCCCAATTGGGGTCAGCCAAGCGAAAGTGATTCGTCGGAGTTTTTGCACATGAAGGCCGAGTTCTCGGCAGTGATGAAACTGAATCACATGCGTTTTGCTTCGGCGCAGCAGGAATACCAAGTGGCGCACACCCAAACATCTCGCGTTGCTTTTGATCAGGCCATGATGCAAAAATATGGCGAGAAAGCCCGTGCGATTGCCGAGCCGGTTGCGAAAGCCCAACTACAGGCGCAAGCCGCAAGCGCGCAGCGTCCTTACAATGAACACGCCCTGAAGTCTGTTGGTGATGATCTGTTGGCCCAGGAAATGTTCAAGGCCGTGTTCGAGCTAAGTGCCCCGGATCGAGAAAGCCGTGAGCAGTACCTCAATCAATGCTCAGAGTTGGCCTTTGGTGATCTTCACGGCAAAAACTGGTTTGAGGTGCTGGCCGATTGCTTTGAGCGCGATGTGCTGCCCGCTTTTGCTCAGCACTGTGAGTTTTCAAAACCGGATCTCTTTGCCCAAACCATTGATCGCATCAAGGAACTCACCCAAGGGGAGATCCCTTCGATGCGGCATTAATTAAACCGAGCTTTCTCTGCGAGCTTGCATCGCATCTCAGTGTAATAAAGATCTGATCGGGTAGGGCTTAATCCATTTTCAATTTGAGGAGAGAGCACTGCGGTGGAGCAGTTTGAATATCCACGCAGATACTCTTTTTCCAAAGCCACTGAACTAAACGGATTCAGCGGCGCTTCAGGATTGGTAGTGGATTGGTAAAGCATGACGCCAGAATAGGCAAAAACAACCAACACAGCAAAGATTACACTGGTTGCTAATTTAGATTTAATTGTCATCACGGTTGCGCTCCTTTTGGACCTTGATTATTCAGAATTCTTATCGTTGATCATCAAAAAATATTTTACCCACAGCGACTGTTTGAGACGCCATCACTTTTTGCTCGAGAACCCTAGTAAAGCACCCGAGGATGACTGGATTGTTTTGATCAGGTCTTCCTGATTAAAGGTGCGGTCTTGCACGAGTTTGCTCAGCTTGGCCATACCCATCATCAAATCAAAGAAGAAGATTGCAGCCTCATCGGTGTATGGAATTTCCTTGGGCGTGCCGCGCAAACTAAATCCACACCAACTGTTCAATCTCTGTGCAGGGTTATCAATGCCATGATGGCCTTCATCCTTATAGTAAGGCTCATACTTGCTCTCTGATTTGTCGCCATAGGTGTAGGTGGTCTTGGTCATGGCCTGGGCACCTACGATCAAACTGTACCCGCCAACAGATCTGTCAGAATAATGGTGCGAGCCATACTTTAGAGATTCCTCTCGATCAAGCCACACGCTGTGCTCTTTGGTTTTTGAGTAGTAGCCATTGGGCACGATCTCCCCGTCCTCATCCAAACCAAAGGACACATGGCTTTCGATGTTGTACTGAATCACGTTCTGAACCGTTATCGTGACCGCATTTAGGTTTTGCAACAGGCGATTAAGTTGTTCCTCAAGCTTGGAGAAGCTTTGAGCATGGACTTGATAGGCTTTCGCGCGGTTGGAATACTCGGCTCCAATCTGCGAATCAAGCCCAGACTCCATCGATTCTGGAATGTTGGTGTAAAACCAGCCATCTGCGTTCACATGGATCTGAAAGCGGTGCGAGATCACATTGCCCGCTTTGTTTTTGTTCTGCAAGGGCAGGGTCTTAAACTTGGCCATGCGCTTAGCCTTCGAGGTACACAGGTGGCATCTGGCTGTGATCCATCACGACGTGATACAGATCATCGCCTGCCTGCAAGACAACATGGCGAAACCCCTTGGGCAGTGCAATGGCATCGCGCATGGACTCGAAGAGGGTTTCAAGCTCGGTCTTGGTCGTCAGGCCATGCAAGAGATTTTCAAACAAAGGGTTTTCAATCTCCAGATCGCCTGCGTAATCAATGTGAAGTCCCCACTGAATTGCAATTGCGTTATCCGGAATTTTGGGGTTGATCTGCTGGGCAGCAGCCAATGCCTTGGCCTGGTATTCGGGGTTTGTGCCATGCATTGATTCTTGGGCTTGCTTGCTCATTGTGCTTTCCTTGGCTTGTTGTAAACGGAAGTGTTATTTAGTCTGCGTGTGCAGCAGGTTTTGCCACTGCCAGGGCGACGGTTGGGTTGAACCCCGCCACCATGTCTGGGCACCGGATCTCAAAGGCACGCTTCATTCGAGGAGTAAGGCTCGGTGCAATCTGATCAAACTCCCTGCAATGCTCAACGCTTGGTGCGAGCGACACGACTGCATTGGGGTTGGCCTGAAACGTGGCTGTCAGGCTGGTGAGAAACCACATCATTGTTGTGCTCATGTCTACCCCTTTGCAATACCTGTTGATGTGAAAATATTATATCACCTTTGAATTAAATTTTTTTGTGATAATATTGATGCACAGGTTGACTCACCTCCGCCCCCACCGCCGCAGTGCGGTTTCGCAAACGAGTTGGCAGTACCAACACACAGTTGTTTCTCTTTGAAGCCAAAGGCTTGAAAGGTCACGGGGGCACCAGAACAATTCGCCATGATGGCCATGCGTTCACAAAAGAAGCTTTTGGATCCATTGAAAAAGGAAACGACATGACGAACAATCAAAACGCATTGAATATTGACCTGATCAAGGCCATCAAAACCGCCGTACAGGTCACACAGTCGGCCAACAAGTCAGGTGGAAAGCCCAACGCGGAAATTCTGAACGAGGTGGCTGCGAAGATGGGTTTTAAGGATTACCGGGCATTGAATCAGCGTGTTAAGTCAGCATCTCATGGGGTTGAAAAGCCCTTGGCGTTTGCGCCGTTCGCTTTGGTGCAAGAGGCGTACGACGAGGAGGTTGATCGCGTGAGCCTGGAAATTGATGTGAATTTGGCCGCGCGATTACTTGAACTTAGCAAGGGTGCAGCCTCAATGAAAACTGCAGTGCCTTATGCTGATTGGCATGAGACGTCACTGGGCAACCGAAGCAGCGTTGCAGTTCGCCCAGTGCTGGATACAGATGGCTCTGTTTTTCTTGAAGCAGAGGTTTTTGACAAGCACTCTAGTTCGGCAGTTTCTGTGCAGGGCGAGATCGACCTGAAGCAGTTGCTGGATTTCGTCAGTGGCGATTCTCAGCACGCAGATAGCCTGGATCCAGCGCAGTGGTTTTTGTGGAAAGCAGACACTCGAGAGTTTTTTCTGTTCTCCGATATCGACTCCAATCTTGTTGAACGCATTATAAGTAACGAGGAATAAAAGGACTTGGACCGGCCATCAATATGGCCGGTAGTGTTTTAACGATTCTTGAGATAAATGCACAAAGGAGTGCAAGTTGACTCGCAGTAGTTTTTCAAATGAAGTGCAAGCCCGAGAGGACTTGATTTTTGACCCCCCCCGCAAACAGCCCCATGCTGCTTGAGATGCGCGAGCTGCTCAACCTCATGGGTGCCCCTTCCCTGCAAGAAACAATGGAGTATGAGTCGGTCTGGGCGGTCAAGCGGGCGGGGTTTTATATCAGCCCCTTGGCCAAGCACAGGTTTGATGGCTCGAAGATGCTTTACAACAGCCGGTGGGCCGGGGCAAAGATGCAAACCACCATTCGGGGCGACTCATGCAAAGACCTTTGGCGCGCTGCTGAGTGCCTCACCTCAAAGACCGGCGAGGGCTTGCATTACTATATCGAGGGCTTTTTGGTGGTTGAGGATGAAGAGGGAAGACCTGCCTTGAAGCTGATCACCAGGATCTGAAGGGCACGCTCAAGGCTCAATGGTCAGGGGTGGTCAGGGGGCCGCGCGTAAGGCGTTGCTTTGCAGCGATTCAAACAAATCCCTGTAGCGGTCCCCTCCCTCCTTTGCGCTGAGCCTAACGCCCAGTAAATGACTCTGGGCAAACTCATCAAAGGGCAAGCCTGCCCGACATTCATAGACCATTTCACCATCGGTCCACCCCTGCTCATCCAAAATCAACAAAAACCCGTCGTGGGTCAAGAACCCTTGGGTTTCTTCGATACCGGTGTCTTGGTCAATTTTCATGGCGGGGCGTCCCTCATCCTGGTTCCTTATTCGATGTGGTCACTTTAGCCCTTTGCGGCGGTGGTTTGTTGGTTCGCCTACCCCGGAAGACCCAGCCAATTTCTTGGAAACCTGATTTGCCAAACTATCGCGGCTTTTCTTTACAGTGAATCCACACACTGATTCCACGCAATAAGGCTCAAGTCAACCATGAACCAAGCAAGCACCAGCAAGAACGCCTTTGAGTTCGAAGCCGATGTTCCGGCCCGCTACCTGCAGGGCATCAGGGCCAAGCTGAACACGGCCAACAACAAACTTAGAAAAAAAGGATTGCCAGGCTTTGAGATGGAAGTCGGTGAGCCACAATCGAAGACAGTACAGGTCGAGATGGAAGACAAAATCGTCACCATCCCGGTGAATTACTACCATGTGAAAGTCACAGGCTCCCCCTTTGACTTTGGCAAGTACCGCGCTCGCGGCTGGGCGGATCTCTCGTCAACACCCCCACAGCTTCACGATGTCACGGGCAAGGTTTCTGAGGCCGAGATGCAACGCCTCGCGTGCGCCGAGTGCGATCAGTGCAAGACCAAGCGCAACCGGCAAAAGATGTTCCTGGTCGATGATCTGGAATCGGGGCAATCCATGCAAGTGGGCGGCGAATGCGCCAAGGACATCTTCATGGGACTAAGCCCAGAGCGCGTGGCCTCCACCCTGTCTGTGGTGGGTTTTGCTCATGAGCTGGCCGAACAAATGGAACGGTGCGAGGATGATTACCTAAAGTCGCTCAAAGAAGGTGGTGGTTTTGAGTCAGACCGATACGCCGTGTTGCCTCGAGAGTTCATCGCATTGACCATTGAGCACCTGAAAACCAACGAGTACATCTCCAAATCCGCAGCCCAATACAAAGGGATGCCTCCAACCTCAGGAACGGTGTACCAAACGTACATCAATGTGATGGCTGAGCAAGGCGGTGTGCCTGAAGAATTGCTCGCGCAAGCAGATCGCGTGCTTGATGGGCTTGAAAAGACCATTGAAGCCAAGGCAGACCCAGGTGATTTTGAGTTAAATATCTTGCAGGTATGCCGACATCGAAACGGACATGTGTCCTCACAGTACCTGGGCTACATGGCGTTCATGCCAGTCATGCACGATGGGGTGCTGCGCCATGAAATTGCAAAGCAAAGTGTTCACTTGGGCAAACCCAATGAGAAGACCTCGATGCTTTTGCAGTACACAGGGGGTAACTCCTACGAAAGTGTTTATGGCCCAGGCTTTAGGCACGGCATGACCGATGAGGATGGCAATGAGATGGTGATGTTCAGCTCACTGTCACCAAGGGACTTTGGGCTTCGCAAATCGAACTGGTTCCAGGCAGACTTCACCATCAAAGAGCACAACGAGTACCGTGGGGTCAAGCAAACCCAGATCAAATCCATGAAGGTCAAGGGTGCGTGGGACTTCAAACCCGATGAGCAGACCATTGCGCAGGACGTTCGCACGCGCGAGGTGGAAAACATTCTGGGCTCATTTACCAAGAAGGCGCACGCTACGATGAAAAAGATCGCAGAGGAAGCTAACAACAACCTGGTTGCCCGCGAAAACGCAGTGCAAGGCTACATGGAGGGTTACTGCACAGGGGACAATCTCATGGCGTTTTTGAATCGCTGGCTGGAAACCGGCGTGAAGTTTGATGACTTGAATATCGCGCCAGGTCACTATTACGCCCAAATCCAGAACAAAGATGGTGGCAAGGATGAAGGTTCAAACCGCCCTATTTTGCTGGTGAGCTACATCGAGTACCTCATGGAGCAGGAAGCTACCTTGAAAGAAGAATATCCGCAGATTTACTCGTTGTGTAAGCCAGACTCGGATGGCGATCAGCTCACACAAGACGAGGAACAGTCTGAGGGTGAAGAAAACGAACCATACATGGCCATGCGCTGAGAAGGGAAATTACCTCTGTGTGCTGGGTGCAGGCTCAGCATTGCCGGTTAATTTTTCAGCCATGCTTTTCTGCTCAAGAATTATCGCCTTTTGCGCGCGGATCACTTCTTCAGCAGCTTCTTTGTCCAAACGCTCGCCCACACCGACCAACCACTGCGCGGCCATCGAAGTCGTCAAATAGTCCTCGGATTGAATGATTTCCCTGAGTTCTTGAACCTCCTCAGGTTTAAGCCCAGGAGCATGGTTGACTGCAACGAGCCAGCTTGCTGGTACAGCAAAAGCCTCTGGCGCGTCCCACTTCTTTTGTCGGTACAGTTTTGTGGTTCTTATTCCGAAGGAATAGGACTCCCCTACCACGGCGCGCTCATGCGAAATCAGCCCATCCCTTAGGTACGAAAACCACTGAGGCTTTGAGTGCTCGACCTCTTCAAGGGTTTCATAGGCTGGCTCGTAAGCAGAACCGATAGGGCCGAAAGCTTTTACATGAGTGAACAGGTAAGCACAAACTAAAAATAGCAGAACACCGTAGGCAAAAAACCTTGATGGGGTAACGTTTGATCGTGCTGATTCTTTGCTTTCAGTGGGCTGCTCTGCGACGATTTCTTGCATCATTTTCTCCGGTTTTACATAAAACAATTATATCATTCGCAGGTGCGATGTTTTTTTCAAAAAACAGGTCTTTCGAGAATCCTCTCAGATCAAAAATAAACAGGACGAACTCTCCACCTTGAAATCAAGGGTAGGAACAGTTCAATTCTGGATGGTGAATGAAGGGGTGGTCTGACTTTATAACTTTTCAGTTACGCTTTTCTGCTCCTGAATCTTAGCTTTTTGCGCGCGGATCACTTCTTCGGCCGCTTCTTTGTCCAAACGCTCGCCCACACCGACCAACCACTGTGCTGCCATGGTCGTGGTCAGGTAATCTTCGGATTGAGCCATAGCAATTATTTTGTCAATCTCTTCTGGCTTAAGTGCAAAGGTGTTTGTGACAGTGTCAAGCCTGGTGACAGTGTCAAGCCATCTTGCGGGCACGGCAAACAATTCTGGGGCATCCCGCTTCTTTTGTCGGTAAAGTTTTTCGGTGGGTGCCCTAAAGTCAAGCGCAGTTCTCATTTCGTGCGTGCGTGTTCAAGCGAGGCTGCCTTTCCATTATCTCTCCTCCTGCAGGGTCCCTCTCGAAGCCAAATCTTTCATAATATTGGAAGAGAGCCTGCTCAGTCGATGCGTCCTGATCGCAAAACAGCCGAAGCAAGACATTGTGCAGGTCAGCGAATGCAACTAGCTTTTGCATCGCTTGCGCCCCCGCCCCCTTTTTTGAGGGAAATTGATGAATCAGGTTTGATATAATATTTATATCCTTTACAACTACAACAATCCTGCTATGACTTCTACGGCAACTCAGCAAAATCTAATCAACACCAAAGAGGCTCGCGCTTGGGCAGAATACCGGCGCAATCCGCACTTTTCTGGGCTAACCATGTTTTTCCAAAAGATCTGGTTTGTGTTTGCTGGTCTTGCGCTGTACGTTGCCATTGAAAATGGGCCCAGCGTTACGATTCCCCTGGTTGTATTGATGTTGTGCGCGTTGTTTACCTACCTACAGCACGGCACTCCAATCTCGGCCATCGGATTGATTTTTGTTTTCCCAGTCATTCTTGTTGCGGATTGGCTTGGTCTTTCCCGCCCAAGAAAAGGACATGAGACTCAGGTTCGCGGCGTGCGGTACGATCCGCGCACCCACATGCTTTGGTATCGTGAGCGCGCCGGGAAAAATGTGTCCATTGGGGTTGAAAACGTGTTTGAGCTGATGTTGGATCCAGAAAACTCACGCCCCATCATCCATGTGTACCGCGAAGGAAGGCTCTTTCCCGCCCATGTGTCCAACAAGCGTTGCTCGCAGCTGCAAATCGATCAGCTGAAGGCTGATCTGGAGGGCTGGCGCAAAATAGCAATGAAAGAATGGTTTGCCCAATTTGGCCCACAAACAAAGGCGCTTTTCGAATCGTACTGATTCTGAAAACCAAAGGACATTTCTGATGAACAAGAGCATCTTGAACCCGTATGACCTTCCAGCCGATGGGCTTTCCACACTGCGCTTGATGCGCAAGATGTTTGAGCAACTTTCTGTCAGCAAGGAAAATCCAAATGGGTTCTTGGGACCCAATGATCGCGCCTTGTTCATGTTTTTGTCAGGGATGTCGCCCTCGATTGCAGGGGAAGTGAAAGGGTACAGCGTCAGCGGTGCTCCAGTTATTCGCCCTGTGACGCTCACTTCATCGGAGTGGGTGCGCATAACATGTTTTATGCGCTCTCCGCTTTCTGGCAATGATCCGCTTGAACAAAAGCTCGCGTGCAAGGAAATTTCGGACAGCTTTGCTGCAGCAGGGCTTGATTGGCTCTCTCGCGCTGCTGGAAGTGATCTTGGTGAGTATTTCTTTATGCGTGGCTTGCTTTTCAATACGCGGGCGAAAAGTCCGACGCTTTTTGATCATCTTAACCAAGGTGGCGGGCAACTAAGTAGGGCTGAGATTGATGTAGCCCTCAACCAGAAGGGGCGATCATGAGCAGAAGTGGCTATGTGTATGCAGATGAAAGCTCTGGCTGGGATCAGATCCGGTGGCGAGGCGCTGTAGCCAGTGCAACGCGCGGCTCTCGTGGCCAGGCGCTCTTGCGCCAAATTCTTGCTGCCTTGGATGCCTTGCCTGAAAAGTCACTGATCGGTGAGTCACTGGTATCGGCAGATGGGCAATACTGCACTTTGGGTGCAGCCGGTGCGGCCATGGGCGTTGCGATGGATAAGCTCGACCCCTCGGACTGGGATGAAGTGGCCCAAGCCTTTGGCGTTGCCCCCGCCTTGGTGCGCGAGATCGTGTTTGAAAACGATGAGGGCTTGTACCCCTTTGACATGATTGATGTGGTGATCCACGGGCCGCTTCGCTATCCGTGCGAGCGACATGAAAAAACAATACTGGTGGAAAGGCCCAACCTCACAAAGTTGCGTTGGCAGCACATGAGGCAGTGGGTGGCCAGTCAAATCATCACGCATAACCCAGACGGCGAAAACTCAAGCAGCAACCAACACAGTCAATTGGAGCGCCAAGCCAAACGAGTGCGGGAAAAACAGAAGTGAAGGTTACCCGCACCATATTTTCGGATGTTCCGCCACAACTTGCAGCCATCTGCAAGACTGCGGGTTACATCCGAGCCGACATCTGGCGTCGGTATGGCGCGCTCGGCAATGTTGGCGTATCGGCTTCGGCTGTTAGAACAGAGATTGTCAAAAAGGGTATCTACGACAACCTTCCTATTGACGGAACCATCCGGGCCGAGACGACCAAAGACATCGTTAACGACATTCTGACGTACAAGGCGGCGGCTAAACTGAAGGTGCGGCAAGCCATCGCCAAACGCACCAATGACGAGAGTGAGCGCAGGCGGCTGTACACTCTGCTCAAGCGCGATGAGTGGCTTACAAACCCGTTTCTACACCGACAGATGCGCAAGCATTTCCGGCATGGCAAGTCCGAGGTGGCAAACCAGTTTATTGTTCGCTCGGACAGGTACTTGACTGATGTACTAAACGGCAGGCTGGTTATCACCATCAGGATAGCCAGGAAGTACGGCAACGACATCGCACTGACCACGACCACAAACGGTAAGAATGTTGAACTGGCTGGCAGCAACCTGCGCATCATTGTCAAGAATGGCTTCGCCGAGATACATTACGCCACAGACAAGGGGGGTGGGCGTGAATGCGGTGACCAAGTGCTGGGTATTGACAAAGGCTACACTGAAGCCTTCACCGACTCAGATGGCGATCACCATGGACAGAAATTTGGCAAAGTGATGACCGAGTACAGCGACAAGGTTGCCGCCACAGGCAAGCAGCGCAACAAACTGCATGCTTTAGAGAAGAAACACCGCGAAGCCGGGCGCTTTCGCAAGGCTGACCGAATCAAAAAGAACAACTTGAGGTGCAAGAAGATTCATGCCCGCAAAGAAAAAACTCAGAAGCGACTGCGCACTATCGCCTATCAGGCTGCACACTCCATAGTCGATAAGGCAGGGATAGTGGCCTCTGAGGATTTGACCGCTGTCATCGCATCAAAGCATCAATGGAAGCGGTTCAATCGAAGAATGAGTTCGTGGGCTAAAGGCGTTCTTGCCGAAGCCCTGGACTCGGTATGTGAGCAGCGTGTCGCCAAGCACACCTTGGTGAATGGGGCTTATACGTCGCAAATGGACTCGACCACAGGTTTGCTCGAAGGCAAGCGCGAAGGCGATAAGTTTTACCGTGTAAGCGGGGACGTTCTACAAGCCGACCACAACGCAGCTCTGAACGTGCTTGCACGATTAGACGATAGTGAGATTTCTCGCTTCACTCCTTACAAGGAAGTGCGTCGAATCCTGCTTGCGCGTTCTCCGGCGCAACTGAGCGTCAAGAGGGTCGAGTTGGGCACGAGTGCGAGTCAACCGACTGCGGATAAATCCTATGCGCAGATATGCGCAACTTTTTAGGAACAGCATTAGTCATGTTAGAAAATCCCGTAGATCAGCACAGCGCATTGCATCAGACGCTTCACGATGGGCTTGTACAGCTTTGTGAGGCACATCGATTTAACGTGACCTTGATGCCAGCGCATGAAGTCCACTCACTGGCCTTTGGGCTACTTGAGCAGCTGAAACAGCACACCGGGGTAGGTCCTGCCAGCGTATCAGTTGAACACGATCTGTACAAAACAGGCGATGCTGGGGCTCCTTTGGCCATTCAGGATCGCAATGGCGAAGTGGTGCTTGCTATGTGTAAGCGCTGTCGCAAGGGGGAGTCGGAGCTTGTGGAGCCGTGCATCGCTGGTGCGCTTGGCAAACACTCGCTGAGTAAGGAAGAACTCGCTTGAGCGCAGTAATTTCCGATTGCGGCTTGTACAGGTACAGACTCGATCGCCAGGTGGGCGGCGATCTGGATGGCTTGATCAATGACAAGCCAAAAGTATTTGCCTATTTTGGGGTGAACCCCTCAACGGCCGATGCAACGGTGGATGACCAAACGGTGGCCAAGTGGATCGGGTTCACCCGGCGAAATGGCGGGTCGCGTTTCATTGTGGGCAATCTGTTTGCCTACCGTGCCACGGATGTAGGCGTGCTCTCAACGGTGAGTGATCCCGTAGGGCCACAGAACATGCAGCACCTTGAAGCAATAGCAGCTGAGGCCGATGTGCTGGTGCCCTGCTTTGGGCGGCGCTCTAAAATGCCAAAACCTTTGCTTCGGCAAATCGATGTTTTAGTCGGCATTCTGCACAACAGCGGAAAGCCTGTTTTGTGTTTTGGGCTCAATGCGGACGGCTCGCCACGCCACCCTCAAATGCTTGGCTATGACACCGAACTGGTGCCCTGGACATCGATGTAAACAAACCATGCGCCAGATCGCGCACAATCCAAACACTCACACTCACACTCACGTTTATTAAAAAGGCTCAGAACCGTATGTTTAATCTCGAAAACGCAATTGCTCAAACCATGTCACTGCAGGACAAAGCCAACCAAGTGATGGCCGGTGGCGATTGGACCAAAAACGGTATCGACTGGGTTTCGTGCGCTCAGGCCGAGCTGGGAGAGAGCTTCACTTGGACCGCGTATAAACATTGGAAAAAAATGGAGCCCAATTTCTTCCAGGCGTTCGTTGAAATCGTGGACAGTTACCACTTCATGCTCAGCCTTGCCATTGAGCGCGGCATCACTGCGCAAGCGTTGTCCGAGCACGCAAAAAAGGCATTGATGCTCGTTGAGCTGCAAGCATCCAAATTTAACGAGTCCACCGATTTGGATGAGCAAAAGCGCATGGCCAAGACGGGCTTAAAGCAATTGATGGCGCACTGCCTGCAGGCAGAATTTGACAACGAGACTTTGGCAAAAACAGTTGCAGCACATCTGCTTGCAGCTTCTCAAATGGGGTTCAGTGAAGAGGACTTTATCCGTGCCTACGTCCCCAAGAACTGCCTGAATCTGTTTCGTCAGCACAATGGGGACCGTGCCGGGCAATACCCACGCATGTGGCACTTTGAGGGTCAAGAGATCGAAGACAACCAGGTTGTTGAGATCTTGGTCAAGCGCAACCCGGATCTAGCCTATGACAGCGTGGCGCTGGCATCCGAGTTGCAATCGATTCTTGATGGGATTCGCGCGCAAAGCCATTAAAGCACACACGCCAAGCAACCACCCTGCTCCAGAAAACCGACTCAGGGTTATTTTCTCTATGTGATATAATATCAACATCAACAGGGAGAATAACCATGAGCGCACCAATTCACGTTTTCACCATCGTTTACGAGTTCTGCGAAATTGTCACGTTTGCAAACGCAGACAAAGACGCATTGACGATCCAGGTGAACGATTACCTTGACAGCGATTCGCGCTTTGGCGAGTTTCTGCACGCGTTGAATCGCGTGAAGGACTTGGACGATGAGCAACAGTCATTGGTCGGTGCTGCAATCGCCGCTGGCGTTAGACTGAGCTTTGAGGAAATCATCGCTTTAAAGGACGCCGATCCGGATGACATTGCATTTCGCATCGGTCGAATCGATGGCTGGCAATACACGGTTTGTCAATCAAGTGAGGCTCAGGCCATTGCGGCTTAGTCAATGCTCAAGCCCTTCATTTTGTCGAACATCAGTTTTACACCAGACACGTTTTTTAAGAGGCCTTCGCCATGAACACTGCAACCGCACTTGATCGCCACGAACTGATTGAAACTCTGCGCACGGCGCGCGCATCCCTGAGTGCCGGGATGTCCGGTTTGCTGGATGCCGCAATCGACCGGTTGGAAAAGTACGGCGAGCTGGGCGACATCATCGAGCAGTACAACGCGCTGCCCCCCGGCTCCAACAAAGCTGAAGGGATCCTGAGCGAGGCGTTCAGATTTATGGGTGAGAACCACCTGTGACAGGAATTGTCTTAAATAATGATTTGCTGGCCAGTGTTTCCGGCTATCTTGGGCTGTCCTTTTCGCTCACCGCCATGGTTTTGCGGTCGAACAGGCCGCTTTTGGCGATCAATGCATTGGGCGCAATCTGGTGGGGCTTAAACGGCTTTTTCTTGGGCTCTCTCACCTCGCTGAGCGTTCAGCTCGTGGGTGCAGCGCTGACCGGGGTTCGGTTGTTTGGGCCTGAGAGGTTGCACCTGAACGCAACCAAGCTCTCCTTGGCGCTCGTTTGCCTGGCCGCAGCGGCCACTTGGCAAGGGCTGTCTTCTGTGCCGGTCACCATCGCAACACTGTGTCTGATCGCCGGGATTGGCTTGGCCAAGGGCGTGTGGGTGAGGGTTTTGTTTTTGGCAGCAAACAGCTTTTTCTTTGCTCACGCCATCTTGTTTAATGCCTCAGAGCAAATTGTCGCTTGTATTGCCTGCTACGTAGCCATTGCTATTGGGGTGGCAAGAATGAGAAACAATGTTGCTGAAACCCAGGTGCTTAAAAAAGCCGCCTGACTCTCAAGTATTCTCGTATATATGGATTATATGGTTTATTTGGGTTATCCTTAAACATTATGAGCCTGTTGGAGTTCAAACATGAAGGCTATAGCAGACCAAAAATCTAAAAAAACAATGAAGCAGATTAGCTCTTCCGATGGCCCAGTGACTAAGCCAACGCGTCAGAAGCGCATTCGCCGCGCCACAGAGGCAGGCTTTGAGATGGTCGCCTTTGAGATTGTGCGGGAATCTGCCCCCAAAGGAGGTCGTCGATTGAGTGTAAAAGAATCAGAGCAAACCGTCGTGGCGGTTGTTTCAAAGGGTAACTACAGCGTAGGCAACGTTGGAGTAAGGAAGGTACGGGCCAAACCCTCAGTAAAGGGTAAATATTCGATGGCACTGGCTGAACGTAGTAACGTTGCCGAGGCCTCGGTATTGATCAGAAAGATCGAGGGCTCATCATTGAGAGGATTCAGTGAGCCGGGAACTATGCTTGGATTCAAAATGCCAGAGGGCCTTTCGGAAGCTCAAATTGATGAGCTGTTTTCTCGATTCTCGGAAGCTGCCCGCCAAGTCGTCGAATCACCCAAGTCGAGCAAGAAAACAAAAGGTGGCGCGAAGAGCCCCGCTGAAATCAAACAAATGGTTATTTCGGCTGGGGGCCTTCTCACTTCGGCTGACATTACAGCCAAGCGGGGCCAAGGTACGAGCAACCCAAGCGCGACAACACAGCGCTGGAAGAAAAGCGGAAAAGTCTTTGCGCTTTCTTATGAAGGTAAAGATTTATATCCAGAATACCTGTTTGATGAGAAAGATGATTACAAGCCACGGCCTGTTATTAAGGCAATTAAAGATGCCTTGGCTGAAAAGATGGGCCCATGGCAAATTGCTTTCTGGTTCATCTGTTCAAGTAATTTCCTAGGTGGAAAGTCTCCCAGAGATGTTATATCCAAGGACCCCGGCCTGGTTCTTAAAGCAGCTAAACATGAGACTGAAGGCTATTTGCATGGCTAGCCTTCCAACCAATTTTTCCAATCTCAGAAAGGCCACCGTTCAGAAAGGGACAAGGCTTCACCGAGTACACCGCGCAGCGTATGGGGCGACACAGTTTAACGATACATCATCGGGAAACGCTCGATTTAGCCCCATTAAATCTGCGAATGGACAAATCATTGCATCAATTTACGCCGGATCAACATTAGAGTGCGCTTTGATGGAGACGATTTTTCACAATAGCGGCAGCTCGGGAAGTGTCGGCCAGGTTCAATTCAGTGACATTGAGCAACTGCATTGTTCAGAGATTGAGGTTGTCAGAGACCTTGTTGTTGCAGATCTCAGTAGCAAGGCGCTACGGTCCATCGGACTTTCGAGAAGTCAACTGATAGACACGCCTGGCGCACAGTATCCAAACACACGAGCCTGGGCAGAGCATCTTTTGTCAAGCAGCCCTGACGTGGAGGGGTTTCGGTGGACGTCTCGACAAGACGATGAGGCTAAAGCATTCGTGTTTTTCGACAGGAGTGGAAACGGCACTTTCTTCAAAGCCAAATCATCGAAACAAGCGAGAAGAAGACCAACGTTTTCTGAAATCGAAAAACTCGCTGAGTTTATTAATGTTTGTATCGTGATGCCTGACAATAAGGGATCAGCAGGTAGATTTTAAGCCACGGTCAGAATTTAGGGGGGCTCTCTGATCGCTCTGCAATGGCTTTTGTTTTTTCAATGGCATCGTTGACACCCTCCATGGCCGTCTCGACCAATTCTTGCCGGTCCTGAAAATCCTTCAGCACCGACATGGGCTGGCCAAGCAATGCCCCCACTTTCAGAATTTGACCGATGCTCACAGCTTGCAAGGCTGGCGACCTGCCCCTCTGTTTGTATTCATCCACTGACATCTCTCGCCAGTTCGGGTGCGGCTGGTCACTGCAGTATTGCCAATGCTCGTTTTCGGAATCACGCCGAAACACATCGACCTTGCTGCTTTGATTCGCACCCGAGTAGTAGCTTTGAGCCACGATTTTGGCTTGTGATCCATCCGGGTTGGTAATCACTTGGGTGACCTTGGTGATGGGTTCTGTCTCTTCGTTTTGCATGGCTGGTGCACCTGGCTTGTAGTGTTATGACCATCCTACAAAAAAATCAATTTGGTTTGGCCAATGAGGGGAACCCAAGCAAAGACTCCCCTTCTGTGACAACTGCATATTCTGGCCAAACTGGACAGCGATTCTGGCTGAAACTGGACACGGTTTCTGGTTGAAACTGGACAGCTTTTTCAATCGCCCGCGGGGCTG
>MDSZ01032995.1_pt1 | contig 83781 bp, 72 predicted proteins | sample 811201 | NCBI WGS metagenome assembly MDSZ01 (sample SAMN05326647, study PRJNA326480) | marine metagenome | isolation source: seawater | place: Indian Ocean: North | collected 2010
AAAGATGGGGGAGGCCAAGAAGAAAATCAAAAAACTCAAGAAAATCAAAAAACTCAAGAAAATCAAAAAACTCAAGAAAATCAAAAAACTCAAGAAAATCAAAAAACTCAAGAAAAAAACGAACCCCCACCAAGAAAGAACAAAGATGCTTATTTTGCTACGCCTGGGGTGAGGAGGCTTGCAAGAGAACTGGAAATAAATCTTGGGTTCATTGTAGGCACTGGGATGAAGGGTAGGGTAACAAAAGAAGATCTTCACGGGTACATCAGAGAAAAAATGGCTTCGCAAAAACATGGCACTACTCACATCAAAAAACCCATTGATTTTTCAAGGTGGGGTGAGGTTGAGCTTCAGAAATTAACAAAGGTTAATAGGATAACAGGAAGTCGCTTAAAAACAGCGTGGCAAGAAATTCCACATGTTACACAAGGTGGAACCTGTGACATATCAGATACAGAAAACCTTAGGCAAAAGATGAAAGCCCTTGGAAAAGAAAAAGGTGTAAAGGTAACACTCCTTCCTTTCTTCATGAAGGCCGCTGTTCTTGTATTAAAGGAGATGCCTAGATTTAATAGTTCTCTTGATGAAAATGATGAAAATCTAATTATCAAAAATTATTTTCATTTGGGAATCGCGATGGATACCCCAAGCGGGTTGGTTGTGCCTTCGGTCAGGGAGGTAGATAAAAAAACAATTTTTCAACTCTCAAAAGAGCTAATGGACCTTAGTAGTCGTGCAAAAGAAAAAAAACTTAGACCAGAAGAACTTAATGGGAGTACTTTTACGATTTCTAGTCTCGGTGGAATTGGTGGTACTGCCTTTTCACCAATAGTTAATCCTCCTGAGGTAGCAATCTTGGGTGTTTCAAAAAGCGAAATAAAACCGGTCTTTGATCATGGAAAAAAAGAGTTTTTTCCTCGCTTGTTATTACCTTTTTCCATATCATACGACCATAGGGTAATTGATGGTGCGATGGGGGCTAGTTTTGTTGAGCGCTTCTCAGAAATTCTCAGCGATTTAAAAAACTTTGAGGAGTAAGATTTGGATAAAACAGAAAAAACAGACATAGTTGTAATTGGTTCTGGTCCAGGAGGTTATGCAGCAGCATTTAGAGCAGCAGATTTAGGAAAAAAGGTTGTTCTTGTTGAAAAAGACAAAACTCTTGGTGGTGTTTGTCTAAATCGAGGTTGCATACCATCAAAAGCCTTATTACACATAGTAAGGGTAATGGCAGAAGTTGCACACCTTGAAAAAGTAGGGGTCTCATATGGCAAACCAAAAATAGACATAAAAACCATAAGAGAGTCAAAAGAAAAAATCGTATCTCAGTTAGGTGGAGGTATAGAAAAGTTAGCGAAAGCAAGAGGTGTGGAGGTTATTAATGGTTCCGCATTTTTCTCATCAAACTCTGAACTAAGTATTGAGTCCAATAAAAACTCAGTTCATTTACTGTTTGATAAGTGTATAATAGCTGCCGGTTCAAAAGCATCTATGATTCCTAATGCTCCTATCGAACACTCTTCGATTTTAACCTCTAGAACCGCTCTCCAATTAAACGAGGTTCCAAAAAAACTATTGGTAATTGGTGGTGGAGTGATAGGTCTTGAACTGGGGCAAGTTTACGCTTCGCTTGGCGCAAGCGTTTCAGTGGTTGAGTTTTTACCGGAAATTATTCCCGGTGCTGATTCTGATGTTGTTAAGCCACTTCTAAGAAGATTAAAAAAGGAGTTTAGTTCCATATCTTTTTCTTCGAAGGTAGTTGGCTTTTTGCCAATGGACGAAGACACTGTTAAAGTTGTGATAGAGCACGAGAACCAAACAAAAGAAGAGGTTTTTGATAGGGTTCTAGTATCTGTAGGAAGAAAACCAAACAGCAGCTCACTGGGAATATCAAACACGGATATCAAAACTAACGAAAATGAGTTTATTGTGGTTGATGATTATCAGAGAACATCTGTAAAAAACATATTTGCTATTGGCGATATAGTTGGGAACCCTATGTTAGCCCATAAAGCAACATATGAAGGTAAGATAGCGGCAGAGGTCGCTTGTGGGCTCCCCGCAGCAATGGATGCCAGCGTTATTCCCAGTGTGGTTTATACGGATCCGGAGGTTGCGTGGGTGGGGCTTACGGAAAAAGAGGCGCGGTTACACAATATACCTTATGAAAAAAGCGAGTTTCCATGGGCTGCGAGCGGAAAAGCAATGATCGTAAATGCCATACAGGGAAAAACAAAAACATTGTTTGATCCGGTTACCAAGAGATTGCTTGGTGCTGCCATTGTTGGTCCCGCTGCAGGTGATCTGATATCTGAAGCATGTCTTGCTATTGAAATGGGGGCAGATGCTGAAGACGTAGGTCTTACTATTCACCCTCACCCCACGCTCGGAGAGACATTTGCTGCTGCCACTGAAGTTTTTTCAGGAACCATGACAGACCTTTATGTTCCACCAAAAGGAGTAAAATGAAATGAAACGAATTCTGTTCTTAACCCTTTACTTGTCTATGCCAATTGTTGGGCAAAACCCAAACATGAATCAACAAACCAAGGTTGAAGGTAACCAACAAAAGCCACAAGGGCCGCCTAAGAAAAAAACCATGGAAGAGGCTTTGAAAAACACCAAAGAAATCCCTGGGCTTATCACAATGCATCAAGACACAACAAACGGGAAGCTGTATATGCTAGTGAAAAAAGACCAACTAAACCAGGAATATATTCACTTTGTACATGGGTTAAATGGACAGTTAAACGCTGGTGTTTTTAAGGGCCAATACCGTGGTGCTCGAGTAATAAAACTGAAGCGTTATTTTAATAGAGTAGAGTTTGAGGTTCAAAACAACTCGATGTATTTTGACCCAACAACTCCATTACACCGATCTTCAGATGCAAATGTCAGCACCGCTATTCTAGCGTCTTCTTACATCGTTGCAGAAAAAGATGGGATGTGTTTAATTGGGGTAGACAATGTTTTTCTTACAGAGGCATTACATCAAATAACGAGAGGTTTTATTCCTGGGGGCGCAAACAAAAACCCATTTAAACTTGGTCGTTTGGCAAAAGAAAGAACAAAGTATTCATCTTTAAAAAACTATCCCGAGAATACAGATTTGGTTGTGCAATATGTTTATACAAACCCCTCTCCAACCAATTGGGGTTCGGATAATGGATTAACTGACCCAAGGTCGGTAAACGTGGCCATACAACACAGCTTTATTAAAATGCCATCAAACAACTACAAACCAAGGTTTGAAGACCCTCGGGTTGGTTATTTTGTCACACAAATAACAGATATGACGGCTGCAGATGACCCTACACCATATAGAGATATGATTCACAGGTGGCACCTAGAAAAAAAGAACCCTGGCCAGGAGAGGTCAGAGGTGGTTGAGCCTATCGTTTGGTGGATAGAGAACACTACTCCTCACGAGTTTAGAGATGCAATAAAGGAGGGTGTTTTAGCTTGGAACAAGGCGTTTGAGAAAGCCGGTCTGATAAACGCAATTGATGTGCAGGTTCAACCCGATGATGCTAGTTGGGATGCTGGGGATATTAGATATAACGTTTTGCGGTGGACGTCTTCACCTAGGCCTCCTTTTGGTGGTTATGGTCCTAGCTTTGTAAATCCTCGTACCGGCCAGATTCTTGGTGCGGATATAATGTTAGAATATGTCTACTTTACCAATCGGGTTAAATATCAAAAAATTTATGAAACATTTTCTTCCGGGTTTAGTGATATTAGCCTAGAGGGCTGCCAAGCCGGTGAAATGATGCAACAAGGAAACATGTTTGGTTTGTTGGCGGCAGGTTCATCACTACAAGACTATTCGCAGCTTGAACAACACAAGATTATCTACGAAAGTCTCGTTAAGCTTACATTACATGAGGTCGGCCACACCCTAGGACTGAGTCATAACTTCTTTGCTAGTAATTTACATAGTTTCAACAACATTCACGATAGACACATTACAGAACCCATTGGTTTAACTAGTTCAGTAATGGATTATGTAACTGCAAATGTGGGTCCTGATTCAAAACACCACGGCCAGTTTTATTCCACCACTCCTGGGCCATACGATATTTGGGCAATCCAATATGGTTATACACCCTCTGAAAAAAACCCCGAAGATGAAAAAGAGAGATTGAAAAACCTTTTGAGTAAGTCTACAAAAAAAGAATATGGTTTTGGAAATGATGCTGATGATATGAGAAGCCCAGGAAAGGGAATAGACCCAAGAATAAATGTTTCTGATATGAGCGATGACCCGGTTAGATATGCACAACAGAGAATGGATATAATTCGCTCTATCTATCCAAACTTATTAGACCGCTTTGAGGTTCCGGGTGAGTCATATCATGGTTTCAGAGATGCTTTTTCTGTTTTAAATGGCGAATACGCAAACTGTGCTAGAGTCATTTCCCGATATGTGGGTGGTGTATACATGGATAGGTCCATGGTTGGTCAAGAGGGCAAGAGCGAGCCATTTAACCCAATACCAAAAGAAAAACAAAAGTGGTCAATGACCTTACTTAATAATTATGTTTTTGCTCCCGATGCCTTCAAGATTCCCGAAAAGATTTATGGTCATCTGCAATGGCAGCGCAGAGGGTGGAGCGGTACAAAAGACCCCAAGATTCATGATATGGTTTTAAACATGCAAAAAGGTGTTTTAAGTCAGTTGTTGCATGCGAATGTATTAAAAAGAATTTCAGACACACAGCTTTATGGAAATGAATACGGAATTAATGAGGTGTTAAGTGATTTAACGACCGCATGTTTTTCTGCTGATGCAGGGTCAAATGTAAATACGATGAGAATGAATCTTCAAACTGATTACACAAAGCGTTTGATTAAAATCGTACATAACAAAGACAAGGGAAAATACGACCACGTTGCAATATCAACAGCGTTTGAAAGTTTAAATAAAATAAAAAAATACGCATCTAGATATAATGGCGTAAACGAACCAACGAAAGCCCATCGTAAATACCTTATATTTATAATTGATAAAGCTCTTGATACATAACACAACATCAAAGGAAACCAACAATGAGAAAGTTTTTGCTACTTGTTTTACTCGTTTTTATTGCTTGTGAGAAAGGAAGCCACATGAAACATCCACTAGACAAATCACAGGTTAGAACACTAGTTCTTAATAACGAGCTAAAGGTCTACCTTTTGTCTGATCCAAGTTTTAACATCTCAGCTGCTTCTGTTTCTGTGCAGGTTGGTTCACTGGACAACCCAAATGACCGGCAGGGGCTAGCACACTTTTTGGAGCACATGTTGTTTCTTGGTACGGAGAAATACCCTGATGTTGATGAATACAGCACCTATTTACGCACAAACGGTGGGTATGCAAACGCCTATACCTCAAGTGACTTGACAAATTACCAGTTCCAGGTTTTACCCGATGCGTTTGAAGGTGCGATTGATCGCTTTTCTCAATTTTTTACAAGCCCCTTATTCACTGAAGAATACACATCCAGAGAAGTGAATGCGGTCAACTCAGAACACCAGAAGAATATTATGAATGATAACTGGAGAAGGTTTATGATTTCCGGCCTTTTCGCTAAAGAGGGACACCCTCAGCAAATGTTTAATACGGGAAACCTAGAAACATTAGGTGACATAACTAGAGATGAGTTGATAGAGTTTTATGAAAAGCACTACAGTTCCAACAGAATGGGACTAGCTCTTTTAAGCACCCACTCACTTGATGAAATGGAGTTGTGGGCTAGAAAATATTTTTCTGGCATAAAAAACAACAAAAAAGAACGGAACAGTTATGACTCAGATTATTTTGAAAAGAAAGAAACGTTTAGGTTGGTGCGAGTTGACCCAATCAAAGATGTTAGAAACTTAGTAATGATGTTTGCTCTTCCCAGTACTCGTGAACTTTATCATAGTAAGCCAGGAAGGCAGTTTGGTTTTGTTTTGGGCCATGAAGGTAAAGGTAGCCTTTTATCGTATTTAAAAGACAATGGTTGGGCAACTACATTGTCTGCTGGTGCCGGATCGCAAACTGGAGATTATGGATCTGCAACTGTTTCAATTGGGCTTACGTCAAAAGGGCAAGAGAATTACCGTGAAGTAATTAAAGCAACAATGGACTATGTTGATTTAATGAAAAAATCAGGACACGTCAAGCATGTTTTTGAAGAATTAAAAACCATGTCTTCTCTTGATGAAACCTTCACTAGCAAGGGAGAGGGAATGTGGCGAGCAACGCAATTGGCAAATGAAGTGATGATGTACCCAATTGAGGACGCTGGAAGAATTAATTATATATACTCTGATGGCAGTTCAAAAAACTATGAATCTTTGCTCACCTACATAACCCCTAATAACATGCTTACAATGTTGATTGCCAAGGGAGTAGAAACCAATAAGGTAGAGCATTTTTATCAAGCTCCCTATTCATACGATGAAGATGATGTTTTTTATGATGAGCTAGTTTACACAAGGGTTCGCCCAGAATTATCAATACCTGAAAAAAATCCATTTATACCCCAAAAAGCATCCATTCCAAAAAGAAAATCTGATAAAACAATTCTTCCAAGAGAAACCGCTTCTGGAAATGGCGCAAGTTTATTCTTTGGACAAGACCATGAATTTCTTCGTCCAAAAGGGGTGATTAGTCTAAAAATTCTATTTCCAAAAGAAAAAATGAGCGTGCAGCACAGGGTCTATTCAAGGTTTTACTCTGCTTGTGTGAATGAATCGTTGAATGAGTTAAGCTATCCCGCAAAGCAAGCAGGTTTGAATTATTCGATTAGGGAGGGGTATGAGGGTATATATGTTGATGTAAATGGATATACTGAATCATCACTAAAACTATATGAGCTTATGCTTGAACATATGGTTGCATTTACCATAACTGACGTTCAGTTTGATGCACTAAAAGATAAACTAGTTAGAGATTATGAAAATTTTTCACTGTCAGACGCGCACCAACAGACCAGAGAAATGGCCCCAGATTTATTTTTCAATGTTAAATACACATGGGAAGACGCACTCCCCATTGCAAGCCAAGTTTCTCATGAAGAAATAAAAAGATATGCGCGCTCTTTATATGAAAAAACGTTTGTAGAGGCCATGGTATACGGTGATTTTAACAAAGAAGATGGTGAAAAAGTGCTTGAGCTCTTTAGGAAAAAGACAAACACGAAAGCTCTAGAAAGAGAAAAAGCTTTTGAACTAGATTATCTTAGGATGGATAAACCAGAGACTGTTCAATATGCGAAAGACCTACTGGTAAACAATTCCTGTATATTTAGAAAATATGTGATTGGTAAAGACTCCCCAGAGATAAGAGCATCGGCCGCTATAATAAGCAAGGCTCTGGAACAACCTTTTTACACTGAAATGAGAACAAACCAGCAGTTAGGATACATAGTTTGGTCTTATTCAAGCAACTATGACGAAACTCACTATCTTAACTTTTTAATTCAATCGGGAGTTTATCCCGCTGATGAGTTAAACAAAAGAGTTGACGGGTTTATATCTCAAGCGTCTCAAGTGTTAAATGAAATGGATCAAGAAACTTTCGAACAGTTGATTGATTCTTCCGTAGAACAACTTGAAAAAAAACCCATGAGTATATCTGAAAGGGCGTCTAAATTGAAAAATTTTATTTTTGAGTACGATGGAAATTTTTCACGTGATGAAGAAACCGTTCTCGCATTAAAAGACCTAAAGAAAACCACGGCAGTTGAGCTTTTGTCAAAAATCATATCTCCAGATTCAAGAAAAATGGTTAATGTTTTAACATTTGCAAATAATCACGAGAACAAAACAGGGGTTGAAAACTCCTTTTCTGACCTTGCGTCTTGGAAGTCAGAAAGAGTGTACGAATAAGCAAAGATGCCTCGCCGGGTTGTTTTAATTGCGGCTGTTACTGTTGATGGATTTATTGCAAGGAACAACCTAGAAACAATCAACTGGTCCAAAGACCTATCGCTCTTTAAAGACCAGACTATGGGGTGGCCTGTTATAATGGGATCAAACACCTACAAAACAATTCCAAAAACACTCCATGGTAGGGAGTGTTTTGTTGTTACCAGAGGAGACAACCCCAAAACGATTCTTAGTAAAATAACTAAAGAAAAATGCTTTGTGATTGGAGGTGGTAAAACATATTATAAATTCATCGACCACCTTACCCATGTATATGTAACCCCACACCCATACATTTTTGGTGATGGCGTTCCTCTTTTTGATGGGGATGGGAAAAAAGGAGTAGGCCTTAATTTTATAAGATTAATTGAAGTTGACAAAAGAAATGGCATTTTTCAGTTTCAATATAAAATCATAAAATGACAAGTTTTCATTTCTCAACCCCCTTAATTCTTATGTTTTCTATGGTTTTTGGGAAAACACATAATAGTGGGGGGAAAATATCCCCTGCCCAAGAATCAATGGACGTGAAGCACTACACTATCAGCTTAAGGGTGGACCCATATAAAAAAACCATTGTTGGTCAGGTAACAATACTCTTTCAATTGTTGCAAGAAACAGATCAAATTGAGATAGACCTAATAGACAAATATTACGTTTCGGGCGCAACCATAAACGGGACAAGTCTCGCTTATGAGCATAACAACAATGCTGTATTAATAAATAATTATGGACTTGGTCTTTTTGTTGACCATGAACTAGTGATAAAGTATGGTGGAAGACCTCCAGAAGCAAAAAACCCTCCTTGGGACGGGGGCTTTACCTGGTCAAAGGACAAACAAGGACTGGCTTGGCTTGGTGTATCTTGTCAGTCTAATGGCGCACACATATGGTTTCCATGTGTAGAACATCCTAGTGATAAGGTTGAAGGTGCAGAAATAATCATTGCGGTTCCAGACCCATTAATGGTGGTATCTAATGGACTACTACTTTCAAAACAAAAAGAAAAAGACAGATGGACTAGATGGCATTGGAAAACAAGTTATCCAATAAGTGCGTATAATATAAATTTCACAATTGGAGGGTTTGAGGTGTTAAGAAAAAATGGTTACGTTTTAGACAAGCCGATAAAAATGGAATATTATGTGTTGCCCGAGATGGTGAGTGGTGGTACTCAATTGCTTGAGGAAGCGGAAAAACATCTAAATTTTTACGCATCAATTTTTGGTCAGTATCCATGGATAGATGAAAAGTTTGGAATCGTTCATACTCCATATTTAGGAATGGAGCATCAAACCATTAACGCATATGGCAATAAATATAAAAAAACAAAACTCGGTTACGATTTTATTCTTTTTCATGAAATGGGGCATGAGTGGTTCGGAAACTTTATCAGCGTTAAGGATTGGAAAGATTTTTGGATACATGAGGGGTTTGTTACATACGCTGAGGCTATGTATGTAGAAAAAAACCATGGTCTTGAAATAGCAAAGGCATTTGTTAAGGAGCGATTTGTGCCAAATATTAAAAACAGCAAACCCTTGGTTCCCGCTGTCAGCTCAACCTCTGGTGATGTAGCAGGAAACGATGTATATTACAAAGGTGCGTATGTTTTACACATGCTAAGATATTTAATTGGAAAACAAATTCTTTGGGGTAGTATAAAAGAGTTTGTTAATATGCCCAAAGACCTTAAGGGCAATCAAACTACCACAAAAGAATTTATATCTCTAATAAATGAAAACTCAGGAAGAAATCTGGATTGGTTTTTTTCCAGCTATTTATTTTCTAAAGAATTACCAACACTAGAGGTGGTTGAAAAAACCTATAAAAATAAAAAATTTATTGATATGCGTTGGGTAGATACCGGGTTTAAAATGCCAGTGGAAATAAGTTATGAATCATTTGATGGAGCTAGACAAAAAAAACTGGAAATAAACAATAAGCAAAAAAGAATAGTGATCCCAGTTAATTCAGATTTGAAAATAGACCCCAACGGTTGGGTTCTTTGCAATATCATTACGAGCACTGAGTAGGTTGAAGAAGATGAAGAAAAATTTTTTAATGGTTTTATTGACGGGTTCGTTAGTGGGATTTTGGACCTTTTATGATTGGCTCTATCATAAACCACCAAATTATCAAGGAGTTATTGAGTTAAACGAATTGTTAGATAAGGTCGAAGTATATACTAATGAATTTGGGGTACCTCATGTTTTTGCAAAAAACGAAAACGACCTTTTTTTTGTAGCGGGGTATATTGCAGCAAGAGAAAGACTGTTTCAGTTGGCAATGGTATCTTTAGCTGTGAGGGGTGAGTTGGCTTCAGTTTTAGGAAGGAAGTATTTAAATAAAGACATATATCTAAGAACCTGGAAAATATATGATACTGGAAAGAAGCTGGTTCAAGAGATGGACCAGAAGAACCGCTTAATATTTGAATATTTTTGTAAAGGAATCAACCACAGAATAGATGAGGTTAGAGAAGACTTGCCTATAGAGTTTAAGATTTTGGGATTCACGCCCGGTTATTGGTCCCCTGAAGTGGTTGCTGGATATACAAGGCTAATGGCACACGAAATGTCAAGTTCCTGGAAGCCAGAATTGGTGTTCGGAGCTATAGAGACTTATTTTGGGAAAGAAAAGTTAATGGAATTGATTCCATTTGAGGATTTGGATAAACCCACTATTTCAGAATTAAATCGTGTGGAGTTAAATAAGTCATATGGCAAAATATTAGAAAACGAGTATAAGATAAGAGAAATACTTGGAGACGCGAACTCTGATATAGGATCAAATAATTGGGTATTATCAGGAAAAAAGACAAAATCTGGTAAACCTCTCTTGGCGAACGATCCGCACCTTGCCTATTCTCAACCACCAAGATGGTATGAAATACGATTATCAGGAGGAAGGTTTGATGTTTCTGGGATGTGTTTGGCAGGAATACCTCTTCCAGTGATAGGACAAAACAATAGAGCGGCATGGGGTTTTACTAATACCATGGTGGACGATATGGATTTTTATATTGAAAAAATAAAATTTGATGAAAAGAACAAATATTTTTTTAATAGTGAGTGGCGGGAATTACAGGAGAACAACGAATTATTCAAGATTAAAAATGAAAATGACACAATAGTAACAGTTTTTTCAACACATAGAGGACCAATAATTAGCGGGGTACATTCTTTAATAGATGAAGAAAAAACAGTGGTTTCCATGTCTTGGACTGGACATTGGATTACAAACGAAATGGATGCATGGGTTGGGTTAACAACAATGAAGAATTGGGACGATTTTTCATTAGCGGTAAGTAAGTTCGGGGTTCCTGGCCAAAACATAGTTTATGCAGACTTAGATGGAAACATTGGTTGGAGGCCTGCTGTCTATGTTCCGATAAGAAATGCGGGCTTCTCAATGGTGCCCAGCCCGGGCCATTTAAGTTTATACGATTGGAAGGGCAAGGTGCCCTATGATGAGATGCCATTTATTTTAAACCCTGAGTCTGGGTACATTTCTACTGCGAATAATAAAACAATAAGTTCCAAGACCTTTCCATATTACATAAGCGGTTTGTGGGCGGACCCTAGTAGGGCGTCTCGTATTAGTAAGTTTATTAACTCTAAAGATTCCATGTCTGTTATTGAAATGCAGGAACTTCAACTGGACCTAACTTCTGAATTGGCACGGGAGGTTGTTCCACAAATTTTAAACGAACTAGACAAAAGTGGGTTGGAGCCTGGGGCACAAAGGGCGATTCAGTTTTTAGAGGACTGGAATTATGTGGAGACCAAAAATTCGCAAGCTGCTCTTGTATTTCATGTAATGCTTAAACAATTAACCTTGTCACTGTTTCAGGATGAGTTTGAGTTACTAGGAGGAAAATATTTAGAAGCATTTACCGGGTTAAAATATTTAACAAATCGAATACTAAGAACTATTTTGGTTAATAGGACGTCAACTTGGATAGACGACATAACAACAAACAAAAAAGTTGAAACTTTAAATGAAGTTATAAATCATGCCTTTATCAATTCCGTTAAGGAGATCGAAAATAAATTCGGTAATGATTGGTCAAATTGGAAATGGGGAAACGCACATTTTTTAACTCACAATCATATATTGGGTAAGAGTAGAGTACTTGACCTCTTATTTGGGTTAAATATTGGTCCGTTTCCTACAGGGGGTTCTGACGGAACCCCAAATGCTGGTGGCTACTCGCGTATTGAATCATATAAGCAAATATCAGGAGCGTCTATGCGTAGAATTGTTGATTTTAATAATTTAGATAGTTCCAAGGTGATCTTACCTACTGGACAATCTGGTTTATATAATAGCCCGCATTACGATGACCAATCCGATTTATATAACGATGGTAGCTATAGAACTACATTGTTTTCAAAAGAAAAAATTAAAAAACATAAAAATATTAGATTATTGGAGCTTTATCCAAAAAAATGATATCAATTTTTTTCCTATTAATTTTAATTATATTTTTCAGACATGTTTTTTACTGGAGAGTTAAAGATGAGTACAAATTTCAAGTTGATAAAACTGTATTCCATTCTCATAGGGGATACAAAAAGAATTACCCAGAAAATTCTTTAGAGGCCATCCTGAACGCAGAAAAAATTGGGTTTCAATGGGTTGAGTTTGATATCATGGGCACAGCGGATGGGCACCTTGTCTGTAGTCATAATTTTGACCTTGAAAGAGAAACCAATGGAAAAGGGTATATCCACAAGTTAAACAAAAATGACCTTAAGTATATTAATAATGGAGTTTATGATAAAAATATTACACCGTCCAAGTTGTGTTTTCTTGATGATGTTATAAAAAAAACCTCAAACAAACTAAAATATAATATTGAAATAAAGGCTCCTAATCTCACCGATTTATCAACAGCCCGGGCATTGGGCAAGATTGTTGATTCTCTACCCATAGATAGAATAATTATCTCATCTTTTAATCCACTTGTTTTGATGTATTTTAAAATATTTCATAAAAAAATTAAGACCGGTTTTTTATACCAAAACAGAGAATACCTTTGGGTTGTTCATATAATCCATCCGGCTTATATACACCCAAGGGCAGACCTTATTGATGATGAGCTATTTACTATGTGTAAGTTAAGAAATTTAGGAATAAATGCCTGGACCGTGAACAACTATCCGGCTATTCAATGGTGTAAACAAAATAATTTAGACGGTGTAATCACAGATTTAGAGGTGTGTAGATGAACAAAGAGATGACCGTTGATAATCTTAAAGTTAAGTTAAAAACAAAATCCATAACAGTTATCGATGTAAGGGAAGAGTGGGAGTTTGATTATTGTAAAATTGAAACGTCAAAAAACATTCCAATGAATATCATACCACTTAAATTAGCAGAGTTTAAAAAAAACATAGAGTATGCCATTATATGCCATTCAGGTGTTCGGTCCGCCCAAGTAGTTAAATATCTAAATAATAATGGGATTAATGCCTATAATGTAATAGGTGGCATAGACCTGTGGTCTGTTAAGATTGATAATGAGATTAAACGGTATTAAACCAATAAAAACATATAATTAGAGAACAAAAAATCTTGAAAATTAATTTGATTTACAATCAATTATTAATATAATTGCTAAATATGATTACTGTTATAGCTTACTTAATAGAACAATATATAAATATTTATTTTAACAAAAAAAACAAAAATTGATACAGTGCATTACAACATCTTTTTTAAAAAAATCAGAATCATATATTATAATTCTATATTTAACATTTTTATGAACATAGCTACATTATGCAATAACGTACCTAATTAAATTTCGAAAATTTATTCTATATATTCTTTCAATAGAAAAGGTACTTTTATAAAAATATAATTAAAAAAAATGTTAAAAAAATGAAAGGATAATAGTATTTAAGTTGGCTAAAATTAATAGGTTAACAAATTTATAAAAATTTGTTAATTATATTTAAAATTAATTAAATCAATTATAATAAATTGTAAATTATTTTAAAATCTTCAATAGAAATGAATCATATTATAAAAAAAATATTTTTTAAATTAATTATCTATAAAATATTTTTAAATTTTTCAAGTTTAATATTTATATAAAACCTTTATTCTTTTGTGTTGCAAAACAGCTCCTCCAGCTTACCTTTCAGTTTTTTTAAATTCTTTCCCTGGCAGCGTTAATCTTTTATTTAATGCCATAAAACACCCATCTATTCATATACAAAAATAATCTTCATCTATTCGATACACATAAAAATATAAAAAACAAATATTTAAAATACATAATGTAAACTAAAATTTATTATTTAATACATATCCAAAATATTTATTTCCTATTTTTTATTATTATGTCTTATTTTAAATATCTAATATACTTAGTTCTAATAATGATACTTTGGATACAATCACAACTCCTATACTTTTTACTTAAAATTTTTTATACTACTAACAGATGGGATATTAGGGGTGAAGAATACATTAGGAATTCCTTGGCCAAGGGAAAAAATGTTATAATTTCAGTTTGGCATGGAAAACTTTTAGCACCATTCATGCATCTTTCAACATATCGGCCATATGGACTAGCCGGCACACACAAAGATGCTGAAATTTTAGTACGTGTTAGTAAAAAATTAGGATGGAAAGCACTTAGGGGGTCGAGCTCACAAGGTGGTACGGATGTATATAATGAAATTATCGATTTATTAAACAACCCCCCCATTATTATAGGCTTAACACCGGATGGACCAAAGGGTCCTGAAAAAATACCTAAACCAGGTATTATAAGAGCCGCCCAAAAAACCAATTCCATAATTATTCCTGTTGGAATATTCTCTACTAAAAATTGGACCTTCAAAAATTGGCACACATTTTTTTTAGAAAAACCCTTTGGAAAGATTTTTTTACAATACGGTAAACCCTTATTGTTTGATGAAAACGAACAATTTGATTTCTGTAAAGAAAAATTAATTAATGCCATGGATGATATTAATTTTCAAAATGAACAATATGCCCTTCAAAATAAATCGCGATTCATCTAATAAATCAAAACATGGGATACGACACTAAAACCATCCTCATTATTGAAGATGAAGTTGACATTTGTGAGTTGCTTAAGTTTAATCTTAACAAAATGGGTTATACTACTATTATTGCATTTAATGGAGAAGAAGGATTAAAAAAAGCACGTGAAAAAAAACCTCATTTAATTCTATTAGATCTTATGTTGCCAGGGATCCATGGTCTTAATGTTGCAAAAAAAATAAAAACAGATATTGATACTAAGAATATTTTTATAATAATGATTACGGCGCTCGGTCAAGAAGATGATATTATTAAAGGACTAGAGACCGGCGCTGATGATTATGTCACAAAACCATTCAGTTTTAATGTGCTTAAAGCCAGAATTAATTCTGTATTAAGGCGTAAATATTATAACCCCGATATGCAAAACATCATAAACATCTTTGGCATAACAATTAATTCAATAACCAGGGACGTTAGAGTTGATAATAATAAAATAGAATTAACTTTTACAGAATTCCAATTGCTGCACCACCTTTGTTCACATCCTGGTTGGGTTTTTACCAGATACCAAATTATTAATAAAATTAAAGGTGATAATTATCCTGTAACTGATAGGTCTGTTGATTTCCAAGTAGTCGGATTAAGAAAAAAATTAGGTAAAAAGGGAAAATTAATAGAAACCATTAGAGGTGTTGGTTATAGATTTCACCCTGATGAAACGTAGACCTTTATTTTTACAACTATTTTATACTTTTATGCCAATGATGGTGATTGGCATAGTCGCTTTAATATTTTTTATTAATAGCGCAATACGCGACTTCTACTACTTACAGACAAAAGATGAATTGTCAGACAGGGCAAGCCTTGTTTCTATCATACTAAAACAAACTACCTTAAACTCTACGTCGGAAGTTCAAAAATTAATAAAAAAGCTAGGCATGGAATCAAATATGCGCATCACCTTAATTGATTCCAATGGTTTGGTTGTTGGTGATTCTGAGCAAGAACCAATCAATATGGACAACCACAGTTCTAGACCTGAAGTAGTTGAAGCAAAAAAGCATCACGTTGGTTCTTCTCAAAGATTTAGCAAAACACTTCAAGAGAACATGATGTATTTAGCAATAATCCATGACCATGATAAAAAAAGTTTGATCGTTCGCGTATCAAAATCATTAGCAGGCCTGAATGATACCATATCTGACCTACAAAAAAGGTTCATTTTAATTGGGCTTTTTGTTGGGTTCTTAATTCTATTATTAAGTTACTATTTTTCTCAAAAGGTAACCGTACCATTACAACACATAAGAAAAAAAACTGAAACTTTTGTAAACACTCTTAATCTTTCAAATCCCTTGCCTAATTATAAAACAAAAGAGCTATCCTCTCTTTCCCAGTCCTTAAATAAAATGGCGATAGAGATTGATAAAAGAATTAGAATCATTGAACGCGAAAGAAATGATAGGGAATTCATTTTATCAAGTATGCAAGCCGGAATAATTGCGCTAAATAAAAAACTAAAAATATTATCAATCAATAAAATTGCAATTGACTATTTAGATTTAAATGAAAATAGCCATTTAGGATATAGAGCAAAAAAAGTAATTAAAAATAAAAGAGTTATAAAGTTAATGAAAAATGTTTTAGCGGGCGCTGATGTTAATCAAGAAGAAATAACAATAAAGAAGAACAAAAGGAGAACCTTTCTTGTTAATGGGACACAATTAAAAAAACAAGGCGTCATTACTGGAATTTTAGTTGTTTTGAATGACATAACCCTTCAAAAGCAACTTGAAAACATACGACAAGACTTTGTAGCAAATGTTAGTCATGAATTAAAAACACCAATAACCTCCATTCTTGGTTATGTTGAGCTATTAAGGGAGGATGTGACAAACGATTCACAGAGAACAGATTTTCTCAACAGAGTGCTCAACCAAGCAAATAGAATGAACCTAATTATTGATGACCTTCTCCGCCTTTCCAAGATTGAATCTCAAGAGGAAGACAGCACCATAGAACTACAGGAAACACTCTTAATTCAAATCCTTGAAGACGCAAAGGATGATTTATCAGACAGCGCAAGCAATCATCAAAACAAAATTAATATTTATTGTGATGAGGGGTTGTTTATTAACGCAGATTCACAATTGTTGAGGGAAGCGGTTTCTAACTTAATAGAAAACGGGATTAAATATGGTCACAAGGGGAAGGAGATTAATCTGATTGGTAAAAACAGAAATGAGAAGACTGAAATTCACATTGATAACTATGGGGATCAGATTGCACCTTCACAACATAAAAAAATTTTCCAGAGGTTTTATAGAGTTGATAAGTCAAGAGATCGCGAAGCCGGAGGTACGGGATTAGGTCTTTCAATTGTAAAGCACATAGCTTTTGTACACAACGGTGAGGTTTCAACGACCAATATGGAAAATGGAGTTACTCGATTTACAATTTCTCTTCCCAGGGTATAATAAAACAGCAAGGCTTTGTGTTATAAACATATTCATAACTAAAAATGTTTTCAGAAAAAAAGGTTCCTTACCCCCAATTTTTCATTATGAAGAAAAAGTAAAAATTTTTATCTATTTAGACCAGGAAGCTTTTAAAAGACATACAGATGGATCCTCAGTGTTTGATACTAGAACATATCCATTTTTGTATGCAAGTCCCTCTGGTTCCCCAGCTGATTCACTACTGCCATCAACAAAGGGTGTGTAATCATTTAATTCTGTTATTGCACCTGAATCCCAGATGGGATTAGCGGGGTCTGTTATGTCATAGACCACCACTGCGCCGGCGTCTTGGAGCGTTGCCATGACAAAAGATTTTCCACCCTCTTCCACAATGATAACCTCCTCAGGTTCAATACCTTTTCTTTGGTCTTTCCAATCCCAAGTGCTTGGAAGGTCATCGGATAAATTGGCATAATATTGTGCCCCTGGTGTACCATCAGCATTAATAAGTATTATACCAATCGTTCCATCATACTCACCACCCGTACACACTACGGTTCCATCACTATTTACCCAAATTCCGTCTGGCTCGTGCTCTGGATTGGTAAATGTTATTTTGTTCTCAAGAACATCTGGAGGGTTTAATATTGAAAACCAACCCATTTCATTTGATTCCTGAAGTGTCATATAGACTGTTACACCATCAGGTGCGATTTTTACTCCTTCGGGCTCTGCAAGGTTCCCATTGGTTCCGGTGTGGTTGATTTGCATGTCTTTTATAAGAACCCCAGATCCAAGGCCACTACTAATGTCATAGATGCTAACACCTGGGAATCCAAGAGAGTCACATCCGCCACTTACACCATCTTCATAGTCAAACTCATTCACAACAACAACAAACTCGTTATCAACCGCAATGTCAACCGCATCCGGATTGTAACCCAAATCATATGGCCCGTACTTGTTTTTTGTTGCGGCATCAACTAGATAAAGTTGTCCTCTTTCACAGGCCCCTTTTGATACTACAACCGCTATTATGCTTTCATCAGTGCTAACATCTATTGAACTGCATTCAGCGTCTGGGTCGTCAGTTATTTGTACGCTTTCACCACTCATTGATAAGTTCGTTGGTGTTATGTTAATAAAATCTATAGTGTTTTGCATAGAGTTGACTATGACACCTTCGTTATCATTGATGAATCTAACCAACTCCGGAACCGATTGTTCTGAATCACCTGTTGATTCAACATCTATTTTGGTTATGTCAAAGCTGTCAACTACTAGTGTGTTATTGTCATCATCAGCTTTATCTTCACAGCTTATAAAAACAAATACTAGGCAAAAAAGATACTTGCAAGTTTTTATTGTTGTGTTTTTGTTCACGGGTGGTTCCTTTTTTTAATTAAAAGTTTAGTTCTAGTTGTATCAATAATTGATCATCTTCAACGCTTGGTTGATATGGCCTGTTTTGAGCTATGGCAGTTTCTTCACTATCACCAGTTTTTTCATCTAAGAAATAATATTCCAATTTTAATTTTGCATAATCAGTTATGTCGTATCCCAGAGCGAGCGTCAAAAGAGTTCTTTCCCATGTGTGGGGATCTTTCAACATTGAATAAAACCTTTCATTGTCAGCGTCATCATTTTCCAATAAGGTTTTATCGTATTGATTTCTATATGGATTTAAAAATGAAGTGGTTAACCTAAAAGGGTCAACTCTAAGTTGACCAAACCGGACTGTTGCAAAAAGAGTTCTTGTTGGTAGGATTTTTATTTTTTGACCAAGTTCAAAGTAGTATCCATCTCTGGGTAAAAACCCATCTTCTGAAAAAATATATTCGGCTCTTAATAGGGTGTTTTTTAAATGACTTTCAGCTCTTCCACCAAACCAAAAATGACCAATGTTAGCATTTTCACTTAAAACATCATCAGCTTCAATATTAGCATAATAATCAAAGTCATAATGAAGTCTCTTTTTCCAATCTTCGTCATCTATTAGTTTTCCAAAATAATACCACCCTTCTAGCTTAAGAGGTTTTATTTCATGGCCGCCTCTGAAACCAAACTCCACAGTCTGACCATCTAACTTTTTTGTATCATCGTATACCATCATTCTAAAGGACTTGTCTTCAGCAACATCATCATAGCCCAATGGCCTTTTTAGTGCAACAGACATTCCCAGCACACTAGAGCCAAATTTTTTTTCAAGATCAAGGTGATATTGTCTACCCTTCCAGTAAGCAGTGCCAATTAACGGATATCCTTCAGTTATCCGTTTAAGAGCTATTTTAGGCCTGTTTTTTCCTAGCTCAATTCTTAAATCATCTTCCTTGTATTTCAAATAATGTTTATCAGCATATGCACCATTATCATCGAACCTAAGGCTAAAATTATATGTTATTTTATCTGTATAGATTAACTTGAAATCTAGCACAGTCTTATCTATTTGTGTGTAGGGGCTACGAGTTTCTATCTTTTTCATGAAATCATCTTCATGTTGAGCACCTCCAGGCCCTTCAACATCAATGAATTCTACCTCCGCCTCCCCAGATATTTCTATTTCAACTCCAGAGGGAATTGTTATTGTTAAGCCCTTTGTGTCAATTTCATTTTCAGCGTCTTGGGCCTCTAAGAACATCCTGGTAAAAACCAGTATTGATAAAAAAAACTTTTTCAAAAATGAAATCTCCTTTTAATTACAAAAACATTTAAATCGTTGATTAGGTGATTTAATCAAGACATAAAAGTATGAATCAAGTGTTAGGATTGTGTTAGAATAAATTATTTTGCAGTAATCTTTTAAAAGCGTTTCTCAACAAATGGTTTAAGGTAAGAAAACGACATATGTTTAAGTGCTCTTATATTTTTAAGAAAGAATGCATATATTTTGATATGATCATCTACAACAGAACCGAATACAAGGCTCTTTCACACCAACTATATACTAAAGAAAAAAAACGTTTACAGGTTGAACTTTTAAAACTTCAAGAGTGGGTGATAGAAAAGAATAAGAGGGTAGGTATAATCATGGAAGGAAGAGATGCTGCAGGAAAAGGAGCTACCATAAAAAGATTCATTGAGAACATGATGCCAAAAGCAGTGGAGGTCATCGAGCTTGGTGTTCCAACCAAAAAACAGGAAAAAAATTGGTTTAGAACTTGGGAAAAAAGGCTTCCTGAAAAAGGGAAAATACATTTCTTTGATCGAAGCTGGTATTCGCGCGCACTGATACAACCAGCCATGGGCTACTGTAAAGAACAACAGTATAAATACTTTATGAAAAAAGTGAATGGGTGGGAAAAAAAGCAACTTGATGATGGGTTGGTACTAATCAAGTTTTATCTTTCTATTTCAAAGGAAAACCAAGAGCTTCGTTTTCACCAAAGAGAAAACAGTGTGCTAAAATACTGGAAGCTATCCCCAAACGATTGGAAAGCACATAAAAGATGGCAGTTATTAACAAGTTATAAAGAGCAAATGTTTCGTAAAACCTCTACAATGCAGTGCCCATGGGTTATAATTAACTCAGATAATAAAATGATTGGGCGTTTGAATGCAATGCGATATGTATTGTCTGCCATTGATTATGATCATAAAAAAATATTAAAACCAAAAAAGTGGAGCAAGGGGACCCCTAGCTATAATATTGTGTTAAACAATGTTTCTTTTGAAAATTTAAAACGAGAACAGTATGAAATTTTATACAAGCTAAAAGCCAATGAATAGTAAGATTAAAACCTCGGGTGGGATTGTAATACAAAAAAACAAGATTCTCTTCATCCATAAGAACGGTAGGTGGGATCTTCCAAAAGGAAAATTAGAACGTGGTTCAAACAGTAGAGAGACAGCAATCATTGAGATAAGTGAGGAAACAGGTCTTCCAAAACATGATTTACGCATACTTAAAAAACTTATTCCCACGCATTATCATAAAAAGGTAGACGGGGTAATTATTGTAAAAAAGACCTATTGGTATCTAGTAGAATTCAAAGGGAGTCCTGATACGACACTAATTCCAGATCTTCACGAGGGAATTACCGAGTGCAAGTGGTTTTCATTTGATGAACTGGTTCTTGTGCTTGAAGAAAGCCATGAGAGAATCCGATATTTAGTGGAGTTTTTTCTAAACATGCCTTTCTACAAAGAATATCGATTACAAATAAAATAATTGTTCTTTTTACATGTCTATTGTAATCATAAAATAGTAAAACGGAAGAATCTCTTCATCAATGGAAGAATTATAAAAAACCAAACCGACTTCAGATGAAACTCCATTTTCAAATTTGTTTTTAAAAACCACATCTAGTTCGTTTCCAAAATGCACATTCCCTTTACCATTATTAAAATTATGAATTGCAATTAACACATTGGTTTTCCAAAAAAAATTAATATTTGATTTTAGATTAATTTCTTGTAGTCCTTCATGGTCATGTCCAAAAAATTTCTTGTGAAACTTGTAGTCATAATACCCATGGTGCTTATGACGAGCACCAAAATATTTCGAAAACCCTTCTTGTTTTTCAGAACCAATTTCATCTCCCGAAACTCGATCCGTTCCTAACATGATATTTTTAAACCATCCCTCTTTTTTCGGTTTGTATCCAAGGTTGATTGATAGCATGTTTGCTGATATGGAGTTACTGTTTTGGATTCCAACTTCAGCCTCTAGCATAAAAGAGTTCTTTTCAATGTTGAGTCTAGAGCCATAAAGGTTGTATGATTGTTTGGGGTCATTGTCTTGGTAGTGAAGCGCGTAAGGCTCTAGCGCAGATTTATCTCCCATGCTTGAAAGAGGCACTCTGAAGTAGACACCGTTTAGCATGTCATCCTTTTCATCATTGTGTTCTTCTTCATAAGATTCAACAATCTGTAAGGAAAACAAAGCTACATCTCCTTTTAAGAATGGTGTTTTTGTATGATACAAAACCCCTTCAAAGCTTCTACCAATATTATTCCAATTGTTTTTTGCTAAGATGCGCTGGTTTCCAAAGGCTAGTTCAAAGCGACCAAACTTTAGGTATCGCGTGTCAGTACCTAGTTTGAAATATGCCTGATAAAAAAAAACCCCAGGTGTGAAACTAGTGATTCCTGAGCTATTTTCTGGTGCGCCTACTATTCGTGAGTCTTGGATTATGAAATGTCCGGAAACCTTAGTGCCAATAAGGTTTAGGCCTAGCCTAGACCTAGTTTCAGAAAAAGAGGAAAACACACCCTCATTAACATCTTCAGAAGTATCAGTTTTTAACCGATACCTGATGTTTGCAGACCAATTTATGTCAACCCCATAAGCCAAATTTAAAGCGGAAAACATAACAGCTATTAAAAACCTGTATATAGTTTTCTTCCAAAAAACCATATTCTTCCTTGTTATTTGTTAAGCAATTAAAGGGGCGTAATTTAAATTGTAACGCAGTTTTTGTGTTAAAAAAACTTTAGAGCTGTTTTGGAGTTTTAAACCCTATGTATTCATAGGGATTAACAACTGTCGTTACTATGTTTTTTAGATGGGCGCCAACTCTTTTTAAATATCTAGAATACAAGGTAACCGCAGCAGCCTGGTTTTGGGTTTGAAACGTTTGATTGCCAGAAATCGAGTTGTTTACAATTTGATCTGAGACACTTGCAAAAGATTTTTTATATGTCGAAAGTAATTCTTTTGCAGCTCTCTCATCTTTGTTTTCGATTGCCTTTATGGTTTTTTCAAACATTGAAATTACCTCGGTCTCAATATCATTTAGTTCAGTTAATAGTTCTTCTGAAATAAGCTTTCCAGGGTAATGTATTGCTAGGTCTAGAATGTTTTTGGTGTAGTCACCAAGTCGCTCAACATCAACCACAATACTGAGTAAAACAAGGCCGCTTGGAAGTTCTTCAAGGTTTTTTGAAATTGAAAAATGTGTTACAACCTTTTTTCTTACACTTTTTTGAAAGTCGTTTATTTCTTGATCTGTTTTTTTAAGTTTCTTTATTTTTTTAGATTTTTCACCCTTTTTTAGATACTTAATAGCTGAGATAAACATTGTATTTGATAGGTTTATCATTTCCAATGACTCATCCCAGGCTTGAGATAGAAGGTCTTTTGACTTCCATAATGAAACGAGTTGGTTAAATATTGACATTTTTTTCCTTTAGTGTGATAGTATTTATGTACTTAGAAGTATAATAGTTAGTGGAATAATTACAAAAAGAGTAACCAAATAAAGTATTGGAAACAATTTATTCTTCATTGCTTTTTCCGATACGAATTCTGCGCAAACAATAGGAATTTCCCTTAAAAAAGGGATTCCATAAACAATTATAATGCCAAAAATATTAAATAGTAAATGCCCTATTGCGGTAATAAGGGCAGAGACGGTACCTGTTAAAGAAGCTAAAAGAGCTGTTATGGTTGTACCAATGTTTGCTCCCAACGTAAATGGGAATATTTGTTTAAGCGTTAGAACACCTGCGCCAGCAAGAGGTACTACAAGGGAAGTGGTTATGGATGAGCTTTGTACCATAATCGTAAGTAGCGCACCAAATGCAATGGATCTTAACACTGTCTTAAATATGTATTGATCAAAAAATGCTTCAATTTTTTCAAGTACAAGACTTCTTAATAATTTTACTAAAGAATAAAGCATTATAAACGTGATCAAAACGCTTATTACAAGAAAAAAGATGTCATTATTAAATGAGAACTTTTCAATTACTTTAGCACCACTTTTCACGGCTAATTTTATTGGGCTTTTTGATTGCAGCACATCAATGTTGTGTATTTTTCCAAATATCAATGTGGCAAACCACTCAGAGGTTTTTTGTATGCCATGGAATGCTATCTCAAGAGGGAATAAGATCAAAACAGACAGAACATTGAAAAAATCATGGACTGTTGAAGCAGCGAAAGCTCTTCGAAATTCATTCCCTCGGTTAAGATGCCCGATTGAGACAATGGTGTTGGTGACCGTGGTTCCAATATTAGCACCCATGACCATCGGGATAGCCCCTCCAAGACCGAGTGCACCACTGCTTACCATACCAACAATCAGAGAGGTTGTTGTAGAAGAACTTTGAAATAACACAGTAGAAAAGATTCCAATAAAGAGAGCAACTATGGGATTGCTCGTTGTGCTAAAAATTGATTGAGCAACATCAGACCCCATATTCTTGATTGCTGAAGACATTCCGTTAATTCCAACAAGAAACAGGTAAAGGGCTGCTACAACACCAAAAATCTTTAGTAGAGTAGTTGTGTTACTTTGTTTCATTTTAATTTCAATAAAAACGTGTTACCTAAATTCTTTGTATTATCAATGCTTGAAACATCTTGTTTGAGTAAAAACCATGGAAATTCCATACTCATCACATGCCTCAATAACATCTTGATCTCGAATTGATCCTCCAGGCTGGATTATGGTATTGATTTCTGAATCTTTAATAGCATCAACACTGTCCCTAAATGGAAAGAATGCATCTGAGGCAAGCACACCTCCCTTTACAGCTTTACCACCTTTTCTCAGTGCCATGTGGACCGCATCTACTCGACTTACTTGTCCTGCACCAAGACCGATAGTTGTACCCCCTTTAGCTATTAAAATACCATTTGACTTGGTGTGTTTTAGAACTTTCCATGTAAAAAGTGCAGTATCAAGATCTTCTTCAGTTGGTTGTTTTTTGGTTACAACAGTAAGGTTTTTTCTGGTTAAGGTCTTTATGTCCGTGTCTTGAACAAGAATACCACCATCTACATTTCTGACCTCAATCTTATTTTTTCGTTTATCAAACTTTCCAAGTTCTAAGACCCTTAAATTCTTTTTTTTCTTAAAAACCTCTAATGCCTCTTGCTCAAAGTCTGGGGCAAGTATAACCTCAACAAACACTTTTGATATGGCTATGGCAGCTTCTTTTGTACACGTTCTATTTAATGCGATGATTCCTCCAAAAGCAGATAATGAATCTGCATTAAATGCTCTCTCGTAAACATCAAGAATATCATTCCCAATAGCAACGCCACATGGGTTTGCATGTTTTACCACTACACAAGCCACCTCTTCAAATTCTTTTATGCAAGCCAATGCACCATCTGCATCCATTATGTTATTATAGGATAATTTTTTCCCTTGGTGCATGGTAGCATTAAAAACATTGGTTTCACTATTATCTGGAATTACGTAAGCAGCAGCAGCTTGATGGGGGTTCTCACCGTACCGCATTTCTGAGTGTTTGTTGTAAGTTAATGAGAGTTTTTGGGGTAAACCACTTCCCTTAAGGTAGTCATGAATGATTGCATCGTATTGCGCGGTATGACCAAATGCTTTTGAGGATAATTTTCTTCTCGTGTTAAAAGAAACGCCTCCATTTCCATTAATTTCACCTATTATTTTTGAATAATCATTTGGGTCCACTGCTACTGTTACCCACCCTAAATTTTTTGCTGCAGAGCGAATCATTGTAGGGCCACCGATGTCAATGTTTTCAAGTGCCACCATTAAATCACAATCTTTTTTAGATACGGTTTCAGAAAAAGGATAAAAATTACAAACAACTAAATCTATCCATTTTATATCATTATCAATGGCATCTTGGTTATGTACATCGCGAAGACCAAGGATTCCCCCCTCAATAAGTGGATTTATGGTCTTTACTCTTCCATCCATGATCTCCGGAAAACTTGTATAGTCGCTTACATCCAAAACATTAACCCCACCTTTTCTGAGAATTTCAGCTGTTCCACCAGAAGATAATATTTCAATGTTTCCCTTGGTTAGATTAAGAGCAAAATCCAGTACACCAGTCTTGTCAAAAACAGATATGAGAGCACGCTTTATAATAGTTTGTTTTTTATTTATCATTGGATTTTTTTTTATTTTTTGCAATAACGGATAAGGTTAACCTACTACTGCAAACCAAATCACCTTTTTCGTTTGTTATCTTTATATCCCAAACCTGAATGGATCTCCCGATTCTTAATGGTTGTGCTTTTCCGTTTACATAGCCGTCTTTTACAGGCCTAACATGACTCGCGTTTATTTCGATTCCAACTACCGAGTGGTCATCAAGGTCAACTTGCATTCCTGCTCCTATGCTTCCGAGTGTTTCTGCAAATGCAACGCTCGCACCTCCATGCAACAGGCCGAAAGGTTGTTTGGTTTTATGGTTAACAGGCATTTTCCCTAATACGTAATTTTTTCCTAAATCACATATTTCAATTCCAAGAGAAGTTGCCAGCGTTGATTTTGATTTGTCTCTAATTATGCTTAGGATGTTTTTTTTGTCCATTTCCATTAAAAAGTGTTATGGCTTCTAGCAATGCAAGAGCCTCTAAGTTTTGTACTTTAGACTTTAGTGTTCTTACCGTATCAGTAGGGTCAACCAAGCATTTCTTTTGTATTAAGATTGGCCCTGAGTCTATTTTATCAGTTACAAGATGGATCGTACAGCCTGTTTCCAGGTCTTTATTGTTTAATACCTCTTCGTGAACATTTGTATCCATTCCCCCAGCATATTTTGGAAGAAGAGATGGGTGTACGTTAAGGATTTTCCCTTCCCACACTTTGCAAAACTCTGAAGAAAGTATCCTCATAAAACCAATCAGAAGAATTAATTCAACTTTGTGTTTTATTAACTCTTGGGTAATTAAAAGGTCAAACTCTTTTCTAGTTTTCTCTCTGTGGTCAATAAACTTCGTGGCAACACCATGTTTGTCTGCCCTTTCAAGTATAAAAGAATCTCTTATGTTTGATATTACTATGGAAATTTGAGCATCCAGCTTTCCTGATGCGATTGAATCCAATATGGCTTGAAGATCTGTTCCTTTAGTAGACCCAAGTACGCCAACATTTATCATCTTAATGATTCCATGTTTTTAATCCGTTTTTGAACTAATTTGTTTGTTCCAATGTCTTTTCTATGAAAAAGAGGGCCTTGAACCCTACATATTTCTGACTCAGAAATTTTTTCGGCTTCAGTAATTGAATTTGCAATTCCCACAAATGCAACTGTACGGCTTCCAGTCTCAATAAGGGTTCTGTTTTTGGTGTCTACTGAAGCAAAGAATAATCCACCTGGGTCAACAACAGATGACACATCAATCTTTTTTCCCTTTAAGGGTGAGGCAGGATATCCTTTTGGCACTGCATATTTACAAACCGTGGCCTTGTTAAGAAATCTTACATCAACCTGGTGAAGATTTCCTGTTGTTATTGCACTAAATATTTCAACAAGGTCACTATCTAAAATAGATAGAACATTCATTGCCTCAGGATCACCAAAGCGTGCGTTATATTCAATGAGCTTTATGCCGTTTGATGTACACATGAAGCCACCATATAATATGCCTTTATAACTTTCTCTAAACTTGTGTTTTAGTGCTTCAGCTGTTTTTTCATTGATCATTTGTGCTTTTTCAATGTCTTCTTGATTTAAAAATGGGAGAGAGTGGTCTCTATCTGAATAGGTTCCCATCCCACCTGTATTAGGACCAGTATCATTTTCATATGCGCGCTTATGGTCCTGAACTGCAGGCATATGCCTAAGGGTATTTCCATCACAAAAACTCATTAGCGAGAACTCTTCTCCAATCAGTTTTTCTTCGATTACAAATTCACTTCCCATGGAAACTAGTGTTTGACAGTGCAATATTGCCTCTTCTTTTGATTTGAAATGCTCACCAGAGACCCTAACTCCTTTCCCGCCTGCTAGTCCATCATATTTGACAACAAAATCATTTCCAAACATATCTAGGCACCGTCTAACACCATTCATGGAATTGAATGTTCTATAGATTGGGTTTCCTTCGATGTTATACTCCGCTAATAAGTTTCTTGCAAAAGATTTAGAGGTTTCTATCATTGCAAGGTCTTTTTTTGGTCCTATAACCCCAATTCCTAAATTTGATAGTGCATCAGATATTCCTGACTCAAGCGGATTTTCAGGCCCCACAACGACAAGGGAAGAGGTTGTTTTTTTTGCATATTCTGTAACTACTTCTGAATCATTAAAGTTATTAATGACCACATCAGTGCATAGTTCAGAAATTCCCGGGTTCATGTTTGAGGCAATACAGAAAAGTTTTTTTGCTTGTTTTGATTTTTTAATCGCTCTAGCAATCGCATGTTCTCTCCCCCCAGAGCCAATTAGAAGAATGTTCATCCTAATACTGATCGTTCGTTTAGTCGCTGGTTTTCTAGTTGATTCATTTTTTCTTCATTTATGTTGCTGTTTACATACACTCCATCAAGACAAGCCATGCAAGGTTTGTCAATGTTGTGTTCTCCTTTCCTTGTTACGGCTTCTTTTAGGTCTTCTATTTCTTGATACATTAATATGTCAACGTCCATAAACTTTTTTATTTGCTCTATTGACCTGGATGCTGCAGCAAGTTCTTTTTTAGTTGGCATGTCTACGCCATAAAAACAAGGATGCTTTACTGGAGGGCAGGCTGAAATAAAATATACTTTTTTTGCCCCTAGTTTTTTCACCATTCTTACGATTTCTCGGCTGGTATTACCTCTTACTATGCTATCATCCATTATTAAAACATCTTTCTCACGTAACTCAAATTCTTGGGGAACAAGTTTATGTCGCACAGACCTTCTTCTCTCTTCATTTCCTGGCATGATGAACGTACGCCCAATGAAGGGGTTTTTATAAAGCCCCTCAGAATATCTGACACCAAGTTCATTTGCAAAGCTAAGAGCAGAGGTGTTCGCTGTTGATGGTGCAGGAATGACTATGTCTGGTGTTATGTCGGGGTATTCTTTTTTCCATTTTTTTGCCAGATTTTGACCCATCCTTAATCTTGACCTATAAACGCTAACATCGTTCTGGATGCAATCGGGTCTCGCGAAATACACGTATTCAAAAACGCATGGAGTGAACTCTTTTTTTTGTATAATGCGACTGTGAAGCGTTCCATCTTCTTCGACCCAAATAACCTCACCAGGTTCAACATTGCCGAGGGGTACAAACCCTAATGAATAAAACATAGTTGTCTCAGATGAAAAAATATAATCAACCGAACCATCATTGTTTTTACGCTTTCCTTTTACCAAGGGCCTTATTCCATTTGGATCTCTGAAGACAAACATTCCTCTATTCATTATGGTGCCAATCACTGAATATGCTCCATCAACTCTTTCAAAAACAGTTTTCACCCCATAACATATTTTATCAAAAAATGTTGAAGAGCTAGATTTTGAGCTGAATTTGTCAAGTGCGTGGGCAAAGACATGGAGAATGACCTCAATATCAACCGATGAATTGATGTGCCGCTTGTCTTTTTCAACAATTTCTTTTGATAGCTCTGAATAATTCACAACGTTTCCGTTGTGTGCCATTGCAATACCATATGGAACATGTGTAAAGACCGGTTGTGCCTCCTCAATGCTGAATCCCCCTATGGTTGGGTATCTTGTATGGCCTATTCCCACACGACCAAGTAAACGAGACATATTGTTCTCATCGAAAACATCTCGAACTAGACCGGTACCTTTTTTTATGTGAAAACGTTGGTTGTATGTCATTATGCCAGCGGCATCTTGCCCACGATGCTGTAGATGAATTAAACTATCATAAATATCTCCAGCAACTGGTTTTTTACTAGAGATAATTCCAACTACACCACACATTATACTTTTCCAACCAATTTATTTGCGTCTCCAATATATGAGTCCGGACTAAGCTTGATAAGAATGTCTTTATTGCTATCTGTTATGTCTAGTGAATGGATAAAGCTCTTTATTGAATCTTCACTGATTGTTTCACCTTGGGTTAGGTTTTTCAGCTTTTCGTAGGCCCCCTCTTTTCCCTCTTTTCGCAGGATGGTTTGGATCGCTTCAGCAATAACTTCCCAATGGGAGTTTAATTCTTGCTTCATTTTGGACTTGTTCGTTGTAATTCTCGACAATCCCCGCTGAAGGTTTTTAATGGCTAAAAACGAATATCCAAGGGCGACTCCTTGATTTCGTAAAACCGTTGAATCACTCAAGTCTCGTTGCATTCGAGACACTGGTAGTTTTTGGGCTAGGTGATTCAATAAAGAATTAGCAATACCAATATTGCCTTCAGCGTTTTCAAACTGAATTGGGTTTATTTTGTGCGGCATTGTAGATGAACCCACCTCGCCAACAATTTGTTTCTGATTAAGTATCCCACGACTGATATAAAACCACATGTCTTGACACAGGTCTTTTAAAATGGAATTGACCCTTACGATATGATGATAACTCTCTGCAGCGCTATCATGTGGTTCTATTTGAGTCGTAAGCAGGTTAGGCTCTAGTCCAAGAGACTTCAAAAACCTTGTTGTGAACCTTGGCCAGTTTACATTAGGATAAGCGGTAATGTGAGCAGACCATGTTCCCGTAGCTCCGCTTAGCTTTCCTAGCAACCTATGTCGTTTCATTTGTAATACCTGTCTTTCTAGCCTTTTGCAAAAGACTCCGAGCTCTTTTCCAAATGTTGTTGTGGTAGCTGGTTGACCATGGGTTAAAGAAAGCATAGGTAGGTTTTTATTTTTAATGGCTAATCTTTTTAGCGTCCCATAAAGCTTTGTTAATGTCGGAACATAGATTTGTTCAAGCGCATGAGACCACATCAAAGAATAGGAAATGTTATTAACATCTTCTGAGGTTAGTGCAAAGTGAATCCAAGGATGGAGCCTACTGTTACAATGCTTTTGAATGTAATATTCAATGGCTTTTACATCATGATTTGTTTCTGATTCAATTTCTTTTATTTGCTTTGCACACCTAAGGTCAAAGTTTTTATATATTTTTCTGAGTTCGATATATTGTTTTTCATTTAAGCCTGGAAGGGCGTCCAGCTCTCTCTGCTTACTTAGCGCAATCAAATATTCAATTTCTACATATATTCTATAGCGCATAAGAGCAGCTTCAGAAAAATATGCATTTAGCTCTATTACGCTATTACCATAGCGCCCATCTAGTGGTGACAGCGCTCCAAGCTGGTTATACACCCAAGATTCGCTTTACTGCTAGTGCGCAGTTGCCAGGGTCTATAACGGTAAGGACAGGAGTATTGCTTGGCATTTGAAGCGTAGAATGTATGTTTACAAGCATGTCTGCTTTATCAGAAAAAGGAGGACATCCCAATGTTGGGAATTCTGAGTTTGCTGCAACAAAGCCTGATAAAGCGTTAGACCTTCCTGCAATGGTAATGTATACGATTTCTCTTTCATTTTTGTTTGCATCTAAAATCTCAAGGACTTTCGTTGGTTCTTTATGTGCTGATGCGGCGTGCTGCTCCCAAGAAATACCATGTTTGTCTAGTCCATTTGTGATTTTTTTTGCATGAGGCTCATCCGATGTGGACCCCATTATAATAATAGCTTTCATTATAAATCCTTTAGGTTTAGGCTAATTCTTTTTTGGATGGATGTTTCAGATTCGGGGAAGGGGAAGAGCCCACCAGTTATTGTTTCATATAGGTATATGTACCTGCTTGAGAGCTCTGTTACTAGTTCCTCAGGTGCGTCCGGTAAAGTAGTGTCACTATATGGGTCGCAATTATTTACAAACCATAGCCGCAAGAATTCTTTATCAATGTTCTGTGGTTCTGTGCCTGCGTTCATTCTTTGGTCGTATGTTTCTGCAATCCAATATCTACTAGAATCTGGAGTGTGTATTTCATCAATTAGCATGATTTCACCGCTTGAATCTCTGCCCATTTCGTATTTTGTGTCTACTAAAATCATTCCATTTTCTGCTGCTTTTTTTTGTCCAAAAGAGAAAAGTTCGAATGCTTTTTTGCTACAGTAATCCCAGTCTTCTTGGTTCATCCAACCCTCGTTTACAATTTCTTTTGGAGAAATTGGCCTATCATGATCGTCCTCTTTTGTAGTGGGGGTTAGCATGTTTTTACTGAGCTTTTGATTCTTTACAAGGCCTTCTGGTAGTTGATTGCCACAATACTCTCGATCTCCATTTTTATATACCGTCCACAGTGATGTGCTTGTGCTCCCTGTGATAAACCCTCTTACAACAAATTCGATGGGAAACACTTCGCATTTTTTAGCAAGCGTTACATTCGGGTCTGGGATTTCTACCACATGGTTTTTAATGATGTTTTTTGTTTGATCAAACCACCAGGCGCTGGTTAAATTTAACACTTGACCCTTAAAAGGAATAGAAGCCAGAATACGGTCAAAGGCGCTTTGCCTATCTGTAGTAACCAATGCTATTTTATCGCCTAGATCATACTGGTCGCGCACTTTGCCAGTTTTCTTTTTACCCCTAGCTAGTTCAGTATGAGTCAGTGTGTTATTTAACTCTACCCTTATACGGTCTTTGTAGTGTTTAACTGATTCTATAGTATTCATGAGATAATGGATTAAATAGTATGTTTGTTTCTAAAATATCTTTAATAACATCACTGATATTACCGCCTTTCAATGATAGATTCCATATCACTCCACGTTTTAATTTTATTAAATCTTTAATTTGAAATCTATTTTTTAGCGATTCTTGTTTTAGTCTTTCATTCATATCTTCTTTTAGGCGCACAAGAATAGATATTGTGTTTTCACATTGCTCTAGACTGCCAATATATTCTTTATTAGAATTATATAATTCACCAGAAGCATCTATTTTGTTCAGCGATTGTTCTTTGTTTTCACCAATTGTGATTTCCCAGTGGGTTTGCCGAGTTATGGAAACCTCATATCCAAGCTGTCTCAATGCGTTACGAACTGAGGAGGCTTCGTTATCAGTAATAATCATATTTATGACCCACTGAGTGTTTCTTTTATCAAGCACAAGTTCTTTTAATCTGAGTTTTTTTTCTTGGTGCTTTAGTTGGTGATTTGTCGTAGGATTGTTTTCTTCGATGTATTCCTTCATGGAGGAAAATATCATATCGCCGTCTTTTGTTCTCTCTGGGTGTGGCATCATTGCCATTACATTTCCCTGAGGATTGCACACTGCGGCAAGATTATGAATGGATCCATTCGGATTAACAGGAAATTGATCAGTGATTTCCCCACTACCATCGCAGTATCGATATACACCCTGTTCATTCTTAACCATTTCATTAAGCAATGGTTCAGCCATTATAAAACGACCCTCTCCGTGTGCAAGAGGAATTCTTATTATGTCACCAGTTTTTAAATGTCTTGTGAAAGCGCACCGTTTTGATGAGACTGACATCATAAGGTTGGACCACGTATTATAATACCCAACCCCAACAACTTCACCATTTTTAATTCTTTTATTATTTGTTAGTGCAATTCCTATTTGATCATTCTTTAGGCCAGGAATCATTCCTTTTTCAGCAAGAATTTGTGCGCCATTACATATCCCTAGAACTGGTTTCCCTTCTCTTGATTGAATTTTTATTTGATCCATTATCGGATCAAGTGCAGCGATAATCCCTGCCCTTGACCTATCCTCGTAAGAAAAACCACCTATGATAATAAACCCAGACATTTCAGATAATTTTGAAGGATTATCGTTCCATAAAAAAGGGACAGGTTCTAGACTTGCTCGTCTACATGCCATCATGGTCTCTCGCTCTGTATTTGAACCAGGAAATTGTATTATTCCTATTTTAGTGACAGATTGCATTGTTAATTATTCCATTATAACTTTTTTTTCGCCACACACCACCGTGCCTATTTCATAGACTGGTGAAAGAACATCTAAAGATTTTCTTATTTTTTTGACCTCAGATATCTCTACAACAAAGACCATTCCAATTCCCATATTAAATGCTCGGAACATTTCCTTTTCAGCAACATTCCCCATTGAGCTCATTACGCTAAACACACCAGGCCTGGGCCAACTATCTTTTTTGATTAAGGCGCCACAGTTGTCTGGTAAAATTCTTGGTATGTTTTCTAGAAGACCCCCACCTGTTATGTGAGCAATGCCTTTTACGTGTATATTGTCCTTCAATACAGATAAAACATGGTTTGTATAATTGATATGTGGCTCCAACAGCGTCATTCCCAAAGATTTTTTTAATCCAGGAACTGTATCTTTTATGGAAAACTTTCCAATATCAAAAAAGATTCTTCTGGCAAGCGAATATCCATTTGTGTGTAAGCCGTTTGATGGAATTCCAACAATCACATCATTAGGAGCTATTGTTTTTCCTGTTATGATTTTATCTTTTTCAACGACTCCTGTTATTACACCAACAAGGTCATGCTCTCCCGGGAGGTATGTGTCTGGCATTTCTGCAGTTTCACCACCGACAAGCGACACTCCAGTTTTTTTACATGCTGAAACCATACCATTTACAATTTCGGTTACAATATTAGGTTTTAGTTTGTCATTTGCAATGTAGTCCAAAAATGTAATGGGCCTAGCACCCATTACTACAATATCGTTAGCACATGCGCTTACCAGGTCAATTCCAATTGTGTCAAACTTTTTCATTTTTCTAGCAATTATGGTCTTTGTCCCAACACCATCAATGCTCTGAACCAACACAGGCTCTTTAAATTCATTTACTATTGGTCCAAGATTAAAAAGGGAGCCGAAACTACCTAGTCCAGTTAAGACATTATCGGTAAATGTTGATTTTACATTGTCTTTTATCTTATCAACAACCTCATTACCTGCATCAATGTTCACACCGGCACTTCTGTAGTCAGTTTTTCTCATTTTTTCATTACTCTATGTTTTAATTCCGTCTATAACTTATCTCTTAGGCCATTGCGCCATTCTCTTTTTGCGTCCTGCATAAAAACATTAATTTCTTCATTTATTTTGATTCTGTCTCCGCCAGTTTTTCCAATGAGGAACATAGATAAATTATATTCATCAAATATTTTTTCAACTTTGAGAGTGTTTTTCTTTGATACCTCCATGACAAACCCTCCGGACTCAGAGAACAGGGTCTTGTAACTCTCAAGAGTGCATTCTATATTAACTGAACATCCTACATTGTTTCCAAAGCTCATTTCACTGATTGCGACCGCTATTCCTCCATCAGATATGTCGTGACATGAGGATATTAACTTTTGATCCGCACAATCTGTGACTGCATAAATTTGGTGTTTAGCTTCAGTTAAATTTGGCTTTGGAACATTTTTTCCAAGCTCTCCCATTGTTTTATAAAACACAGACCCACCCAATTCATCTTTTCGCTTCCCAACCATTAAAATATTTGAATCAGGGTTTTGAAAATGCATTGGAACTACGTTATCAATGTTTTTTAACCTACCAAGACAGCTTACAATGGGGCTTGGGGGAATTGCGCCATTTTTTGATTCATTATATAAGCTAACATTCCCTGCGATGATTGGTGTTGGACATTCCTTATAGTCTTTTAACATTATGGCGTTGCAGGCATCCGAAACCCCCCTTGTTCCTTCAACAAACTCCCACATTTGATGTGGCTTTTCAGGGTTTCCAAAGCACAGACAGTCTGTTATCGCATGTGGCGTCGCACCAACTGATGCAACATTTCTCATAGCTTCAACAACTGCATTGACTCCTCCCCAATAAGGACTGATCATTGAATATCTTGGATTGTGGTCTGTTGATAAGGCAATTCCAACCTTACGGATTTCCTTAGGATATTCTTTTGAGTTGAAGGGTGCCACAATGCCAGCATCTGACAATCCAGCTTCCGTATGAACCCTTCCTTGTACTTGTTTATCGTATTTTTCAAAAACAGGTTCTCTGCTTGCTATGTTTTCATGTCCTAACATTTCCATTAGCTTTTCACTAAGATTAATTCCTTTTTCAACCCTAGGTTCAGAAAACGCTACATCGCGAGCCTCAAAAGGGCGATCATATAGAAATCCTTTCGTAACCACTTTTGCAGGTGCGTTTACGATTTCTTCTTTGTCATTGTGGACGATGTATTGTCCGTCGTTTCTTATTTTACCCACAACAGAAGCCTTCGCACCTTCACTTACATTTGGGAGAGAAAAAACATTATTATAGTGTTTCAGTATAAGCGAGGTTATATCGGGTGAGCAAACCCACATAAACCTTTCTTGTGTTTCGCTACATAATATGACAGATGGATGAACCCCGCTTATGCTTGTGTGTATTTTATTCATCCAAACCTCTGAGCCATATCCTGATGACTCTGCTAATTCAACACTTGCGCATGCAACACCTCCAGCACCAAGGTCTTTAAAGCCAACTTTACTAATAAGGTTTTTCTTCCTTAGTATGTCAAAAAGAGCATAGGTAGACTTTAACAAATGGCGTTCTAAGAACGCATTTGGTTCTTGTACAGCGCCTTTGTTTTGATCTTTTTTTTCTTCCTCAAGCTCAAAAGAAGCGAAACTAGCACCTCCAAAGCCACTATTATCGGTAGGTTTACCAATTAAAATGAGGTCATAACCTTGTGCATCTTTTGGTGCGTATGAATGAATAACATGATCTTCTCTTACAATACCAAGTGTAACAATGGTAACCAAGCAATTTTCATTATATCCACCATCATAATATATGTCTCCGCCGAGGTTTGGTATGCCAAGAGGGTTCCCATATCCAGCTATTCCTGCAACTACACCATCATGAATCCACCTGGTTTTGTTCCTTTTTATGTCTCCAAACCGCAATGAGTCTGTGCAGGCAACAACCTCTGCACCCATACACATAACATCTCTTACATTACCACCCACTCCTGTTGCTGCGCCTTCATAAGGAACAATTTGAGAAGGGTGGTTGTGTGACTCATGGCTCATGACTACACACCATCGGAATCCTTCATCATCGGTAGCAACAGATATCACTCCAGCATCCTCCTTTGCACCTAGAACAACATCTGGGCCACCAGTGTTAAATCGTTTTAAATGTTTTCTGCTACTTTTGTAGCTACAATGTTCGGAGCCTTGTATTGAAAACAATACTAATTCAGTGATTGACGGTGGCCTGCCAAGCATCTCATTTTGAATCATTAACGCTTCTGATGCTGTTATTGAAATATTAAGCTCCAGCAGTTTATCCTCGACTTCACGATTAGACAATCCAGAAAAATCAACGATTTCTTTTGTTAATGGCACTATCTTATTATTGTTTCATGTCGTTGAGGACCAACTGATACAATTTTTATGGGGCAATCAACTTCTTTTTCAATGAATTTAATATATTGTTTTAGTGATTGGGGTAGGGCATCAAAACCTTTGTTCCATATTTCATCAGGCAGTTCAGGCCAACCATCTAGCAGTGAGTATATTGGTTGAGCGTTTCTGTATGATGAAAGGCTTGCAGGCATTTCTGAAACTCTATTCCCATCAATGTTATAGGCAACACAAATCTTAATTGTATCAAATCCATTTAGTATGTCTATTTTTGTTAATGCTATCTCTGTAAGTCCATTAACCCTAACTGCTTGACGTACCTGCACCAGGTCTAACCAACCAACTCTTCTCGGTCTTCCTGTAGTTGTTCCATATTCGAGACCCTTTTCTCTTAAAAACTTGGCAGTTTTACCATGAACCTCTGATGGAAGAGGGCTTTCTCCAACCCTACTAAGATATGCCTTAACAACGCCAATTATTCTTCCAATTTTTCGAAAGCTCACACCTGTACCGGTCGATATGTGCCCTGCGGCCGTGTTTGATGAGGTTGTATATGGGTATATGCCATGATCAACATCTAGGCTTATTCCTTGCGCCCCTTCAAACAAAATGGACTTATCTTTCTTGAGTGCTTGAAATAGCTCAACAGAAGTGTCTTTAACGTATGGTCTTAGTTTTTCTCCGTATCCACAGTACAAAACAAAAATATCTTCGATTGAAATATCCACTTTTTGTGATAGTGCTTTCTCTATTATTCCTTTTGAAAACGCATAACCCTTTTTTAGTTTTTCCAAGAGCACGTCAGGCTCTAAAAGGTCAACAATTCGTATGCCATTTCTAAACATCTTGTCGGCATAAACTGGGGCTATGCCTCTTCCAGTGCTTCCTGCTGCTAGTTTTCCTTGGTGTTTTGATAGGGCACCATCAAGTAAAACATGATATGGCATGATGACGTGGGCCCTGTCGCTGATTAATAATTTTGGGCTTATACCCTTCTTTTTCACATAGTCTATTTCTTCTAAAAGAGCCTTAGGGTCGATTACCACACCATTGCTAATAACTGATATTGGTTCTCCGTATACTATTCCTGATGGTATAAGGTGAAGTTTGTATGTTTTCCCGTTTACAATAACAGTATGGCCTGCATTATTCCCACCATGGAACCTGACCACGTAATCTGAGTTTCCTGCGAAAAAATCTGTTATCTTTCCCTTTCCCTCATCGCCCCATTGGGCTCCAACAATAGCTGTTATATTAGAAGAGGTTTGCGACACTGTCTGAAAATAGAATACTGTTCTATGTGTAGTATGATTTGTTTCAAAAAAAAGCAGGAAAAACTGCGTGTGAGATTACATCAAAAAAACATAAACCAAAATTGAGAAAATTCTAATGTTTAATTCTTTTTACTATTTTCATACTTTTTCTTGGCCCAGTCTAGAATTTTTTTTACTGGAGGAAAATAATCAGCAAGAATGATTAGTCCAGGAATTCCAAAGACCCAGCCTTGAAAAACGGGTATCAATCCACCAATCAAACCTATGGTCAGCAAGGTTATTCCAAGGGCTATCTTTAGTGAATGTTTTATCATCTACTTCAAAATAACCAGCTTACTATCAAGGCTCTGGTCAAGAATCCTACCATTTGATCCCATAATATGTTTTTCTAGAAACCCGTAGGTCATTTTATTTACTAAAGTTACAATATCCTTTGCACGAAGGTTGCCAACATCCATGAATTTACCAATGAGTGGTGACATTAGTGGAATATCACTGTAGTCAAGGTGGAGAGTGTTTTTGATGCGAATATGGTTACTTTCTTTTTGGGAATGAGATAACAATCTCTCCAACACATCATAATTTTTTGGGTAGCCAGAATCGTTCCAGGTAGGCCTTCCCATATGAAAAAAAGGTACTTTGACCCCACCTGAAATAACTGAGTCGGACAATGGGCTCATCCAACTATCAAGAACAATACATGCTTTTATTCTTTTGTCTCTGTAAGAGGCTAGGGTAGCGGTCCCCCCTCCAAAAGAATGGCCCCCAACTCCAATTTTTTTAAGGTCAAGTCTTCCACCTAAAAATGATTTGGATTCTTGATTAAGCATTTCAATTCTATCAATAACATGGCTTATGTCAAGGGAGCGCGTTTCTAATTGTTTTTTCCGAATGGCAATGCTGTCTGGGTCTCCAGTTATTTCAGATCGATAATCGGCAACTCTACCATCCGGGAAAATAGTTAGGTTGGCATCAAAGCTATGGTCTGGTGCAAAAACAACATAACCCTGGCTTGCCAAGTATTCAAAAAGTGACTGATGAAGGTGTCTTGATCCGCTTATTCCATGGGAGAAAATAAACACCGGATAAACATTGCTATTTTTAGGGAGTCTGGCTTTTTTGTAGCTGTTGGTTTTTATCATATCCAGATGACCGGTGAGAAAAGCTGGTATTTTTCCTGCTGTGGCAAGAGTTTTAGACCGAAGCTCAAGGTGGTCCATATAATAGCACTTGGCAAAGTTCTCAACACTATCAGTTGGATACCAAACCTGGACCATTAACTCTCTAAGGTCTCCGGAGTCTTTTGTAAACCATTCTAATCTAGAGCTATCTACCCAGTGAAATGTGTCTGTTCCCACCATAAATTTTCCCTCAGGAGATGGCAAACTGAAAATAGGAACCGCCCAAGGTAGGATAATGGAGATCGTTAACCATATTGAAAGTATGAAACCAATAAAGCGGTTTGCCAATTGATATTTATAACAAATGAAAACCATAACAAGGAGATATGTTGCCGGTAAGATTTGCCAACGGAGACCTGAAATAAAATATTGCACTATTATTGCAATAATTGATAAAAAAAGCATATATGGAACCCATATGCTTTTTTTATTCTGGATCATGACCAATAAGGACCCTGTTAAAAAGGCCAGGCTGATTATTTCAAAAGGGAGCAAGGAAATTGATTTGTAAATTGTAAGAGAAAATACAATAGGAATTCATAAAATGGCATTTCAAAAATTAGATTTTAATCAGTCATCTGAATCTGATATGCTAGACCATTCGAGATTTTTTTACTCCAACATCATCAAAAGGAGATCCGTAAGAGATTTTTCAGATAAAGAGTTTCCCATTGAGATCATTATTAATGCTATCCGCAGCGCTGCTTCTGCACCATCCGGAGCAAACAAACAACCTTGGCACTTTGTCATTATCAAAGATAAGGAGATAAAGAAAGAAATAAGGTCAGCGGCTGAAAATGAGGAAAAAAAATTCTATGGGCACAGAGCACCAGATGATTGGCTAGAGGACCTTAATCAATTTGGCACAGACTGGAGGAAACCCTTTCTTGAGACCGCACCTTACTTGATAGTGGTTTTTAAAAAAAACTATGATTTAAATCGGGGACAGAGAAAAAAAAACTACTATGTCAATGAGTCAGTTGGCATTGCATCTGGTTTTCTTATTACAGCTTTACATTTTTCTGGGCTTGTAACCTTAACACACACACCTTCACCAATGGGGTTTTTAGAGAAAATACTTAAACGGCCAAAGAATGAAAAAGCGACATTGCTGATTCCCGTTGGTTATCCATCAAGAGAGGCAAAAATTCCCGTATTAAACAAAAAGAGAACCAAATCAATCTCTAGTATAATGTAATAGGAATATGGCAGTAAGAATATTAGTCACCGGAGGCACTTTTGATAAGGAGTATGATGAGATAACGGGGAAGTTGTATTTCAAAGATACACACATGAAAGAGATTCTTGAACTGGGGAGGTCTAAGCTTGAGGTTAACATTACAACTTTGATGTTAATCGACAGTTTGCAAATGACAGCCAAAGACAGGTTGTTAATACTAGAAAACTGCCAACGCGTTAAAGAAAACCAAATTGTAATTACTCACGGGACCGATACAATGACACAAACTGCAAAGGTTTTAGCAGATGCAAGAATACAAAAAACCATAGTTCTTACTGGTGCAATGATACCTTACAAATTTGGTAGCAGCGATGGACTTTTTAATTTTGGAGGCGCTCTGGCTTTTGCTCAGACTCTTCCAAAAGGGGTATACATAGCAATGAATGGTCGATATTTTAATTGGGATAGAGTAAGAAAAAACAGAGACACTGGAGCATTCGAAGAGTTTTAATGAATTTTTGTGCTGAGAAGCCATTTATGGAATAATCTTAAAGAAGTATTTTTCATATATTTTACCTCATAAATTGATATTCTTATTAAATACAAACAGGATGTGAAAATGTCAAAAATGCTTTTATACCACAATCCTCGGTGAGGAAAGAGTCGTGAAGCCGTGTTGCTTTTAGAAGAAAAAAAAATAATTTTCGAATTGATAGAGTATTTAAAAACACCTTTAACCCCGGATGAGGTCATGTCTCTATCAGACAAATTGAACAAACCTCCAAAAGACTTTATTAGGCGATCTGAAAAAGAATTTAAAGATAACAACATTATCTTTGATATTAATGATGACTGGAAAATGGCCAATCACATTTCAAGATACCCAAAGATTATGGAAAGACCAATATTTGTTAATGGAGAAAGTGCAATTGTAGGGCGTCCCCCAGAGGACATATTAAAAATAATAATATGATTGTCATTCATTGAATCGTACACCTTATATATTGCTATTCGTATTTGGGTTGGGATGTGACCCCTTTGTGACACAATTTTCTGAAGAATCAGAGGTGAGCTATTTTCAATCTTCTGCTATAGTCGATAATGTTTATCAAGGTCAAGAAGGTGAGATGAAAGTTGTTAGTTGGAATATTCGCTTTGGTTCTGGAAGATTTCCATTTTTTGGAGACTCTTGTGGGGAAGGTGTTGTTGCAGACACAGAGACCATTAATTCCACAATGGAAAAAATTGCTGACTCCCTAAACAGGATTGATGCAGACATAGTATTACTGCAAGAAGTAGACATAAGCTCTAAAAGGTCAGGATACATGAACCAAATACAATACTTACTTGACAATACATATTTGAACTATGGGGTCTATGCTTCTGTTTGGAAGTCAGACTACGTGCCAACTGATGGTTTGGGTAGGGTTGATATGGGGAATGCAATTTTGTCTAAGTACGAACTCACAGATGCAAAGAGAATACCTCTTCAGTTAAGGGCAGACCAGAGTAGCTTGGTACGATATTTTTATTTAAGGAGAAACATTTTACAAGTGACCGTACCCGCCTTTTCCATGGTCCAGAAAAAATTTCATGCAGTAAACATTCACGCTACTGCATTTGCAACTGATGATACAAAACAACAACATATAAACAAATTCGCCGATATACTTAATGAAATCAACTTAAATAATGAATACTTTGTTGGTGGGGGAGACCTCAATTCCATCCCACCCTCAGCAGCAACTGACTATTGTGCAAATGATGCCTGCGATGGAGACACATACCACACAAGCGGGATAGACCCATACCACTTAGAGGGTAGTTTCTTTAACAACTTTCCTGGGGAACAAGAACTTTTAACACCGTTATATAGCTCCTATGATTCTGCGATAGACTTTTCACTTCGTAATTTGCCTGAACATTTTACCCATGCTCCCAGTACAAGCATGCTGGATGAGTTCAGCGAAAGAAGGTATGATCGGAAAATTGATTATTTGTTTACCAACTTAAGCTGGAAACAATCCTCAGGCATTACCCATCAAGAAGCTTGGGAGCTCAGCGATCATATGCCAGTTAGCGGGATAATTAATTTTCAAAATGAAATAAGTGCGCGAAAATGAGACATGGTTTATCGTTGTTCATTTTAGCGGGTTTTTTATTAGGTCAAGGACGCAACTGGGATTCGCATGCAGCTTTGCTACTGCCAGTAAAAAGATTGGAGGTTGGTTTGTTTCAGCCTTCCCGTTACGGCGTAACCGAATTTCTTGAGGTCAGGTCACAACCTTTCCTTTTCCTTGTTTTCCCCAATGTTTCTTTTAAGACTGGGCACAAGAAGGTAGGAAACATCAGAACTGCAAGTGTTCTTGGTGTTTATTGCCCCACCCCTTTATTGAACATTATATCAAAAAGAGGAATCGGTGGTCTTATTGACCCAAACATAGATGTGCCTTTTTTAATGGGTGTTTCTAGTTCATTTATCATGACAACAACCAAATATGCTATGCAGATATCTGCAAAAGCAGGGTTGGACCTAGGCCTTAGTTTTGAAAAGGTCGATGATAGACTAAGCATAGATCTCCCAATGTTATACCATAGGATGGAGGTCTTCCATAACAAGTGGGGGATTCACTTGGGTTTTGACGTAACGAAAGAACTACCAAAGGCATTTGAGGTGTTTTTTGATTTTGACCTAAGACTTCTCCCGGGTGCCGTGAATAGAGGGAAAGCATCTGGGTATGAAATGCATTATGGAAATCATTCCATTGAACACAAATTACTCTTTATATGGAATCGCACCCCAAGATTTAGAGTTATGTTAGGTTATAAGCTTGTTTCAGGAGAGTACCCATATGGAAGCGACATTCGCATATTGCCTTTCATTCCAATGTTGGAAAAATGGTTACCAATGTTTGAGCTCCAGTGGTCATTTGGTGGTGAAAATAGGAATTGAATTTATTTCCTTGATTTTATCTAAAAACATATTAATTTGCATCTAATAAAGAATAGTGCATATCTAACATAAAACTAATCCTTATGTGGATTTGCCTCTTTTGTTAATAAATCTTGGGAAGAAAACAAATACTGTATATAGAACAATCCTTTTTACTATATTGCGGGAAAAGGCCCCTTGGGAAGGCGCTTCCTCAAAATAAAATTAGACATACAAACTAACAAATCACTCTTAAGATGGAGGATAAATAATGAATAAAATATTGCGAATATCAGCTATTGTTGTTCTGGTCTCAGCCGCATGGTCTCAAACCACTGGAAAAATCAGTGGTACTGTGCAGGGTGAAGATGGAACACCTCTGGCGGGTGCTAATGTATTGGTTGTCGGCACTGCCTCAGGAGCTTCTTCTGATGCAGATGGTAATTTCCAAATAATTAATGTTCCGGCGGGGTCCTATTCAATTAGGGCAACATATATTGGCTATGCATCAAAAGAAGTTACTGGTGCAAGGGTAATATCTGGTCTGAATACATCCGTTAACTTTTCACTTTCTACATCGACCATTGAAGGAGATGTAGTGCAGGTCACTGCTGAAAAACCACTCATTCAAAAGGATGAGACCTCTTCAGTAAATGTTGTAACCGGTGATCAGCTTGAGAATATGCCAATTAGAGACCTAGATGGTGTTCTTGCGACAATGCCTGGCGTTGTTGTCCAAAACGGTGATGTTCACATAAGAGGTGGAAGAGACAATGAGGTCGCCTACTACCTCAACGGTGCGTCTACAACAAACTTAGGCAATAGAGAAAATTTGGTATATGTTCCACAAGAAGCCATTGAAGAGCTTCAGGTTCAGGTTGGAGGATATGACGCTGAGGTGAGTGGAGCAAATTCAGGTGTTGTTAAGAGATCGTTAAAAACAGGTACGGAAAGCTATAGCGGGTCATTTTCCATACAAACTGATGGAAGTGGTGCAGGCGAAAGCGCTCTTCTAGGTGATGGATTTTCATATGGTCACCAAACCATTCTCGCATCTGTTAGCGGTCCTTTGGGAATGAAAAACCTGCGTTTTTTTGGCGCGGTTGAGCAGTCTAAAAAAGAAGACCCTTATGTAAAAGTATCAAAGGCTTTTAGCTTTGCTGACCAAGTTGATGAACAGCCATCAAACTTAGCTTACCTTGATCGATTTGATCTTTCATGGCAAGATGGCGTGACTCCTGGAAGTGATGATGAGTTTACTAATATTACTGGTACCGTTACCTATGACGCTGGGCCACTCAGAGCAACCTTAGGTCTTGTGAACAACGCTAGTACTAATAATTATGGAGGTGGCATACTTAGTCAGCTTCGTTGGGGTGGAGCAACGATATCCACGCTCGATGACACGGGGGCATATACAAGAGATTATGTTGTCCCTGGTAGGTATGCATATGAAGAAGCTGGTTCAAACCTTGTAACGGGCGAATTAACCTTCGCTCTGGGTTCAAACACTGTATTAAGGGCAGGGGTTAGCTCTTACAGCGAAGAAAGAGAAACAAAAGACAACTGGTTTGGCAATGAGTGGAAAAAGTGGCATGACTCTACAGAAGTTGACAACTATCTTGGCTTTGCTGCGGTGAATGATTCAACGCCTGCTTGGTCTCCTTTTAAAAGTCGTTTTTCCCAGAAATCCAGTTATATGGTTAATGGCATGTCTTTCTCCAGACCAGGGACAAGGCCTGCGAGCTATACAAAAAGCGCATATGCGAAGACTGGTTTCTCTGCAAGCGTTCAGCACGTTACTGGTCCGCATGACATAAAAGCTGGTTTGGATTATAATCAACACACCATGAGAACCTATGAGGCGAATCCTACAATCATGAAGTTTGCCCTACCCGAAGATGAGGCATTAGGCAAGTATGGACATATGGGTTATGGAAGTTTTGATGCTATCCCAGCTTATGAATGGCGTACTTATATTGATGGTTATGGCTATGACCACAGTGGAAACGAAATAGATGATAGGCTATTTTATTATAGCAGTGTACCAGGTGTTGCAGATACTGATACTACGTATCTAGATGGTGCAAAGAAGCCTACGGAGCTTGGTTTTTACGTCCAAGACAAAATGGAGTTTGACGACCTTGTTGTCAATGTAGGTGTCAGAATAGACCAGTTAGACCCATCTGAAACAGCTCCAGCAAGAGCAGATTCTTTATCTTTTTATACTGTTTCCAAATATGTTGAAACAGATTCGTGGGATGAGGTAGAACCCTATACGGAGATTCAACCACGTATTGGTGTTTCATTCCCATTTACAGACAAGACTAATGTATATGGATACTATGGTCGCTTTTCTCAGCTTGTTGATCTTAACTCCATGTATTTTACAGCCATGGACTACAGACAGCAAATGAATACTGGAGGGTATTATTACATTACTCCTGTAGGTTTTGGTCTGGAGCCAGTAAGAACAACGCAGTATGAGATAGGTTTTAAACAAGCCATATCTAATGATGCTGCTCTAAAGGCAACTTGGTTCTATAAAAATCAAAAAGGGCTTATTCAGGCAGACCGAGTCGAGGAATATAGAGGAGAGTTAGATGGAGCATATAACTATGTTCGCAATGGTGACTTTGCTACCACTAAGGGTCTAGAATTGTCTCTTGCAATAAGAAGAACAAAAGGTCTAGCTGTTGATATGAACTATACAATCTCTCAGGCAGAGGGAACAGGTTCTGGTCGTTCAAGTTACTTAGCTGCTTTAGACAGACAATCTGAGCCTCCGCTAATGATCAATCCGCTTGATTTTAACCAAGCACATTCTGGGTCCATTAATTTAGATTACAGGGTCAGTGGTACGAATACACAACTTGACGGTCTGGGTTCAAATCTATTGTTTACCTTTAATAGTGGCCATGCATACACATATGTATATAGGCCAATTGGCGGGCAGGTGAGTGCTTTTGATGCTGGCGTAGACTATATGCTCGATACTCGTTCTAGGCAGGCTCTTGAGCCAATTGGTTCATCAACAACGCCATGGGTATACAATCTTGATTTTAAGATGGATAAACGTTTTGAATTTGGAGGATATGGTTTTACGGTCTTTGCAAGGGTAAACAATCTTCTTGATAGGAGAAACTCCCTAAATGTATATCAAGCCACAGGTTCTTCATCTGATGACGGTTTTTATGGAAACGATGTATACTCAGAATCCTTTATATCGCAATATGGTCAAGACCCTGATGGTGATGGTGTAACTGACTATGAAGAAATGTATCGTGCAATTAACATAGATAATGATGAATCATATAGAACTCAGGTAGGCGGAAGGCTTATTAGCGCACCGCGCCAAGTGTTCTTAGGATTTTCGGTTGATTTCTAAACAAAATTCAAAAGGATAGGAATAATATGAAATATCTTCAACATATGGTAATCGGAACATTAATGGTTTCTGGCGTTTTTGCAAAAGGGCTTGCAGAAAACCAGAGCTGGAATAATTTCCGTGCACCTAGACTAATGGGTGATGCTCCTGCTTACTCATTGATTAATATTGGCAATTTTGGATATTGGCAGAAATATGATGCATATTCTGCTCACACCCCCTCCGGCAACAGTGGTGGAATTTACCCGCGTGGTACAGCTGCTAACATCTATCTTGATGGAGTTCTTGTTGGTGGTTATACAGGCGACCTACTGCATGTATCTGGTTCCATTTATACAAATGGTATGGTCTCGGGTTATATTGATGAAAGTGGTAACCTACAGCAAGGCGGAGAGGTAAGGCTATACCGAATTCGCAAAGATTGGGAAACCCTAACAGCTGACCAAGTAAGGCAAGATGCTGCAGAGATATATGAGACTACTGTTTCTGGTGTTTCTGATGCACAGATTCAAGCGGTTATGGATCAATATGAAGAAGACTGGAATAATTGGCCAACGCATCTTGGGGCACCTTTTTACGATTTGGATGGTGATGGTGTTTATGAGCCAGCAGATGGGGAAACTCCTGGTATAGCAAACGCAGACCAGGTCATATGGTACGTTGCATCCGATGCTGATGTAGGAACAACATCGGCGCTTTATGGGTGTACACCGATTGGTATTGAAGTACAGTATACTCTTTGGGGCTATAATCAACCCGGTGCAGCGCTAGGGCAAATAGTCTTTAAAAATATTAGAGTGCTCAATAAGGGAAGCGAGGACCTCACAGATGCCTACATATCACTGTGGTCCGATCCTGATGTTGGAGACTATACAAATGACTTTGTTGGCGTTGATACTTCTCTAAGTATGATGTTCTCCTATAACGGTGGTCCAGATGATGGTGACTATGCTGCATATGGTCTTGCACCAGCTGCAGTTGGGTATGATTTCTTTGCTGGCCCGATTGTAGAAAGTGCGGGGGATACTGCAATTTTCAATTTACAAAAGAGGCCTGGTTATAAAAACCTTCCAGCGTCTAGCTTTGGATATTTTGTTGCAGGTGGTGTATACTCTGATCCCGGTCCCTACGGTGATGTAGAGGCAGCTAGAGAATATTATAACCTTATGAGAGGGTTTGCTCCTACGGATGATTTAGATAATCCAACAGCATGGATTGATTCTTCAAGTGGTACGAGCGTAAATACAAAATTCCCTCTGGCGGGAGACCCAGTTGCGGGAACTGGAGATCTTGATGCTAATCCAGCTGATAGGCGTATGCTTATCAACGCAGGTCCTTTTACCTTGGCGGTTGGAGACACTCAGGATGTTGTAACAGCTGTCATTGGAGGGATTGGAGATAGTTGGTTGACATCCGTAACAGATGTCAAAAATACAGACGCGGTTGCACAAACACTCTTTGACGATCTTTTCCAGTCTGTTCCTTCTGCTCCTCCTGCACCAGTGGTAGTTGCTACTCCATTTGAAGATCAAGTACTATTGGATTGGTCGGGTCTTACATCTGTGTCTGCTACAGAGAGCTCTGACATATCAGGGTATGCGTTTGAAGGCTATAATGTATATCAGCTACCAAGCGCATCATCTACTGCAGATGAAGCAATTCGCATTGGTACTTTTGATATTACTAATGGAGTTCAGACCATTACAGGAAACGTATTTTTACCAGAATATGGAACGACAGTAGAAATACCTGTCCAATATGGATTAGATAAAGGCGTCAAAAGACAGCTCTTGATATCTCAGGACTATCTTAATGGTGGACCTCTATATCCCGGATCTGAGTATTATTATGCGGTTACAGCCTACAATTATAATGCTGATCCGCCTCTTATTGAGGATAAAGCACTTGAGACTGCGCTAACCCCAATTTATGTAAGGTTGCAAGATGCGGCATTTGGTACACGTTATTCAGCATCAGCAGGTGAAGGTTTGGAAGTCACTCATACAGGTCCAGGACAAGGTGAGGTTAGTGCTACGGTAACCAACCCAGCGGCTTTGACTGGAAACACATATAGAGTTTCTTTTGTTGCTGACACATCATATACCCATCTTTCCGGAGATGATGTGAGTGGTACTTTATGGACTTTAGACAATCTTTCAACTGGTGCAAAAATGGTAGACTTATTTAAACAAGGTAGCAGCCAATTAGATTCTGATCAACCTATTGTTGATGGTGTTCAAGTTATTGTTAGTGGACCATTGCCAAACACGATAGTTGAAATTGATGAATACGCATCATGGCCTAGCAATACAACGCTCGTTGATGGGTCTACTGACTCTCACCTTGCTCCTAGTTTGAGTCAAACAGGAAACATCTGGGACAATAGGGCAGGTGCTATTAATCTGGCTCCTTATGCAAGAGACTATGATAGGTTTGGTTACTGGGGCTTTGATGATGTTGTCCTTGATTTTGGGGACTCCTCATTATCGTGGGAATATTACAGTGGATGGATGCATACTGATTCAACTGAAGGTTCTCCGACTTTTGGACAACCGGTGTATCAACCATTTGCAGCATATCGCGTAAAACCGTTTGGTGGAGATACCATTAGGTTATTTGCTGGTTTTTGGGATACAAATGGAGATGGTAAATGGAGCGTGAATTCAGAAGTAGATGAAACGGGTGAAACAGTATATGATTGGGTCTGCCCAACTTATGGTTCAGAAGCTTGGGAGCCACTATACCTTTACCAGGGTTATGATACTAATGGTAATGAGATAAGCTATGATCCTGCTAATGTTGCGACTTACATTGCAAACAATACTGGTGATGACGGTAATCCTTTAGGTGGTAATACCATTGATGGTGAATTTTATGATGCACTTAACCTTTCAGCAAATACTGCGTGGGGGAATGCTGCAGGTGAATTTAATTACCCATTTGCTACAGCAATGCTCCTTGGCGCCTATTATGGACCTAATGAAAGTGGAAGTTATGTCGAGGGTTCTCCTGAAGGGGGGGCTGCTTCACTGCCGCAAGCAGGGAACTATGATAAGTTTGGTAATGTCTTAACAGTGGATCACTATTATATTTTTCAAACTGCAAAAGGAAATACCACAGACGACATGTTTGAATTTACAACATCGGCTCCATTAGCAGCTGATAGTTTAAACGCCATGGATCTCGAAAGGATAAACGTTTTTCCAAATCCTTACTATGCATCCAATAGCCAAGAAACTAACAGATTTGATCAATTCGTCACATTCAGTCATTTACCAGATGATCAGTCTGATGTCACGATAAAGATATATAGCATAGATGGTGTTTTAGTTAGAAAGCTTGAGTCAAAACAGAATCAAAATCAATATTTACAGTGGGACCTAAGGAATCATAGCAACCTTCCTGTTGCAAGTGGACCTTATGTTGCTCATGTGAGTACTGTTCACGGTGAAAGAGTGTTAAAACTCTTCATTATTCAAAGAAATCAAGTTGTTCAATACTATTAATCAAACTTTATAACGGAGTAAATAATGATGAAAACACTTAAGTTAGTTTTAACATCGATTACAACAGTTTCCTTGCTGTTTGGTGGAGATGAATCAAGGATTGGCACCAGTGGTGGCGGTCAGGTTCTGGTTCCGGTAGGTGCAAGAGGAATTGCGCTTGCTGGATCAGAGAGGGTCTATTCGAGCGGACTAGAATCCATATATTGGAACCCTGCGGGACTCGCAAGAAATGAGAATCCAACAGTTCTTGCTTCTAACATGAGTCTTTTTAATGACATGGGTGTCAATTACTTTGGAGTATCTTCAAAGCTAGAAAAGATAGGCTCAATAGGTTTTACTGTAAAAACTATTGATATGGGAGACATTCCTACTACAACGGTCACAGATATGGATGGCGAGGGAGGTGGTACATTTACACCAACGCTTTCTACTTTTGGTTTAACGTATGCAAATTCTTTCTCAGACAGAGCTTACTTTGGCATTACCGGGAAGGTGATATATGAAAGCATTCCAAGGGTGTCAGCTAGTGCGTTCGCATTAGACATAGGCGTTCAATATACTGGTTTGGCAGGTGTAGAAGGTCTTGGCCTTGCTTTAGTATTGAATAACCTAGGTACTGATCTTCACTACACAGGTAGCGGATTAACAGATCAAGCAACACCTGATGATGGGCCATCTGACTTTTTTAATCGAGAAGCTTCTTACGATGAACTACCTTCAACCTTTAATATGGCATTATCATATCAGGTTGCAGGGGCAACGATTGGCATGACCTATACAAGTCATAACTTTCAGTATGACGAGCTTAATCTTGGTGCTGAATATGCCTTAATGGATATGTTCTACTTGCGTGGTGGAATGACAACACCAATGCTTGAAGATGAATCTTCTAATACCGATGAAACCTTATTTGGTCTAAATTTTGGTGCTGGCTTGAAGTATAGTCTTTACGGAGCCAACCTTGTTGTTGACTATACAATGAGAAATCAGAGTGATAACTTTAATGCTAGTAATGTCTTCAGCTTGGGAATTGTTTTTTAAGAAAGATATTTATGTATCGTAAAAAAGGGGCATTACTGCCCCTTTTTTATTTTTTAAAAATTAAAGATAACATCTCATAGAGTTCTGGGTTAGGTATTCCTTTTCCAAGGTAAATTTCCTGGTTCCCTTTTTGAAATATCATTTCCCAATGAAGATGCGATCCAGCCTTGCTACCAAGAGTGCTTTCTCTCATTCCCGTGTTTCCAGATTTTCCTATTATTTCACCCTCATAAACTGTTTCACCAGGTTTTAAGTTTTTTTCTATGTGTGATAGATGTGCATATATTGTAATTGTTCTAAATCCCTGTACGAGTTCAAAACCATGGTCTATAAAAATGGCTTTACCCAGCAATATGTTATTGAAAATATCTGATGGTGTGTCTCCTAGTTTTGCACTAGAACGTAGCAGGTTTTCTCTGAAGTTAGCTGGAACCTCCTCATAGTTTAAATCCGATCGAATAATTATGCCATCTGCAACGGCTTTTACAGGTGTACCCCAATTTGCGAAAAAATCAACCCCTCTATGAATTCCGTTTCTATATTCCCTTGGTGCATTGGGTAAGCGCATTGTCCGTTTTGGTACTGGAACACCTTCGCAGGGCAAAGACAAGCTCAAAGAGTCTACCCATTTGGTATCAAATTCTATTATCTCCATATCAAATTTCTCTTCCACTTTAATTATGTTTGATAAGACTGAAAGAGGTGAGTTTTGTGGGCGCTCTATTGTTTGAGCGAATATGATTTTAAATAATAAAAAAGTGTATGGTAAAACTCTCATTTAATCAATTAGATATTTTAATCCTTCTATGCAAACATCGATTGGCTTACCTGTGAATTCAGTTATCACATCACTTTTTAAAATGGAGTCTTTCTTTTCCGTCCCAAAGGAATAATCACCATCGAAGTATATCGCTGCGGTTTGGATGTTAATTAAGTTTATTGTCTCTAAGATTGTGAAATTGTTTCTAGCCCACGAAGTCGGGATAAGTAATATTCCATCAGCCCAATTCCTATTTCTTTGTAAAATATTTATAGCTAGGAATTGTTTGTGGGTTTGATAAACTTTGATGTTTAAATCATTCTTTTTGCTAAATCTTCTTGTTTCTTTGTTTAATTTGTCCAAAGTGAGTTTTGCGTTTGATTGATGGGATTTATACCCTAATAGATTAAGATTTGGTCCCTGTAATATTAAAATGTTCATCATAATGGAATTAGGTTTCCAATAATATAACCTATGATCATGCCAATAAGAAGCGCAAGGGTCATTATTCGACCTTTTGCAAGCTCAGTTCCATAGCCTTTTTTTATTGCCAGGCCAGAGATTAGTGTGCCCAAGGCATTTAAAATCCAAAAAACAGGTATGCTCACTATTTTTATGATCATGGGACCTATTACTGGTATTGCTGCTAAAAGAACGCTTACACCAGAAAAAATTTCTGTGAATACAGTAAGGAGGAAAGTAACGAAGAGGATAACTTTTTTATCAATTCCAAAATAAAAAGCTGTCAGGATAACTGAAAACGCAAAGAACCAGATAAAAATTTTGTTCTTATATGTTTTTAATATTGAGATGTTGGATAAATCCATAAAAAAATTTATTAACAATCCTTGATGGATAATTAGTTTTTTTGATATTTCAAGATGGTACTATATCCATAGTACTCTTTTGTTTCTTCTTCATTTGTTATGATTGTTAAGCTTTTTCCAGTTATTTCATAGCGACCGTAGGTTGTGTCAGAATCTACGATAATAGCTACATTTGTTTCATCTGCATACCATACCCCTTTACCTGTCTTCTTTATTCCATCATTTAACACATCGAAAATAATCGATCCATTTTTCTTAAACTCTAAGGATTCAATGTTTTTATCATCTTTATAAAGTATGGTTATTTCTTCTCTTTTACCTTTCGTAATTGTTGTCATTGATTCGAAGAGCCAGAACCCCAGGATTTCCGAAGGATTTTGAGGAAATAGCAAAGATATCAAGAAGACTAATAAGATAGAATAACTTCTCATTTCAGGATAAGAAAATCATATTCTAAATTAAATTTTAATCATCGATGATTTGTCCAACTAACGTAAAAAAATCAAATTGGTATTTTGCCAATACTATCTGCCTTGGTTCTGATGTTGATATCCATAATTCTCTAACACCCGTTGGACTTATTATGTTGTTCATAAAATAATCACTATTTTTAATATTATGAGTTGTATCGTTAATAATAATATCAAATCTAAAATGGTCACATAAAACTGAGTCTTTTTCTATTAAAACGTTGGATGTTTCCGACCATAAAAAACGAGCCTTACCCATATTCCCTTCATGTTCAAACTCAAACCACTTTGTGTCTAGCTCATCTTTTTCTTTTTCTGAGGCCATCGCTAGCATTGTAAAAACATTATGAGTTGGTGTTTGGGTATGGATTTTTCTATCATCATAAATGATATGTCCGCTTGAATCAATTTTCCCGGATAAGGAAGAACGATTATTTCCTTGGTAAATAGTTTTTTCCCAACTTTTTAATGAATAATTTTCTGAATCATATCTTGCGCTATACGTATTATTGGTCGGCCACAGAAAATCAACTATGCCACGGCTCTGAGCGGAAAACCTGATCTCATCATCTTTGTTTTTCATAGAAACATCTGCGATATGAATGCCCCAAAGAGAAATCGAATATTCTTGTGCGAACAAATTCAAGGAGAATAATAGGTGAAAAAAAACTACTTTCAAGTTTTCCATGTGTATTTCCCTCGCAAACCCAGCAATCCAATAACTGGTATGTAAATTGGTTGTAAAATGGCCCAAACAAGATAACCTATTACGCTTGTTTTAACGCTGAACAACTTGCAACCAAGAAATATAACCAATCCATCAAAAAACAGTTTAATACAAAACATTACAATCCAAGGTTTCATCAATAGTGCAAATAATAATATTAGAGAATTGTAAATCAGAACTATTGATAGAAAACCAAAAAACAAAGGCGCTTTTCTAAAATTAATTTTAGCGTTGGAAGACCAGCGTATCCTTTGATTTAAAAAACCTTTCAATGTTCTCATAGATGAGGTTTTTACAAAAGAATTTGGATCTAGTTGTATGTACCCACCTTTTATTCTTGATATTTCTTGAACTAGATACATATCATCTCCTGATACACGATCATTTACTTTAGTAAAGCCTTCAATCGAAAAAAAATCTCTTTTATAAAATGCTAAATTTTGTCCAGTTCCTGACCAAAACTGCTCCCATCCTGCAGCACCCGCATTTGAAAAAACAATACCCATGAAATCAATACGTTGAAATTCTTCGAATAAGGTACCAAATTCATTTTGAACTTGTGAAAAACCAATGGTAATGCAATCTTGACGTACTACACTGTAAGCCATGCTTGCAGTCCAAAGTTTTCCAACTCTACAGTCTGCGTCAGTTAACAAAATTATTTCTCCCGACGATTTTTCTATTCCATGAGTTAAGGCATTTTTCTTCGGAGATAGATTATCTGGTATGTCTTTTATGTTTACTGTTTTTATGAAAGCATAATTTTCAATCGCAGTATTTATTATTGAAAGGGTTTCATCTTCCGACCTGTCATTCACTATTATGATTTCTAACTTGTCAACTGGATATTCTTGGGAAACTAAATCTTCTATAAGATTACCTATATATTCTTCTTCATTTCTAGCTGCAATTATAATAGATACACTTGGAAGAGTATCATATGAAGACACAGGTAATAAATTGTGTTTAAATAATCCAGTTATCAAAAAAACAATTGAGATAATATAAAGTATTATTGAGACGAAAATCAAAATTGACATGTTTTTATAGATCCATAAACCATCCAGCAATCAAAAAATAGAAGAATACTCCAAGAATATCTGTGCTTGTTGTCACAAAAGGGCCTGTCGCAATTGCAGGGTCAACATCTAATTTTTTTAATAAGATTGGTGTAAGCGCGCCAACTGCAGTAGCAATTAGCATAGAGGAACAAATGCTTAGTCCTATTACAACCCCAAGCATTGAATCAAGGTTCAAGAATGTAAAATTTGCTAGAATGCCTAATAACAATCCATACAGTACCCCGAGAATAAGCCCAACTTGTAATTCTTTTGATAGAACTTTAAACTCATCGCCTATTGCAATTCTCCCTGTAGCCATACCTCTTACAATTATTGTAGAGGATTGCGTACCAATATTACCTCCCATTCCAATAATCACCGGAATAAATGAAGCAAGGGCAATAATATTTTCAATCATATGTTCAAATACACCAATTATATATGCTGCCATAACGCCACCTATCCAACTAGCAAAAAGCCAAGGTAACCGAATTTTAGCATTTTCCCAGCTTGATTTTAGAAGAATCTCCCTATCTTTACCAACACCAGCCATTTGTAGAAAGTCCTCACTAGCTTCCTCTCGAATGACATCTACTACGTCATCAACAGTAACAATACCCAGAAGCTGATTGTCAGTATCTACAACAGGAACTGCAAGATAGTTATACTGTGCTACAATTTGAGCTACGTCTTCTTGGTCAGTTTCTGGTCTTACTGAGTGTACTCTTTTTATCATTATATCTCTTAGCAATTTGTCAGGATGGGTTGTTGCTAATGCTCGAAGAGATGCTATCCCCACTAAAGCATCATCTTCATTTGTAATATAGAGATAGAAGACCATTTCTGCATCTTTTTGATACTGGAGCGTTCTTAGTGCATCTCCACAAGTTGTTTCTTGGTATATTGTGAAAACATCTGTTGACATCATTGCTCCAGCAGAATCTTCAGGATATCCCATTATCTCTTCAATACCTTCTTGTTCTTCTTTGTTTAGGAGATCAATAACTGATTTAGCCTGCTTAGGTTCCAGTGCGCCAAGCAAAAAACTTTGATCATTTGTAGGCGCATTCTGAATTAAATTTGCTATACGTTCCGGATGTTCGATGTTTAATAATTTTTCAATAATAGTATCATCCAAGTTGATTAAGAACTCTAGTGTATGATTATCATTTTCCATTAGGTTAAAAACCTGTATTTGTTCTTCATCATTGAAGTACCTAAAAATAACAGCTAAGTCTGCAGGGTGAGTTTTGTTAATGAGTTTTGTTAGATTTGTTTTTGCATGTCTGCGCAATAAACGCCCGAAGGTGTCCTTAAGTATGGTTATTTCATTTTTAAAAAGTTCTTTTCTCATTGGATTTAAACTCTGTTTATACCCTTAAATCCAAAAAACAATGCCATAAAAGCCACTATTAAGAACAAAGGGGAAACATGGCCATTAAGAATATAAAATCCATTATCTTCTATGCTTGTAACCGAAAAAAGTAGTGCGGTTGTATTATTTAAACTGTGAAGAATTAGGGCAGGTATGACCGAATTTGTTTTCCAAGCTAAAAAACCAAGAATGATTCCTAAAGCATATATCTGGATAAACCAATAAGGATTCATGTGTATAATAGAAAAAAATAAAGCAGTGACCAAAACAGCATGCGTGACATCTTTCCAATGATCTTCAAGTATCTGTTGAAAAAACCCTCTAAATAGAAGTTCTTCACCAAGTGGTGCAACTACCGAAACTGCTGTAAATAATAAAATAAAACCAAAAAATGTTTCGGGATTTAATAGGCCATTTAAATCCAAAATATATTCTGGTGCGGGCACAAATATTTGGACTATTCTGTCAAATTCATCTGAAATTATTATTATTCCAATTGATAATAAAACTGTGCTAACCAATTCGTTTTTTGTTATCTTATTTAATCTTAGCCTTTTGACAAATGATTCTTTTTTTCGTTGAAGGAACCAAACTAGAGGAATTAACATAAATGTCTGTCCAATAATAAAAGAAATAAATGTATAATGCTGTTGATTGGATTCAGGATTAGATAAGCCTATTCCAAGAATTATTGATCCAGAAAAAAATGCTGCTAATAATGATGTTAATACAATAACAAAAGCAGTTTTAATGCTTAAATTACTTTTCATAACAAACTTTTTTCATTTTTTAAAATTTTCACAACACCGTAATTGATTTAATTTATAAAGCTCTGGTTATCTAAAAGAATATTAATTTTTTAAAGACATAGCATACATAAACACAGTTGCTGCGGAAGCGACATTTAATGACTCTCCATATCCAAAGCTGTTAATTGAAACAAAATCATCAATAATTCTTTGATTTTTTGAAGAAATACCATGTGCCTCATTACCAAAAACAAGCACCAGCTTTTTTGGAAAAATAAAGGTTGATAAGTTTTCACCTTTGACTGACGCTGAGATTAGTTGGTGGGTACCGATGAATTTTTCCAACTTAATATCGTAGTGTATATTTATTGCGAAATGAGCACCCATTGATGATCTAATGGTTTTTGGATTGTACGGATCAGAAGAATTTGGTGAAAGAGCAATGTTGTTAATTCCAAACCAAGCAGCAGAACGAAAAATAGTTCCTAAATTTCCAGGATCTCGAATATTGTCTAAATATACCCACTTGTTTTTATTGAAATTTACTTTCTTTTGTTTCTTTATGTGGCAAACAGCAGCAATACCTGCTGGAGTTGTTGTTGACGATATCTTTTTAAATTCTTGTTCAGATATGATTTTAAGCCTAGACCTATCAATGTTTTGAAAAACTTCCCAATCTATATTCTTTTCAAAAAAACTATCTGTACAAAAAACAAACTGAATTTCACCATTCCAATCTGTTGCTGATTGAATAATTCGTTTTCCCTCAATGAGGTATTTATTATGGTTTTTTCTGTATTTTCTTTTTTTCAGTGATTCAATTTCTTTGATCGTTAAGATGTGCATTTTATTTTTATTGCTTGTCCTCATTTGGTAAAACCTGTTCAGAGATGTAATTCATTCAAAGTATAGAATTAGTAATAATTCTACTTTTGCATACCATGTTATGGCAGGTAATTTTAATGAATGTTCTCACAAAAATTATTTCCATGAAAAAGGGATTGCCAGATATTAAAAAAGATTTTTCCGCATGGTATACTCAAGTAGTAAACCGTGCTGGGCTTGCTGATTATGGCCCAGTAAAAGGTACTATGGTTATAAAGCCTTACGGATATCAATTATGGGAAAACATAAAAGAGATATTTGACAAAATGATAAAAGACTCTGGGCATGTCAATGCTTATTTTCCTCTTTTCATTCCTAAGTCTTTCTTGGCAAAAGAAGCAGAACATATTGAAGGCTTTGCAAAAGAATGTGCAGTTGTAACGCACACGAGATTAAAATCTGATGATGGGAAAGGTGTTGTTGTAGACCCAGAATCCAAACTTGAGGAAGAAATCATTGTACGTCCAACTTCTGAAACTGTGATTTGGTCAATGTATAAAAAGTGGATACAGTCTCATAGAGATCTTCCCCTGCTTATTAATCAGTGGGCGAATGTTGTTAGGTGGGAAATGCGAACCCGACTGTTTCTACGCACGAGTGAATTTTTATGGCAAGAAGGGCATACTGCACACGAGACTTCTGAAGAAGCAAAAAAAGAGACCTTAGAGATTTTAGAACAATATAGGTGCTTAGCAGAGAACTATTTAGCCATACCTGTTTTTACAGGATTAAAAACTGAATCAGAAAAATTTGCAGGTGCAGAACTTACCTATTGTATTGAAGCTATGATGGGTGATAAAAGAGCTCTTCAGGCTGGGACATCGCATTATTTGGGTCAAAACTTTGCTAAAGCCTTTAATGTTACTTTTCAAACAAAAGATAACAAGGAAGAATTTGTATGGGCAACTAGCTGGGGTGTAAGCACTCGCCTAATTGGAGCAGTTATCCTTACACACGGAGATGAAAAAGGTCTCCAATTGCCTCCGAAGGTTGCTCCAATTCAGGTAGTTATTGTGCCGATTGTTAAAAATGACATACAAAGTAAGATGATTGAAGATTTCATTGAACCCATCCTCAAAGAATTAAAAAATAAAAAGATTAGGACGCATGTAGATTGGTCTAACAGCTCTCCCGGCTACAAGTTTAATGATTGGGAAATGAAAGGTGTTCCCATGAGGATGGAAGTTGGGCCTAGAGATATCGAGGAAGACAAAGTTGTTCTTGTAAGGCGGGACAATAAAGAAAAGACAGTTGTAACAAAAACTGATAGCGTGAACAGGATAGATATGTTTTTAAATGAAATCCAAAATAATTTATTTAATAAGGCATTGGCCTTTAGAAATAATAACACTCACATCGTTTCCAATTATGATGATTTTAAAAAGGTGATTAATGAAGGAGGTTTCGTTCGTTGTGGTTGGAATGGGGCAAAAGACACTGAGTCTAAGATAAAAGAGGAAACAAAAGCCACCATCAGATGCATACCCTTTGATGAGAACCCTGATGAATTAAAGTGTATAATATCGGGTGAAGTTGCAAAACACGAGGTTATTTTTGCTAAAGCGTATTAGCTATTAAGTCCGATGTTAGTCAACACTCCAGCAATTGTTCTTAAATCTTTCCCATATGGAGACACATCTTTGATATCTAGGTGTTTTTCAAAAGACAGAGGAAAAATAAGTTTAATTATTAAAGGTGCGAGGAGTAAAAGGTCAAATAAGGCAGCACATTTTCAACCACTAAGCTATATTGACATCATATATAATCATAAACAAAATCGCGAACTACACTTATTGTCAAAGGTTAACTACAAAGAGTATTGGCCGGGAATAATTTCTAAATTACACACTGTTACCTTAGCCATGTCTTTGCTTGAGTTGACAGAAAAAACTCTTTCTTTCGATGATCCACACCCCCAGTTATTTTATACTTTAAGAGATGTTTTAAAAAAATTCAATTCTGAAAACTCTGATCCCAATTTATTGTTTTGGTTCTATGAATGTGCTTTGTTGTCTCATTTAGGTTTTCGGCCAAGTTTAGAAAATGATAAATTTCCAGGTCTAGACTTGCCTGATTTAAAGGAGGGTTCTAATACCTTTGCAATTTTAGCAAGTTTATTATCTGGTGAGCTTAGTAATCTCCCGCCTGAGACACCCACAATAAAAGATCGTAAAATAATAAGTGAGTATTTATGGATGTTGTTATGCTACCACTTTGATGGTTTAAATAATGTAAAATTCATTGAAGTAACAAAATCGATACTTTCAGTAAAAACCCAAAAGTAAAAAATGCTATTACTATTAACACATGATCTTATTACGTATATTTATTGAAATATGAAATATCAATTTCAAACTAATCCAGGAGATTATTCTTACACGCCTAACTCCTATGCCACCGCAATTAAAATTTTGGTATCTATAAATTTTGGTATTTTCTTGTTACAAGCTCTTTCTAAATCTGAGCGTCTATTTTTTCCACTGTTCGGTTTGGTGCCAAAGCTAGTTTGGTCTGATTTAATGATTTGGCAGCCCTTTACTTATATGTTTTTTCATGGTGGAGTTTGGCATGTTTTGATTAATATGTTCGTATTGTGGATGTTTGGTAGTGAATTAGAACGAGTCTGGGGCAGAGATAGATTTTTAAAATTCTTTTTTATAACCGGAGTTGGCTCTGGTCTAATAACTATGTTGTTCAGTTTACAATCCATGACACCGGTTGTCGGAGCAAGTGGGTCAGTTTATGGAGTTTTACTTGCTTATGGCCTTACTTATCCTAATCGAAGAGTGTATCTATATGGTATTATACCAATTAAGTCAATTTGGTTTGTTTTTGGCATTGGGCTTATGGCTTTTCTATCGTCTTTTAATAACATTTCTGAAATTAGTCATTTAACACACATTTCTGGTATGCTGATTGGTTATTTATTATTAAAAAAGCCTATACATTGGACTAGTCTTTGGTTTAACATAAGAAAAAGAACACTAGAGTATAGAGTTATGAAAGAAGAAAAAAAGTTAGTAGAAAAAAACAAAATAGAGAATGACGTAAATAAAATTTTGGATAAAATAAATAGAGAAGGCTATGATAGTCTTACAGAAAACGAAGCTGAGCGACTATATAAAGGCAGTCAAGCACTATCACATAATAAGAAAAAGAATTAACTTTACCATATAAGCAAAACACTAATAAGACCAAAGAAGATAAACTAATGAGTGAGACTAAAAGTACAACAGATTTAGGAACCATAATTGGCCTTGGTGCTGGAATAGCAATAATTGTATTAGGCATTGTACAAGGAGAGGGGCAATTAGTTTGGTTTTTTAATTTGAATTCATTACTAATCGTTGTAGGAGGAACCTTTGCTGCAACAATGGTTAACTTACCCCTTAAGGCTGTATCTAATACCTTTAGCATATTAAAAAATGTATTTAAGGGGGAAGACCATGATTATGATAGTATCATTGAGGAAATTGTTCAAAAAGCAACAAAGGCAAGGAAAGATGGCTTGCTATCATTAGAATCTGATTTGTCTAATATGCGAGAAGGATTTTTTAAAAATGGTATAGAGTTAGCAATAAATGAAAGAGATGCTAAGCGACTTAGGACATTCTTAAATCTTGAAATGAATAATATTCAAAGTAGACACATTGCTGGTCAAGAATTATTTCTTTATATGGCCTCCTACGCGCCTGCATTTGGAATGTTAGGTACTGTGCTTGGATTAATAATTATGATGAATAACTTTTCATCAGGTGATGAATCGGCTGCTGGTGCAAGTTTTAATGTTTCAGAGAGATTTGCTGAGTTGTTATCTGGAATGGGTCTTGCACTCATTACAACATTTTACGGAGTATTTTTTGCTAATATGATGTTTCTTCCAATTGGTGGCAAGTTAAAAAGACGGTCTGAAAACGAAATGATGTTGAAAAACATTGTAGTTGAAGGTATCATTAGTATTCACGCTAGAGAGCATCCCATATTAATCCGGGAAAAATTAATGACATTTGTACCTTCTCAATATAGATATAATTCTAATGAAGACAAGTAAACAATAGATTCAATAAAAAGATAATAATATTCCATGGCCCAAATACGAAAAGAGTTAAGCTTAGATGAGCGTAAAGCTAAGGCAACTGCTTGGGCATTAACTTTTGCAGATGTTGTCACCCTTCTTCTTACTTTTTTTGTCTTACTATTGGTGATGTTAAATGATGCTGAAAAACGTCTTAGTATTCTGATAGACAAACTTCTTGATGAAACATATGAAGAAATGACACAAGGTCTTTCGTATGAAAACATAGAAGTTGAAAGAGAGACCAAGGGTATAAAAATAACAATTACAGGCAATCTATTTAAATCTACATCTTCTGAGATTGAACCGGTTTATTATTCTGTTGTCCATGAAATTGGACAAATCATTTCAGAGTCAGCTTTAATGAATCTCAAAGATAGAAAAGAACACCAACAATTATTAAAGATTGTTGATCAGCAAAATGCTATTTTAAATGTTGAAATAAGATGCGAAGGTCATACAGATGACGCAAAGCTTCCTCCTAATGCTGATTATCCGTCAAACTGGGAATTGTCTTCTGCAAGATCTTTAAACCTTGTTAGATTAATGAACAAGCACGCAGGAATGTCTGAGAAGTACTTCTCAGCTTTAGGCTATGGAGAGTTTCGTCCAGTTGTAGATGTAAGTGATATTGAGAATTTCAAAGATAAACAAAAAGCAAGAGCAAAAAACCGAAGAGTAGAGATTTATCTAGATGCCTTTATCAAGCAAAAAGTAGAAATTGAAAAAAAAGTTAATATTTAATAAGGCACCTAATCATCCTTCATATTATTTGGAATTACTTTGAATACCTGCTCTCCTGGTTTAGCCATACGATACCGCTCTCTTGCTAATTTCTCGATATATTCTAAGTTATTATTTAATCGATTCTTCTCCGTTATCAACAGCTCTCTCTCTTTCCTTAATTCAGAGATGTGCTTTTGAACCATTTCTATTTCTTTTCTTAGCTTATAAAGTTGAAATAAACCATGGTCACCAAAAATAAAAATAATAAAAAGCACAAATAAAATGAGAAAAAGTATACCCCTAACAAAGTTCTTTTGAGAATGCATTGTCTGTGTGTTTTTAAACCTTGAACGAGAAGGTCGCTTCAGTGTACCATATTTATTCATTGATAATTACCAAATACATTTACCTCCGCTAGCTTTGCACCCACTCCTAGCTCTTCTTCAATTCGCAATAATTGATTGTATTTACATATTCGGTCTGTTCTTGAAAGAGAGCCTGTTTTGATTTGTCCCATACCCACTGCAACTGCCAAATCTGCAATCGTTGTGTCTTCTGTTTCCCCTGATCGATGTGAGATGATCACACCAAAGCCTGCGTTTTTAGCCATGGAAACTGTGTTCATTGTTTCTGTCAAAGTACCAATTTGGTTTAACTTTATTAAAATTGCATTTATACAATTTTTATCTACCGCTTTTTTCAACTTTTCAATGTTTGTTACAGTTAAATCATCACCAACGACTTGTACTTTATTGCCTAGTTTTTTTGTTAGCTGAGCCCAGCCATTCCAATCATTTTCATCTAGCCCATCTTCAATTGATATAATAGGGTAATCTTTTACAAGATTAGCTAAATATTCTATCATTTCATTGGTGCTTAGTTTTTTCTTTTCAGAGTATAAATTATAATATTCTTTTTCATATAATTCACTTGCTGCAACATCTAGTGCTAAAGATACCTCTTGACCCGGTTTTAAACCTGATTTGATAATGGATTCTAATATAATTTCTATTGCTTCCTCATTGGATCTGAGATTAGGGGCAAACCCACCTTCATCTCCAACTGATGTGATGAAACTCTTTTTTTTCAAGAGTGATTTTAACATATGAAAAATTTCAGCTCCTATCTTTAATGCGTTAGAGAATGAACCAGCATCTAAAGGACAAATCATAAATTCTTGTATGTCTATAGAATTATCTGCATGGCTACCACCATTTAAAATGTTCATTAATGGAATAGGTAATAATTTGCTACCAGTTTCTCCAAGATAGCTATAGAGTGGTTTGTTTGATGCGTTAGATCCTGCATGAGCAGCTGCCAAAGAAACACCTAGTAGTGCATTCGCTCCTAGGCTTGATTTATTTTGAGTTCCATCTAATTCAATTAATAAGCTATCTAAATCTGATTGTTCTGTAGCATCGAAACCCATTAATTGTGGTGCGATAATTGAATTAACGTTTTTTATTGCTTTTTGCACACCTTTACCACAATATCTACTTTTATCCATATCCCTTAGTTCAAGCGCTTCATATTGCCCTGTTGAAGCTCCAGAAGGAACCGCTGCTCTTCCAAGGTGACCGGATTTTGTAGTAATGTCTACTTCGATTGTTGGATTTCCTCTAGAGTCCAGTATTTCTCTTGCATATACCTTTTCAATAGAAGAATTCATATTTTACTCCTATAATTTAGATAGCCAAATTAGATTTGAGTGTTAACACCATCCAATACCTATAATTTAAAATTGGAACAATATAAAGAATAAATAATTAAAGTAGGGTTAAATGTTTGAAATCTATCGATTCAATAAGGAAAATGAAATTTTATGGGATGAATTTGTTTCAAAAAGTAATAATGGGACCTTGTTTCATTTACGATCTTTTCTTAATTATCATCCAAATAATAGGTTTGTGGACCACAGTCTAATGATTTTAAAGAAAGGCAAGCTATTTTCCGTTTTTCCAGCAGCGGAAATTATATATGAAAATAAATTATATCTTATTTCTCATCCTGGTGCAAGTGTTGGTTCATTTGTTCTTCCTGAAAAATTTGCGATTGCCGAATCGATGGAGCTTGCTCAATGCTTAGTAGATTATTCAAAAAAGAATGGTTTCCATGCAATTCGAATTACATTGCCACCTAATTTATACCAAAAGAGAATATCAAATTATATGGAGTTTTCGCTTTTCAAACAGAAGTTTGAGTATTTTAAAAGGGACATAACCAGTATTTTGTTTTTAGAAAATTCGCATTCTCTAACAGTAAATAAATTTCGCGATTCTCATAAAAGAGCAGTGCGCAAATCTATGGATAGTGGGGTTGTTATTGAGCAATCAAATGACTATGATTCTTTTTATAATATTTTAAAAGAAAATTTAAAGATTCGTCACAACGTCAATCCTACACACTCACTTAAAGAGCTAAAGTTAATCTCATCTATTTTTCCAAAAAAATGTAAATTATTTGGTGCTTTTTTAAAAGGAGAGATGATTGCTGGTGTTGTGAATTTTATTGTTAATGATCATGTCATTCTTGCTTTTTACATTAGTCATAATGAGAAATATTCTAATTATAGATCTGTTAATTTACTTTTTTATCATATTTTTAATTGGGCCATTGAAAAAAAATATACAATATATGATTTTGGCACATTCACGGTAAATAATGAACCAAATATGGGATTGGGTAGGTTTAAAGAGAACTTCGGCGCTAGTGGTATTTTTCGAGACACAATTCAATTAGTAATATAAAATAATGTCAATAAGAGACCTAGGAAAGCAGTCCTTGATATATGGCTTTGGTCATGTTTTGGCAAGACTGATTACTTTTTTATTATTGCCTCTATATACTCATTCTTTTACACAAGAAGAATATGGCGCAGTATCCTTAGCATATGCGTTTATAGGCTTTGGATTGATTTTATATCGATATGGTATGGATACAGCCTTAATGAAATTTTCAGTACAAACTACGGGTGATGAAAAAATAAAACATATTACTGTTATAATAATATCTCAAATTATTACTGGAATAATGTTCACTTTAATATTTTATCTCTCAAGGAACTTGAGCGCATATTGGGTTTTGGGAGTGCACAAACCAGATTGGATGGTTTACCTTTCAATTATTCTCCTTCTCGATTCTCTTTGGAGCTTACCACTTTTAATCCTTCGCGCTGAACAAAAAGCGACATTATTCATTAGTTTTAGTCTGTTGAATGTTGTTGTAACCATGTTTTTAAACATCTTTTTTGTTGTTCACTTAAAAAATGGAATCGAAGGGGTTTTTAAAGCCAATATTTTAGCTTCAGGGCTTTTATTGTTTACATCCTTTCCTATAATAATTCAAAGAATTAAAATTAGTTCTTTTGATAAAAGCACATTGATTAAAATTTTAAAGTTTGCCATACCATTTTTACCAGCAGGTGTGTTTACTATGGTTATGGAATTATCTGATCGATACTTAATTGAATATATGCTTGGCACCAAAGATGTTGGTCTTTATTCTGCGGGTAAAAAAATGGGAATGTTAGGTCTTACAGCTGTTATGGGGTTCAATATGGGATGGACTCCATACTTTTTAAAAAAAGGAAAAGAACGGGGGGCGAGGTTAGAGTTTTCTAAAATCACAACACTATTTTTAGGTATAATGGGATATTTATCAATGCTGGTAAGTCTTTGGATTAATGAAATTATGCGACTCTCAATCTTTGGGAAAACACTTATAGGTCCTGCGTTTTGGAATTGCAATGAAGTGGTTAGTATGATTCTCTTGGGATACTTCTTTTTTGGCACTTATATCATTCAACTCCCGGGTATTTACATAAAGGAAATTACAAACTGGGTTCCAATATTTCGAATCAGTGGTGCACTCACTTTAATCATGTCTAGTTTCTATTTTGTTCCCAAATTTGGTTTCGTGGGAGCGGCATATAGTGTTGTGCTGGCATTTATTTCAATGACATTAACTATCTACCTAAAAATAAACCCAATTTATACAACACCATATAATTGGAGAGCAATTTTTTTTCCTGTGCTTGTTCTAATTGGGATACAATATAACATCACTGAATTACATGTTAAGCTTACTTTATCATTTTTATATCCTATCATATGGTATTTATTTATCGTAACAGATATTGAAAAAAAAGGACTTGTTAGGCTGCTAAAATGATAATCATCATATCTTGTAATCACTTTCCAGATGATGAAAGAATATACTACAAACAAATTTGTTCTTTAAAGGAGCAAGAATATCCGATAAAATATTTTACAAGATCTGATTCAATTATTGATATGTCTGACTCTTTAGTTGACCACATAAACTATAGTAAAGATATATCTATCCAAAGTTTTATTAAGATTGTATACCAGCAAATATCAAGGATACAAAAGATTAGTCACGTTCAAATACATGAGACAGAATTGCTTCCAATTTTTAAAAAGGTAAAATACGGTTTTTCTAAGTCTCCTATTACAATTTATGATGTTCATGAAAATATAGAAGCCTTGTACAGAACCTTTTCAAACCGCATAAAACTTTTAAAAGAGGTGTTAATTTATTGGCGCAAATACAAAGAGAAAAAAAATTTAAAATATGTTGATAAAATCATTTTAGCCAACAAACCAGTTAATGATTTTCCATATTCCGAAATAGATAAAGAAATTGTTGTTATTGAAAATTATCCAGAAATTGAGAGAATAAGAAAAAACTCAATTAATCAACGGAAAAAAAACTCAATAATTTACCATGGTCATCTAGGGGAGGAGCGAGGCATAAAAGATTTGATTTATGCAATTAACCATATAAAGACCAGTTTTTCAAATATTTTACTTACTTTAGTTGGAACATTCAGAACCAAAGAATTTCAACGCGAAATAACTAGTTTAATTGAACAATTAGACCTCAAACAAACGGTAGAGATAGTTGAGCAAGTACCACATTCAAAAATATGGGAGTTATTAGATAAGCATTGTGTTGGTGTTATCCCGTTTAGAGAAAATCCGCTTACTCAAGAAAACACTCCTACTAAATTATTCGAAATGATGGCCTCTGGTTTAGAAATAGTAACCTCAGACTTGAGACCCATACGTCAATTTGTGCAAGATTCAGTTCTTTGGTCTGAACCAGGAAGTTTTATATCTATGGCCAATGCTATAAAGCGAGCACTCAATGGAACGGGTAATCCTCAACACATTGCATACAATTATAATTTAATTGAAAAAAAATATAATTGGGAAAAAAGAAAAGAGTTGTATTTATCTTTATTTTCAATAAGATGAAAATATTATATATAGCACCTGAAAATACTGTTGGCACTTTAACCTTGTGGAGGAATGAACATATGAGGAGAGGGAATGAATGTAGGTCGATAACCTTTTTTAATTCCCCAAAAAAATTTGATGAAGATATTTGTTTAAATCTCCCTTTTAATTTCACTAATCCTAAAATGTCAAAGATACGAAATTTAATATACAAAAGATATCGAGGGCCAGATGGGTATCATAAGGAAAAGATTGGCTATCCTCCAGTCTGGAAACCAGATGGAAAATTAGATAGTATTTTTTTGAAGTGTAAAGATTTTTTATGGAAGCCGTATATTGAAAGAGCCATAAATGAATATCAATTATATGATTTTGATATATTTCACTTTGAAAGCGGAGTTGATTTTTTAAAGAATGAATCTTTTGTAAAAAGTTTAAAAAAAAGAGGAAAAAAAATCATCTGCCATTATCATGGCGAAGATTTAAGAGCAAGGGGTGTTATGCCATATATGGATACTGTATCAGACTTAAATCTTACTAATGAATTAGATCTACTCCACAAACATCCAAAAATCAGTTACCTATTTTTACCTTTTGACACTTCAAAATTTCAATTAAAAGAAACACTTAATGATAAGATAACCATAACCCATGCTCCTACAAATCGATTTTATAAAGGTTCAAATATAATTATTGATATTTGCAAAAACTTAGAATCGGAAGGAAAGATTAAATTTAAATTAGTTGAAAACCTCCCCAATAACATTGCCCTAGAAAAGAAAATGAAGTCTGACATATGTATTGATCAGATAGGTGATCGTGGTGGTTGGGGGTATGGTATGAATTCCGTAGAATCACTTTCGATGGGAATATGTACTTTGACTGAGATGAATGATAAATATAATAATTTTTTACCTGGAAACCCTTTTGTAAATGTTAATAAGCATACGCTTGAGCAAACATTAAGGAATCTTATAAATAATCCTGGTAAAATATTATTTTATGGTAAGAGGGGTAGAAAATGGGTTAAAAAAAAACACGACATAAAAAAAGTTGGAGACGTGCTATATGGTTATTATGAAATGCTAGGATTAAAATAATGATTAATCAAATATATAACCCAAGAATCATTGTCTGGTCAAATTTAGTAAGCAAATTTCTCTCTCCTATTTATTTATTCTTTAACTTGTTTCGAAAAACATATTCCATAACAGATATAGACATAAAAACAATTCTTATTACAGAATTTCATAGAATTGGAGATATACTAATAATTGCACCAGCTTTAAAAAATATTAAGCAGGCTTTTCCAAATGCACATTTAATATTGATTTGTAATAAGGCATCTGCTGATCTTGCAAAAGATCTTAATTTAGCAAATGAAATAATACCAATAGCTGTTCCTTGGACTGATTGGAATTGGTCTTTAATTAAATGGTGGAAAGCACGTTCTTTTGCAAAGAAAATATCATACAAGAATATAGATATTGCCTTTGATTTTAAAGGGGATTTAAGAAACAGTTGGTTTTTATGGAAAACAAAACCAAAAGTAAGCTTTGGCTATGATACTACTGGAGGCGGGTACTTTTTTACACATCCAAATAAAATGAACCAAAATTTACACCAAACTGATAGAGCCAAGGAGTTAGTTGCAAAAATAGGCTGTTCTGATATTTTTGAAAGTCCCAAAAAGTTAAAAAATAATAATGGTGCAGTGGTTTTCCATATTGGAGCAAGTGACCCTAGTAGATTATGGCCACTTGAACATTGGTCTGAATTGGCAAAATTATTATCAGAAAATTATCTTATAGGCTTAGTAAAAACACCAGAATCACACTATCTTGAAAAAAAAATTGATGCTATGAATCTAAATGTTGAATATTTTGAAGGTAGCCTCGTTGAATTGAAAAACTGGTTAAAACATCAAAAATGTCTTATTTCTCCTGATTCAATGGCTGGCCATTTGGCAGCATACATAGGGTTGCCAACAGTCTCAATATTTGGTTCCCAACCTCCAAGATTAACATGCCCTTTGAATGATGACTATGGTGTTGTAATTAAACCCCCAAAAAAATGTAACCACATACGTAATCATTGGAGATTTTGCGGTCAGTGCATGGAGTCAGTTGTTCCTGAATCGGTTTTTATTGAGGTCAATTTATTGATTTCATGATAATAAACTAATTTTTAAATATAAATATTGTAACTACATGCTTTTTTAGTAAATTCTATCAGTAAAAAGGATTGGACATGAATTCCACAGTAGATTAATAAAATCCAATCCTACTTTATAGAGCAATATCTATCCGAATGGTGATTTGTTCTAAATAAAAAACCAAACCAAGGAGGTGTCGGCATGGCTGATGTCAATTCAACCGTACAAAATGCAGCGTCTGGAGTAGTAGGGGTTATAAAAGCACTTATTGTTCTATTTGTTTTTGTTAATATCGTTTATTCAACAGGTTTTGACCCAATTGGTGGAATCGTAGATCTAGTTAATACATTTTTAGATGGTGGTTTCGCAGGTCTGCTTGCTCTGCTGGTTTTTCTCTCGTTTCTGGGATAATAACAAAGGATATAGTAGGAAGATTTTAATTTTCCCTTTTCCTGAAATCAGGAGTAAACTATGCTAAAAGGCTTGCAAAACATAAATGAATGGCTTGGACAACTTACAGACTTGGCTAAGATGTTAGTTGTTATTGGTATTATCGTAGGGATTCTGTTTGATGACTTCTTTGGTGTCATTGCAGGATTAGGGCGTATTATGGCTCAATTCGGCGATGCTGGATTTGCGGGGATACTTTCGTTGGCGATTCTAGTAATGTGGTACGATAAAAAATAGTACCAAAGTGAAACTTGACAGGTGCGCCTTAAAACTTTTTTGGCGCACCTGTTATAAAAACATATTAATAAATTTATAGTTCCATATATTTCCCGAACCAGGGTACGGTATTTTTAAAATAATTATATAAAAATGCGCACAAAGATATTTATTATCTTTTTCATAAACTTTCTTTATGGTGAAATCCATGTGTTTAATAGAAGCGCTGGAACAGAAACTGAAATAAGAACCCTTCCCAATGTAAAATCATTATATATATCATCAAAAGATTTAGCCAAATCGTTTACTTCAAAAATTTATGAAAACAAAGATAGAGGAAAACTTGTACTATATATTTCTGGTAAAAAAATTAAAATTTCTGGGAACAGCAGCTATGTTTTAATAGACGATACTGCATATCAAATGCAACAAAATGCAATATCGATACTAAATGATATATATATACCCGCTGAAAACTTTTTTCAAATATTAAAAGTAACCATATTACCTGGTCTGAATTTTGATTCCAAAAAAGAATTGTTAGAAGTGGATGTTGTTAGATTTAACATAACAGATATTAGTATTGAAGTTAAGGCAAACGGAACCATAATTCGTTTAGGTACAAAAAAACCATTTTCTGAAAGAAACATAAGCTCCTTCATCAATAAGCATCAGTGGTATTATTTAACAATTGCGGGAGCATCACTAGACACAACAAAAATAAATAACGGATTAACTAGAGGTGTCGTAAGACAGATAGAATCAGATCAGATTGGAAAAACTGCTCAAGTAGCATTTAAGCTTGGTACAAAGGTCATAAGTCATGATTGGTATCAAAGTTTAGACCCAAATGAGATTATCATTACACTGAGAACACCGTTAACCAAGATTGATGATCACATTGAAGACGTCAAAGAGAAATGGAGATTAGACGTTGTTGTTTTAGATGCAGGACACGGGGGCAAGGATCCAGGTGCAATAGGAAAATATGGTACTATGGAAAAAGATGTAGTACTAGACATAACTAAACGGGCAGGAAGTCTTTTAGAAAAATCTGGTATCAAGGTTATTTATACAAGAGAGGAGGATGTATTTGTCCCGCTGTTGGAGAGGACTAAAATGGCCAACGAAGCGAATGGAAAATTATTTGTTAGTATTCATGCTAATGCCAATAAAAATAGAAAAATTCAAGGATTCGAAACTTTTTTATTAAGACCTGGTAAAAGTGAGGATGCTATAGAGGTCGCATCAAGAGAGAATTCTGTAATTAGTTTAGAAGAATTTACAGATCAATATGCAGATCTTACTGGAGAGGCATTGATTATGGCAACCATGGCCCAAACTATGTTTATGAAAGAGAGCGAAGATCTTGCCGCAATCATTCAAATGGAATTAGATAAAAGATTGAATTCACCTAACCGAGGTGTTAAACAAGCAGGGTTCTATGTTTTAATTGGCGCATCAATGCCAAATGCATTAGTAGAAGTTGGTTTTATTTCGAATCCCGCTGAGGAGAAAAGACTGAAACAATCCAGTCATAAACAGAAAATTGCAGAAGGTATCTTTGAGGCCGTAAAGCATTTTAAACTTTCAAGAGAAAAATTTTTGGTTTCAGAGTAATGAGTGATGACAGACCTATAGGAGTATTTGATTCAGGAATAGGTGGGCTTACTGTGGTTAATTCATTAATGAAAATAATGCCCAATGAATCAATTTATTATGTTGGTGATACAGCTCGAGTGCCTTATGGAAATAAAAGTAAAAATAGAATCAAGCAATATTCAGAAGAAATTGTAAAATGGTTGATTGATAAAAATTGTAAAATGATTGTAATTGCTTGTAATACTGCATCAGCCATAGCAATCGACCATTTAAAATCTACATTTAAAATACCAGTAATTGGCGTAATTCAACCAGGAGCAAAAAAGGCAATTTCCATTACAAAAAATAATTCAATAGGCGTTATAGGAACACAGGCGACTATTGAATCAAACGCTTATGCAGATATTTTGAAATCATTGAATCCAAGCTTAAACATAGTTAGTAAAGCTTGTCCATTATTTGTCCCATTAGTAGAAGAGGGACTTGTCAGTGGTGAAATACCTGCAAAAATTGCAGACCAATATTTGAAAAACTTAACCCGAACCGAAATAGATACTGTAATACTTGGATGCACTCATTATCCAATTCTCAAAGAAATCATATCTAAAGCTTTAGGTGACTATGTTAAACTAGTTGATTCAGGAAAAGCAACGTCTTTTTCTGTAAAAAGAAAACTCCAAAAATTGGGATTACATTCAAAAAAAAATTCAGGCGAACTAGAAGTTTTTGTAACTGATTCAAAAAATGCATTTAATAAGATTGTTAAAAAATCATTGGGTTTGAATCTCCACTTAGAAATAAAATCAATTAGTCGCATTGATATCCTCTAGAATTTCAAATAAATTAAAATCGCTTTATTCCCTCGAGAGGCATGGAATAAAAATGGGTCTCGAGCATACAGACCAGTTACTGAATTATATTAATAATCCCCACCAAAAACTAACCTTTATACATATTGCCGGTACAAATGGTAAAGGTTCGACGGCAGCGCATTTAAACTCGATATTGCAGGAATGTGATTATAAGGTTGGCCTTTATACATCCCCTCATCTCGTAAGCTTTAATGAGCGCATTCGAATTAATGGTGAACCAGTAAATAATGATTATATAATATCATTTCTTGATTCCATACAGGAGAAAATAAACACATTAGAATCAACTTTTTTTGAGGTAACTACAGCGATGGCATTCAATTATTTTCATGCAAACGATGTTGATATTGCGATTGTGGAAACTGGTTTAGGAGGACGACTCGATTCAACCAACGTTATTAAACCTGCTTTAACAATTATGACAACTATATCTATGGACCATATGGACATATTGGGGAACAACATAGTTGAAATTGCTAAAGAAAAAGCAGGCATCATAAAAAGGAACATTCCTTTGGTTACTACTAATCAGAAGAAAAATGTATTAAATGTTTTAAAAAATACTGCAAAATTTAAAAATGCTTCGATTCGCATATCTGAAAAGCCTTTAAATGTAAAAGTTAACAAAGAAGGAACAGCTTTTAATATTTTTAATAATGATTTTTTCACACCAATGCTTGGTATGCATCAAGCTGAAAATGCTTCTTTGGCGATCACATCATTAAAGCATTTTAAAAAAAATATAACAAATGAAACTATTGCAAAAGGGTTATTAAACGTATATTGGCCAGGGAGATTGCAAGTTATTGCGAAAAACATCTATTATGATGTTGCTCATAATGAACAAAGTATTAGGTCAGTATTAAAAAATCTTACTCTTCTTTTTCCAAACAAAAATATATTAGGCCTTTTTTGTATTAAGAGCGATAAAGAATTATTCCAAGCTGGATATGAAATGAAAAACAAATTTAAAACTTTATTTGTTACCACCAGCAAAACTGGTTTGCTAATGGAAACCAAAAAATTATCGAAAAAATTAAATGAAATAGGTATTGATAATAAACCAATAAAATGTATTGGAAGTGGCATTAGAAAAATCAAAAAGTTAATTACTAAAAATGATATCGGACTTGTTTTTGGGAGTCATTACATAGCAGAAGAGTTGTTTTATGAGGTTGAAATATCTTTTGACACAGGAATAATTTAATGTAATTTCACTCTACCCTAGTGTACCCGCGGGGTGTTTAAATTTATTTTCCGTAAAATTTACGAAGAGTATACAACAAATGAATCTCAACGAATTACAATCATTAAACATAAGAGAGTTGACTGAATTAGCGCAAAAGTTAAAATTTGAAGGAGGTATCGCAGGCTTAAACAAGCAAGAGTTAATAGTAAAAATACTAGAGGCCCAATCAAAAAAAGATGATGCATTTACTGCACGTGGTATTTTAGAAGTGATGCAGGATGGATATGGCTTTCTGCGTTCACCAGATTATAATTATATGCCAGGGCCTGATGATATTTACGTTAGTCCATCACAAATTAAACGGTTTGGCATGAAAACTGGACATTTAATAGCAGGACAGATTAGACCACCTAAATCCAAAGAACGTTTCTATGCTTTATTAAAAGTTGAAAAAGTAAATGATCAACCAATAGAGAAGCTGAAAGATATAATTCTATTTGATAACTTTACTCCCTTGTACCCTGAGGATAAATTTAATCTAGAAACAAAGTCCTCAGATTTATCTATGCGAATTATGGATTTAATTTCTCCTATTGGAAAAGGCCAAAGGGGCCTTATTGTAGCTCAGCCTAAAACTGGGAAAACAATATTGCTTCAAAAATTAGCGAACGCAATTAGTGACAACCATCCCGAAACAAAAAGAATTGTACTATTAATAGATGAACGTCCAGAAGAAGTAACTGATATGAAAAGAAATGTTAACGCTGAAGTAATTAGTTCCACATTTGATGAACCTCCAGAAAGGCATGTTTCAGTTGCAGATATGGTATTGCAAAAAGCAAAGCGAATGGTAGAGTATGGGGATGATGTTGTAATTTTGCTTGACAGCATTACACGTTTAGCAAGAGCACATAATGCTGTAATACCACATAGTGGTAAAATATTATCAGGCGGTGTTGATTTTAATGCATTAAAAAAACCTAAACAGTTTTTTGGTGCTGCAAGGAATACTGAAGAAGGAGGAAGTTTAACTATTGTATCTACTGCTCTTATTGAAACAGGTAGTAGAGCTGATGAGGTAATCTTTGAAGAATTTAAAGGTACAGGCAATATGGAGCTAGCATTAGATAGAAGGTTAAGCGATAGAAGGATATATCCAGCTTTTGATATAATACGATCAGGTACGCGAAAAGAAGAACTCCTTCTTAGTCGTAAAGAATTAGGACGGATGTGGATTTTGCGCAAACTTCTAAATGATATGAAAGTAGAAGAAGCTATGGAGTTTGTGCAAGATAGGATGAAAAGAACAAAAAATAATGAAGAATTTCTCAATACGATGAGCCAATAAAACACCTGATATTATTTATAATTTATAATGAGTGATAGTTTTCCTGATATAAAATCAGTTGTAGTTAGAGTTATCACGAATAAACCTGTTCGAAAGACTCCCTACCAAGTAAAAGGGGTCTTTATGCGTCAGTTTTCTAAAGAACCAATTATTCCATTTTTGGACGGGTCATATCGTAATCGATTTCTTTATCCTAGAGTTCAAGTGAAAATATTAAATGAGCAAATCTATCTTGTTGGCATAAACGAGGGTGTTGATCCCATTATAAATATCTGTAAAAATCTAACTGCCTTAAATTTTGGAAATATCACATTTGAAGTTCAGGACTGTGAAATAGATAATATTTCTGAACAATTTATCCCTTGTGATAGCTTTGTCTGTTACAGCTTTATAACTCCTTGGATTGCATTAAACCATATGACAAATGGGAAATATCAATCGTTAACAAATGAAGAAAAACCATCATATTTAAATAAGTTAATAGGTCAGAATATTATTTTTTTAGCGTCAGAGGTTGGAATCAATCTAAAGCAAGAAATATTGGTAAAACTAAAGCCTTTAAGCCTGACTCCTGATTCCGTTGATGAACATCGATGGGGAGCTTTCAGTGGGGCATTTAAAACTAATTTTTCCTTACCAAGTTTTATCGGTATTGGGAATGGTATTACTAGAGGTTTTGGTACAATATATAAAGGATTTGGATATAAAGGCGCAAAAAACTGCGATGGTGAGGACCTTAATGAAAACCCATTTGAAAATATCGATGGAATGAATGATGTTGACAGGATTTCAATAACCGATGTACCAATTCCAAAGAAAAAGCGATTTAAAAGAAAAAATAAAAAACAGCTAAAAACGAGGAATAAAAAATTTGCAAAAAAGAAAAAAAATAAAAACTATGAGAATATGAGTCGTAATAAAGGTCAAAATAGAAATTCCGGTCCAAAATACCATAATCTAGGAAATGATAATAAAAAAATAGAAAAAGATGTGGATTATAATGATGATCAAAGATTTAATACTGAAAAACACCATAAGCAGCAACATAAATTTTGAAACATAAACTAGCCCAACGAGTTGACAAGATTAAGCCTTCATTCACTTTGCAAATGGCTACAATTGCTGCTGAGATGAAATCTAAAGGTATTGACGTAATAAATTTATCTGTGGGCGAACCTGATTTTAATACACCTGTTAATATTATAAATGCAGGGAAAACTGCCATGGATGAAGGCTACACTAAATATACAGCTGGACCAGGGATGATAGAATTTAGAGATGCCATATGCGAAAAGCTTAAACGTGAAAATGGCATTGATTATGATAAGAGTAACATTCTTGTTTCTAATGGAGAAAAACAGAGCCTATCTACGGTTTGTCAAGCGCTATTCGAAGAGGGTGATGAGGTGGTTGTCTTCAGACCGTATTGGGTATCGTTTCCAGAATTTGTTCGTTTAGCTAATGCTGAGCCAATAATTGTCAATACACTAGAAGAACAAAATTATGAACCTGATTTTGATGATTTAAAAATTAAAACTTCAGAAAAAACAAAGGGGGCAATCATAAATTCACCCTCTAATCCAACAGGAGGAGTATGGAGTGAAGAAGCAATTAAAAACATCTTAAATATTGCAAAAAAAAATAATTGGGTTTTAATATCAGATGAATGTTATGAGAGAATAGTATACGACAGGGATTTTATAAGTATTGAAAAGATTAACAGAGATAATAATATTAATGCAACGGTTATAACTTGCATGAGCCTATCAAAAACCTATGCGATGACAGGTTGGAGAATAGGCTATGCCTCTGGGCCAATAGACATTATAAAAGCTATGTCAAAAATTCAAGGGCAGGCCACTTCATGTGCCAACTCAATTGGGCAAAAAGCTGGCATTGAAGCTTTATTAGGAAATCAAGAACATACAAATAAGATGATACTAGAATACAAAAAAAGAAGGGATTTGATTGTTGCACTTCTTAACAACTTATCTGGTATCACGTGCGACACACCCAAAGGCGCATTTTATGCTTTTCCAGATTTTAGCCACTACCTTAACAAATATGTAGATGGAAAGTTATTAAAAGATACTTTTGCTATTTCAGAGTATATTCTAGAGTATGCGAAGGTTGTTACTGTGCCAGGAGATGGTTTTGGGTCTCCCAAGCACCTTAGATTTTCTTATGCTACAAATAAAAAAACAATTAAAGAAGGAATAAAGCGAATTGAAAAAGCTTTAAAAAGAATTATTTAAATTGGAGACAACTATGAAAGAAAAAATCCATCCAGAAAATTATCGTCTAGTAGTATTTAAAGATACATCGTGCGACCATACTTTTTTAACTAAATCAACAGTAGAAACACAAGAAACAATCAAATGGGATGATGGCAATGAGTATCCATTGTGTAAAATAGAAATTTCAAACAAATCTCACCCCTTTTTTACTGGCAAACAAAATCTTGTTGATACAGCTGGAAGAATAGAAAAATTCAATCAAAAGTATGGTAGTAAAAAAACAAAATCTAATTGATGCTGTAAATACCAACAAACCTACAATGAATTCAACTCCAGAAAATAATTATTGATAGATAATAGCTTTTAATTCTATGAATGGGGAAATTGTATTTAAAAGCAATTTTAGTTCTTTAATATTATAAATCAGAAGACCTTACCAAAGTTAAACATTGAAAGACAAGCTAAAAGCCATAATCAAAAAGCATTCGAGCCTTGCAAAGCAAATGACGAATCCTGATATATTTAATAATCAGGGAAAATATAGATTAATTGCCAAAGAGCATAGTTCATTAACGGAAATTGTAGATACGGCGAAAGAATATTTACATGTATTAAAACAAATCAAAGATGATCTTGCAGTATTATCTGAAGAAGATTCTATATTAAAAGAAATAGCTGAAGAAGAGATTGCTCATCTAGAGATAAGAAAATCAAAATTAGAAAAAAACTTAAAAGTTTTATTATTACCACAAGACCCTAATGATAGTAAAAATCTAATTTTAGAGATTAGAGCCGGAACTGGAGGGGACGAGGCAGCATTATTTGCAGCAGATCTTTTTCGAATTTACACTCGCTATGCTGAGAGGATGAGATGGACATATAAAATATTAGACTCTTCTGATACAGGTATTGGAGGGTTTAAAGAAGCAGTTTTATCGATTCAGGGAAGTGGTGCATTTGGTATGTTAAAATATGAAAGCGGAGTACACAGGGTTCAGAGAGTTCCAAAAACTGAAACAAGTGGTCGTGTTCATACATCAGCTGCAACAATTGCTGTATTGCCAGAAGCTGAAGATGTTGACATTCACGTAAATGAATCTGATTTGAAAATCGACACATATCGTGCAAGTGGAGCTGGAGGTCAACATGTTAATAAAACAGAATCTGCTATTAGGATTACTCATATTCCTACCGGGCTTGTAGTTACCTGTCAAGATGAATCATCTCAACATAAGAATAGGGCTGCAGCTCTAAAGGTTTTGAAATCAAGATTATTAGTTGCGGAGCAGGATAAGCTTGCAGCGGAACGTGCTGCTGAAAGAAAAAGTTTAGTCTCTACAGGAGATCGTTCTGCAAAAATTAGAACCTATAACTTTCCACAGGGAAGAGTTACAGACCATAGAATAAATTTTACAACTTATCGATTAAATGAGATTTTAGATGGTGACATTACTGAGATAATAGAAAAGTTAAAGATTGCAGACCAACAAGAACTTATGGCTGCTGATACTTCAAATAACTAAATCTTGTTCACATACTCGCAATAATGGAAAAAGTTTGGCGTATAATTGATATAATAGAGTGGTCAGATTCATTTTTAAAAAAAAAACAGTTTCACAATCCAAGATCTGAAATAGAATGGTTGCTTTGCTCCATTTTAAAATGTAACAGGTTAGATTTGTATTTGAAATATGATGAGCCGTTATCAAAGAAGGAATTATCTATTTTACGTAATTGGATAAAAAGAAGATTGGATAACGAGCCCTTACAATATATCACCGGCTCCTGTGATTTTTATGGTAGAGAGTTTTTAGTTAATCCATCTGTTTTAATCCCAAGGCCCGAAACTGAAAGACTTATTGACATTTCATTAAACTATATGAAAAAAATTAAAAATCCTAAAATTCTGGATATTGGCTCAGGTTCAGGCTGTATTGCTATAACACTAGGGTTGGAAATAAAAGATGCTACCATAATAGGAATAGATAATTCTTCAAGTGCTATTAATCTTGCAAAAAATAATTGCCATTTAATAAAACCTAAAAAAGTGAAATTCATCAAAATGGATATTTTAAATAAAATACCGAAAGAAAAATTTGACCTAATTATATCTAATCCACCATACATTGCAAAGGATGATATGTTTTCATTAAAATCAGAAGTTAAAGATTTTGAGCCTGAAGTTGCACTTACTGATTATGATGATGGTCTAATATTTTACAAACGTTTTTCAAAAATATTTTCAGCAATATCAAATAACAAGTCATTCTTCATTATGGAAGTGGGTATAAATGACCATCCGAATAATGTAGCATCTGTATTTACAGAGGCGGGGGATGATAAAATTAAGTTTTTTAATGATTATAATGGTGATAAAAGAGTATTATTAGTTGAAAATTAATACAAGAATTGAGTGAAGCCATATTTTGTTGATTATAAAAAATTTTTATTACCACATTTTATTATTAAGACCGTTGAATTTACTCATTAGCGTGTTCACGATGATTGTAGCAGCTGCAATCTTGAATAAGCTTAGTGATTTAAAGACCCTTATCTTAACATCAGCTATAGTAGCACTTTATGCTGGAGCATCAAATGCACTCAATGATTCAATTGACCATAGTATAGATTTGATAAATAGACCAGAAAGGCCAATTCCATCAGGGCGTGTTAAAGTTAAGAATGCTAGAATTATTTCTTTTTTCCTATTTTTGACTGGCAGTCTTTTATGCCTTTATTTACCAAATAAGGCTGTTTTTATTGGGGTAGTAGTAGCTGTTCCAATAATGATATTTTACAGTACCCATTTTAAAGGAAAATGCATAATTGGCAATCTTGCCGTAGCATTTATTTTAGGGTTAGCATTTTTATTTGCTGGTGCCTCATTTGATAATCTCAAACCTATGTGGATACCAATGATATTAGCCTTTGGATTGACTCTAATAAGAGAATTAGTAAAAGACTTAGCTGATATTGATGGAGATAAACAAATGGGACTGCACACTTTTCCTATAGTTTTTGGCACAAGAAAATCTGTTCAATTAATAGTAGCACTATGTATTCTGGTAGGTATAGGGTCAGTGATTCCTTATTTAATTGGATATTATGGGAAAGGTTATATTATTTCTCTTTTAATAGGAGTGCTCGCCCCATTATTGCTAGTTATTTTTTTAATTACAGCCAATCCGACGATTTATTATTTAACATATAGCTCATCTATACTAAAATTCAGCACCTTCATGGGTCTAATTTCAATATACTTTGGTGTACTATAATGTTTTCTGAATTTGTTCACTTACACAATCATTCTGATTATAGCTTATTAGATGGTGCCCAACGAATAGATCAACTTGTTAATACAATTGATGATTTAAGAATGGATGCTGTTGCGCTAACTGAACATGGGAACATGTTTAGTACAATCCCTTATTATAAACATGCTAAACAATCTGGCATCAAACCTATTATTGGTTGTGAAATTTATGTTGCGACAGAATCGAGATTTATTAAAAAACAAAATTCTAAAGGAGGATGGGGGAATAATCACCTTATTCTACTTGCAAAAAACTATCAAGGTTATAAAAACTTGATGAAACTCGTGACGGCAGGTTATTTAGAGGGGTTTTATTATCGTCCACGTGTTGATATGGAATTGTTACGTAAATATAATGAGGGATTGATATGTCTTTCAGGATGTTTAAAAGGAGACATACCAGAAAAAATGCTACTTGGAGATTATGATGGAGCAAAAAAGACAGCACTTGAATTTTCAGAAATTTTTGAAAGTAGATTTTATTTAGAAATACAGAACCATGGTATTCCAGAGGAAGAAGCAAACATAAAAAATATGAAAAAACTTTCATCTGAATTAGGATTACCTCTTGTTTGTACTAATGATGCTCATTATGCGAGAAAAGAACATTGGGAGGCGCATGACATACATATATGTTTGGGGACAGGTAAAGAACGTAGCGACCCAAATCGCTTAAGATATGCTACACCGGAATTCTATTTTAAGTCTCAAGATGAAATGTTCAATTTGTTCAAAGAATTTCCAGAGGCGATTGAGAATACAAGAAAGATAGCCGATAGCATAGACCTAACTTTACCAATAGGTGAATCACATTTACCAAATTTTCCAATTCCAGATACAGCAACCACCACTGACCCTGATGATTATCTTAAACTATTAGTGAATTCCGGTGCTGAGACTCTCTATGGAGATTTTTCACCAAAAATTAAAAAGCGAATTGACCATGAATTACATGTCATAAAAAATATGGGTTTTGCAGGGTATTTTTTAATTACTGCTGATTTTGTAAAATATGCTAAGGAATCAAAAATTCCAGTTGGTCCTGGACGTGGATCAGCAGCAGGTTCTATTGTTTCATATGCTTTAGGAATCACAAGCATAGACCCGCTTAAGCATAACCTATTGTTTGAAAGGTTTTTAAATCCTGACCGTATAAGCATGCCAGATATTGACATTGATTTTTGTATTGAGCGCAGAGGTGAGGTGATCAACTATATAAAAGATCAATATGGTGATGATTCCGTAACGCAGATAATTACTTTTGGAAAAATGAAAGCAAAACAGGTTGTTAGAGATGTTGGAAGGGTTATGGGGTATTCATTTTCTGAGGTTGATAAGATAGCAAAATCGATTCCTAATGAACTAAATATTTCTCTTGAAAAAGCGTTAGAAAAAAGTCCAGAGCTATCAAAAATGGCAGAAGGTGATTATAAAGAACTGATAGAACATTCGAAAATTCTCGAAGGTATGAATCGACATGCTTCTATACATGCAGCAGGTGTGGTAATTGCTCCTGGAGACCTAACTGACTATGTTCCTCTTTATAAGTCTAGCACAGATGATGTTACTAGTCAATATGATATGAAAGGCCTTGAAGATTTAGG
>MDSZ01012914.1_pt1 | contig 83034 bp, 64 predicted proteins | sample 811201 | NCBI WGS metagenome assembly MDSZ01 (sample SAMN05326647, study PRJNA326480) | marine metagenome | isolation source: seawater | place: Indian Ocean: North | collected 2010
GAAGGAGGTTTTATTTTTGCTGAAGCATGCTGCCCGTCGAGTGAGGCTTTTGACTCTCAGATACGTAAACTCATTGAAAAAATCTTTCCGGAACCTGAATACCGACTTCACCTCCTACCTCCAGAGCATCCCGCATGGCATGCGGAGAAAATCGTTCCCCCTGAGTTACAACGCCCGCTCTTAGGTGTTGACTATGGTTGTCGTACTTGTCTTGTTTATGCTCCACCAACAGATTTAGAACCTGACAGTACTCCGATGCCTAGTCTCTCCTGCCTCTGGGAATTAGCCGGACCTTCATCAAAAAAACTGTCTCCTACCATTCAGCGTGAAGTGGATGCCGCGTTATCTATTGGTGTAAATATTTTAGCCTATGCGACAAACCGTGAATTAAAAAACAAAGATGAGCTTTTTGCGATTGATCACCAAGATAATGTGTCAACGTCGTTATCCGAAAGAGGACAACTCGCCATTGGCAAACTTCGGCATGCCGGACTTTGTGATGCAGCACCATCAGCTCTGACCATTATTCTTCGTACAGCTGCAGAAGAATTAGGCATTCAGGTAAATGAAGCACCTGAGCTTATTGACCCAACAAATCCCAGACTGTTTTCATACCATCTTGTTTTTATGCATGGCCGTCAAAGTTTTTCTTTCACTGCAAAACAGAGAGAGAAACTCACTCAATTCATTGAGCGAGGAGGCACCATTCTTGCAGATAGTGTGTGTGCCGCTCGTGGTTTCACGACTGCTTTCCGATCAGAACTATCCTTGTTGTTTCCCGAACAGCAACTTGAGGAAATTCCCGCTACGGATCTTATTTTTACAGCAAAAGAATATGGGGGGTATGACATTCGAGAAGTTACTCTTCGTGAACCATCTGGAGGGGATGGTCCCTTAGGGACAGTAAAACGAAGAATATCTCCAAAACTGGAAGGCATCCGCATTGGGGATCGATGGGCTGTTATTTTTTCGCCTTTTGATATTTCCTGCGCGCTTGAAAAACAGAACTCAATGGAATGTACCGGGTATGGTCGCGACGATGCCAAGAAAATTGCTCTTAATGTGCTTCTATACTCACTCAACCACTAGATTCCTGACTCACCTCAAGCATTCATCGCAATCAATCGTTGGGGTCATCATCAATCATCACTACGCATTCCTGTGAGATATGATGCATAGTAAAGAATGGTTAGAACACTTTGTAGTGTCGCCGCAACGTATGTCCAAGCAGCTGCATTGAGCACTGCGTTGACGGCTTGCATTTCATCAGCAGGCACAATCCCTAATTCAACTAATGATGCCTTCGCACGATTACTCGCATCAATTTCAACTGGCAAATTGACAAGTTGAAAAAAAACAGTTGCTCCAAACAGCAAGAGACCCAACCAAGCAATCTGCTGAAGTGCCAGAGCCAACCCAAGAATAAACAAAATAACGCCGAAACCACTACCGAAACTGGCTACACCAACGGCAGCATTCCGAAGACTCATCAGTGGATACCGTTGTGCATCCTGAAGCGCATGTCCAGCCTCATGAGCAGCAATACCCACTGCCGCCAATGAACGACTCCCATAGACAGCCTCTGATAAACGAAGTACTTTTTTTCTAGGATCGTAATGGTCTGAAAGTGTTCCTCGGATTGACTCGATGTTGACGTCCGTCGCACCAGCAGAGTCAAGGATATACCGCGCAGCAGCTGCCCCAGTGAGTGATGCTGGCTTTTGGGATGCGGATGCAAATGATGAGTGAACACGCCATTGTGCCCACATTGCTAATAGAATCGCTGGGGCTGTGGCAATCATAAGATATGGATCAAAAAAAAAGAAAGGCATCTCATTGGTCTCCAAGAATTCTCTATCCGACAGCAAATCTATCTAATTCATAGTATTCTAGAGCTTAATAAATTTTTTGTATTTATTACTGCTACGTTTTCTTGGATGAATCTTGAACTATGATGCCTAGAACATCGATGCCAGTTAGCTGGAAAGCCGTGGCCTTCTGTCTCCTTATTTTTTTAGAGCCTGGCTGCAGTCGCACTCCAAAACATGTATCTTTTGAACAGGACACGCTGGAAAAGCGTTTGCCTGCAGACATGACTTCGCTTTGTCAACGTATAGATGCAATTCTTGTACACACTCGTGATAATCGACTGCTTGATACATCAACCCATGGTGCCTGGCAGGTGGTCCATGGGATCCTTGCATTTGGAAAAGACTTTCCGCTTCGTCATGACAATACAGTCTCGCCTGCACTCGATTACCTATTGGGTGGCGGCAAGATAAAAGGCTGGGTACTTCGGCCATCGACTCTTGGTATTCGCGCTATTGTGGAAGGCGGCAGCACAACGGCCCAAGGCCACCCTGATCAATGGCTTGGTTACCTTTCCCAGTACGGCATTGCAGCCTGTGGCGCAGCACCGGTTTCACTTGAGACCAAAATTATCGTGGCAGATCGTACGTTCACTGTTGCTGACCTTCTTGCACAAAGTCAAGCCGACATCGTAGCCGGCCAGGAAGCCACGTGGACACTGATGGCATTGTCAACATATCTTGATCATGATGAAGAGTGGATATCGCATGATGGTGAACACTGGACAATTGAACGCGTTGTGGAGATGGAAATAGATCATGATATTTTTTCGAGTGCCTGTGGTGGAGCGCATCGTTTATACGGACTGATCACTGCGCTAAAGCATTACATGGCTGCGACAAATACTGAATGGGGGGCACTTCATGGAGTCTGGGGCCGTGCCGCCGACATCATCGATAATTGCATAGAGAGAGCTCGATATTTTCAGCAAGCTGACGGAAGCTTCTCAATACATGCCTTCGAACGACCTGGGTACTCATCTGATGTATTCATTAATTTGGGATCGACTGGACATGTGTTTGAAGTAGTCGCTACGGCCGTTGATCCTGTACGTCTTAATGAACCGTGGATTACCCGAGCTGCTGACAGACTTGTAACCTTGCTCGAACAGACAGCAGATATTGACGTTGAGTGTGGGGCCCTTTATCACGCCATCCATGGACTTGCTATCTACAAACATCGTATTCAAAAAACAGTTGCTGAACCTTAGAATGTTTTCTGTCGCACCAACGTAATGTTATGATACACCGGGGCATTGGCTGTTATCTTTTTCTAATCGTCTTCATCAATGCACGGACTCATCTTCTTTTACATTCGAAAATTTGCTGACACTGTGTCATCTGATACAGCATCGTGGTCAGTCTTGCGATCAACCGTAGCTACCAGTCACGAAAAGTATCTCCCTTCAGGTACGTACCCCGACTCAGAGGCCATTCATCTCCTGGAATCTCTTGCGGCATCTGCCAATGAACCCTTGCCGTCGGTTATTGAAAAATTTGGGATGTTTCTTGCCCCACAACTTCTCAAGGTAGCCGGTCAATATATCGATCCTGATTGGTCCGCTCTTGATCTTATTGAACACACTGAATCCATCATGCACTCGATGATTCGTTCCACCAATCCTGGAGCAGAACCTCCAGTACTCGATACGGTAAGAGAGTCTCCTTCAGAACTAACGATTATTTATAGTTCCCAACGCAAACTTTGCATTCTAGCCAAGGGCCTCATTCGTGGCATTGGTAAACACTATGGACAAGAACTCACGATTGATGAGACATGCTGCATGCATCATGGCTCACCTTTTTGCACCTTGGTTGTAAACACTGAGAAACACGATACGCATGAAGAAGCAGCATCGCTGTATGACACAATTGAGTTTGATGAAGACGATGCTGAAATGGTCAAGGACTCCTCCTCTCAAGCTGTTCCTTCAGCACAATCCCATCAGCTTGAGCATCCCAGTCAGATTGGGTCATACAAGATCTTGAATGATATTGGTAGGGGTGGCATGGGGAAAGTTTTTCTTGGTCATGATGAGCAGCTTCAGCGTGAAGTTGCCATAAAAGTCATGCATTCTCACCGAGCGCATAATCAAGCTGCTCGCAAGCGATTCTTAAATGAGAGTCGGGCAACGGCCGCTATCAATCATCCCCATGTTGTAACCATTCATCAGGTTGGTGAGCATGACGGCATTCCCTTCATTGTCATGCAACGACTCGAAGGATGCACCCTCCAGAAATACTGTGCTGAATTCAGTAGCCTTTCCGTCGGAGAGGTGCTCAGAATTGGTCGTGAAGTTGCACTTGGACTTGAAGCTGCTCATTTACATAGCCTTGTTCATCGAGATATCAAACCAGCCAACATTATTCTTGAAGGACCGAAAAAGCATGTAAAAATTATTGATTTTGGCCTTGCACTAGACACTCTAGAAAGTTCCTCAAAAGTCACCGATGATGGATCAATCGTAGGAACTCCCGCCTACATGTCTCCAGAACGAGTGAATGGTGACACCATTGATGCTCAGAGTGATATTTTTAGTCTTGGCATCATTCTCTATGAGATGTTCAGTGGAAAACTTCCTTTTGAAGGAGAATCGATCGTAACAACACTTGTGGCCATTGCTCGCGGACATGCCGAGCCACTTCATAAAATCGCTCCTGATATTCCTCCGTTGGTGAGTAGCTTTATCATGCAAATGATTGCACCAGACAAAGCAGATCGCCCCGCCACTGCGTCAATCGTGGTAAAATCTATTGAAGAGATCGAAAAGCAATTGAATTCTGATGGTTAGATGCAAGTGCCCGCTGCACCTCTTTAACAAGATTTGACTCTTTTCCTTGCCAGTGAATTGTATCGGTTCTCTGGGTATCAAGATGCTTGAGTTGCGCTGAACCAGATTCAAACTCGTCACTCCCAAGAATGAGCGCGAATAGGACGCCCTTCTTTGCTGCATTTTTTAATTGATTGCCTAGTTTTTTGGGCTCAGGAAAAAACTCCACTGCAACTCCAGCACAACGAAGGGCTCTGGCAATCTTGAGATACTGCCCCAGATACTGTTTATCGAAGTAGGGCAGAAAGACCTCGGCTGGAGTCTCGATACCGGTTAGTTTTCCCAACTCCTCCAGTCCAGCAAGAAGTCGATCAATACCTAACGATGCTCCAACCCCTGGTAATTGTTGTTTCGTATATAGTCCAGCAAGATTGTCATACCGACCACCAGAACAAATGCTACCAAGCGCAGGAAGTTCATCAAGAAAACTTTCAAGAACAATACCTGTGTAGTAATCCAAACCACGTGCAATCGATGGATCAACAGTAATACGCCCGTCAGGCACGCCCACATCGTGCACCTGCTTTATAAGACTACGAAGAGACTCAACACCAGCTTCCCCCAACGTAGAACCATCTACAAGGGAGTGTAATTGCGAAAGTACAGAGTCAGCATTTCCTTCAAGGGCAGCCATTTCTAGTAGCACACGTGAAGAATCCTGGGATACTCCAATATTTTGCATTTCCTTCGAAAGTGTATCTACTGAAACCTTGCCACGCTTATCGAGCAAGCGTAATACATCTGTCGAAATCTCAATCAAATTGAACTTTTCCAGGATGCCGGAAAGTACACGTCGATCATTCACTCGAATTGTAAATTGCTCAAGACCGATGGCCGACAGGAGATCATGGACAACCAACACTGTCTCAAGATCAGCCAAAGGACTTGTTGTACCGATTGTATCGAAATCGCACTGCATAAACTCACGATAGCGGCCTCGTTGAGTATTCTCTCCTCGCCATACTGTTGCCATATGATAGCGTTTGAAAGGCACACCAAGAGTCGCAATGTGCTGAGCACAGAATCTGGCAAAGGGTATCGTTAAGTCAAAACGCATGCCAACTTCGCGCCCTCCGTGATCTTTGAATCGATACAATTGTTTATCCGTCTCCTCACTTCCTTTCCCTGTGAGAATCTCAAGATATTCAAGAGAGGGAGTATCGATTGGTGAAAAGCCATACGAACGATACACTCGTCTAGCTATGTCCAAAATATTTTCACGGGCCAACGCCTGAGCAGGCAACTGATCGCGAAAGCCCTTAAGTGTTCGTGGCTGAATCATAAAATCACTGGCAGAAGTGATGGCTTAGGGCTTCGGATTGATTTTGTACGATTTTTTTTCTTGCGACCATCACCTATTTTTTTCCCACCAGGACCAAGCACTACTTCCATGTACTCGACAACTTGTTCGGCTGTCTCAAAATACTGATCGTACACCCAACTGTCCTCATATTCACATTCCTTGGTCGTGTACTCTCGACAGATCAAAGGACGCGTTTCATAAATACCACAACGATGATCCTCTTGGAGGTGCTTGCAAACGGTGTGCACACAGACATACCAGTCACCGGCTTCCGTAAAAGCGGTTGCGTGTTCATGAAGGAGAAACCAGCGGAGAAACTCAAAATCTTCTCGTGTCGTTGGCGTATCCAGCGTTAATGCAAAATATCGACAACACTTTGCAGAACAGTACTCGCACAACACCTTGTCTTGAGGGACGTCATCACGGTGAGGTTTTGTCAGAAGAACGGGGAGGACCGGCTCTGCTGCAAATGAGGACATCTCCGCCTCCAAAAACTGTTTCTGTTGTCTAAGAAAAACCATTCAGTGAGCAATATACCACTCATTGCCTCCACTGCACGGGCAGTAGTCACATTACCGACGTGTATGGCCTATACTCTTTGTTTTCCGCCTCTGGAGTCCTCCGACTGATGCCGAAACGTTGGCACATCCAACCCCATGATCAGGCTGTGGTTGCAGATATTGAGCGATCTGCAAGAGTTTCCAGCATTGTAGCTCGGCTGCTGGCCGCTCGAGGTCTCACCGCTGCTGATGACGTAAAGTCTTTTTTGAGCGGGACGATGGCTGACCTCCGAGATCCCGAACTCCTCCCAGGTGTATCGGAGGCAGCAGAAAGAATTTTGAATGCTGCCAAGGCTGGTAAAAAAATCGTAATTTATGGTGACTACGATGCAGATGGCATGTGTGCAACAGCTATTCTTTGTGCATGTCTTGAGGCCATCGATGCAACGCCAACCTACTATGTTCCGGACCGCTTTGAAGAGGGTTATGGTCTCAATGGTGATGCACTCAAGCATTTAGCAAAGCAGTCGACTGATCTTATTGTGACTGTTGATTGTGGTATCGCAAGTCTTGCGGAAGCCAGCATTGCCAGGCACTTGGGCATTGAACTCATTATCACTGACCATCACACGCTAGCCGATTCACTTCCGGAAGCGGATGTACTTGTCCATCCTCGCCTGCCGGGAACTGATTACCCATTTGGTGAACTCTGTGGCGCTGGTGTTGCATTCAAGCTTGCTTGGGCAATTGCGACTCGTACTTCCGGCGCGAAACAGGTAACCCCTCGACTTCGAGAAATGCTTCTTCGTGGCATGGGGTATGCAGCACTCGGAACAGTCGCTGATGTTGTACCACTTCTCGATGAAAACAGAGTTTTTGTGAAGCACGGTTTAGAATGCCTTCGGAAACGAGGGGGCGCTGGCATTACAAGACTGCTTGAACTTGCAAAACTTCATGATAAATCAAGTCTTGAAAGTGAAGATGTGGCATTTCGTCTCGCTCCACGCCTCAATGCTGCTGGCCGGCTTGGACAGGCATCCTGCGGCATTGAAATGCTCACTACACCTGATTCAGCCCGAGCAGTCTCACTGGCAAACTACATTCATGAACTAAATACGCAGAGAGAACATGAGGAACGTAGCATTCAACTTTCTGCATCAAAGCAAGTAAAAGAGCAGTTTGATCCCGTCGATGACTCATCGCTCGTTTTAGCTCATCGAAGCTGGCATGCAGGAGTCATTGGCATTGTTGCAGGACGACTGGCAGAACGCTTTCACCGCCCCGTTGTCATGATTGCACAAGATGAACATCAGGGCCGTCCCGCAATCGGAAGTGTCCGGAGTGTACCTGGATTTGATGTACATGCTGCATTATTGGCTTGTAAAGAACTTTTGGTTTCCTGTGGTGGCCATGCTGCAGCTGCTGGGCTTCGAATTGAGGATCAAAATATTGAAGCATTTCGTGAAAAATTCTGTGAGGAGGTTTCGGCACGCATGCCTCATAACCTACGAGTCGCTCAAATTACAATCGATGGAGAGACGAGTCTTTCTGGACTGACGATCGAAGCCGTTGAGCAAGTAGAGCAACTCGCTCCCTTTGGTCAATCAAATAGACGACCCGTATTATGCGCTTCTGCTGTAGCTCTAGCTGAACCTCCTCGTGCGATCGGTGGGGGCGGGAGACATCTTGCCATGAACCTCATTCAACATGGAGTACGTGTGCGTGGCATAGCATTTGGTGCTGCGGAATGGATCGACCAACTCCCAACGCCTGGAGAGCCATTTCACGTTGCCTTTAAGCCAAAAATCAATGAGTTTCGTGGACGTCGATCTGCTGAGATGGAGATTATTGACTGGCGTCCCGATGGGGTCGATGTATCACTTGATTTACCCTCACTAAAGGCAGCACACTAAAATCAGCTTTTGTTTTCTCGTTCTCATTCTGAAAGATATTCATCATGAAGCATCTCTGGATTCTCAGCATTCTTTTTTTTACTCCCTCTCTCTCTGCAGATGACTGGCCACAGTGGATGGGACTGAACAGAGATGGCGTGTGGCATGAGTCAGGAATTGTTAAGACAATTCCTGAGGATGGTCTCCCAGTCGTATGGCGAGCATCCGTAAATGCTGGTTACTCAGGCCCTGCAGTTGCCAACGGACGGGTCTATCTGATGGATTACGCAAAGAATGATGGAGCTATTGCGAATAGCCCAAACGACCGCACAAAACTTCAAGGGAGTGAACGGATTCTCTGCTTTGATGCCACAACAGGAAATCTCATTTGGAAGTATGAATACGATTGTCCCTATGCGATCTCCTATGCATCCGGACCACGTTGCACCCCAACAATTGCTGAAGGAAAAGTGTACGCATTAGGAGCGGAAGGGAATCTCACCTGTCTCGATGCTTTGACTGGAACCGTCATCTGGAAAAAGGATTTCAAAAAAGAGTACAACGCCCCAACCCCAATCTGGGGATTCTGTGGTCACCCTCTCGTTGATGGCAAACGACTATTCTGTCTTGTTGGTGGTGACTCAAGTATTGCCGTAGCCTTCGATAAGGACAGTGGAAAAGAACTGTGGCGTGCCATCTCAGCTAGTGAAAGTGGATATTGTCCACCCACTATGATCACGCCCTTTGGAACAAAACAACTTGTCATATGGGATGCAGACAAATTGAATGCAGTGCATCCACATTCTGGTGAGACCATCTGGTCACAGCCCCTCAAGCCTTCTTATGGAATGTCCATTATGGCACCACAAGTCACTTCGTTAGATGATGACATGGTTTTATTCGCAAGTGGCATTGGGCAAGTAAGCGCACTCTTGCGTCTTTCATCGAATGGCGATGGGACAACTGTCATCCGGCGAGGGAAACCAAAAACGGGTGTGTACTGTTCAAACAGTACTCCATACATAGAAAACAAAACTATCTACGGCTGTGATTGTGAAACAGGCATGCTGACAGCCGCCGATCTCAGCACTGGTAAACGGCTTTGGGAAACACTCGACCCGACAACCGGGGGCACCAGACGTGGCAGACATGGCACGGCTTTCCTTGTGCAACACAAGCCAAAATCAAATGCCACCAGCACTGCAGATCGAACATGGATATTTAGTGAAACAGGTGATTTGATCGTTGCGACACTCACTACAGATTCATATCAGGAGTTGGGGCGAATGCATATTCTTGCTCCTACAAACGAATGTTTTGGGCGTAATGTCGTGTGGAGCCACCCAGCCTTTGCAAATCGTTGTGTCTTTGCACGAAATGATGAAGAACTCGTCTGTGTTTCACTGGCAAAGTGATACCTTTGCCTTTCCTCCTTTATGAGATATATCCGAAGAAAATGACCGCTGCCTCTGTCAAACACACGACAGGAGATTGCGGTCAGGTAATTAACGGCATTGATAAGTCAGATACTTCCGCTGACGCGGATATCTGTTTCTCCTTCTGATGCTCTAACCTGTGGGTGAATTGCCAAGTAACTCACAGCGAAAAATGCACCACACTGGCGCATTCTGCACCACTACGGTGCTTTAGAGCATCATCGTTTCCACCAACTTTCTTACCAAGAAAAGTTTTTTTGTTCGATTGGTGTTTGGCATGTATTTCGCTCTACAGGCTCCCTCACGTGCTTGTTCAATCACAGGACGGTGATCGAAGGAACATTGAGTCCTTCGCATCACAGCAATCACAAGAGGAGTTCTTTTATGATCTGGCCATTCAACATTTTTAATAAGAAAAAAGAATGCAACTACCGAAAGTCCAGTATTGGTCGTCCTGAACAACTCGAAACTCGCAAAATGATGGCAGTGGATTCTGTTGAAGTCTCAGGAGACGCTCTCGTTATCCGTTGTGATGACACAAACTCACACGTCGTTGTGAATTCTTGGGGGAATTATTATGTGGTTAACGAACCAGGAATTGGCCGTTCTTCTGGCTGGTATCATGCACCATCCCTGAAAGAAATTCGTTTCCACGGAGGGAGCGGAAATGATTCCTTTTCAACAAGCGCTCGTCACCTCCAGGTTCTTGCATGGGGTAACGCCGGTGATGATCAGCTAACGGGTAGCACCCTTAGAGATGTTCTTTTTGGTGGCCCTGGAAATGACAGTCTTTTCGGTTTGGGTGGAAATGACGTGATGCGTGGAGGTCTCGGTGACGATGACATGTATGGGTGGTCAGGCAATGACGACATGCGAGGTGATGCAGGCAAAGACAGAATGTACGGGGGGCCTGATCGGGATATTATGCGCGGTGGTAGTGGTGATGATTATCTGAAGGGCGGAAGTGCCAGGGACATCCTCTTCGGTGGTTTTGGTAGAGATCACCTCATTGGAGATGCAGGGAACGATATTCTTTTAGGGGAAGATGGTGATGATGTCCTCCTTGGAGGTGCCGACAATGACTGGATCGATGGTGGCAACGGCGACGACCACCTGAATGGTCAATCAGGCTGGGATCGCATGTTTGGCCAAGATGGCGACGACATACTCATTGCAATAGATAACTATGGTGATGCTCGAGTTGATGGTGGCCCAGGACGTGATGCCTACTGGACTGACTATAGAGAAGTCGACAGAGGTTTTTGGGCTAGAGGTGGACGTGAATGGCGGGATGTCATACGCGGAGTGGAATCACACGACACTGTCCATGAGATTACACGGTTCGACAACAGGGCTGATCTCACACTCGATCACGATAACATTTCCGATCCAACGTGGAATGCTCCGCGCTCATCTTCAAGACGTGATCTCAGGTATATGTCATTTCCAGAAAATCCACTTTTTGCAGAAGGAGGACCATCGAGTGCAGATATTCAAATAGCTCACTCACCTTCTAACTTAAGACATATGCTCGGAAATGCTGACTTTTTACTTGAACTTGGAGCCATAGCAAGTGAAAGTCCAACCACTATCCGACACAACGTTGTTGATTTCAACGATGGTACGTTTGGTGTACATATTCATGATCGCTTTTACCGCGTTGATAGTCAGTTGCCAGTCTGGCGTCGAGGAACACGCGCGCCTGACCAACTTGCATTCACCGGCACGGGTCTCGATGGGAGCCTCTGGATGGCTGTTGTAGAAAAAGCTGTGGCCCACCATGAGGGAGGCTATCACAAAGTACTCGAAGAAACGAATATGCATGACATGTTTCATGCATTCGGGTTTTATGGAAGACACACACAGATAGGTGAATTTCGCAATTGGTATCGCTTATCAGATGAATTACATAGATCAGAGGCAACTGTTATCGAACTGGGAGAATGGACCGGAATTAACACGGCTCTTGCTATTGATACTCCACGCCCTCCATCCCACGTGCTGAACCAGACGTATATTGTTGAAAGAATTGTGCATAGCAGATTCGCCCGGGGAGTGTATCTTCGGAAGCCGCTTAACCTACGGCTCTGGACAGGGTCAACCGGCACACCTGGCGATGATCTTATCTTTCTCAGTTTTGAACAACTGTATTTATGCAATGGCCTAGTTCGTACAGCTAGGTGATTGTCGAATGCATACCCCGAGACGTAGATCCGCCTGGCTAGAACGCTTCGTTCGGGACGTAAAGGTCGTGCGTTCGAATTGCATCGCCCCGACTTGCAGTTTTTTATTCGAAAGAGAACGTTCATTCCAGTCACCATTCAGATTGACATGAGCACCAAGGTCTTACTGGTGACGCTCTCGACTTCTTCGTTGGGGTGAACCACGACAAATTGTGACAGATTATTCAGAAAATTCGTTTACTGGCACCAACCGTTCTCATCAAGGCCAACCCCAACGGGACTCATAGGCCACACTTTCTTTTGCACGTCATCAGGTTTTTGATAGATCCTCTCTCCATGACCAATGTGATATCTATGTTTTGAAAACCGATCCTTGTTAATTTGGAATGATTGTCATGACGTTGCCGATCGGGATGTTTTTTTCCACTCATCCTGACAGATATGCCGAATAGGCAAGGAGACATGACTCTTCGGCGTTATCAGCAGAAGGGTTTGGCAATAATCCCCGTTGATGGCTCATTGCACTCACTTCAGAAAAAAACGACTTATGCTCATTGGAAAAACAATATCGAAATGCGTTCTTGCTGGTCTCCTGAGCTCAACACTGCTCGCAGGAGAGCCTGCAGGCCCTGTAGCCGAGCGTGAAATCTACGATGCATTCGCACAGGCCGACGGTCAGGCCCCCGTCACACTCATGCCTCGTGAAGGGGTACCGGATGAGGATGTTTATCAATTTCGTGCAGCTGCTCCACAGGAAGCCGCGGTTGAGGAGGGAGCAACTCGTTACCTCGAAACCCAGTTTCTTCTCAACAGAGGCATTGAGACCTACGGTTGGGTCGACGTTGGTATCGGCGCGAATGGCTGGGGAGCTGATTGGAATGGTCCAATCACCTTTAATGATCGAAGCTGGCAGGGGCAGATGAATCAACTCTATCTTGTGAATGAGCGGATCTTAAAAGAAGACCAACTCAGTTGGGGTGGACGAATTGACCTGCTCTACGGTACGGACTTCCTGTACACAGTTGCAGCTGGTCTTGATGCGTATCGTTCAACTCCTGACCCACTTGGTCTGACCGGTCCTCGTTGGAATACCAACCGGTATTACGGTCTTGCCATGCCACAGGTCTACGGTGAGCTGGGGAGCCAAGAACTAAACGTTAAGTTTGGTCACTTTTACACCTTGATTGGGTATGAAGTTGTTCCTGCGATCGGTAATTTCTTCTACACTCATGCTTACACCATGCAGTATGGCGAACCGTTTACCCATACTGGTGTACTGGGTACATGGGTGCCAAACGACCAGCTGACCATTATCGGTGGTATTACCAATGGTTGGGATAACTGGGACGACGGTCTTGAGACCGGCGCTGCAATTGCGAATCCAGGTCCTGGACAAAACAGTAATGCATCATTCTTGGGAGCTGTTACGTTCTCAAGTTCTGATGGATCACAGGCTCTGACACTTGCAAACTCAAGTGGCAATCAGCTGAGTGGTTTTCAGGACCCTTTCGGTGCGAACTTTGTTGGCAACCGAACGGTGACCAGCATTGTGTACACCAATGAGTTCACTGATAAGTTGACGTACGTGTATCAGAGTGACTTTGGTTATCAGGCACATGCAAATCCTGTATACCAGACACAAGGCCAACAAAACGGTTCAGCCTACTGGTACGGTGCGAACCAGTATCTGTTTTATAACTTCACAGACTACCTGATTGGTGGTCTGCGATTTGAGTGGTTCCGTGATAACAACGGTACCCGTGTTGTGTCTGGCCTTCGTGATGGTTCGCCAGCAGCTGCTGGTCTGCAACAAGCAGGGTTTGCCGGTAACTTCTGGGAAATGACCTGGGGTCTCAATTACCTGATTGGGAACAACATGGTTATCCGACCAGAACTACGCTATGACTGGTTTTCAGCTGACGCAGGTGGCGGAAACGGTCCTCCGGGAACCATGCCGTACGGCCGTAATCTTGACCAGAACGGACAATTCTACGGTGGCTGCGACGTCATCTGGCAGTTCTAAAAATTCTCGCTTGTACCAGAAAGTGAATTCCTACGAACTCTTTCTGATTAAGGCTAAACCCTGCGCACAGTGCATTTCATAACAACTCGACTACTGTTATTGATGCTCATGTACAACCATGTATTCAGGGATACTTGTTGACCACGCCGTCAGTGCATGAGATATCGTCAATTGCAATCATACTGCCAGCGTCTCCGGTACTTTCTTAGAATTCTGGATCGGAGAAATTCAGAAACATGATTATTGAACTATGGCATAATACGGAAAACTGCCTTTGTAAATACACTAACCCAATCTGCATCTTCACCAGTTTTGACTCAGCATCAATTGATTCTCAAGAACCCCAATTGAACATATGCCGCGGTTTGTATCTAAAATCCTTAACCAACATAAACTCCCCATGAGAACACTTAATTTATCTCTCGCATCCTTTTGCCGACTATTCTTGGCAGTTATTCTGATCCCCTACCTGACCGTACAAACACAAGCTGCAGATCGACCAAACATTCTCTGGCTAAGCTGTGAAGACATTAGCCCACATCTTGGATGTTATGGTTACCCTAACGCCACCACGCCACACCTTGATGACTTTGCAACACAGGGCACCCTATATACCCACGCGTTTGTAACCGCTGGCGTCTGCGCTCCCTGTCGCTCAGCCGTTATTACGGGCATGTATCAGACGACACTCGGCACGCATCACATGCGATGCAAAGCATCTCTTCCTGACCATATAAAGCCATTTCCAATGTTTCTGCGAGAAGCTGGGTATTACTGCACCAATAATTCAAAAACGGATTACCAATTCACTGCTCCAAAGGACACGTGGGATGCATCGAGTGGTAAAGCACACTGGAAACATCGTAAAGACAATCAACCGTTTTTTTCTGTTTTTAATTTTACCGGATGTCATGAGTCCGGTATTGCGAATGAGAATAAATGGAAAACTGTGACAAAAGGCCTCCAGTTGCATGACCGAGATACCGTGGCATCATCGTTACCGCCATACTATCCCAACACGCCTCTCACTCGCGAAGATTGGGGACGATATTATGATGTTATCACAGCGATGGACCGATGGTTTGGTGAACACCTTCAGGCATTAGATGATGCTGGACTTGCGGATGACACCATTGTGATCTTTTGGTCCGATCACGGTGTCGGGCTTCCACGCGCGAAGCGATGGCTCTATGACTCTGGCATGCGGGTTCCTCTCATTCTCCGCATCCCCAAAAAATACCGTCGCGGGCAACAAGGTCTCCCTGGAGTAAAAACCGACCAACTTATTAGTTTGATTGATCTTGGACCAACAACACTCAACATTGCCGGCATCACACCTCCCGCCTATATGCAGGGCCGGCCATTTCTGGGAGCAAATCTACCAGCACCACGTCAGTTTGTTTTTGGCGCACGCGATCGGATGGATGAACGGTACGACATTATTCGTGCCGTGCGAACCAAACGATTTAAGTACATTCGTAACTACGAACCATTTAAAACGTTTTACCAATACATGAACACACCTGAAAAAGGTGCCACCATGCAAGAGATCCGTCGTGTTGCTGCAGAAGGCACTCTCCCTCCAGCCGCAATGCTGTTTATGTCCCCAACAAAAGCAAAAGAAGAGCTTTATGACACACAGGCTGATCCACACGAGCTTAACAATTTGTGTAATCATCCTGACTATGCAGAAGAACTCAAGAACATGCGGGAAGCACATCTTGCATGGGTAACACGGACTCGTGACATTGGACTCATACCAGAGTCTGAAATCGCTGAAGGAGAAGAAGCGTTCGGTAGTGCATGGGAAATCCTGAATGGGGGGAACGCTGGCAACCTCAATGAGCGCCTGAGAGATGCTGCATCATTGTCACTCGCCGGCCGTGATGCGCTACCGGCAATGATGAAGACATTATCAGATGATCATGCTGCCATCCGATTTTGGGGAGCGATTGGTATCGGTAACATCAAAAAAGAAGGGATTGAGGCTATTCCTCAACTTCACTCTTTAATGCAAAACGATGCTTCTGATGCCGTACGAACAGCAGCAGCACGAGCACTCATCCGCATGGGACAGCCACAAGAAGCCTTAGACGTTTTGGCTCAAATACTCAACGATGGCACGCAATGGGCTCGCCTCCGTGCCGCCATCGTTCTTGATGAAACAGACCGTACAGCCCTGCCTGTTCTTGAGACGATGAAACACAACAAGACGTATCGTCAAGGTATGGTTGCCGATGGGAAATATACGGTACGAGTGCTCAACCGAGCACTCAATGAGTTACTTGGCACACATGAAGTCGTGCCATGATCACAATAAACAGCTGACACTCGAAATTATTATCTGAGGGATAGGGAGAGTTCATTCCCATTGATCTTCTTCCTAACCCGTTTCAGGCATGAATGTCGGCATGACCACACCACTCGGCTCCTTCCACATTCCACGAACTTGGGCAAAATGAATTTCACAGTTGCGTGCACCCCAAGTATACAACTCAGCAACTAAATCATCGCATTCGACAGGGACAAGCCATACCGGCCTTCCTCCACGATGAAACTGATTTAGTTGATACCAGATGAGTGCTGCAGCATCTGCGGTTGATCGCATCACCCCTGGTCCCAACATTGTGCTGCCAGGATGTTTCACAGACACCAGAACACCATCAATACCCGAACCAGATGCATGATCGATAACACAGACATTCCAGATGCCCTGGCGGTTTTCCAGAAAAAAATGATGGTCTTTCCTTCTCTCAATACACTGCACTTCTTCCTCGAGTTGCACGATGGCTTCAAGATCACGAAGTGTCGCGAGCCGAACCCGATCCAGCCCAGACAGATTTTGTGATGGCATCCCGCTTTGAGGGACTTCAAGAAACATGTCTTGATACGCATAGCGAGGAACAAATCCCCCACGGGTGTAGAGAGAATATGAATCTAAATTCATTGCACTCGATACTAAACGCGTTGGCTTTTTCTGATCCTCTGACATTGAAACCACAGCATTTAGCAACATTCTTGCAAGGCCTTTCCCAAAGTGATCAGGATGAACATTCATGATGCCAAGGGAGACATGCGTCGATCGGGGGTGATAAAAGCATGACGCGGCAATCAACCCAGTTTTTTTCTCCACGGCCAACAGGCAACAACCTGGATCCAGTTCCTCATAGACGTCATAGAACAAGCGTGTTGAACTCGGATCACCGGTAAAGATCGGTGAATTCCCATGTGCCACGTACCACTGATTGGTGGACTCACGAATCAAGTCTGAGATCTCTGCTGCATCTTCTGAACGATTCCGTCTTAATTCGTAGTCACTCATTGTCATTCTTTTGGGTGATACGGGTACCAATCAGGCGTACCAAACCAGTCGTGCATTTCCTTTTCAAATGGGGCAACGATCTCGTTTGGTTCTGGAAATACACCTTGATCGTTGGTTTCTACAATCCAGGTTTCTAATGCAGCCCGCATACGAATCAGCGCATCACGGTGTTCTCGTTTCTCTGATTGCGCAAGATTGTGAATTTCATGAGGATCAGTGATGGTATCGAAGAGTTGTTCTTCAGCAACCGTTGGTGACATCAATGCAAGTGGTGGACCTGAAAGTTTACCTTCATCGAACAAGGTTCGCATTAATGGCTTAATCGGAAAACATTTTTCTTTATATCGATTTAGCGAGGTGAAATGTCGATTTGGATAGTAGTTTCTGATGTAGTGATATCTCTCACCCCGTACACTTCGAATGCGATTGACTGTTTCATCAATTCTGTCACGGGCGGAAAATGCATATTGACGCTCTGGCCCAATGCGATCGCCCAAAAAGACACGGCCATGCATACCTAATGGTGGCTGAATGCCCGCGAAGCCAAGCGTTGTTGGCGTTATATCGATAAGACTGATGACCTGCTCACTCACCTCTCCTGAAATATAGTTTTCTGGCGGCTTAAAGTTTTTTGGCCAATGAATGATCATGGGCACATGCAAGCCAGAATCATAACACCAATGAATACCTCGCGGTTCGATCCTGCCATTGTCACCAAAGAACATAATAATGGTGTCATCAGCAAGCCCATCCTTCTTGAGATACCTCAGAATCTTGCCAATCGTTTTATCCATTCCTGAAATAGAATTGAGATACCGTGCCCACTCCTCTCGAACTAATGGATGATCAGGGTAGTAGGGCGGTGGTGTTACTGTATCGGGGGTTGCAATTTTTTCATGCTGATCTTCTCCTTTCCACTTTACCCGTGGAAGCCTCCACGTCTGGCGATCATAGATGTCATACTCTGCCTCAAGCGTATTAATCTGTGCAAAAAATGGCTGATTTTTGACAAGATGCTCCCAACTCTCGGTATCGTAGAGTCTCCCTTCATTGACGAAATTGAGATCAAGTTTTCCTGAACCAACCGCATCCTCGCCCATGGTCGTGATATTGCCTGTTGTATATCCAACTTTGTTGAGACGATGTGTAATCGGCTCTACACCGACGGGCAATCGATAGTCGTCATCGCGGTGGGACCGCATGTTATGCGTATCAGTTGACGTCTGATACATACCAACAAAAAAAGCACTTCTGCTTGGCGCACACACAGGTGACGTTGCAAAAACTTTTGTGTATCGAACACCATTTTTTGCGAGGTCATCCAAATGTGGTGTTTTTACGTGCGATGCACCGTAGCACCCCAAATCCAGTTTGAGGTTCTCTCCTACAATCCAGAGAATATTGGGACGCCGATTCAGTTCCGAAGCCATCACGCTGGAAGAAAAAATCAGGAAACCGACTCCATACAGAAATGCAATGCGTGCCCAGGTTTTCATCGAGAATGTACACCCCCATACGATCCACAAAACCACTAGACTATCGTAGGATGCAAAAGGTGTCATCCAAGTCCCTAAAACCACGTGAAGTCGAGTATCGTGGCATTTTTGGAATCTTTATCTGCTTCTTCGCTCGATCCGACTGATGATAGGGTTCAGTGTTTTGAAAAGCGTTACCAAGATCGTACTATCCTAATTCCAATTGATATTTTGGTATTCACTGGCATCACTTTCCTCACTCTTACTAAACATGAACTTTGATCAACAAACAGCCTCAAGTATTTGGGAAACAGTCTCTGAACAACTGACTAATGCAGCTACATCTGCTCAACATCCGCTTCACTTATTTTCTCTTGCAACCATCAGTGAGGAAGGACTTCCTCACATTCGAACGGTTGTCCTTCGTAAATTTCAGGCACTCGAACGAATTATTTTTTTTCACACCGATATACGAAGCCCGAAAACACGTCATATTCAGGCACATAATAATGTTTCTCTTCATTGGTACAGTCCATCAGAGCGTCTGCAAATCCGTATTGCTGCTCAGGCTATAGTCCACCATCACAACGCATGTGCAGAGAACGCATGGCTTGCGTCCAGGCCGATGAGCCGTGCGTGCTACACATCGACGCATCCTCCAGGCACACCCATCAAATCATTCCCGCCTGCTCCGCCTGTGCCAAATGAGACTGACAGGAGTGGCTTCAATGTGTTCGCTGTAGTCGCTTGCCATTTTGAAACTATTGAGCTTCTTTCACTTCATGCATCGGGCCATCAACGCGTTCGCCTTCATTTTGGGAATTCAAGTCCTGCTCTTGAAATCCTAGCGCCGTGACGGTCCTCTTCACGTATTTGTTTGAAAAAGAAACTGACGCGACGCATGAAGAAACAGCTCTGGGGCTTCCGCGTGCACCCAATGCCCCGTGTCTGGAATACTCTCAAAGCGCGCAGCGGGAAATAATCGCCGTATATCGTGATGGTGCTCAGTTCGCACATAGTCTGAGTTGCCACCGGTAAGAAAAAGTGCTGCATGTAGGAATGGACTCATTGGGGTTTGTTCAGGAAACCCCTGAATCAATTCAAAGTTTTTGGACAAGGACTCAAGATTAATTGCCCATGCCAACCGCTCTGACTGAACTATAAGATTGGTCATCAGAAAAGACCTGGTGACAGAATCAGGAATTCTCTCAGCAAGATACTGACTCACTTCCCTGCGGTACCTAAATCGCTCGAGAGGAACTGACTGCATAGCATCAATCAAACCCCTTTGAGAACTACTCGATCGGGCTGGTGGAATATCTACAACCACAAGCTTTTCAATACACTTGGGTTGCGTCAGTGCGAGTACCATCGCAACCTTCCCACCCATACTGTGTCCAATGAGTGAAACCGATTGGCCGATTTCTTTCTCAATGAGAAAAGCAACGTCGTCTGCCATCACAACATAATCATGCGACGCATGCCATGGACTTTCTCCGTGATTTCGCAAATCAACAGTGATGACGCGGAAATCTTGTCCCAGCTTCCTCGCTATCAATGACCAGTTTCGCTTTGAACCAAAGAGACCATGAAGGATTACAACCGGTGGGCCTGCCCCCTGGCAATCAAAAGCAAGATCAACTGCCACGTGAACCCCCGCTTGAATCATGTGCGTGCATGGATTCAGTCGAATCCTTTTGCATCTGCCTTAATGCCTCAAAGCTCAGTATCGCAGCCGTTGCGGCGACATTGAGACTATCAGCCACGCCAAGCATAGGCAGACGAATTGCTTGCATATCTATTTTTTTTATCGAGGCTGCGTCTTGCCATTCGCCAGATACTCCATGCGCTTCACTACCAAGTACAAAGACAATATTCTTCCTTAATCTTGCATCGCACCAAAGACGTTCACCGCCTGGCGTTGCAATAAAAACATTTTTTTTATTTTCACAACACCAATTTATAGACTCTTTCGTTGATGCAACGACTAGTGGAACCATAAAAACTGTGCCCAAGCTTGCGCGTATTACAGCCGGGTTTGCAACATCGGTTCCATGCCCGGACAGAATGACACCAGCAATACCAGCAGCATCTGCCGAACGAAGGATTGCTCCAAGGTTTCCTGGCTTTTCAATGCCCTCAAGAATAAAAAACGGTCGATTATCATTACTCTTTAGCTCTTTTAGCTCTTTTGCACGAAATCGAACTACCGCCAACACCCCTTCGTTTCGATCACCAAATGCAATCTTCTCAAATGGACCTTTGGCGAGCGTTGTAACCTCTATGCCATTCTGCAAAAAACCTTCTAAAAGAACTTCTCGTTCATGAAGAGGTGAGGCTGTTCCATCAACAAACACCTCAATAATATCGACACCAGCACTGAGAGCACACTTGAGTTCACGCAGTCCGTCAACAATGGTGAGCCCCAAGAGTTGACGATGCTTCGATTTTCTTAGGCTGGCTGCCTGCTTGACTCGCGGATTACTTGTACTTGTGATCATGAGGTTACATCCTTCCAGAAGAAACCCATCTTGCATAGTCACCAAGATTGAGGATTCTGCCAGCAGCATCCGTACAGTCCAAACGACCAGAACCACACCCATCCAAACCGAGTGTTTGCATAAGAGACTCACGCAAACGAACATGGTGCCAGCCCGGAGAATGACACGTAAGCAGAACAGGCCCTGACAACGCTGATGATGGATCTTGCCTACCACCACGAAACAATTTTGCAAGATCGTCAAGTAGTGGCGCTAGGTCATTATGTATAGAAAATGACTGACCTTTTGGGCCATGGCCCCATGAAGGAGGATCAAGTACCACCCCGTTGTAAATGCTCCCTCGACGAATCTCTCGTGCAACAAATGATCTCACGTCATCACATATCCATCGAATTGGCGCCTCTCCAAGGTTCGATTCTTTTGCATTTGAACGCGCCAATGTCATCGCTTGTTTTGATGCATCCACATGTGTGACGTGTGCACCCGCAAGTGCAAGTGATAGTGTCGCAGCTCCAGAGTGGGCAAAGAGTGAAAGAATGCTTGTCTTGGGTTTTGTATATTGGTAAAGCCATTTCCATTGATCGACTTGCTCAAGAAAAAATCCGATCTGTCCAGAAGGCGAAGGACGCACAAGAAGCCTGATATATTTTCCCGTTTTTTCAGAGAGCACTACATTGACCCGCCACTGATCCGGAGGCGGTTGGCGGAAAATCCATTTGCCTCGCTCTTGATCGTCATATTCATACTCAGCAGTCACGTCCTTCCAAACAGCGGGCGAATGGCATGCAGGCAAGTTCTGCTGAAGCAACGGTCGTCTGACTAGAATGCCACCGATCTTTTCAAGTCGTTGACCACTGGAATGAGATGCTGAACAACCTGTTCCAAAATCGACTAAACAGGATTCAAGATCAAAAAAGGTATCAGACACAATAAATTCTCTGGAGCATCTACCAAAACTGTTGCCTAATTATTAATACCCCTTATACGACAAGGAAGCACTGGAAATCCTCTGACCATTCGACACAATAAAGACATCAATGTTTTGGTTAAAGGGGTTATACAATGAATAGTTTATACCGAATAAATGTTGCTTTTATTTTATGCGTCGTTCCTTTGAACGTGCTCGTATCTTCGGCTTTCCCGAAGAGCCCACCGAATATTGTTTTGATTATGACAGATGACCAGGGTTATGGTGACCTTGGGCATACAGGCAACCCAATTATTAAGACTCCATTTATTGATGCCTTAGCTGCTGAATCAACCAGCCTTTCAAATTATCATGTTGCCCCAACATGCTCCCCAACTCGAGCAGCTTTGATGACTGGACACTGGACAGATCGAACCGGTGTCTGGCACACCATCAATGGGCGGTCAATGCTTCGCAACAATGAAGTCACTCTTGGGCAATTGCTGAAAGACAATGGTTATGCCACCGGTATGTTTGGAAAATGGCACCTCGGCGATAACTACCCGTACAGGCCTGAAGACAGAGGGTTTGAAGAGGTGTATCGACATGGTGGTGGCGGTGTCGGACAGACACCTGACTTATGGGACAATGCGTATTTTGATGGACACTATTTCCACAACGGGTCACCAGAACCAGCCAAAGGATTCTGCACAGATGTGTTCTTTCAAAATGCCCATCGTTTTATTAGGAGTCAGGTAAAAAACAATCGGCCTTTCTTCGCCTACATTGCAACAAATGCACCACATGGCCCCCTGCACTGCCCACAAAAATATCTCGATATGTATGCAGATCAATCACCAAGGATTGCCGCATTTTTTGGAATGATCACAAATATTGATGACAATATTGGAACCACTCGGCAATTGCTCGATGAACTCGAAGTAACCGACAACACATTGTTCATTTTCACCACAGACAATGGAACGGCAACGGGTAATACAATCTTTAATGCTGGCATGAGGGGGAAGAAAGGCAGTGAGTATGATGGTGGACACCGTGTGCCGTTTATCGCTCATTGGCCAGCTGCGGGCTGGAACAAACAACATACAGATAATACGCTCTGCCATGCCGTTGATGTTGTACCGACACTTGTGAACATCGCAGGTGGAGTCAAGCCAGAAACTCTTGCGTGGGACGGTCGCGACATTTCACCATTACTTGACCCGGCAGTTGACATGGACTGGCCTGACCGTCTGCTTGTCACAGACTCGCAGCGAGTTCGAGATCCAATAAAATGGAAGCAAACAGCAGTCATGTCTCAGCGATGGCGGTTAGTCAACAGTGATGAACTTTATGACATGATTGCTGATCCTGGCCAAACAAAGAATGTTGCCTTGGACCACCATGGACAGGTCGCCAAAATGACGAAATTCTATGATGCGTGGTGGAAAGAACTTGAGCCAACGTTTGCCCAAACAACAGAAATCTATATTGGTCACCCTGATGCTGCTAAGGTTTTATTGACGTGCCATGATTGGATCGGTGAAGGTTCTTCCCCATGGAATCAACAGATGGTTCGGTCTGCTTTTGGTTTCCGCGAAGGCGCAAAAAACAAGAAGGCCATCACCAAAGGACCTCAAAAACACCGTGCTCATTGGGCTGTCAAGGTCATTCAGCCTGGAACCTATCGCTTTACTGTTCATCGATGGCCAAGAGAGGCGAACCGTGCCATTACTGCTCCTTTGCCTCCTGGCGATGATGTCCCTGGAGCATCAAAAGCTTATCGCACGACTCCTGGAGTTGCCCTGAAAGCGATTTCTGCAAAACTCTGGATCGATGGTCACGAGGTAGAACAAACGTCAGTCGGTGCATCCGATAAAACAATCACCTTTACCACAACCCTAGGCGTTGGTTCACACAAACTGGCGCCCATATTCATTGACTCTGATGGCAATGAAACGGGGGCCTACTACTGCAGTGTCAGCCAGACGCAACGCCTAGAACAATGAAACGACTACTGGAGTAGCTCAGATCTTTTCTGCTCTTCTTCGCGACGCATCTCGTCGAGAGGAGCAACAATTTCATCAACATGTTCGTTGAAAAGATCACCGATCAGCATATCTGTGATGTGCCCTTTGAGATGTGGATGACGCTTCACAAATTTTCCAAAGTTGAAGCCATCATAGAATTCCACCACCAAACGACGCATTCGCTCCATCCCCTTTACAAACTCATCAGACCAACTACCAAGACGCTCCTTGGACAGATCCGAGGCAACAAGGGCTTCTGCAACAGCATCTCCTGCTAGTTCACCACTTTTTAGAGCCAGGAGAATGCCGGAAGAGTAAAGTGGATCGAGAAATCCAAAGGCATCACCAACAAGTACCCAACCAGGACCTGATACATGTTTTGAACGATAGGAATATTCTTTCGCCACACGAGGAGGCTCAACCATTTCAGCGTTTTCCAAGCGTGGAATAAGACCCGGACACCGATTGATTTCTTCTTGATAGATACTCCCAATATCTTTTTTTGAACGTTGCTTGAAAAGATAGTCATCACCAGCAACCACACCGACGCTCACCATGTCGTCATGCAACGGAATATACCAAAACCAGCCTTGCTTCTTGTCTAACTGAAGAACGACAGTAGCACCTTCGTCTTTTCCAGTACCACGGGCTGCACCTTTCCAATAACCCCATATCGCAGCTTTTTTGAGCTCACGATCCCATTCTCGCAATCCAAGGCGACTCTGAATCATTGCACCTTGGCCACTCGCATCAACCACAACATCCGAGGTAATGGTTCGCACAATTCCAGAATCATCCTGAACACGAACGCCACGTGCCCGTGCGTCTGAACCAGTACCATCAAAAAGCACTTCGAGTACTCGCCAACCTTCATGAACATCAACACCTTGTGATGCAGCGTTCTGAAGCATCATGTGATCGAACTCACTTCTCGTCACCTGCCATGTCCGTGAGCTTTCACCCGGCCTATGATCAGCGAAGTAAAAGGGTTCGGAGAGAACACCTTTTTCATTCACAAATTGCACTGAATGCTTTTCGACAAATCGACTCTTCTGCAATGTTTCAAGCATACCGAGCCGCTTGAATACACCAAAGGTTTCCGGGATAAGTGATTCACCAACATGGAACCGAGGAAAGTGATCTCTTTCGAACAGACACACATTGTTTCCCTGTTGAGCAATGATTGTTGCTGCAGTAGAACCCGCAGGCCCCCCACCAATTACAACAACGTCAGCATGTTCATTCGATGTATCGACCATAGATTTTTTCTCTGTAGATATACCTCTATTAGTAGTCAACAGGTGAAAAATGACAATAATTTATTGAAATCTTACGCTCTCCGTGTTACTGCGATAAATACAGTGGCAAAGGACTTTCCTTGAGCAATTTGAGTGCTGTTTCTCCGAATAAACGACGCAAGAGCAAGTTTTTTGCACTGTTACCAGCCACAATAAGATCTGCTCCCCATTCTTCTGCGTAAGGAACGATCTCAGCAGATGGGTCACCACAGATACAATCTGTATCCACAATTCTACCATGGGATTTGAAGTATGCAGACACAGCCTCCAGCCTTCGATGAGCTGCATCAGCGTCTTCTCCACAATGGACCACACGGACAGATGCCTCAGCGTAGAGTCCCGACTGAACAAAACTCTTAAACGTCTTCGCACTTTCCAAAGACCCTGAGTAGGCCACAAGAACACGTTTAATTGTCCGGTGATGCTCGCCCACTGCCAATATCGGGCGAACACCACTTGCAATGAGGCGCTCAAGTGCATCTCTTGGTTCAGGAACTACCTCGTGCTCAAAAAGACCCTTGAGGCCGAATACACACATATCATGATACCGGACGAGGTCAACCGCGATTTCAAAAGGATCTCCTGTGTGCTCAACAATGCTATGGGATACGTTGGCAGCTCTACATTGTTCCGCGAATCGTTGTTCAGCAATTACTATATCTGCCTTTGCCTTTTCTAAGCGCTGCTGGCGCAGCTGTGATGTCATCGTCTCAACACCCACACCAATTGGCCGTGGGCCGGTCCACTCAAGTCGCAAAGGATCGGTAATCGCAGTACCGAGTAATTCTGCCCCAAACGATTGAGCCAAATCTATCGCATGTTCACTGACCGAACGTGCCGAATGACTGGTACCAAGACCCACAAGGATGCGCTTGATCATAATTTATAAGTCTCTTGAGATTGATGCTTAATCATACTCTTTCACCAAACGGATGTATCAGGGTAGACGTCTGTGAAACTCAATAAGGACATCTGTCTCTTTACGACTCTCTGGTGAACTCATCGGCTTGGCAAGAACCATTCCAGCAACAAAACCTGCAATATGAGCGGAGTAGGCAACGCCACCTCCTCCTGCCTGACTGTCAATAAAACCACTGATGATTTGAAAAAGAAACCAAATGCCAACAGCTATATACCCCGGTACATCAACAAGAATTCGAATAAAGAGCACACTCACTCGTCGTTGGGGATGGAGCACAAGGTATGCGCCTAAAACGCCAGAGATTGCTCCAGATGCCCCTAGGCATGGCGTAAGAGCTGCTTCACCAGAACTATTCAATATGACAAAAGCAAGTGACGCTAGAACGCCAGTCGCAAGATAGAAGATCATATATTTCCAATGACCAAGATCATCTTCTATGTTGTCACCAAAGATCCATAGAAACCACATGTTACCCGCAAGGTGCATGATACTTCCATGCATGAAAATACCAGTGAATAGCGTTAGCCAAACTGGGATCGGTGTTGGCCTCAAGCCAGCTACAGGAACTTCAAACACCTGACCGTCAATGTTGACTTCCTGTATCGATGACTCCGTGACAATATCTTTTCCTGAGATGATCTCCGCAGGCACTTGAACAAATGCCATCGTGAAATCTTCGTTTTGCCCCATGCCTTGAAGCACGACAAAGACAAACACATTCGTGATGAGCAGAGCAATTGTGACGTATGGAAAAACCTTCCTGTCTGAATTGTCATCACTAATTGGAAAAACCATAGCACTGCTTATGTTACGAAGATTAACTAATGTTAGGGGGCGAAGCGATGCACCATGGTATGTCGATACACATGGCCCGGATCAAGCCGCTGAGTAGGCCATTCAGGATGATGTGCAGAATCTGGATAGGTTTGTGTCTCGAGGCAAACTGCTGACTGCTTGTCATATACGGCTCCCCCCTTACCCGTAATTGAACCGTCGAGATAATTTCCGGTATAGACCTGAATGCCTGGCTGATCAGTGAGAATTCCCATTGCTCGACCACTCTTGGGATCTCGCAGAATAGCAGCTGGCCGCAGGCCTCCATCTGGTTTCCAATCACGAAGAATATAGTTGTGGTCAATACCTCCAGGACTTCCGCCATCCTTATCTGCTGGCAACTGACTAAGATGATCACCCAACCTCAAGGATGAACCACTGTCAGCCCGCAGATCAAATGGTGAACCTTTAACGGGACCAAAGTTGCCAGTGGGAATACCTCCTGCATCAATTGGAAGATAATAGTCAGCAAAGACCGTCAACTCCTGATCGTTGATCACGCCTGACTTGTGGCCTGCTAAATTCCAATACGAGTGATGGACAAGGTTGACGAGCGTCGGAGCATCTGTTGAGGCCGTTAATTCAACCCACAACTCACCATCACGAGTAAGTCGATAGAGTGCACGAACAACAAGATTACCAGGATAGCCCTCATCACCATCGGATGACTTCAACTCAAGTTCAAGCGCTGGGCCAGTTGACTCCACTCGCGGCGTCGCACTCCACAGACATTTGTCAAATCCAATATCTCCTCCATGAAGGTGATGGTCACCATTGTTGGTGGCGAGTTGGTGCTCTTTTCCATCAAGCGTAAAACGCCCACCGGCAATACGATTCCCAACCCTACCGCAAATAGCTCCAAAATAGGGATGACCCTTCACATATCCATCAATGGAATCAAAGCCAAGCACAACATCTATCGTTTCATCTTTCTTGTCTCTTAGAGGCACATGGAAACTGGTAAGGATCGCTCCATAATCAGTGACCGTTGCCTTCCAACCACCTGGAACTTCAAGCGTGTAAAGGTGTACTTCACGACCATCAGGAAGAAAGCCAAAGGAACGCACTGTAGGAGATTGAAAAACATTCTGCTGAGACACCTGTTGCTCTCCTGAAAAACCATACGTTCCAAAAACCATCCCCCCAATCAAAGAAAACAAGATAGTGCGAAACATACATGCATCTCCAGAGGAAAGAAACGCATTGTAAAGTGACACGCCGTTGAGAGCGAGTGAGGGGCATCAATTCCCGCATCACTCCATCAGGCTCTCCGGCTATGCTGCGCGCTTTTGCTGATTTCCACGGCCTGTTGAACTATTACGACCTGTTTGAACGCTACCAGATTCGGCTTCCTCTCGACGCGCATCGATCCAGCCGTCAACGCTCCAAGGACCTCCCCCAAAGGCTATCAAGCCAAACAGTCCACCGCAGATGGCTATGTTCTTCAAAAAATGAATAACTTGAGCTTCTCTATCAATCGGATTCGTGAATGTCCAAAAATCATGAAAGTAGAAAGTGGCTGCCGCAAGAAAGACTGCGAGAAACGCTGCCCCCATCCTCGTCCATGCTCCAGTCACCAACGAGAGACTTCCTATCAGTATGAGACCGATTGCCCCAAACAACATCGGCCTCGGATTTGGGATTCCCTGAGACTGCATCATCGCTACTGTCTCTGTGAATCGTGGCACTTTACTTCCAAGGGTGCTAGCAAGAAAGACCAGCACAATCATGAGTCGGGCAAGGAGCGATGTGATTCCTTGTGCAACGTGTGCCATTTGTTCCATGATGTCGTCCTCCTTGACGACGCAGCCGGGAAACGACTGGTGAGGGCCTTAGATAATCGCGAACAGGTCTCGCGCACGCAAGGCCAAAACAACCCTTGTTTTCCCAGTCTAAGCAGGCTGATCCCGCGTTATGCAATGTAACGCTCCACGACCCCGGATCAACTCGTGACAATCGACGGGTTCTATTGCATGGTTTGGAAAACACTCGGAAAGGTTTCGAAGAGCCGCGTCATCTGTGTTCACACCAAATACTGGAACGAGTACCAGATTTGAAGCAACATAAAAGTTTAGGTAGCTGGCTGGGAGTTGTACTTCTTCAAATGCAAAGCATGGGGGAATATCAATTAATGTGATTTCGAGGTGATTTCCTTTTGCATCAGTAACCTCACGTAGAAGCTCTATATTTTCATTTAGCGAAGCATGATTGAGGTCATCTGAATCTGGCTGCCGTGCAACAACGATATGTCCCGTAGCAACAAATCGTGCTAACTGATCAATATGCCCATCAGTATCATCTCCTTGCAGTGATCCCCCAATCCAGATCACTTTTTCAATTCCAAGTTGTTCTCTGAGAATTTTTTCCATTTCATTTTGAGATAGACCGGCGTTTCTTTTTTCATCCACAACACAGTTTTTATTTACAAGGAGCGTACCTTCTCCGTCTGTCTCGATCGCACCCCCCTCTAATACAATGTCTGGTTCGAAATGAGGCAGTCCGATTTTGGATGTAATGGCATTTGCAACCCGTGCATCATCATCCCACGGAGGATATTTTCCTCCCCACGCATTCCATTTCCATGTAATGGCTGCTGTTGGTAGCGAGGGGTCACCATCTGGAACCAAAAAAACAGGTCCAGTATCCCGAAGCCATGAATCATTCGTTGGAATATCAATGCATTCAATCTCTTCTATGTCACCAACACGCTGCTGGGCATCTAAGAGTGACTCACCTGAAGCAATAATTTTCACTGGCTCTCTTAAGGCCAACAGCCTTGCTACTTTTTCGAAGACATCTGGTATCGGAGAAAAATCACCTAGCCATGTGGCTTTTCTGTGAGGCCAGGCGAGCCATGTCGCGGCATGTGGCTCCCACTCAGCAGGCAACCGGTAACCAAGTTCTAAAGGCGAAGGCGCGGACGTCACATCATCCTCCCCAGCGTTTCAGGAGATCTCCATATGATTCGATGCGACGATCCCGGAAGAATGGCCATCGCGTTCGCGACCACTCAATATGCGTGAGATCACACTCAAAGACGTGCGTTTGTGGTAGATCGTGATCTGCTTGAAAGAGTTTTTTCCCATTCGGGGCATAGGCGACACTTGCTCCCCAAAAACGAAGGGAACCTTCTCTACCTGCACGGTTCACAGCAACGACAAATACTCCGTTGGCAATCGCATGACTCCTGAGCATAACGTCCCACGATTCATATTGCTCACGATGAAGAGCCTCCTCTCCATCAAGCCAGCCTATTGCAGTTGGATAAAAAAGAACTTCTGCACCCGCCATTGCCGTAAGCCTAGCCGCCTCCGGATACCATTGATCCCAACAGACGAGCGGACCAACCACGAGGGGTTTTGTTGGAACACTTATGAAACCATTGTCTCCGGGAGAAAAGTAGAACTTCTCGTAATAGTGAGGGTCATCAGGTATGTGCATCTTCCTGTATGTCCCTGCAAGAGCCCCATCGGAATCAAAGATCACAACAGTGTTGTGAAACAAGCCAGGCGCACGACGCTCAAAGACATTTCCTACAATCACTACGTTATGTTTTTTTGCAGTTTCTGAGAGCTGGTCAGTCAACATACCAGGTATCGGATCAGCTAATGCAAACGATGCATGATCTTCACTCTGACAGGGATATTGGCTCGCAAAAAGCTCTTGAAGGCATATAACGTCAGCGCCATCATCAGCAGCATCTGTTACACCAGCAATGGCCTGAGCAATATTTGATCTCCGATCATCACTACAAACGGATTGCACAATTCCAATCCGAACGACTCGCCTTGACGAGACCGCCTGAGTCATCAGGCCACCGGTTCTAGAAGACGGGCTGCCGGCACAGGGAATTGCTCTGACAATTCAGCAACCTCACCCTTTGTTGTGGTAATAATATTTTGATCCTCAGGGTTCTGAAGCACACGGAGAATCCATGCGGCAACCCGCTTCATTTCATCTACTCCCATCCCTCGAGTCGTCAGAGCTGGTGTGCCCAAACGAATTCCAGACGGGTCCATAGGCTTTCTTTCATCATATGGGATCATGTTTTTATTACAGGTAATACCACAGCAATCGAGCGTTTCTTCGGCAAGCTTACCACCGACGCCGAGCGGAGTAACATCAACAAGAACAAGATGCGTATCTGTCCCTCCACTCACAAGCCTCACTCCACCAGCAGCCAATGACGCTGCCAGCGCTTGTGCATTCTCAATAACACGAGAAGCATACGCCTTAAACTCTGGCCGAAGGGCCTCTGCAAACGCCACTGCCTTCCCAGCTATCACATGCATGAGGGGACCACCTTGAGTGCCAGGAAAAACCGCTCGATCAAGCCCCTTTGCATCAGGTTCTCGACACATTGCAATACCACCTCTCGGGCCTCGTAAAGTCTTGTGTGTCGTACTCGTTACAAAGTCAGCGACCGGCACGGGATTGTTATAGAGACCTGCTGCGACGAGACCAGCGTAATGAGCCATATCTACCAAGAGCTTCGCATCCACTTCTCTTGCAATTTCTGCGAATCTGCTGTGTGGAATCTCTCTCGGGTACGCACTTGCCCCTGCGACAATCATCTTTGGCTTATGCTCCCTTGCAAGTTTGGCAACCTGATCAAAGTCTAGGAGATGGTCTTCTCGCCGCACTCCGTAATGCACGAAGTTGTAGAGTATGCCTGAACTATTGAGCTTCATCCCATGAGTTAGGTGCCCACCATGCGCAAGATCAAAGGCCAGTACCGTGTCACCAGCTTGCAAGGATGCCAGATACACAGCTGCGTTGGCCTGACTACCAGAATGGGGCTGAACATTGACGTGTTCTGCACCGAAAACATTTTTCAGACGGTCACGAGCCAAATCCTCCACTGTGTCAACAAATTCACAACCTCCGTAATAGCGTCTACCGGGATATCCTTCAGCATATTTATTTGTAAGGACGCTTCCCACAGCCTGCATGACAGCAGGACTGGTAAAGTTTTCACTGGCGATCATTTCCAGTCCTTCTGACTGTCGAATCTGCTCAGCAACAATGGCTGACCACACCTCAGGGTCTTCCTGCTCGACAAAATTTGGCACGGTGTGTTGACTGGATTCCACGTTGATCCTCCTTGGTGAACGTCTCGGATTTCCTTATTTTTGAAAAACTCAACCCCGACGTCAATCATTTGATGTTCTTATTGCATATTATAGACATCTGTGTAACAGAAATGCAGCCATAGGCTTCTTGAAGCCACGACTGAGAACTTTTTGAAATGCGGTAGTTCTGAAAGATTTATCTGTCACCAAACGTTATGCATTCGTGGGCAGTAACAAAAGGAATGAATCATGTTAGATGAGTTATTCTGGATTCTATTTCGACCTCTTATCTTTTTCCAAACGCAATGGTTTTCATTCTTTGCTGGGATTCTCTGGGGATACTTTTCAAGAAAATCTGTTGGGACATCTCGCATACAACGCCTTGGACTCGCTTCCCTTCTATGCCTGCAAATGGCCTGCAACGGCATCCTTATCTCGCGCATGCATTGTGGGGAACTCTTGAACTTGGGGCTTCAGACCGCTGGGGGAGTCTCTCTGTTTGCCATTGGCGCAATGATGAGTCGGATTCTTCTTCAACCTTATTCACTCAAACGTCTTACGGTTTTATCTTTCCTGAATGGCATTGCTCTTTTTGGCTGGCAAATGGTTCTGATAAGGGAATACCTCAGTGAGGAGGATTTCCTATTCTTTTTAGTGCCGTGTTTTCTCCTTTTTTTGATGACCGCAATCATTCAATTAGGTGTACTTATTAGTAAAAAAGGAAAACAACAAACCACGAAGCCAAAAGAACTACTCCTCAGGTTTATTTTGGTTGCTTCGGTACATCTTATTTTCTCGACTATCGCCACTTTTTTTACTGCCGTTGCATTTGACTGTGGCATCTAAAGCACATCAGTCCTCTTCAAAGATACAAGAAGCATCAGACTGGGACGAGGCCCTTTTGATATCCGAAGTGTGGGTCTGTCTTCCGGGATGCAGAGTGGCTTCTTTTTGATTTGGTCTCACTTGAGCACTCTTCGCGTATAGCTGCCCCGATCGGCTCTCACTTCATTTCTACGCTTGTAACCTTCGTTACTGCGATTGTTTTTGCACCTGGGTTCGTTCGTGTGCCGCCTGAGCCACTGTGTATTAATTGATAACAAGGGGCTCTGGCATGAATGTGATAATGGGAATCAGCAATGCAAAAACACCAAAAATAGTTCGAGCCACACCAAGCCGCTGACCATCTTCTCGGATGGGTGGATGATCTGTTCCCATCAGCATTACAATCACGACCATCGCTATCCAATTGTATAATTCAAACACCACAATGGCGACAACAGCACATGCCAGAACACTTCGAGCCACCCACTTTGACATTCGACCGAACACCGCGTAACTAATGTGACCACCGTCAAGCTGACTTACTGGAATCATGTTGAGTCCAGTAACAAGAAGTCCAACCCAACCAGCCATAAACAAGGCATTCGGCTCAATACCCCCAGAAGCCTCAGGCTTGATGATGCTAAGGAGCCATTGCGCTAATGGAGAGAGCGCAAACGGACTCGTATCACTTGACGTGCCAAAAAACATTCCAATCGCCATTACGGGAACCGCAACAATCAGTCCAGCGATTGGTCCAGCAAAAGCAATATCGAAAAGTTGTCGACGGTTTGCCCTCGAGCCCTCCATGCCAATAACAGCTCCCAGTGTGCCTGTTAGCAATATTGGAACAGGCAAAAAAAATGGTAACGTCGCCGGAATGCGATACCTCCAAGCAACAATAAAATGTCCAGCCTCATGCGCGGTCAGCACTGCCATCACTGCAACCATGTATGCGAAACCACGCGGCCAATTCAGGCTGAACGTAGAAGCGATATCATCATCAAAACCCATGATCATTGGCTGCCAACCAACGACACCTGCAGAAAATGTCGTGACGCATGTCAGGACATACAACATTCCTTGCAACCGCAACCGTCTAAACGTAGACGCACGTGCTCGCGGATGGTTTTCAATAACGACTACATCCTCATCGAGAGTCGACTTATCCCAATTGTCTTTATGATCCATTTCTCACTGCACAATAACTCAACGGTAGCGGATCTTCATTTCTATCATACTGAAACTCCGAACTCATCGCTGTATTGAAAAAACCATTCCGGAAAGCGTTTGAGAAAAGCTTTAGACATAGGTGGTATACTTTCTCTTATTGATTATGATTCGATTCAATGTTGAATCTACGCGATTCTCGAACTCTTCGTGAGCTTCAGACTTCTCCCAAGTAGACCCCTTGGGCGAGGAACACTCCTGTTCCATTTTTTCCTTTACACAAAAAACGTTATGAATCAGAACACGCAATTTCTAAGGCATACGATTGCAGAAACAGATGTTCAGTCGCTTGCTGAAACCTATCGGACGCCCGTGTACGTCTATGACGCGCAAGTCATTCGCCAGCGATGCCGTGATTTATCTTCATGGGATACTGTCCGTTTTGCCCAGAAAGCTTGCTCCAACCTGGCCATTCTCAATCTCATTCGACAGGAAGGCGTCTTGGTTGACGCCGTCAGTACTGGAGAAATTCATCGCGCTATTAAGGCTGGGTATCACCCTCACACATCGGAGTCAAAGCCCAACAGCCTCCCACAGGAACACCCTATTGTCTACACGGCAGATATTTTTGATCGTGAGAGTCTTGATGCTGTTACGGAATTGGGTATTCATGTGAATTGTGGTTCGGCCGACATGATTGAACAACTCGCTGAAAGGACACCGGGGGCAAATATCACACTTCGGGTGAATCCAGGTTTTGGTCACGGTCACAGCCAAAAAACAAATACTGGGGGCGAAGGTTCCAAGCACGGCATATGGCACCAAGAAATTCCAGATGTTCTTCGTCGAGCTGAGTGGGCAGGCCTTTCTATCTCTGGACTCCATATGCATATCGGCAGTGGTGCTGATTTGAAACATCTGGCCGAAGTAGCAGGTGCTCTTGAAAAAATTGCGATGGAGGTCGGCCGCTCGCTCACTACGGTTTCTGCCGGAGGTGGTCTCCCTGTACCGTACAAACCTGATGAAAAGCGAGCTGATCTCGCAGGATATTTCTCTCTTTGGGATTCAACTCGCAAGCGTCTAGAGCAGAATTTTGGACATGCGATCCGTCTTGAAATTGAACCGGGACGTTATCTCACTGCAGAGGCTGGTTATCTCATCACTGAAGTTCGGGCAATCAAGCATCAGGGCACACGGAAATATGCACTTGTGGATGCGGGCTTCAACACGCTAGCCCGACCGGTGCTCTACGGTTCCTTTCACCCAATACGCCTATGCCCCGTCGAGGAAACACCTGAGCTTGATATCCAAGAATTCGCTGTTGGAGGGCCACTTTGTGAGTCTGGTGACATTTTTACTCAGGAGGAGGGGGGGTTTGTGACAACACGACAACTCCCTCGGATGAAGGTAGGCGATTACCTTGTCATAGAAAACACTGGGGCATACGGTTTTGTTATGGCTAGTAACTACAATTCGAAGGTGTTTCCTGCAGAAGTGTTAGTAGACGCTGGTTCTCCAAGACTTATTCGCTCGCGGCAGACAGACGCTGATCTCACTCGCGGAGAAACTCTTTGATTAGCGAAAATAAAAGATATTTTGCAGACTCATGATAGTCGGCTAAGATTATGAGTATTGTTTCAGATTTCCTTCGAAACAGGCCGAAAAGACTACTATGGCAAAAGCTCGACCCCGCAAAAAACTTCCTAAAGAACTCGCAGTAATTAACGCAGACAACTGCACGGGATGTGAATCATGTCTTGAGGTATGCCCCGTCGACTGCATTGTAAAAATCCAACAATACGATCAATACCACAACCTTCAAAGTTGGTGTGAGATTGACCTTGAACGATGCGTTGGATGTGAGGTTTGCGTCCATATTCCAGGTAAAAAATCAAATCCTTATGAACTCAAGGTTTGTCCTTGGGATGCAATTGAGATGGTGCCCACTGAAGAGGTCGCTCAGGTCGTTGCTCAAGTTGGTGGGCCGCCTGAATATGTTGACGAGCACTGGGACCGCCTTGTAGGCACTGCACATAAGTTGGCCGAACTTAAGGCAGGAGCAAGTTGACCGAAGTATAGGAAAACGATATAAATGTACATATGTACACTAATTCGGATCCGAAGCTTTTCTCCCACGTCCGATTGGCTTGTTCGCATGGGATTGGTCCTCGGACTCGAAAGATACTCCTTGAACGGTTTGACTCTCCTGAGGCTATCTTTACAGCATCCCCTGACGAACTCAGAGCGGTAAGAGGAATTGGCAAAAAACTTGCCATGTCCGTTGCTTCCAAGCAATCGGCTATCGCTGCAGAAAAGACAATCAGACTATGTGAAAATAAAGGCATCACGATTCTGGTTGAAGGAGATCCTGAATATCCAAATCTCCTTTCACAAATTGAAGATCCTCCAGGGATTCTGTTCACGAGAGGGTCTCTGGAACACAGGCCGTGTCTGGCAATTGTGGGTTCAAGACATGCAACAGCATACGGACTTCGTATGGCTGAAAAACTCGCCAGTGACCTCGTTCAAATAGGGTACACAGTCGTAAGTGGACTGGCTCGAGGCATCGACGCAGCTGCGCACCGTGGTGCCATTCGGGCCGGAGGGCACACGATCGCCGTTTTAGGCAATGGCATCCTCTCGATATATCCACCCGAACATACGAGCCTTGCCAATGATGTGATGTTATGCGGCGCAATACTCAGTGAGTTTCCTCCTCAATCACCGCCTTCAAAGCATACTTTTCCGCAACGTAACAGAATTATCTCAGGGCTTTGTCTTGGCACAATTGTGGCCCAATCATCACCACGTTCGGGTGCTCTTATCACAGCCCGGCTAGCCAGCGAACAAGGCCGTGAGGTATTTGCAGTCCCTGGTCCCATTGACTGTCCTGTTTCTCGAGGTTGTCATGCACTCATCCGAGATGGTGCAAAACTGGTTGAAAGTGTTCATGATGTCATTGATGAACTTGGGCCTTTAACTAAAACCTTTACCGATTCAAATGGAAGGAATGTGCGACATCCAGCGGAATTCAATCTTGGACCAATTGAACAAAAAGTGATTGATTCTTTGGAAAAATATGGGGATTCCAGTCCGGTTTCCATCGACCTGCTTGTTAGCATGACACATCTTCCCCCTTCCCAAATTCTTGCAACTATAAGTGTGCTCGAAATGCGCAAGCTCCTGAGTCGTTTTCCTGGTGGGTATGTTGCTAAAACATAAACACCGTTAGTACGGACGTTTTGTATCTTACGCCCTTCTCTCACAGCTATTTATTCGTAAACTCTTACGCATGGACACAACACTTTTTCACCGTGCGGAAGCAATTCGATCACGACTCCTTCAACTACGAGACTCTCTTTGACTGGGGTGGCAAAAAACAATCTGCCGCTCTCATCGAGGACGAGATGGGTGAAGATGGTTTTTGGAACGATAATGAGAACGCACAGAAAATCGTTGCCAAGCTAAAGACAATCAACTCCATCCTGAAGCCCTTGGAAGAGGCCATTGCGGTTTCAAATGATCTGGAGGCACTTGAAGAATTAGCCCGTGAAGATGGTTCATTAGAAGAAGAACTTGCATCGGAGGCGCTCCATCTCGAACGCCTTGTTGACTCTCTTGAACTGACTTCTCTTCTTGCTGGAAATCATGACTCGTGCAATGCTCTTCTCTCGATTCACGCAAGAGATGGAGGCACTGATGCCAATGACTGGGCCGAAATGCTTCTCCGCATGTACTCAGCTTGGGCGACGAAGCGAGAATACGACGTTTCTCTTATCGACCGCCAAGATGATGATGTCGCTGGGATTCAGAGTGCAACAATAGCCATCCGTGGACCATGGGCCTATGGATATCTCAGAGGAGAAACAGGCATTCATCGTCTTGTACGAATTAGCCCATTCAACTCTGAAGGCAAACGACAGACAAGTTTTGCTGCAATTGATGTATCACCAGAAATTGCTGACGATGATTCTGAAATTGAAATTAATGACGAGGATATCCGAGAGGATGTGTTCCGAGCGAGTGGCGCTGGAGGACAACACGTCAACAAAACATCGAGCGCTATTCGCCTGACGCACTTACCAAGTGGCATTGTCGTTCAATGCCAAAGTGAACGCAGCCAACATAAAAACCGTGCCTCTGCCATCAAGATGCTTCGTTCCCGTCTGGCTCGAATTGAAGACGAGAAGCGTGAAGCCGAGCAACTTGCTCGCTACCAACAGCAACCTAAAACCGGGTTCGGGTCACAGATACGAAACTATTTTCTCCACCCCGACCAGAGAGTAAAAGACCAACGAACGGGTTTTCATGTCGGGAATTTCCAAAGTGTTCTAGATGGCAATCTTGACGGTTTTCTGGATGCTTATCTACGTTGGGGAGCAGCAGACACTGCCCCTGTCAACCAACGAGATAGTGACTGACCACCCCGTATAGGCAACTCGACTAGACGCGAAAGTAGTCTCAGATTAGGTTTTTCACTTATTCTTCTTCACAAATAAGGATGCAAATGGCGGAGAAAGAACAAGCATTGGAAGTTGATGGCGTGGTCACCCAGGCTCTCGCAAACACAAGATTTCGTGTGCAGGTGACGGGCGGACACATCGTCAATGCTCATGTCGCTGGAAAGATGCGAAAGAATTTTATTCGTATTGTTCCTGGAGATAAGGTGAAGGTTGAACTTTCTCCTTATGATCTTACGAAGGGAAGAATTACATTTCGAGAACGTTAGTTCTGACTAACGTTCTGCTCCCTCGGAATCACGACCATCCAAAAATTGCTTGAGATCACCAAAGGTTCTTAGTGGTTCTTTTCCCTCACGCATTTCCTGCGTAATTGGTGCTGATGTTTTTTTCGGGGTCGCTGAATACGTCCGAGATTTACGGTCTTGGGTCTGCTTCCGACTCCCTCGCTTGCGCCTCGGTCTTTTATGTCTTTGAGATTTCTTTTCTTGTGTATTGCTCTCTGGAGCTTTTTCTACTCCTCGAGGTGTTCGTTGTACTTGCTCACTTCTTTTGGGCTCTGATCCGGGCTTGATCATCGTTAGCGCAACCCGTCGTCGAGTCTTGTCAATTTCCAATACCCACACCTTGACAACCTCACCAACACACACAATATCGTGAGGGTCACGAACATATCGTTGCGAAAGTTGACTAATATGCACCATACCACTGTCATGCAACCCGATATCGATAAAGGCACCAAAGTCAACCACATTCAACACCGAACCTTGTAACTCCATCCCCACTTCTAAGTCTTCAAGTTTCAAAACTCCTTTTTTGAAAAATGGCTGGGGAAGATCTTCCCTTGGATCACGTCCCGGCCGTAGAAGTTGTTCAATGATGTCAGAAAGCAAAAGTCGTCCAACGCCAAGTTCTTCCGCCAGAGAATCAAGATCAAAATCTTTGCTTTTCTGCAAAAGCTTTTCTGCACCCTCTCTTGTCCGCAGATCACTTGCTTCACCTCCCAGTCGACTCAAGGCCTGCTGGGCAATGTCATAACTTTCTGGGTGAATCCAGGTCGAGTCAAAGGGATCTTCTCCATCAGAAATTTTCAAAAAGCCAGCTGACTGAACAAATGCACTCTCTCCGAAACCGGGAACATCCAACAATTGTTTTCGGGTACGAAACGGACCGTTACTCGTTCGCCATTCGTGAAGATTCCTCGCTGTGGCCTGATTAAGCCCCGACACGTACCGCAATAATGCTGGACTGGCAGTATTTACATCCACACCAACGTAATTCACACAGCTTTCAATCACATTGTCTAGAGAAGTATGCAGGTGACGGGCTTTCACGTCATGCTGATAAAGTCCAACGCCTATATTTGCTGGCTCAATCTTTACCAACTCTGAGAGAGGGTCTTGCAATCGCCTTCCAATGGAGATGGATCCTCGAATAGCTGCCTCATAGCCGGGCAATTCGTCACGGGCATATGAACTTGTTGAATAAACACTCGCTCCTGCTTCATTGACTATGACATACGCAACATCGAGAGGCTGAAGTGGTCCTGTAACTAACTCAGCTACGAGTGACTCCACCTCACGACCAGCCGTACCATTACCAATGGCAATAACGTTACATTGATGATTTTTCACCATCTCTGTGATTTTTTCAGCTGCAGATTTTTTTTTCTGATCTTGTCCGATGATATGCAGCACAGCATGTTCAACAGGGCTTCCATACTCATCAATTACCACCACTTTGCAACCACTCTTGAAGCCTGGGTCGATTGCAAGCACTCGTCGATTTGGTACAGGTGGTTGCAACAGTAAATTCCGAAGATTGCGAGCAAAAACAGCAACAGCATGAGCTTCACATGCTTCGGTAATCTCTCGACGCATTTCACGCTCTAGACTCGGAAGGACAAGCCGCTGAAGAGAATCACGAACACAGCCTTGCAGGAATTCCTTATGCGGATGGCCCTCAGGAATAAGGATTTTTTCTGCAGCAACCTGCATATCATCCTCTGCTCCTTCCACCTTTACCTTAAGCAATCGTGCACGCTCACCACGATTAATCGCCAATACTCGATGAGGCGGTAAACGATCTACGTACTCAGAAAACTCAAAATAGTCGCGATAGTGCTTCGCGTCTTTTGAAACGGACTTACCTTCGGGCTGAACCCTTTGGCTCCGCAAACGACCTGACCTACCTAAGATCCTACGCAGTTGCTGTCTGAGTGAAGCCTGCTCACTAAAATCATGAGCAATAATATGCCCTACTCCAAGGAGTACATCAGCGACTGCAGACACCTCAAGGTCTTCATCAATAAAATCTGCTGCTCTCTTATCAAGCTCTGAAACAGCTACTTCAGCAGACAAAATTTCCTTTGCCAAAGGCTCAAGACGCCGCTGGCGAGCAATTTCTGCCAAGGAAAGTTTTCTTGGCTTATAGGGAAGGTAGAGATCCTCAAGTTGCTTTGAATTCTGTGTGTCCTTAATACGCTGCTCGAGGTCGGATGTGAGCTTACCCTGCCCCTGAATGGTTCGCAGAATTGTCTGTCTGCGCTCAGCAAGTTGCCTTACTTTTGTGACGCACTCGGAAATTCTACGAATGGCAACTTCATCCAGGCCTCCTGTCTGATCTCGGCGATAACGGGTAATAAAGGGGACAGTATTCCCCTCATCCAACAGACGAACTGCTGCCTCGACCGAAGCAACAGGAAGTTCGATCTGCTGGGCTATCTGTCCGAGGTCAATGAGTACTGATGATCCCATACAGCGAATCTTGGTAATTCAAGGAATCTAGGGCTGCCATGCCCTCGATGACAAATCGCCCCAAACACCTGAAAGAAGAATTCTTTTTACTATAACCGACTTATATCCAACTCAGAAGAACTTTCCAAATTAACATTTATTGTTTTCATGATCTTGACGCCCCTACCAAAAGATCCCTATCTCCCATAATTCACATGTCAAGAATCCTGAACCATCTCTTAACATGATCTCACGTATGGAAGTGAATGACTATAGCAAATCCACCCATTATGACGATGAGAAATCTTACGGTAGTCCTCTGATTTCAACAGAATACTATTCTAACAAAAAAGTAGCTCTGGAGCCTCTCCCTCGATGACTCTTTCCTCTGATTCTGAAAAACAAAACACTTCCCCAAAGGAATTGCTTGACTCAGTGCCGCTGTTGGCCCTCGATCGGCAATATACCCCACTACGAAGAGACATTCAGAGTGCTATTGAAAAAGTATGTGACTCAGGACGGTTTGTGTTAGGGCCGGACGTTTCAGAACTCGAAGTTGAACTCGGGCGTTTACTGCATGTACCTCATGTAATTGGCTGTGCTTCTGGCAGTGACGCCTTGCTTCTTGCACTCATGTCACTCGACATCAAGCCTGGTGATGAAGTGATTATCCCAAGTTATACGTTCTTCGCCACAGCCAGTGCAGTCACTCGCTTGGGTGCGGTACCAATCTTCGCAGACATTGATCCGCTCACATACAACATCGACCCATCTGATGTAGAGAAGAAAGTCAGCTCACGAACAAAAGCCATGATTCCAGTTCACCTCTTTGGAAGAACGGCTAACATGGACGCTCTATTACCAATTGCTGAAGCAGGCAACATCCCCATTGTCGAAGATGCAGCGCAGTCGATTTTATCGACATGGCACGGCACCTGCTCAGGAGGCCTTGGAGATATTGGCTGTTTCAGCTTTTATCCAACAAAGAATTTGGGCGGTGCAGGAGATGGGGGGTTCCTTACCACAACACGAGATGACATCGCAAAACGGCTCAAACTCCTAAGAGTTCATGGCATGGAGCCACGTTATTACCACGATCTTGTGGGCATCAATAGTCGACTCGATTCGATTCAAGCAGCTGTCCTACGCGTTAAGCTCCCTCATTTAGACCATTGGACTTCCTCGCGTCAAATCAACGCAGGTCGCTACATGGAATTATTTTCGTCATATCAACTAGACAAGCACATTGTGGTTCCGAATGACGAGCCCAAAGGCAGGCATGTCTGGAATCAATTTGTGGTTCGAGTAACCAACGGGCAACGAGATGAATTAAGATCATACCTGTCTCAACATCACATTGGGACTGAAATTTATTATCCTGTCCCTGCACATCTGCAACAATGTTTTTCATACCTTGGGTGGAAAAAGGGTGATCTTCCCGAAACAGAACGTGCTGCTGATGAAACAATCGCACTCCCTATTTTCCCAGAACTTACTCCTGACGAACAAGAAACAGTCGTGGGAAGAATTGCAGAATTCTTTAAAGCACCATCGTCACGAAAAAACAATGATTCATCACCCACCTCCGAATCAGCTCTTGTCGATACTCCTCATGTCCTTAGACGAAAGGGTGCCGTTGGACGGGCAGATGAGGTGCGCTGTTGATCGGATTCATTTGTTTGGGGTTGTGAGCAATACCTTTAGGCCACAAAAGAACCCATTCCTTCCTCCATTCGAGTAACGGTTTTGCTCGAAAAATAGCCCCTCGTGGATACGAAGCAGGCCATGAGCCGCTCACCATCTTATTGAACCACCTGACCATTTGAATACGTATATTCTAGCTGTACTTCTACGTACGGGTGGCAATCGGGAAGCACCAAGGTAGTATGCCGTTTTTGATACGAAGGTTTTTCTTTCATGCATGAAGGACAATTCTATGGCTTCTTCCTCGAAGCATAATTCAAAGCCCACAAAACCTCGCCTCCCAGCCGTTGATATCAAGACACGCAAACTCATCGTTGAATTAGCAAATGGCGTAGCAAAAGCCGCTGAAAGGAAACGGGATCCTTATCTCGACATTCCAACACGAAGCCTCTCAAACGTTCGTTTCAATAAATCCCGAAAGATTATTGAAATGGGCACTCAGAAGAATCGCCGACAACTTTTCAATTTATCTCAGGCGAAAAGTTACATGCAAACACTTCTTGTAGCGACCGGATGTAAATCACTCATTGAACAACAAAAAACTACAAGCATCCGAGGCCTCTACTACTTACTGAAGCACACCATTGAAGGCACTCGTGAGGAAACATTTGGAACGCAAGATGAGTGTGATCCAATTATTGAAGACCTTGAAGTGACTCTTGAGAGCCTTCGTGAAGAATTGCATGTCTATGCAAGTAATCGTGGCGGCATGGTTGGTCCAATAACACTTCTAGATTCTGGTGATGAAATTGACTGTTCCAGAATGGGTTCTGGAGGATACTCGATTCCTTCGATTGTTGAAGCAGATGTAATCAAGTTCAAATCATGCCGTGCAAAGTTTATCCTCCATGTTGAAAAAGATACCGTTTGGCGACGATTCAATGAGGATAAATTTTGGAAAAAACATAACTGCCTGCTCACACATGGTGGAGGTCAACCTCCCCGCGGTGTTCGAAGAATGCTCTACAGGCTCCACCATGAACTCAAGCTTCCAGTGTATTGCCTTCTCGACAATGACCCTTGGGGATATTATATCTATTCGGTGCTGAAACAAGGCTCCATAAATCTTGCTTATGAGTCCAAACGTATGGCTATTCCAGGCGCACGTTTCCTCGGATTACGCTCACGTGATTTTGACCGCTGTAAACTCACCCCGAGTGTCCAAATCGCACTCAGTGACTCTGACATAAAACGAGCTAAACAAATAGCAGCCTACCCTTGGTTTGCAAATAAGAAAGCTTGGCAGAAAGAGATTCACACCATGCTTTCCAATGGATTTAAGCTGGAGGTCGAGTCGCTAATCTCCAAAGATATCAGTTACGTAACTGAGGTCTATGCTCCAGAGCGAATCAAAGCGACTGACTGGCTCGATTAAAGTGGATGCCCAATCCCTGCTTCGGTCTGGCAGGAAAGAAAGGGGTGACTGACGGGATTTGAACCCGCGACCCTCGGTACCACAAACCGATGCTCTAACCAACTGAGCTACAGCCACCACAATATCTAGACGAAAAGTGTAGCAAACTTTTTCTCTCGTCCACTGCCAGTTGACCAGACACTCGTTAATCACATTTTTCCAGTCTCAAAAACCTCTTTAATGAGCGAAAACTGCCACAATTACAAAGGATTCAGCAGACTAAAAATCCATTCGCTCACAAAAATCAACTGGGTTACCAAACTGACATTCCACAATCTCAAGAATTTCTGTTGAATCTGAATATGCGTTTACAGCCCCCAGAACGGATAGCCATTCGTCACCGGCCTTTATCACAAAGCCGGGGGTTCATAACCGATCTCGTAAGTCTGGCGGAGTCTTTTCCACTTTTTCCAGTTGACATTGATATCCAACTATCTGAAGTTGCAAAATGCCGTCTGGAAGTACCCCAGCGAATTGGATGGTCCGCAATTTTTCTCAAGGCATATGGACATGTTGCGTCACGTGTCCCTGAACTTCGATCATGGTTCTCACGAGGCATTCGTTCTCGTCTCGTAACAGCATCGCAAAGTGTCGCTTCACTCGCTGTAAATCGGAAAGAACAGGACGGTGACCATCTTTTCTTTGCAAAAATTCCTAGTCCAAATCTTCTGAGTCTCCTCGACATCCAGAGGTACATCAACTACTGCAATCAATCACCTGTAGAGGATGTCTTTCGGCGACAACTCCAACTGGAAAATCTTCCAGGTCCACTGCGTCGTCTCATTTTATGGCAGAATATAAATTCTCGTTCTCCAAAACGCTGCACTCGCGTGGGAACATTTAGCCTTTCCACTCTAGCTGGCATGGGAGCAAGTAATCACGGACATCCAACCATCTGTACAACAAGTCTTTCATTCACACCACTGAATCCAGATGGGTTGTGCCGCGTAACCCTCATTAGTGACCACCGAGTGCTTGACGGAGTCACAGCAGCAAAGGCACTCATACTTTTGAAAGAAACTCTAAACACTTCCATCATCGGTGAACTCAAAAATCTCAAGAATCCTCTGGAGCGTCTGCAGAACGATGCTCACGAAGACGCCGCCTAATCTCTGCAAGCCTCTCGCAAAGATCCCTTTCCATTCCACGACGAGTTGGCTCATAGTATTGTTTCTCAACACCTAAATAGTCTTGTGGTGCAATACCATCTGGTGCATTCTGCGAATCTTGATAGCCATCGCCATGACTAAGTCGTTTTGCGCCTGCATAATGCTTGTCTTGTAAATGCCGTGGAACAGGCAGAATGGCCTTTTCACGAACATCTTGACGAGCTTCAGAAATGGCTTTTGTACAGGCGTTACTTTTTGGAGCCAGTGCCAAATAGGTTACAGCCTGTGACAACGACAACTGACATTCAGGCAAACCCACAAACTCTGTTGCATGCATAGCTGCTACGGCAATTAACAAACTTCTTGGATCAGCATTTCCAATATCCTCACTCGCAAGGATGACAAGACGTCTTGCCAAAAAACGCACATCCTCCCCTCCCTCAAGCATACGAGCCAACCAATAAAGACCTGCATCAGCATCACTCCCTCGTATACTTTTGATAAGAGCACTTGCACAATCATAATGGGTGTCTCCAGCATCGTAGCGAATAGCTTTTCGCTGTACGCTTTCTTGTGCGAGATCAAGAGTAAATAATAGCGGCCGATCAGGGCTTGACAGGACACCAATCTCAAGAGCCCCAAGTGCTCTCCGAGCATCACCATCGGACGTCTCAACAAGAAACTCCATTGCTTCTGGAAAAAGGTTTATCTGCTCTCTTCCAAAACCATGCACCTGGTCACGTACGGCATGATCTAATATCAATTTTATGTCTGCAGCAAGTAATGGCTCGAGCTCAAAAACTCTACTTCGACTTACAAGTGCGCTTGTTAGTACAAAAAAAGGATTTTGAGTTGTTGCACCGATGAGCGCGATTACCCCGTTTTCAACATCAGGTAAAAGTACATCTTGTTGTGATTTATTGAAACGATGAATCTCATCAATAAAGAGACATGTTTTTTGGTTATCGTCCTCCAATCGTCTTCGCGCCTCTTCAAGCACCTCACGAACATCGCGAACTCCGGAAGCTGTTGCCGATATTTCTATAAACCGTCGCTTCGTTTCATGCGCGATAATCTCTGCAAGAGTTGTCTTTCCAACACCTGGTGGACCATACAAAATAACTGAGCCAAGGCGATCTGCCTCAATCAAGCGCCGAAGGAGTTTCCCTTTTCCAATCACTTTTTCCTGACCAATGTAATCAGCAAGCCGCTGAGGCCTCATTCGAGCTGCCAGCGGTGCAGCCCTTGCAACATTTTCTGCGCGTGATTTAGAAAAAAGATCTGACATTATCCGTTCCATATAAAATTGACTGTTGCATCAATAGTTGGATCTAGGCTTTTGTGAACTGGACAATTGAGAGCTGCTTCCTCGAGCACGTTGCGTTTTGGATGATCAGGGGGCAATGGGATAGTGAGCCGAGTATGAAGCGATGCAATACGCCGTGGTAGGCCTTCTGTCATCTTTTTGGTTGTCTCTGCTTGACAACCAATCAAATCAATAGAATGCTTTTGTGCAACGATTCCCATGATAGTCATCATGCATGATCCAAGAGCCGAGGCAACGAGATCAGTTGGTGAAAAACTCTCACCTTTCCCATGATTATCCTTCGGGGCATCGGTAATGATTTCAACTCCCGACGGCTGATGAACCACCCTGCAACGCAAACCACCATCATAAAATGAACTGACTTCTACCATAGTTCTACCTGCTTATACGGATAAAAAACACCAAAACACTCTTTAGATCCTATAACTTTTTAGACACTTTTATCCGAATTTACACCTTTTGAATTTTGCCATGGGATTTCGCACTCTCCGCTCATGTGTTGACACTCTTCACAATGAAGGGCACGTTGTTAAGATCGATTATCCGGTCGACCCCCACTTAGAAATAGCTGAAATTCAGAGACGGCTCTTTCGGTCTGGTGGTCCAGCTATTCTCTTTACGCAGCCGAAAAACTCTGGTTTTCCGATTCTTATCAACCTTTACGGGACACAATCTCGGATTGAAAGAATTTTTTCAGACTCACTGGAACGTGTCCGGCGTCTCGTTGAGCTCAAAATCGATCCGACTGAGGCATTAAAAAAACCTTGGAGATATTGGCGGAGTCCGTATGACGCCCTATCAATGCTTCCAAAAATGGTACGAACAGGTTCGATATGTGAACATGAAGTACCACTGTCGTGTCTGCCAAAAGTCACAAATTGGCCGAGTGATGGAGGCGCCTTCATTACGCTACCTGCTGTGTACACAGAGGCCCCAGGCCGAAGTGGCCCCCACCATGCAAATCTTGGCATGTATCGCGTTCAACTTTCTGGAAATAACTATAAATCAAATCAAGAGGTTGGACTGCATTATCAACTTCATCGAGGTATTGGAATTCATCACAAAGAAGCGCTTCATCGAGGTGAGCCGCTAAACGTTGCTGTTTTTGTAGGCGGGGCTCCTAGCATGGCTCCTTCAGCCGTCATGCCACTGCCGGAAGGCCTTTCAGAAATCACTTTCGCAGGCGTTCTGTCCGGTCACAGAATCCCTATGATTCGACGACATAACAGACCGGCTATTTATGCAGAAGCTGATTTTGTAATAGAGGGAACTGTATTTCCCGGAGCAATGAAACCGGAGGGCCCATTTGGCGATCATCTTGGATACTATGCACGGCAACATGATTTTCCTGTCATGCAAGTCAATCACGTCTGGCACAGGCATGACGCCATCTGGCCCATGACGGTTGTGGGGCGTCCACCTCAAGAGGACACTCTTTTCGGTTGGCTTGTACATGAACTCACCGGTCCAATTATTCCATCAGTCTTACCAGGCATTAAGAGTGTTCATGCCGTCGATGCATCAGGAGTCCATCCTTTGCTTTTAGCTGTTGGTAGTGAACGCTACCAACCATGGAAATCCTGTGATCGACCGGCTGAATTACTTACGCAAGCATCTGCTATTCTTGGCCAAGGCCAACTTTCATTAGCAAAATACCTTTTTATTGTTGACGAACATGATGCCCCTGGCCTCAATGCTTCTGAGATACTTCCATTCTTCAGGCACCTGCTTGAGCGAGTTCTATGGCAAAGAGACTGTCATTTTCACACAGAGACCACGATTGACACACTCGATTACTCTGGAAGCGGTCTCAATACCGGATCAAAACTTGTCATTGCAGCACGTGGTCCTGCTATTCGTTCTTTACCTGATACGCCACCATCACAGGCGTCTCTTCCTGATGGCTATTCTGATCTTCGCCTGTGCATGCCAGGTGTTCTTTTGATACAGGGTCCGAAAATTACTCCTGAACCAAAACTAGAAACACCTACTGACCAATCAATCTGGACACATACAGAGGACGCTCCTTGGGCTGAGGACATTCAGAAACTCTGTCATGCAATAACCGCTGATCATCCCCTCCGAGCGTGGCCCCTGCTCGTTATCGTTGATGACACTGCATTCAGTAGTCACTCACTGGAGAATTTCCTTTGGATTGCATTTACACGTTCCAACCCTGCTGCTGATGTTTATGGCGTTGACTCTTTTGTTCGCCAAAAACACTGGGGATGCGGTGGACCCCTCGTTATCGATGCTCGCCTAAAGCCTCACCACGCTCCACCTCTAGTAGAAGACCCTGAGACAACAATGCGCGTCAACGAAATGTGTGCTACTGGTGGGCCACTGTCCCACATCTTAAGAAATGACTAGGAGATTGAAGTAATCCGAACCTTTGTAGATAACGACCGATGTCCAATACGGCGTCGATAATTTTTTCTCCGTGCAAATTTCTGAACGTAGATTTTCCCTCCTTGCACAGGCCCAACAACTTCAGCCTTGACTGCAACTTTCTTGAGCAGCGGTGCTCCAATTTCAAGTTCACCTTCATTGCTATAAGCAAGAACTTCCTCAAAAATCATTTCCGAGCCTGCTGGCAAGTGACGGAAATCAACCTCTAATTCCTGTCCTTCCATGACTCGATATTGCCTTCCTCCATCCTTGATGACAGCGTAACGTTGACGAACACCCGACATAGGCGTGGAGTGAGTTGGGGCGGCAGTCGACATAAGAACTTTCCTCTATATAAGAATCAATAGGCTTCTTAGAAGATAACAACACAGAGAACCAAGGTCGAGTGGCTCTGATAATGCACTCGTTTTTGGTTCTCTACTAAGGAACAATCATGGAAATCGAACTGATCTTCCTTCATTATCACAGGCCTCAAAAATAAGATGCTCCGGTGCCACTCCGTCTTCTCCAACGACATGGAGTTGTATTTGTGTTTTTTCCTCAAAATGAGCCATCTCGCGTCGCTTCCTGTTATTGATCCACGTTGCAACTTCATCGTGAACTGTAATATCAAGCCGAGCGACAACATCTTTTGTCGCTGAAAGCTGAAGAGTCCTCATAACCTCTATTGCCATACTTTCTGCGGTTTTGACAGTTCCACTCCCACTACATGTGGGGCAATTCTGGAAGATACTTTTTCTGAGTGAAGGACGAATACGCTGCCTTGTCATTTCGATCAGTCCGAATGGACTCGTTCGCAGGACTTTTGTTCTCGCCCGATCTCGTTTGAGCGCATCATGAAGTGCCTTCTCAACATTCCGTCGATATTTTTCCCGTCGCATATCGATAAAGTCATTTACAATAACTCCGCCTAAATCACGAAGTCGTAATTGACGAGCAATTTCTTTTGCTGCAATTAAGTTCATCTGATACGCATTTTCCTCCGCGCTTTTTTCTGTCCGAAATGAACCAGAATTTACATCAATTGCTACAAGCGCCTCCGTCGTATCGATAACAATCGACCCACCTCCCTTGAGCGGAACCTTTCGTTGATACATACGTCCAATTTCTTCCTCAAGACCGTATCGATGAAAAAGTGGCTCTTTACCATCATAAAGCTGAAGCCTTGAAACGTACTTTGGCATTACTAACTCAAGAAAGTCTCTTGCTCGCTCGTAAGCCGCCGGTTCATCAATCAATATTCTTCCGACATCCTCCGTAAACATATCTCGAATTGTTCGGATGATCATGTCGCTTTCTTGATAGATATCTATTGGTGCTGAATACTTGCGCATACGACGAACAATGCTTTTCCACAGGTTGAGCAAATAGGCCATATCACGAGCCATTTCTGACTTGGTTCGTTCAGTTCCCGCAGTTCGCACAACAAAACCAACACCCTTGGGAGGCTGAAGGTCCACCATAATATCTCGAAGAAGCCTCCGCTCTCTTTCGTCATTGATCTTTTTTGATACCCCAACTCGGCCAAGAGGAGGCATAAGTACCAGATAACGGCCCGGGATTGAGATATATGTTGAAAGAGTTGGCCCTTTTGTTCCAAAGCCTTCTTTAATAACCTGCACGAGCACTTCATCACCGCGACGGAGAATATCCTGGATTGGAGGCTTTACTCGGGGACGATCTCCTATCCTCGGCTTTCGAGAACCTCTTCGGCCACCATCCTGCTCACTATCATTACTCGCGCTTCGTCCAGATGAATCTGTCAACTCAAAAGCCTTGTCAGGATCAAGTCCTCCCTGCCGATAATATTGTGGCTCAATGTCGCTAATATGCAAAAAACCATTACGGCCAACGCCAAAGTCAACAAATGCTGCCTGAATAGATGGCTCAATATTGACGACTCGCCCTTTATAAATATTACCAACGTAATTATCGGCGCTCGTTCGCTCGACATAGAGCTCTTCCAGCAGACCATCTTCCATTATCGCAATGCGACATTCTTCTGGTTGGGATACATTTATGAGCATTTCCTGTTTCATGTGTCTTCCTTAATATTTTTATGACATTAATAAAGCTGCGCCTCGCCTAGACTGTTTGGTCAGTAAGCAGGCGACGTAGCTGGTCTTTCAAAAAAGCTTTTACCTCACGCGCTCCATCCATTGCGAGCACCCGCTCGGCAACCCTCCGGCATTCAGCAACCGAAACACTTCGGCATACCTGCTTGACTTCAGGAATCGCACTCGCTGGCACACTTAGATGCCTAAGCCCTAATCCAAGAAGAAGCTGCGTGTACACCACGCTGCCACTCATCTGTCCACATACCGTTGCTGGCACACCGGCCTCTCGTGCCGACTCCAAAGAACGCCTCAAGAGTCGTAACACTGCTGGATCACATGCGTTGTAGAGGTCAGCAACCTCTTTATTCCCACGATCAACCGCCAGCGTATATTGAATGAGATCATTTGTACCAATTGAAATGAAATCAACTTCCTTGATAAACGCATCAAGCATGACTACAGCAGCAGGGGTCTCCACCATGATTCCCACCGGCATATTCCTGTTGAATGGAATATTATGTTCCGCAAGATCTTCCATCACATCCGCCAACACCATTCGGGCCTGACGGAGTTCAGTAATTGTTGAAATCAAGGGAAACATAACCCGAACATCACCTTGCGCACTTGCACGGAGAATCGCTCGAAGCTGTGTTCGAAACATTGGCAGTTGCCTGAGTGAAAGACGGATGCTTCTTAGGCCAAGACATGGATTTCTTTCTTCCTCTGGCGTCGACTCAGTAAGCATCTTGTCTGCGCCTAGATCGAGGGTACGAATAACGACCGGCTTGCCAGAGAGGGATTTCACAACACTGCTATACGCCATGAAGTGGTCTTCTTCAGTTGGCTCTAGCCGACTCGTAAGATAGAGAAACTCTGTTCGATAAAGCCCAATACCATCAGAACCACGACTGATACATTGCTCCACTTCACTAGGAAACTCAATGTTTCCCATGATCTGAATTAGTACACCATCGTTTGTTTCAGCAGGTAAATCCCGTAGGCCTTCAAGTTTTGCTTGCGCCGACTCAGCTGCCTCAACCTCCTGACGATATCTTGCGATTGTCTCCTCGTCAGGCTGAAGAATCACCAACCCTTGATTACCATCTAAAATGACCGGTTCACCACCGGAGACATCTGACAAGAAGGGCCCGATCCCAACAACTGCTGGAATTTCCAAGCCCTCAGCAACAATCGCCGTATGACTACCAGGACCACCTAGCTCTGTCGCAAAACCTTGAACAAAGCGTCTGTCGAGATTTGCTGTCTCACTAGGAGTTAGATTGTGTGCCAGGACAATAACAGGCTGCGAAACAGCAGCTAGCGTCTCGCCTCGCTGACCAAGGAGATTGCGCAGCAAGCTTTTTTCTATATCGTAGATGTCATGAGCTCGTTGAGAGATATGGTTATCGAGACTCTGAAAAACTTTTGCATAGCGGCGAAGCGTTCGACTCACAGCATATTCAGGCCACCAATTACGATCTCGAACAGCTGCAGTCAGTTCTGTCCTCATCTTTTGATCATTCAGCATTGCTAAATGTGCATCAAAGATGGCCGCGTACTGCCCCCCCAGCTCAGACTTAATTGCATCTCGGTCTCGCTTTATCTTGCGTGACGTCTGAGTGATGGCACTTTCAAGCCTTGCAAGTTCTGTATCGACAGCGCTACGGGCAACAAAACGCCGAGGAATACGAAAGCCCTCGCTATCTAATACGAGCGCTTCACCAATGGTGACACCTTGGGAAACAGCAATACCTTGAAGTTTGAGCATGGGGCGCATTCCGCGCGCCGGCTGCAATATGCTTAATGAAATCACCCCGCGGCGTATTGCAGCGATCGGTGATCTTCAAAAGAATTGCGCCTGGCGGGTCGTAGCGGCTCCTATAAAAAAAGTTGTTCTTTCAAAATCAAATTACTATTCGTTGTTTTGTAATGAATCATCAAAATTGCTATCGAAGAGCAAACTAATAGCTGCCACTGCTTCATCAGCATCAGGGCCAGTTGCTTCAACCACTAATCTGGTTCCAGCTTCAGCAGCTAACGTAAGCAAATCTAAAATACTTTTTCCATCTACGCGATGAGCTGACGCAACAACCTCAATTCGAGACTGCCACCGCTGTGCTTCCCGCGCAAGAAGATCCGCCGGACGCGCATGAAGCCCTTGCGGAATACCTACTATGACTTCTCGTGAAACGGTTTGGCTAAATGTCATATTGATTATCTCACCCACACTCCGTTACACGTCAGGAAACGATCCCATGACTGTCCGCTTCTTCCAAAAGTTGCTGGATATCTTCCGGACTTTTTGAGGCTTTCAGATATTTACAGAACGTTTCATCACGCAGTTGTCGTGAAATGTTTTCTAATGCCCTCAAGTGATCCCCTGGACGATCGGGGGGCGAAACGAGAAGAAAAAACAAGTGGACTGGATCTCCGTCGAGACTGTCAAAATCGATGCCTTCAGGACTGACTGCCACCGTTCCAACAAGTCGATTGACGCTGGGATGCTTAGTATGCGGCACGGCAACACCACGGCCAATACCTGTGCTTCCAAGCTCCTCACGTTTCATGATCGCTTTGACTATTCCCTCCATCTCGTTAGCCTCGATGCGTTCTGCATCGACAAGCGCTTTTACCATTTCTCGAACGACACCTTCCTTGTTGGTGGCGTCAACATGCGAACGAATGGCATCAAGGGTGACAAAATCTGAAAATTTCATGCGTGCAATAAACCGTTAAGAGAAAACTTTAAGAACGCCGTGCTGTTTCAGCATTTTTATGGCTACGAACCTTTTCTTTGTGCTTTCGCAGTTGTTGCTCTAATTTCTGTACCGCACCATCAACACTTCGCCACAACTGAGGAGACGTTTCATGACTCACCATGTCATGGAAGTGCTCCGCTTTTGCAATAATCTCAACCATCGGAAGTTGAGTATTTTCCAAATCAACGGTCACATCTAAAGCAGTCAGGCGATCAAAATACCGTTGAAGCCGTGAAACCTTTGATGAGATCTTCGATTGCGAAGCTGGACTCAGGTGACCATGACGAGCGGAAACATTAATTTGCACAGATGATCCTTTCCATAAAGCCCACTAAACAATTTTCTACTGCTTTTTGTGCTGCAAGAAAATCATTCCAAAGAATCATAGCACCACGTGGGCGGCTTTTATAGGTGGACGCTGCAAATCGCGGGCAACACGCTTTCAACGGGGCACGGTCCACCTCACGGCCTGATCATCCAGACGTGCTCTCCACCACTTCATTCCCTTTTCCCGGATCTCATTGGGGCCATCCGGGCGATAGCGAACCCGATCAATGGGTTGAGGTTTCAGAATCTCAAAAAGGTTTTTTGTAGCATAGCGACGCACTACAAGTTCGTCATCTCCTAATGACTCTACGAGTTTCTTATCTGCACCAGATTCCAGTTGCCTGTTATCAAAACCACATGCCATCTGAAAAAGCCAGCTGCCTTTTTGTGATGGCATATGTTCAATAAATGCTTGTCTGAGTTTTATTGCTGAGTTATGTCCACGTGCCATCGCAAGTGGCACCGTGGATTCTTCAACTTCAAGCCATTGCATTGCTTCTAACTTCTGACCAGGAGCGTCATTAGAAAGCAAAATCACTAACTCATCATAGTTTCCAAGTAACGCATAGGTTGCAACGGAAAGAATACGATTTTCGATGCGATGACTGTTTGACATCTGCGATAATGCTTGGTCAAAAGAATCACCACCTTGCAGTATTCTTCTTAAGAATTCTGAGGCTCGACGAGTATTCGGATTTGCTACGAATGCGTCACTCAGCCAAAGGATATCTGATTCCGGCATTGTTCTCGCTACGTCAGGGTTCTGGCTATCCCATACAAGAGCAGTATGTGCAGGCAACATGCCCTCTTCTGCTATTCCACTTAGAAATATGGCAGTGGATGAATCTGATAAATCTGCTGTCGGGATTTGACGCCAACTAATACCACCAACGGTTGAAATGATTTTAGATTCCATACGAGATGGTGTTTTTGTTGGATCATCTCCAGGCTGTCGACTAAAAGCAACACAGGCTGCAATTGGATGATCCATTCCCGCTGTAATGACCCCATGCAAACGCCCTGCTGAAATCCCAACCTGGTTGTCTGTTGAAACAGAATGGATAACGGTTTTCCCAAGAATGACTGTTATTCGCCTCGTACCATCGCCATCTACTGTTAGGCGAGCCTGAGTGCCACCGAGTAATTTGATAGCCATCCCATCAAGATTGATTTCTGCATCACTTCCTGGTGGAACGAGGAGATCCTCTTCTTTTGCAAGAAGTTCACCCGGTGAAAAGTAAACCCACGACGGACGGCCAAGAATGAAAATGCGATGCAACAGAACACCTTTATTCGCTACCTCACCAAGATTCGTATCTTTTACTGCCGGTACATTGATTGAGCCCGTCGGCTCACTTTCGACCATGCCCATTTCTGTTTGCTTTGACGCAATAGCAAGTGCATGACCCTGAGGCACTTGCTGATACGAGTTCTGCCTGGGCGTTGGTTTCGGGAGTGTATCCATTGGCATATCCGTCGGCATTGAATCTGATAAAGGACTTTGTACCTCCAGATTTACAGGCTCTTGTTTTCCTTCCTCCGGTAATACGACTGCTACGTCCTCCTTGCGAGCAGTCCTCCCGTCGTTTTCTGCAATCGGAGCGACTGTCTTCGGAACAGCTGTGGCTTCTGCGTCACGTATCATGTCTCCCGCACCAACAACCTTTTCGAGGTCTGTTACGGATTGTCCTAGAACATTTTCCTCAACAACAAAACGCCCTCTCTCACCCAAAACTTTCCAGACAAGGGCTCCTCCTGAACAAATAAGCAACAGAAAGGCAATACATACGAATGACCACGTGGGCAGGCGTTTCCGGCTCTTTTTTAACTTGTTCTGCTGCAGTGGAACCGCTCCATGAGTGGACGTGGGTAGGCGTGGGGCTGATGCAATCGCCGCTTGGACAATAGCCGCATTTTTTTTCGCCTCTTCTTTTTCTTGCCTGCTAAACTCAGATGCAAACTCATGACGAACATGCTGCTTGAGTTGTTCATATTCGCTTTTTTCTAATCCTTCTACCGCATCTGCCTGTCGGAGGATCTGAGCCAGTATTTCATGGCATGCTGCTACCTCGGAAAGATGAAGATCTGACTGCAAGCAAATTCTCTCAAAATTTTCAATCTGATCTGTCCTCAGAGTGTTATCCAGAAACTCCGCAACAGAATTTGGGTCATTACCAAGACCACGTCCATCAACCTTTGGCGAAGACATACCGGCTCGAGCGATAACATGACGAACTCTCTTTTCGAGATCGTCTGCTGCTGCATTTTCCTCTATTTGTTTCTCAATGTCCTTACGGAATGCCGTTGGAAGAATGCCATCACGATGGGCCAGTAGTGTGCGGAGGGTAAGTCGCATGGCTGTCAAGAAAAATGAGTGTCAATTGGAACGCTGAATGAGACATCACGGTGTCTCATCTCATTAGTGGCCTAAAAACTTAATTTTCGTAGAAAAAACAGTCCATTTTAAGAAAAAACGTGTTTTTGACCCAAATTCTATGGAGTGCGTATAAGTTAAAGGGAGAGCACCTCCGTGTGGACCAAATGATGCAAACAATGTCGAGCTATCGTAGACGGGCAATTTTTCGAGAAGCTTCCGGGTATATAGAACTCGGAGAGTTACTCGTGCGCCCGGATGAACCGGTCCCTCGACATGCGAAAAAACTTCTCCACCGTGGCTTGTCTGCACTTGAAAAACTGCCTGAATCATCCCGATCGCGCCCAAATGCCCAGCTTCTCTATGGAGAAGCTTTGCGTTGTCTCGGCCGTTTTGAAGATGCCCTCGTGTCCTATACCACCGTTATTCAAGTACAGCCAAAACAGATTGAGGCGTGGCTGGGAATAGGGTGGTGCCTTAAGAGAATGGGACGCCTTCACGATGCCATACAATTCTTAAAAAAGGGCTTGATGGCCTCGCCGAAACAACCAATTTTGTTTTACAATTTGGCGTGTTATCACTCGCTTGATGGAAATGTAAATGCTGCTATCGAACATCTTACACAGGCAATCGTTCTTGATGATCGCTTTCGTAACCTCACTCAAATTGAGCCGGACTTTGACCCGATTCGCAAGGACCCGCGTTTCCAAGCAGCTACCCACATTTCAACATAGCTTGTTCATGCAAAAGACTACCTGAGGCCACCACATGACAAGTTCGGCTCTTCAGGAAATAGTAGCTCTTCTAGGAAACCCAGCAGCTGGTAACCCTGCACAATATCTTTTTGAAAGAGCACTCAATTCGGTTGATCTTGACTGGAGGTTTCTGACACTTGATGTTGAACGTTCTCGATTGAGTGATGCGATCACTGGTATCAGCGCACTTGGTTTTCGCGGCTGTTTGCTTGCACCACCATTACAAGAAGCAGCACTTCAATGCATTGAAAACATTACTCCGTCTGCACGTTTTTCTGGAGGCATCAGTAATATCACGCTCTCCCCCGACGGTCTTATTGGTCATATGACAGAAGGTCGTGGGATTATTGAAGCACTACGGCACCATGTTGACCCAGCAAGTCAGAATCTTCTCATTTTTGGAAGTGATACGATAGCCAAAGCCACTGCTTTGGAACTTATCCTGGCCGGTTGCCCTAAGGTCTTAATGTGTGATTCTAAAAGTGAACATATTAATTCTATTGTGACGTCGCTAAATGAATTAGGCGACAATCATGCATGTGCTCTTGAGTGGGAATCTGCTATTGAAATCCCAGACGACGTTAACATCGTGATATCCACTCTTTCATCAGAGGCTTTTGATGATGAGGTAAAGGGCCTTCGAAAAGAGCTTGTCGTGGCGGACACTGCCTTGAGTACTGATGCATCTTCACTTCTAAGCATGGGCATAGAGGCAGGCGCGTGTGTTGTGAATGGTCTTGAAATCTATGCTGAGAAGACTGCTATAGATTTCCAGACATGGACGAACCTTTTACCCGATATCGATATGCTTCGAGAAGCACTTGATGAATTTCTTGATGCCTAAAAAACAAAGTAGATTAGGCAGCTTTTTCTATCCGTTCTATTTTTTTGAGAAGTGCGACTGCACTGGCTCGCACCTCATTCACGTCATCAGTTTGAAGCACTCTAATTTGTTCGATAATTTCTCGTGGGAGAGGTGATTGAACACTATCGACCAACATGGCTAAACCTCTGAGGGCATTGATCACGACAAGCGCTCGCTTATATTTCTCAGACTGAGCAACAGGATTATCGGGCTGACGTGATGAGGACGTATTCTTTAGAGATAACATGTCAGCCAGAGTGTCGAGCGATTCATCTCGGCCCAACCGGGCGAGACCTAATGCTGCATTGAATCGGACGTCATCGTTGTCATCTGTATTGAGCTGTATCAGTCGTTCCTCTGCCGTTTCGCCACCTACGACGCCCAACGTAAAAGCACAAGCACCCCGCAGAGCATCATTCTCTGACAGTGAAGACTCAATAACAGCACTTACGATGTCTGCATGGACATCGATTTCTTCATCCGTCTTTTTGAGATTCGCATCAAGAACCGCAAGTGCCTCAACCGCTGCTCGGGCTGTCTCTGGATCACTGATGCGTTGCGCTTGTGTGACAAGAGGTGAAGCAGCACTTGGAATAACAAACTCACCGAGCGCTCGGCAGAGGTACAGCCTTAGCGTCTGGGATTGTTCGCCTGACCGCCCACTTTCAACCTCTTCTGAAAGTATGTTCCCTAATTCCAATGCCAATGACTCATCATTTTTGAGACTCGTTCCACGGGGACCACGAAGTTCATTGGCAAGGTTCAAAGCAGCCTGCCAACGGCCCTCATTACTTCTACGGAGTGTACGAACATACGACTGGGGATCATTTCCAAGATGAGCAAGCCAATGGAATGCTAACCAAACACATACAATGATAGATACAATGATGGCTGGAACCAGAAACAATTGGACGAGGAATCCAGCACTCGGTGGCTCAACTGGTGGAAGATTTTCATTTTGTGGCATCTCTGTATTCATACCAAGAAGTGTAGAATGCCGTAGGTTTGAGTCAACGATCACAGAATGCACATTGGGTTTATCTCTTATTCACCATGCCAAAAAAAGAAACTGTCTGGCTGAATGTCCAACTTCCTACGACTGAAGAACAACTCGCCCTCGACGAAGTGCTCCTTGATCAAAGCCATACTGGCCATTTCCAGGGGGTCATGGTTCGAGCGTGGATGCCAACAGAACCAGCTGTCATCCTAGGATCTTCGAGTTGTCTGGAAGAGGAAGTGGATAGCCAAGCCTGCAAAGATACTGGGACACGCATTCTTCGAAGGCCCAGTGGTGGAGCAACTGTTGTCATCGGCCCTGGCTGTTTGATGTGGTCTGTTGTCACACACTATTCCCTCACGACCCCCGGAATCAAGGAAATCCACTCATCAATACTCGATCCACTTTCGAGAGCTCTATCAAAACGATCACGACATCCGGTAATACGCCGCGGTTTGAGTGACTTGGCGATTCATGCTTCCGAGGGCGAACGAAAGGTTTCGGGAAATTCACTCCGAGTACGAAAACACAGCGTGCTGTACCATGGCACACTCCTAGATACATTTGACATCTCACTTATTTCAAGAGTCTTAAGACACCCTCCTCGTGAGCCTGACTATCGCAAACATCGCTCCCACCAAGCCTTCTTGAGTAATCTCGACATAGGACGAGGTGCCTTAATTGATGCACTTCAAGAAGCATTCGAGGTGGATCACATGACAACAAAGTTCCCACGCCATGAAGTTTCACAGCTGGTAAAAAATCGGTATGCAAACCCGTCGTGGATTTACCGTCTTTAGGGAAATGCCTTGCAAACATGCAGCCTGCGAAGGCAAGGCAAAATGGCGAAACAATACCGGCAGTATGGGTAGGAGAGATTACCAATATCAACGTGATTCGATCATTTCTTTCTGGTCGATTCTCCTTTTTGGCGGACGGATGGGGCGTCAGAAATATTCTGACAAAACAGCCTTTCGCGAAAGGCAAATCGTCGGTACGTTTCTGCCCCGTTCGACAGGAAGTCGTTCGTTCGATGCAACAGGAGGTTGCCTGCCATGCGTATGCACATGCACGCTGAGGATGTTCGCGATTTAGTCACCCGACATTTTATCGATCTCGGGGCAGATGCGATTGATGTAGCCGATGTTCAAGAGAATATTCGTATCGATCAGGGTCGATGCGTAGCTCGTTGCTATCGGGTTACTGAGATGTTTGCTATGTGGCTTATCGATGTTGGTGTCCTGCAGTTCTATGATGCTGATGGAGATATGCTTCAAACCGTCAATCTATTCACTGAACTCCAGCCTCATCGAGCTGCTGCCTAGTGAATCAAAACTATTCGGGTGGGACATTATTCTAAGGATCATGCGCTAGGGGAGCGCGCTGATGACAATCGCTGTTCATACAATACCTCAACTCTCAATTGTCATTCCGGTGACAGTTGATTCCTCTCATCTTGAAGACACTCTGGTCAGTGTCTTAGAGAATCGACCCGAACATTCTGAAATTATCGTCGTCTTATCAAAACCATACTCTGATCCATGGAATATTCGTGACGAGGTTCGATTTGTACAAGCCCCATCTGATGCATCACATGTTTCCTGTATCAATGTTGGAATTGCCGCGAGCGAGTCGCCCTTGATTCATGTTCTTTCAGCCGGTTGGCGGGCCACTCCAGGTTGGTCCGACAAGCCCATCACTCGACTCGCATCTGGACGGGTTGGTGCCATTGCACCGGTCGTCAAAAGCAAAAAAGAATTTATTTCAACAGGCATACGTTTTGGAGCTGGTGGGCGCAGGCAACTTCATGCTGTGAAACCAATGTCTCCACACCTGGAGGTCGGTTTTTGGAGAGCAGATATTCTTGAAAAGGTTGGGCGTGGATTTACGGTAGCATGCGGTGATGAATATGCAGACGCCGACATGGCAGTCTCCCTCAACCGCATGCAGTGCCCTGTCGAAGTGGAATTTTCCTCACACGTGGAATGTATAAAATCACAAAAGCGATCAAATGCTTTTTTGTCAGGCTTGCATTCGGAACGCCTCTTCTGGCGTTCACTTGCTGGAGGATCGCTCCTGAGTGACTTACCGATGCATGCATATGAAATACTTCGTCACACCTTGTGTCGAGCGCCTCTTGGCTCCATTCCAGCAATTACAGGTCGGTTGGTGGGACTTCTTCAATTTGGTTCCTATCGACAACGGCATGAACAATTGAAATTTTTCATGTCTATGACAGAACACACTGATAAAGACACGATTCGTTTTGATAGGCCACACGATCTTCTCAATCCATCAAAGCAAACATCGACTCCCATTTCCCGTGATACTTCCAAGCTTCTTCGGCGATCAGCATAAAGATGCACTGACGCCTGCAACGCTCACACACGCTTGTTAGAATCAAATCTCTGCTCCCGTAGCTCAATTGGATAGAGCGTCAGCCTCCGGAGCTGAAGGTTACAGGTTCGATCCCTGTCGGGAGTATTTTCTTGAAACTATTGATGCTGGTTGCATAATGAAGTTGTTCCTCATGGAATATTAACGTCGCTGCATACCACGGGGCCTCCGATCAAATGGAAAACAGGATTAATACGATGGTTCGTTGTCTTTGTAATGCCTTTGTTCTTTTTGCCTGCGTACATCACGTTGCACCTGTCATCACAGCGGCCTCTGCCTCTGAGTCACCAAATGTCATTATTCTGTTTGTTGATGATCAAGGATATTATGACCTTGGCTGTTATGGCGCGACAGAAGTCAAAACACCTCGGATCGATGCCATGGCACGTGAAGGCATGCTGTTGACCGATTACTACGCAGCGGCGCCGATATGCAGTCCTTCACGAGCCGGCTTACTGACGGGTTGTTATCCCCGTCGTGTTGGGAACCACATCTGGGTGCATCGCGCTGATTCAACCACCGGCATTCATCCCGATGAACTAACGCTTGCGGAACTCTTTCAGGAAAATGGTTATGCCACTGCGTGTATTGGCAAATGGCATCTCGGTTTTGCCGATCCATTTCTTCCAGCGAACCAGGGCTTTGATGAATACTTTGGGCTGCTTCACAACCTAGATCCGGTTGAAGTGGTCTACTTCGGTGACCAAGGCGTACCACTCTTACGAAATAATACGATTGTCAAACAGCCGGCCGATCCATCAGAGTTGACACAGGGGTATACCGATGAAGCAATTACGTTTATTGAGAAGAATAAAGATCACCCATTCTTTCTCTATCTTCCGCACACGATGCTTCATAAACCACTCGGTGTGAGTGAGCCATTTCGAGGAAGTTCAAATTGGGGAGAGTATGGGGATGCCATTCAGGAACTCGATGCCAATGTTGGCCGCATCTTTGATGCACTCAAAAGACTTGAGATTGATGACAAGACAATTGTTGTGTACGCCTCTGATAATGGTCGCGGGCCAGGTCGATCGCCTGAACAGAAGATGCAAGGACGAAAGCTTTCGACCTATGAATGTGGAATTCGAGTTCCGGCTATTGCTTGGGGGCCAGGTGTTGGCCTCCAAGCGGGAAAGCGTTCGGCTGCGGTTGTTCGAGCAATGGACTGGTATCCGACCCTTGCAACGCTTGCTGGTATCTCTGTTCCAGAAGGCCACGTCATCGATGGCCGGGATATTACGTCCCTGCTCACGGGTGATACATCGTTCGTCCCAGCTGCGGGGCTAAGAAAAACATTGAATGCAGCCGTACCCTTGCGCAGACGATGGGAGCCACCCAAAGAATGGTCTCCACTGATCAAAAGGCATGAGTTCAACGATGCATTCTTTTATCATGGCAGTGAGGGTGAACTTGCTGCTGTGCGATGGAGGAAATGGAAGCTCCACCTCTCTCCGTCATTGCAGCTTTACGACCTCGCCAGTGATCCGGGAGAGAGAACGCCTGTTCGGAATGCCGACATTGCACGCAAACTCCGTGGAATGGCCATTCTGTTTCAGGAAGAAATGCGAACTGATGCCCGACCGGCAGGTGCCGTGAACAAGCCGGCTACCAATGAAAATACAACCATTTCAAAATCGATACGTGACAGTCTCAATGCTATTCGCGGTGTCACCTATGCACAGTATGGTGAGCGAACACTTGAGATGGATATCTACCGACCGCAAGATGCTTGGGGTCGGTTGCCTGCGATCATCTGCATTCATGGAGGCGGCTGGGCAAAGGGAAACCGCGAGAGTCATGGAACAATAGCTCAGGCAATCGCAAATCGGGGATATGTTGCTGCAACGATCTCCTATCGGCTGAGTGGTGAAGCTGCGTTTCCCGCGCAGATCCATGACTGCAAAGCTGCGGTTCGGTTTCTACGATCGCATGCAGATGACTATGGCATTGACGCAGACTCTATCGGTGCCATTGGTCTTTCTGCGGGCGGGCACCTCACAGCGTTGCTTGCAACATCTGGTGGTGTCGCAGCACTTGAGGGTAGTGGTGGCAATTCACAGGCAAGCAGTATTATCCAGGCGGCCATGCCCATGGGTGCCCAAACAGACTTTCTTTCAGAACGTACTCGAACGGTCTCCGCATCTGAACCAAAAGGGCTCATCTGGCAACAGTTTCTTGGTGGCACACAGGAAGAATGTCCTGCGGTGTACGCAGCCGCTTCTCCACTGACACATCTTGATCAGGCAGATCCTCCATGCTGGTTTATCGCTGGTGAAGACGATGATCCGAGCACTCATGCCGACGTGTTTCGTGACCAGATGAAAAAACACGGCGTAACCTCAGGGCTCACTGTCATCAAGAACGCTCCGCACGGCTTTCTTGGGAAGCAGATCTGGTTTGACCAGATGGTGGACAACGCTGATCAGTTTTTCAAGGATAGCTTTCAGTGTCAGGATTGATACCCACCACAGTGATGGCACGGTTATGCTAGGTGAGGCATCAGCGTAACCCCGCCAATGACTCAGAGGCGTGTATGCTCCTGCCGCACACGCCTTTTCTACGACTCAGGACTCACTAACATCGCTGGTCGGACCCCAACACAATACGAACGAGGACACCGATCGCTTCAATCTACGAATGGAGCAAGAACATCAGCCAATAAACGAGAGAAAGTTACTTCTCTCCAAATGATGATTCCAAGGCAAATGTGAAATTGTTTTCCCCAGAACTGACAGTCGCCGTCAGGCCTGATGTTTTTCTGTGGCCATACGCTTTCGGTACAACGTATTCTGGTTCTGCTTTCATCGCCTTCTCAACCAACTTCTCTTCTTCTTCTGTACCATACCGCGGATCATCTTCGGATATGACCGGAATCTCTGGAAGAATTACCTTGTCAACTGTGACAGCGTAGCTTCCAACCGCTGTCCCTGAACCTGGTGCTGCTCCTGTTGCGTTGAGAACAAACGTTCCATCGGCCTGAGTTTTCCCAGCAGCACCTACACCAGACTCATCCGTTGGAGAAAATGTGACAACAGCATCTCCAAGAGGCTTCCCGTCTAACGTTACTACCCCTGTAACAGCTGTTACAGAAGGTCCTCCCGAGCCACATCCAGTCAGAAATACGATGAATGAAATGCCAAGAACGGCACACATAACGGAAGACTTTTGAAAAAAAGAACACTTGAATATGGCAAAAGTAGCAGACAAGAGAGACTCCTCTATATATGGATTTGTATAAGGCAGAAACTTTCCAGATACTTTGCAATCCAGCAATACGGCAACAAAATATGCCACCGTATTGCTGGAAAATACAAAACATTAAGGAAGCACTCCGGTTTCCTTACCGTAGATAGATCCCAACTGATTCAACACACCACCCACAGCTTGTCCTGAGTACGCCGCACCAGGACTCGCCACTGTTGGGTCGCAATCAACGTTGTCATTTACATATCTCGTTGCGCCATCAATCATCGCGACGACAGCACCACCTGGATGATAACTACTCAATGGCTTCGTATGCCAATCTTCTTGAGAATTGGAACAACGAGGGTAATTCGGAGGAGCCGCAGTGAAAAACCCTGAGAAACCATCCTTCGAATCGTACAGCCGACCTCCAATGACACGTTTTGCATTGCCGAGGCTTGATGCTGATGTCGTGTAATACCCATCAGCACCAACAAGCGCCTGACATGCCGAAGGCTTAGCAGTGTCACTAATGCTCCCACCGATACCTTGCCCACCACCTTTCACAAGACCACTCAAGTCACCAATGGTGCATTCACCTAAGGCAATGGTTTTGGATGTACCGTCCTTGATATCAGCCATGGCAATGAGCTGCGGCCGACTAGAAGACCAACCCCTCACCCCAAAGCCTCGTTTTCCGATCTGATTCCAATGAATCAGGACGTCACCACGACAAATATTGTAATTCGCCTTTGCAAGATCATTTGGATTTGCTTTGGTTGAATTCGGATCAGAAGGACATTGGAATGCTGACAACTCTGCCATGTTGAATGAATTCTTGGCATTGGTATTCCATGGCCTCATCCCCTTGCCCACATTCGTTTCAACACCTGAGATGATGGCTTGATGCACATTTGTTTCTTCCATGAATGGAAGAACGTGCACTCGCCACCCCCAGCGGCTCCATGATTGCGAACCACCATTTGTCATTTCTCGAAAATCTGGTGAATGACTCGATGGGGGAAACTTTCCAGTACTACTTTCATAATTTAGGACAGCTAACTGAAGCTGTTTTGCTTTATTTGTACAGGCACTACGACGAGCGGCCTCACGAGCTGACTGAACAGCAGGAAGGAGTAATCCGATAAGCACTCCAATAATGGCGATCACGACCAGCAATTCAACAAGCGTGAAGGCCTTTCTCATTTTTAGATTTTTCATGATAAGTCCAATAAGCAATAAGTAAAAAAATCCCTGGAGAGGCTCGAAAACCTCAAAAACCCTTGTTACGTTTGTAACCGAAAACGTGGTTTTATTCAACGTAACTGCCAAATAATTCACCAGCGTTATATATGCCTTTTATGCCGCTTAAATAGCACCGGACCTTTCCGCAGCCAGCAGAAATGATGAAATACCGCATTTGAGATGGAAACAACGATAAACGTGGAGAGAAAAGCAAAAGACGTGTGATACATCATTCCTACAGCATTTGGTGTTGGTGCTGCCATCATGATTCCTGATCACATCAACACCGAGAAACATTTGAAATGGTCGTATGTTGAGACAGGACAGTGAACCACGCGTTTGACTCCCCCCTCACGCTTTTTTGCATAGAAACATATATATTTTGCTTTGTCTATCTATCCTTTATGGCATCACAGTACACAACGAAAAAGGAGCCTTCCCGTGAGTACTACGTTGAAACACAGAATATCTTTCCCCTTTTTATTGACTCTGTTGTTTCTTTTTTGTGTTGCCCTTTTGCACACTCCTGCCCATGCTGATTCCGAGGCTACGTGGCGAGGACAATCCATCACCGAGTTCAGTCCAAATGAAAATGAAAAACTTGCCTGGCAAATCGTGAATGATGGAGTGATGGGAGGCCGATCAAAGGGAAATGTTGAGTACACTCCTGACAACACCATGCGGTTTTGGGGAAATCTTTCTCTTGAGAATAATGGCGGCTTTTCAACTGCTCGTAGCCAGTCCGTCAATCTTGATCTCAGCGATGATCTTGGGCTTCTCTTGAAAGTCAAGGGAGATGGAAGAACGTATGAAGCACGACTCGATTCAACGGCTGCGTATCGAGGCAACCCAATATCATTCTCAGGAAAGTTTCAAACCAAAGCTGAGAAGTGGACTCAAGTAAAAGTTCCTTTTTCCAATTTCAAGGGGAGTTGGAGAGGTCGTCAATTCCCAGATGCAAAACTTGATGCCTCAAAAATCAAACGGATCTGGATTCTCCTTGCTGATAAAAAATCTGGGCCATTTGACTTAGAAATTGAATGGATTCGCACCTACGGTAAAGGTCAAGGTGAAACGAACGTGCAGCAACGTCCTGATGAAGGTTCGTTATCTGTAACAAATTCCACGCCGCACCAACCTCAGCGAATCATTGCTACAGCAGTTGCTGATGGTCGCTTTACAGTCTTCAAGCGGGCACTCGATGCTGCAAAGCTCACAGTATTTTTTCAATGGGATAATCCGCTTACGGTGTTCGCTCCTACCAATGACGCATTCGCCAAACTTCCAGATGAGCTTCTGGCTGAACTGTTGAAGCCAGAGAGTCGACAAAAACTAATTGCCCTCCTTTCTTACCATGTTGCTCCAGGCTCGTTTGACAAAGAAAAAGCGATTCAGGCAAAGAGACTCAAGATGGTAAAAGGAGGTTTCGTCAACATCACTCAAGATGGCAATAGTACGCAAGTAAACGATGCCATGATTCTTGATGCAGATATCACTTGCTCAGATGGAATCATTCACGCAATAGACACGTTGCTTCTTCCTGAAGCATTTTAATTTGAAACATTTGGTGTATCGCGATAGGCCAGAATGATTTCACACTGCAAGGACAGCATTTCTACTGCATAATGCATCATTGTCCCATTTGTTGATAGAGTGACGGATATCGTATCTGAGTTAGATATTTTCATCTGCATCGAAACATCGCTTCAGATCTTTTCTGCTAGTTCTCTTGTTTGATGAGTTCCACATCACGCACAGCGAATCATCATAAATCAAAAATATCTCGAACTCAGAGAAACGGATGGCAACATGTCAGACAGAGTCTCGGCCCACTATCTCAAAGGAGTGCTGCTTTAGAAAGTTTCCCGAACTATTCTTTCGCATTCAACATCTGTCTTATTATTGTTTCAATGGTGTTTCGTTCCTGACCGAGGCCATGGCGACCACCAACAATTTTGATATGGCTGACACGTGCTGAAGCATACTCATACCGCACCAACCCTTGTCCACACGATACTCCTTCGTTGTCTGGAATACGGCTCCCTTCAAAGCCTTGCGCCAATGCCCATGCATAGGCAGTATCTTGTGCTGAAAGGTGTGTTCCACCCGGTCCACGACCACCATAATACGGTACAACGGTATCTGCTGTACCATGAATGGTAAGGATGTTTTTTTGACCAACTGGTATCACAGCAGTGTCATACATATCACCTGATTCATTGGATCGCTTCCAGAAACTCCTCTCTCGATACTGCCCTGATGTCATCGAAGAAACAAACGCAATCGCATTTTGGATTCCCCGTATGTCTCCTCCCTCAATTAACAGTCGATAAACCAGCCCTGCACCATTTGAAAATCCAATGAGTGAAATATCATTTTGATTGGCGGATGGATATCGATGAGCCATGTCGTTCAAAACAGAAATAACAAAAGCTACGTCCGGAGCTTTTGATCGTTCGTTTGAAATATTCCAACTTTTTGCATAGCCCTGTGGCGAGACAATGCAATGCTGAGGAAATTGATTCGACCAGTTTCCAATCATCGACTTTGCCATGCCACCATTTCCGTGAAGTAAAATCACAATGGGAAATCGGTTGCCATGCGCTGGCAGCCTTACGAAGTATTCACGATCAAAACCATCAGGTTCTTGGGGCCACGTCTGTTGAATAACGTGCCGGGTCACGCTCTCTGGCAGCTTCGGGCGTTCCCGCATATCCACATGTGGTGGTCTATGAGCCAGATGTTCTTCAAGCGTTATCCGTCCATCACGATTCCTATCGATACGATCAAACTGTTGACGAGGGCCAAATGGCACCTCCTCCCGAATAAGCACACCGTCATTATTTTTATCCCATGACTTGAACATCCCATCAACATTCTTAGGGGGCTGACTAAAAATCAATCTTGGAAAACAATAGATGCAGACCGCACCCACGCATAACATGAAAATCCATCTACATTGAATAATTTTTTTCCTCATCACACAGCCTCCTACGCAACAAATCATATGAACAATGACTCATTACAACCAGAAACACTCCTCTTGATGCTCCTCACGGATCCAAACAATGTGTACGGATCCACATCAAACAGTGATCTTCTCTTTTCGCATGCGATCAAACCTCTTTAAAGAGCGAAATGCATAAACATCTTCAGGCACGGCACATCGCACAGCAGATAAGTAAACCAACGTCTATATTACTTTTCTGTGCCGTCTCAGAGAAACACTACTTTGAGGTATTTTGAGTGTTGGCTTTCTTAATCTTTGACGGGGGTAAGACCGCCGTTGTCACTGGTTTTTTGCGAGGATGCTCATCTGAGGACTTGAGATGGCTTACTGCCTGCTTGGTTTTTTCGTTACGTGCGTTTTCTGCAAATGCTTTCAGTGCGAGAGCCTGTTCCTGCTGAAGGCGCTTTGAGATCGCTGCAACCCGCTGTTGAAGACCCACCTTCATTTTCGCAACTTCTCCATCGATTTTCTTTTCTGTTGCAACGATTACTTTTTCAAGTTCAGCAACAGTCGTATCTTCGATTTTCGTCAGTTTTGCAGCAGTCTTCTGCTGCAGCTCTCGACTCGAAGCATCTGCTCGCTCTACCGCTTTCCTTGCTTCTGCAACCGCAGAAGAAGCAGCCCTATCACTCGCGAGGGCCAACTCAGAGTCAATTTGTTGCTTGAGTGCAAACAATTGTTTCTGAAAACGATTTTTTAGCGCATGTGATTCGTTCTTGAAAGCCGCATTGAGCGAATCTACCTCACCGCGAAACTTTTCATTCAGTTCCTGCGAGCCAATCGCTAATTTTTCCCTGAGAAGATTTGCCTCATGTTCAAATTGCCTGTCAAGTGAGCTTTCAAGCTCTTGCCTAGCAACATCAACTCGAGAATGAACACGTCGTGATACATCTCGTGAAAGCTGTGAGTACAATTCTGCCTTTCGCTTTTCCCATATACGACCAAACGGCCAGGCAACGGAGGTATCGGCCATTATTAATGCCCCAAGCAACGCCAGAATGCTGCAAACCACGACATTTTTAGCCAACATATTCTCTCTCCACGCACACAAGAAGAACCACAGTTATTTTTTCGGCAACCGCAGTCTTCCAAGACGCACCAGATACAACGAGCCCTACTAGATTCCCTCACTTATGGGTACAACTCCCTTTTGCCGAAAAAAACTTGATTTACGAAAACCAAAGATCTTCCGTAATCGTCATGTTATTCCAAATGGTAAAGAAGCTAAGCATTATCGATAAGGTTATTCAGGGGAAACGTATGACCTAAAGGCCTGTGTTTCTTATTGATGAAATAATGACATGCTTGATACCACTTTGATACTCGCCTCGCTCTGCTCTCTTTTTGCCGGTTTCATCAATGCCATGGCTGGAGGAGGTGGACTTATCTCACTCCCTTGCTTGTTCACAATTTTTCCATCAGCTTTACCGGCAGAAATACTTGGCACCAACAAGGGCGCAATGGTGTGGGGTACCGCATGGTCAGCCCAATCATTCGCGCGACATGTGAGATTTTCGTATAGGTTGCTGACTCCTGCAATTATATCTGCAATCGTTGGAAGTCTTTTTGGGTCGTGGTGCGTGACGCTTGTGTCACCGGAATGGTTACGACGCCTTGTACCCGGCATGCTAATCCTTGTACTCATCTACACGATTGCATCGCCTCAACTTGGTGAAGTTCATGCTCCTCGATACAACAAGTTCGTTGAAACACTTCTCGCTACATTGATCGCTGGCGCACTGGGCCTTTACGATGGGTTCTTCGGGCCAGGCACCGGCAGTTTCTTTATTTTCTTCTTTGTTCGGGTGCTTGGTTTTGACTTTCTTCATGCAGTGGCCAATGCAAAAATACTGAATATGACAACAAATGTAGCCTCTCTTATTGTTTTTTCATTCACGGGGAATGTTTGGTGGCAATATGTCATACCAATGGCTGTTGCAAATATTATTGGAAGTCACCTAGGTACTCGGCTCGCTTTACGCCACGGATCACAATTGATTCGCATTGTTTTTATCCTTGTCGTGACCGCATTGGTCGTAAAAACTACACTTGACGCCTTCTAAAATTTTCTCTTTTTTTGAAAGTCTTTTATGTCAATACTTTGGATGTTGCTGGCTGCCTTAGCCGGCGCTGCAATCGCAACCCAAGCAGCAGCAAATGGGTCTTTAAAGGTTAATCTTGGTGATGCTCGTTATGCTGCTTTCTTTTCAATCTGTGGAACAATGCTTACAGCACTGTTTGCAATCTGTGTTTTTCGACCACCTTTTCCTTCAGTAGCCTTAATGAGGGCAACTCCTTGGTGGAACTGGATCGGCGGACCGCTTGGCGCCTCCATTGTTTTATCTGGTGCTTTTCTCACACCACGCCTGGGATCTGCTGTCTTCATCACAGCAGTTGTTACTGGTCAGGTTATCTGCTCTCTCGGTCTTGATCACTTTGGTGTCTTAGGCATACCACAACATTCTATTACACTGGGCAGAGCCATGGGTGCCGGAATGATTATCACAGGCATGCTTTTCGTAAAGTATCTCTAGAGATCATACGCTTATTCGAACAAACTACTGGCTGTAGAGTCCAATCGACCAACAGTACGCATACAACTGAACCTGCGGTTGATAGTGTGTTGCAAGGGCATCACGATCACAATCAGCCACTGATACTGTCTTCCAATCCACAATAATCCACTCAGACATGCCTGGCGGTGGTTTTGTAGATTCATCCTTAAAAACAGCATCGATCTGACCATGAATCAATACTGGGGCAGTTGTAGGCACTCGTGATTTCTGACACCCACTATCAATATCAACATCATCAGGAACTTCATCGCGGGCAACCACAATAGTAAAGGGCACTTCTACATACTGGTTTTGACTTTGGCAAATTCTCTTCCATGTTGAAGAGGATTGGATGTCCTTCACAAGCTGGAGAGCACGATTAACAAGTTCTTCATGACCAATACCTTTCTCACTCAGATTTGTTTCTCGAATAGCATTGTCCGCTGCTGCACGCAAATCTGGTTTTTGATGAGACTTTTTGACGTGTACTAATTCCATCTCGAGAAGACTATGGATGACTGTCCCAAACTCCTGCCCCAAGCCTTGCCCGGTGTGCCGAATGCTTTCCGAGTGTTCGTTGAGGAAATCTCGAGGGGTCATTGAAGAGAACGTCTCTGTATGAAGTGCAGCAAAACGATCAGAAAACTGTCCTTCAAAATCATTCGAACAACATGCTTTGAGAACCTCATCCGTGTCGCTTTGAGCTTCCAGTTCAGGAAGGTCAGCAATGTTTTCCCGATCAGAGAAGAGCTCATGCCAGCCACCAGAAACTTCTCCGTCTTTACTTTCAAAAACTGATGCAACGACACAGGAACCTGGACGCGTACCAGCAACGTAGAGAAGCCGAAGGGACTCTGCATCGAGATACCGCTGTTCTTCTGATTCAATTTCTGACCATTGAAGTGGTGTCGCAACTGTCTTTCCATCTCTACCAAACAAACCCTCCCGAGAGATCTTCAGGTATCCTTTTGCTCCATCTTCGGTTCGAGAAATATGCCAGGAAGGAGATCGACGACGATGTGAACTTCCCTCATCACACAAGAACACAACTGGTGCTTCCAATCCTTTGGCCTTATGAAGATTCATCACACGAACAGCATTCCCTGCTTCTGCGTCAATCGATAAAGAGTCAAAATCTCGTCTTGGAAACTCATTTGCAACAAGATCGTCCATCCAATCGATAACATCATGGATAGATGTGAAAGTATTCCTCTCTGCCCGAAGTCGTTCCACGAGTGTTGCAATAGCACCAATGGCCGCCCGACCACGCCGACCTGCTTCTCCATTGGCTGATGACGCTACTAAAAGCAGCCCCGATTCATTAATAATACGCTCGATGGCTGCCACGGGAGGAAGGGCACCCAACAATCGTCGCCAACGATGAAAGGTCTTAGAGGCATGCTCAAATCGATGCGTCAATATTTTATCCTTCAAACCATCTGGCACACGCAATCGACCATCTATACATCCTCCTGCACGGTGAAAGGCCTCGAGATCTGGGTCGCTAAATCCGAACAAAGGACCTCGTAATACAGCCAAGGCCGCTATCGTATCATCACTGTCCGCTCCAACACGAAGACATAAGTGAAGCAACCACAAATCATTTTTACTGTCTGTACCTTTACGCCCTGTCACATCACAAGGTATTCCTTCTGCATACAATGCATCTGCATATGTCGATAGTTGTCCTGTATCCCATGTTACAAGCATGAAGTCTGATGGGCGACACGCTGGATCTTCATCTTTTGATGATCGAGAAACAGTCAGTCTCCTGTCCATAGCTCGACGAATAAACGTTGCAATAGCCTCTGCCTCAGCACGAACATTTCGCGAACGCACGCGCAGCTGCCGCATGCCGGTAAGGACACCAGGGATACTTACACTCCGGCTGGCCTGACTTGCCGTGAATCCCGGCCCATACTGCTCAGACATTTCAACCTGCTGGCCTTCAAATAGGCCTGCAAAGTGTTCATTGATCCACTCAACAAGTTCTGGGTTACTACGAAAGTTTGAATGAAGTTGCAAAATCCTTCCGCCAGAACACTTGATTCGTTCTTTTACAAAATTAAATGTACCAATATCAGCACGACGAAATCGATAAATTGATTGTTTGGGATCACCAACAACAAAGAGACTTCCTGGAATGATTTGGCACAATCGCCAATTGGTTTCTTTTGGGTTATCCGCTGTCAAAAGAAGAACTATTTCTGCCTGAAGTGGATCTGTGTCCTGAAATTCGTCTACTAAAATAACAGGATGTTTTTTGGCAAATACACTTCGGACATCTGGTCGGCGACGCAGGAGTTGTGCTGTTCGCTCGAGGAGATCATGAAAAGACAGTACGCCTTCATCCACCCTTAGTTGCTGATAACAGTCTCGAGCTGCTTGAAGAAGTGGAACCACAAACTGATATCGATAGGCATACCACTGTTCCAATGGTTCTGTCACCTCATTGACAATGGCATTCCACCAGTTCTCAAGTTCCTGTTTATGAGCACGCTGCCGCTGCTGATGCTCTTTGGATCGCTTTCCAGGAAGCCAAAGGCTTTGAGTAATCCTTGGACAATCACCTTGCAGCATTTCTGCAGCTTTGAAAAGTGATGACGGGCTATCATTGAAGCGCATTCGATAGGCCCGTTGAACAACCTCAAGCTTGTTCATGAGTTCATCCATACCCCGCTGACGCCATGGCACCCGTACAGCCTGGAGTCTCTCCTGAATCTCCGAATCAATGCGAGCCATCAGTGGACGAATATCTGGTGCTTCTATTGTCTGGTATGGCCAACTCTTTACATCTCCATGCGCACTCATTGTCTCAAATGAAGAACGAAGATCTCTCAGGTCAATTCCTGTTTCTTCCAGACATGCTCGCGCACGTGATAACGCAGGATCATTGGGAACACTCTCACAAAACACTCGCCACGCTCGGCCAATGAAAACCTGCTCAGAAGCAGCGTCCAGCGTCTTAACTGAAGGATCAATTCCCGCCTCAATTGGCCGCTCACGAAGAAGACGGCCACAAAAAGCATGTACGGTTTCAATAATTGCTGAATCGATTTCAGCAAGCGCCTTTTGAAGATGCTGTCTTTCGACATCCGTTCGCGATGTGTCAACAGAATCTTTTTCAAGCCTTTGACGAAATCGTCGTGCCAACTCTGATGCTGCCTTGTTTGTGAAGGTGATCGCCGTAATCTGATTGACAGTCACGACACCCGTTCGCACAAGCGCAGTCATTCGGTCAATGATGCACGTTGTCTTTCCTGTCCCGGCGGATGCTTCAACAAAAAAACTGCTCTGCAGATCAGAACGAATAGTCGCCCGGACCCCATCATCACTTACGCGTGGTGTTGCTGTCGTTTCTCTTACATCAAACGGCTCTGGGTGAGGAGCATGAATTGCCGTCTGGTTCGATGGACTGCGCACCTTCTGAATTCCAGAAAATAATTCAGCAAGTGTTTGATTATTTTCCCCATAGTGCTTGTCATCATGGCTGAGTTTCCTTTGAGACAGAGCAACTGTTTGTTTTGCATCCCCACACACATCTAGGTATTCACAGAACCGACAATCTTCTGCCGATGTCGTAGGTAAAAAGGCCCCAGCACTCGCAATATCACAAAGTCGCACGAGTATCTCTGTGAGACCCGCAAGTTCTTCAGCCGTCCAGTCAACGCGTTCACCACGCGCGTGTTCACCTGGAAACAAATATGAGAATTGGATGACTCGACCATCGTCACCAATGGTTTCTTGAACCACGTGTTGAACCATAAGAACATACAGGCCGTGCTGAAGACGACGGCCCTTATCGAATACAGCAAACTCATCTTTTCCAGTTTTCTTAAAACGAGTTGACCGTCCTTTTTTGTAATCGATTATGGAATATATATGATGCTCTGGCTCCTTGCCTGATTGAATATCAATTCGATCAACAAAGCCTCGCAATCGAACCGAGCGACTTCCCTTTAGCGGTACGCTGACAGGAGCAACGGTATCAAACCGCGTCTGCTTTTCTTCCCTTTGAAAACCAATGGATGCCTCAAGGGCAACAGGTCGCGCACCTGTCTGCCGGCAGTATGTCTCCTCTGCCTTCAGGAATGTTCGGAGAGCATCCGCTAACTCTCGTCGCCCCGCCGCAACGGCAGTCTCATCTGTGGTTGGTTTTTCCAGCCGTTTTTCTTCAAGAACATTATCCAGAATGAGCAGAATGTCTTTTTCATGATCTTGAAACGTCGGGTAAATCGAATCAGCGACATCCCCGGAACCCGAGAATAGAAAGCGTGACATGAACCGCTCCAGGACTGCATGAAGAATACTTCCATGCTCCATATCATCCAGCCAGCGGTCTTCTTCTGGTTCAAGCAGCCTAAGTGGTTTGATATCTAATCCGTACTTGAAAAAAAAACGTCTTGGACATGTGCCCAACGTCTCGAGGCTATGTGCAGATGCCACTCGTGACTCAGAATGTGTCGGATTGAGTGTCAGGTGACCATTTTCGAGATATCCATCCCATGGCGTAAAGCAATTTGATCGCCTCGCTTCCTCCGCTTTCCAACCTCGTTCTAACGCGGTGCTATGGCAGGCCACTGCCCTTCCCACTGACTCTAATGTGGGATTCTCGCCCAACTCAACCATCCACCACTCGGCTTCATTAAGCGCTTCTTGCGAATTCTTTGGAACGAATGACTCTGTGTCATCAACAACATCATCAAGGAAATCTGCTAGGGTTGTGTTCGGAGCGCTGTTTGTTCGTCGAAAAATATCAATCAATGTTGGACTTGGAAATACTTCTGTTTGCTGAGCGAGATCTCGACAGGAGTACGAAAGGTAAACATCACCACGAAGACGGGCTAACAACTCTTCAAAATCCTGTACCGCGCGATTTACTGAGTCATTGTTTGTCTCAAGCGAACGATCAAGCGTTCTTCGATCTGCGTCGTTAAGAATTGGGTCCGTATTCCCGGAACCAGGAAATCTCTTCTCATCCAGACCGACAATAAATGTATGAAGCCGACCTGAATGCCCTCCTGTTGTCATCGGAGCAACATGGAGACAACCAGGACGAGGCCCACTCCCCATGACCACAAGTGAATCAACAAGTTTTCTAAGAGATTCAAATACTTCATTCGGATCAGTAACGGGATGCCTCTCGAGCCATGCCTCCAGATCACTAATTTCTACTAACAGGCGATTTTTCGAATTATTATCAAACTGATTTTGTGATGAAGCAAGATTTTCTAGAAATAATTTTGACTGAGAGATGATGTCCAAAGCAGTTGCATCTACACGACATTCGATAGAGATAAGACTGCAAAAAAGATTTTCTAATACTCTGAGCGATGAGACACGTTGCTTTTTCTGTTGAATCGCATATTCCTCATCGAACTCTTCTTCACCTGAATCTTGTGTGGTTTTTCGAAATGCGGTCAACGATAACTTTTCTATACTCTCTTTTGCTTTTTTTACTTTCTCCAAAGCATCTGACAATTCGAAGCCAAGTTTGAGCCTAAGTAGTTCATAGAGCAGGCTTGACGAGGAGACACACGGATTCTCCTCACGATTGTGTATCGCATCATGACATTCTCTTTTGTGATGTTCGTTACTTCCCGACTGTTCAAGGCCTCTTTCCCAATCGAGCAAACCGTCCCGAATCATTCGAACCAGTCGCCATTGAGGATGGTACTCCTCCCGCCAAGTCAGCCATGCTGTCAAAGCCCTTGCAGGCTTTGATTCACGAATGGGAAGTCCTTCAGAGAATGTCACAGGTAATTGATTATTCAGTATGTTTTGATCGTCAACGCCTTCAAGTACTGACACCACCTCTTGAATCAGAGGTGGATACGTTGCAGCGTCCACATGTACAATCTCGACCGTATCAAGCGGAAAACCATTGGCCAGACATCTGCGAAGTACGCTTCGGATCTCGTTTACTTCACCAACGGCTCGAAAAAACGTTTGTGACGGGCCCGTCGACGAAATCACCGTCGAAGCAGGTTGAGAATCGCTTGCGAGCAACTGAACAGATTGTCCAAGGCCCGCAAAGACATCCGCTTGCAGGGAAGTGATTTGTAGATTTGAAGGCCTAAGAATCCTTCCAATGTTTGCTGGCAATTGTCCGTTTTGAACAATTCCTTTTGCTATTGTAGTGATGTCAGAAGAATCAAGGAGCTTTTCTTCCCGAAGAATCGCCGCATAGTCATCAAGAAGAAGGGCTATGTCAGCGCCTTTGTGAGTTTGTCCAAATACCTCAGTGCCACGAACAGCATCAGCCGAAAGTCCCGCCATTCTGATAGCAGAAAGACTCTTGAGCATCAGTTCAGCAAGCTGGCTATACGAGCGGGGAGACACAAAATAGCGTAGTTTTTTTTCTTGATCCGCTTTTCTTATGACCTTTTCGAGCAACACCAATGAGGCTTGTTTTGACGCAACTGTGCAACCAATATCAGAGATCGTCGGAGCTGCAAGGTCAAAACAAAGAGCATTCGGTGTCGTGGCATGAACATTGAAAACAGGGTGTCCAGAGAAAGCTACCCTATCCATCCATTGATGGGCAACTCGACGATTTGGTGCAACAAGCCACGTCGGCACATTTGGATCGGTCAACAATATATCGATGATCGACTGAATGAACGGCGAGCAATCGGAAGCATGTTGTCTCAAAACGGAATGTCGACTGATCGCAGCATCCGGCCGTGGGACCCTTTCCTCAATTATCATCCATTGACGCGTCATAGGTTGCTGCCTTCAGCCACTCCGGTAAACCGATGATTTTACACAAAGATGTCATTTCGATGACTCAGAAACGACAACCTCTCACATTTATTTACCAAAGCCAAAATCACTTACACCCATACTTTGGCAAAAGGATTAGCCTCGAGGGTGATCTGTTTTGCTCCCAAATTTACATAGTTATCAGGACGACACGATAGCACGATTACCTGAAGTCCTCGGCTGGCAGCGAGGTCAAGAAGGCGCTGGATAGCACGTTGTCGATCCATGTCTGCATTCACAAAGGCATCATCAAAGATAATTGGCAGACAGCCATCATGATCTTGCGCAAGTACTTCAGCCATCGCTAAACGAAATGCTGCGGAAACCTGTTCCTTCGCACCCGAACTGAGTTGAGAGAACTCAAATGTCGCTGTGACGCCTGCCTGGCGAGAGAGAGAGAGCCGATGAAAGCAACCTCCATCATAATCTACCCCCACATCAGTACCTTCACCATACAGCCGCACCAAATAATCACGTACACGATCTGTCAATGGTGCAACAAATTGACTTTCTACTTCTTGCTTTTTTTCTGAAAAAAGTCCTGCAAGAAGTTTCACGGCCTCTGCTTCACGCACAGCACGCGCATGCTCTTTGAGAACAAGTTCATGATGAACAACTGCCCGAGCAAGATCAGCCCTCGGATCAGTAGTGCCTCCAAAATCGAGTTGCGCACGCGCAACCTGTTTTGCTGTCTCAGCATCCTGTTTTTTGGATGTAAGGAGTGAGAGCGTTCTCTCAATTCTTTGTTTATCACGCTCTAGATCTTCAGGTAACATCTTCGATATTTTTCTGTGGGATGCCTCAAGCTTTTCCGCACATTGATGTACTTGATGAGCAAGCTCTTGAATATGCGACCGTCGATCAGATCCAAATCGTTCTTTCATGATTTGCAGTCGTGCATTTAGAGAAGCCAACTCTGCCTTCTCTTCGTGGAGTTTTCCTTCTGTCGACATACGTTGCTGAACGATGGCGCTGAGTTCATTTCTTAGTGCATCGACTTCCTCAGACGTTTTTGCAACAGCTTCACGAGCAGCTATAAGAACCATTTCTGCCGCACGTCGCTTTTCCTGAGCAGCACCCAAATTTTTCGGCTGGATGAATCCTTCTGCAACACGGTGAGATAGATCTGTTGTCGTTTTTCTGATTTTCGCATCGATGTGCCTCAGATCTGCCTCCGCCTCGGCTCCCCCTAAGCCATCAATCGTCAAACGAATTGCATGAATATCCGCATCGAGTGACTGATGACGAGCATATGCTTTTCTTGCAGCATTGAGTGAATCAAAGCCAGCGTCCATAAGTGCAGCTTCTAACGCTATTTTTGCATCTTGAGATCTCTGCATTGCTTCAGCCAGAGAACGTCCCCCTCCTGGAGAAACTCGCATCTTGGTAACAGTGCCTCCGCCGTGCTCAATAACAAGCTCCGCCTCCGAAGAAATTGTTACAGGCGCCCGTATAGTCAACACTTCACCCTTGAGCAGTACGCTCTCCGATGTCTGAATTAACTCAATTTTGGTTGCGATGGCGTCGAGCGTGGCCTCAGCAAGTTCATAATCTCGCTCACGCTGCAATAACTCTGACAAGTCCTTTTTTGATAATTCAGGAACACAATCCTGCTCATCATGAAGTTTTTGTAAGTGTTTTCGTTGATGAGCAATCTGATCACAACGGTGAGAAAGCGCCTTTCTCTCAGCACGTAACCTCTCATATTTTTCACACACATCATAAATCGCCAACTCCGAATTGGCAGCAACTTGACGCTGTCCAGCCTCTGAAAGTTTATGTGTTGTCTGGCCTAATCGAACTTCATGCTCCTTTTCACAGGCTTTTAGATTGTCCAGTGTTGATACATGAGGCCCAACTCTTTCTTCAGCCAGATGAATCTCTTTTTCGCAGTCGGTAATTGCTTTATCTGACCGAAGAGCCTCCGCATGCAAGTCCTGGGAATGACTAAGAGCAGCCTGTTCCTCAGCAATGCGCACCTTCAGATCTGAAGCATTTCGTTGTCTGCGTGAAATATCTTCCAGCTCTTGAATCAACGACTCTTGTTGAGTCGCACAAGAGGCTATCGTTTGTTCCGAACAACGTATCGTCTCAAGTGAGTCTTCAAGAAGATTAAAGGTTTTTTTGGCTTGATCGTGATCGAGCACAGCGGCCTGAAGATCCTTCTGAGCACGATCCAGACTCGATCCAGAACGCGGCCTTCCCTTTTCCGTAAAGGTTGAATGACAACGTTGTTTGATGGCACCAGAAACTGTTGCATCCAGTGTCGACTCGAGAACACCGCCACCTTCTGTCTGAGCGAGCCGATTTCTCAGGCTTGCGGCATGCTGATCGACATTCGCGTGCTCAAGCGGATTATCTGTAGCTGTCCCCTGCCATATCCACAAATGCGCCCACTGCATGCGAAGCCGTGCGTCAAGATTGCGGCCACCTCCAATCTCTTCGGCTTGAAGAAGGTCATGGATCATTTCCTCTGCTTCTTCGTTTCTCAGAGTGCGACCTTCGGAGCTATGTTGCTGTAATGTCGTACTGGCAGATTGGCTACCACTGAATATCTTTGTGATCGTGTATTCCCTCTGTTTGCTTTGGAATCGTAGCTCAACAGTCGGTTGCCCTGGATACATCTCAGAAAGCATTGACTTTTGAACAACCCCTGTCACTCGGCTGCGCAAAAAGAATGCATGGTGAATAGCCTCCACAACCGTACTTTTACCCGACTCATTTGGTGCCCCGAGTACATTTCGTGCCGCATCAAAATCTATGTGTAAGTGCTCATGCACCTTGTAATTATGAATCGTGACAGAAATCAGCTTCATGGGGGTACCGCTGCTGGATCAAGAACCTCATTCGTATTTGAGGAATGAGACATTGAATAGAGGATCGATATAGCCTGCCGAATCACTTCTCGTTCTTGCGCGTGGTCACCACTCTGAAGACGTGCTAACAACTCAGAGGCTACTCGAGCAATAATCGGATCCTGAGAACGTGTTGTAAGGACATGTATTTCTTCTTGTGTTGGTGCAACCATCACCGTATCTGCAAGCTTGAGCCTTAGGAGTCGGGCCTCCCACGACTCAATAATCTGATCAAGTTCTCTTCTACCTTCCAAAGACACCGTCCCAGTCAGTGTTGCGTTTACCAAGCAGCTATTGAATCCTGACTTATCTTCTGCACTGGAACACGTCGCCTGCATCAAGACTTGTTCAAGATAGGCTGCTCCTAGATGCTTTTCACCTTCAACTGAAGAAGTATCATCAAGTGAAATATTGAGTGATATCCAGCGAAATCCACCCGTAGGAATCATCGTTGCACGAGGTTGCTCACCACGAATGATCGATGCACTTATAACATGCCCAGGCTGTTGATCCATTTTAGGAAAACGATCTATCTCTGGCGCACCTGAATACCAAGCTTTACCACCGACTTTCATACACCCATGAAAGTCACCCAAGGCGATATAATCAATTTCTTCTTCTGGCAAACGTTCCAGTGCAATGGTATTTGATGGCCTCAAAAGATCTTCATCATCATCTTGGGAAAAACCGTTTGAAAAATCGATCGTGCTTCCGTGAGCAATCACAATACGAGGATTGTTGCCCACCTTTGAAAAGTTATACTCGCGCAACCAAGCAGTCGGATCATCAGATTCGTGCCGTCTTAAGAGAGGGCATGGAAATAAAGCCACATCTGTCTCTTGGCCTGCCTGATCTTGAACACGAATATTCGCATGAGTGCGATCCGCCAAGAGTACAAAATTCGGTGCTATTCTCTGTTGTTCCCGCCTAAAAAATGGTTGCTCCCACAAGGCCCCGGGGCCTCCATAGTCATGGTTTCCCGGAATCACAAACACAGGCACGTCGAGTTCCGAAATTGCACTCAACCCTGATGAAATTGTTGCGTGTGTTGGTGTTACTGAATCGAATAAATCTCCAGCTATTACAACGAATTGAGCATTTCTCTCACGAACTGTTTGTTGTATTCGACGAACCGACTCAAATCTCTCTTGTTGCACACGAGATCGCTTGGCTGAATCGTGAATCCCTGCAAATGGTTTTCCAAGGTGCCAGTCAGCCGTATGAATGAAGGTAATCGCGTGCTCCATTGCATCTTTTCCACAAATTCAGCAGTGTCGAACAGTAGGCATGTCTAACTTGCCCACGAATACATAGAAACATTTATTCATGTAGCTCTATTC